>Ga0233425_10007416_pt1 | contig 15438 bp, 18 predicted proteins | sample Watercolumn_Towu_2_FD_181712 | JGI IMG/M metagenome (GOLD analysis project Ga0233425, IMG submission 181712) | Freshwater microbial communities from Lake Towuti, South Sulawesi, Indonesia - Watercolumn_Towuti2014_140_MG | ecosystem: Environmental > Aquatic > Freshwater > Lake | place...
GCGATAGGTTGCCATCGAGACCTCCTGGGCTGTATGGGATAGGGAACGCCCTATTCTGCATCAACTCGTGGCCCTTGGTCAAATTATGCAGTTGTCAAAGTGTCAACCTATTACTGAACCATCCCCGGATCCCATTCAAATTCCAGTTCCATGCGCCATGATCCTCGTGTGTCTATCCGCGGGCCTGCACGCGTGGCCAGGATACGTTGGCATGTCTACAAACGCTCGTTCCCCGACACAAAACTGTCGGGATAACGCCCTCCAGGCCGTGTTACCCGCAAGCTTTGTGTTGGTTTAACAGGCAGGCCCGCCTCACCATCCTCCACACCGCGAATTCTACACCGCGCGCGACCGAAAGTCAATACCCCCAAAAACCGAACCCCGGTCTCACGCAGAAACCGGGGTTCAGCAATCGGCGGGATCTTGTGCGGCGCGGCGCGCTAGAACTTGCGCAGTTTGGTGTAGATGGCGCCACAGATCGGGCATTTCTCCGGCGGCTCGCCTTCGCCCGTGAAGCCGCATACGTCGCACACCCACACGACGCCCAGCTCGACATCCTTGCCGGCAGTCACGGCTTCCCTGGCTCTGGCATACAGGGCCGCGTGCACCTTTTCGGCGGCCAGGGCGTCTTCCATGCTGCCCAGGGCGCGCTTCTCCGCTTGCGCCTTCGCGACCTCGATGTAGGCCGGGTACATCTCGTTGATCTCGAAAGTCTCGCCGGCAAAGGCCGCTTCCAGGTTAGCGAGGGTCTTGCCGATGCCGCTCAGCGCGCGCAGGTGGTTGGTGGCGTGCTTCTCCTCGGCATAGGCCGCGGCACGAAATGTTCGTGCGACGTTGGGGAGCTTTTCGCGCTCGGCCATCTCGGCGAACGCGAGATACTTCATGTGCGCCTGGCTCTCGCCAGCAAATGCGGCTTGCAGGTTGCCTTTGGTCATTTCCTTCATGGGAACGCCTCCGCGTTGGGGTGAATGGTGTGCTTTGCGGCGTCTCGCGGGACTGGCAGCCGGCGGCGACGGGCGCCCGCAGACGCCTCATGCTCCGTTGACCCGCGTTGACATCCAGACCATATCACAAGCACGGCGTTTTGTCAAAAGGTGAAATTCCGCGCCAACGCCGGTCAATGCTCCAGAATCTTGCTCAGGAATTGTCTGGTGCGTTCGTTCTTCGGCGCGTTGAACAGATCGGTCGGCGTCGTGTCCTCCATGATCCGGCCCGCATCCATGAAGATGATCCGTTTGGCCGCCGCGCGCGCAAAGCCCATCTCGTGCGTCACGCAGGCCATCGTCATGCCGGTCTGCGCCAGGTCGAGCATCACGTCGAGCACCTCTTTGATCATTTCGGGATCGAGCGCGCTGGTTGGCTCGTCGAAGAGCATGATCTTCGGATCCATCGCCAGGGCGCGCGCGATGGCAACCCGCTGCTGCTGGCCGCCGGAGAGTTGGCCGGGGAAGGCGTGGGCCTTCTCCGGGATCCCGACACGTTCGAGCAGCTCGCGGGCTTTTTGCTCGGCCACCTGGTCATCGCGCTTGCGCACCACGCGTTGAGCCAGGCAGATGTTTTCCAGGACGCTGAGGTGGGGAAAGAGGTTGAATTGCTGGAACACCATGCCGATTTCCGCCCGCACCGCATTGATGTCGGTCGTCTTGGCCGTCAAATCAACGCCGTCCACCAGGATGTGGCCCGAGTTGACCGTTTCCAGGTGGTTGATGCTGCGCAGCAAGGTAGACTTGCCCGACCCGCTCGGCCCGATGATTACGACCACCTCGCCGCGGCGGATGTTCAGATTGACATCGTTCAGCGCATGGGTGCGGCCGAACCATTTGTGGACGTTCCTGATCTCGATGATGTTGTCAGTCACAGGCCCTCCGGCGGTCGTTTACCCGTCATTGCGAGGAGCGCCCTTTGCGGTTGCGAGGCACGAAGCAAAGCAATCCACTCCATGCATGAGAGATTGCTACGCTCCATCCGGCGATCCTTCGACTTCGCTCAGGATGCCGGATTCCGCTCGCAATGACTCAGTCCGATAGTGTCGAACTACCGCTTTTCCACCGCCAGCCGCCGCTCAATGGCGGTGCTGATGCGCGTGAACAGCAGCGTCAGGATCAGATAGGTGATCGCGACCGCTGCGTAGGTGTCGAAACTGGCGAAGGTGCGTCCCACCCACTCCCGGCCCCGGCGGGTCAGATCAGCCAGGCCGAGGATCGAAACCAGCGAGCTATCCTTCAGGAGGGTGACGAACTCGTTGCTCACCGGCGGCAAGATGACGCGCACCGCCTGCGGCAGGATGATGTAGCGCATCGCCTCGATGTAGCTCATGCCGAGCGAGCGGGCGGCTTCCATCTGGCCTTTGGCGATGGATTGGATGCCGGCGCGGAAAATCTCGGTCATGTAGGCCCCGTAGGCGAAGGTGAACGCGACCACGGCCGCCGTGAAGTCGGGGATCTGGATTTGCAGCAAGCCGGGCAGGCCGAAGTAGATCCACAGGATCCACACCAGCACGGGCACGCCCCGAACGATTTCCACATAGAGCGAGGAGATCCATTGGAGGATGGCGACATTGGTCACACGGAAAATGCCCATCAACATGCCGACCAGCAGGATAAAACCAAACGAGATGATGGTGAGCTTCAAGGTCATGAAGACGCCATCGCCTTCGGCAAACGTACCCCAGATGAAGCGGAAGATGGGGGCGAAACGTTGCGGGAAGGCGACGTAGAGGAAAGCGACGAGGAGGATAGCGCCGAAGAGGAGCAGCCACATGTGATCGAGCCGCCGCCAGCGGCTGAGCGCTTTGGGTTGAAACCCGCCCACGCCGAAGCCGCTAAGGCTGGGAGGCGCCGGGGGACGCGGTCGGTCTGCCATGCTTGATCTCCTGTTGCGTCGGCGGCGGGTGGATCACGCGACGCATTGTCGCGCCCCGCGCAACCCACCCGCATGACCAAATGCGGCTGGCCGCGGCAGCCCGCCAGGAGCTAATGCACGCTGGCTACGAAATGGAAGGCCCTGAAGGGATAACCTCAGGGCGCTTTACCGATCCACTTTTCGTAGATCTTCTTGTACTCGCCGCTGGCCTTGACGTTCTTCAGGCCCGCGTTGAATAGCGGCAGCAGCTTCTTGGGATCGCCCTTCTGGACCGTCAGGCCATAGACTTCATTGGTGACGATCTCGCTGGCGATTTTCAGCTTGCCTTTGAACTGATCCGATTGCAGCGCATAATTGGCCGCCACCGGGGTATCCACGACGACCGCATCCACATTCTTGTTCACCAGGTCGAGCATGGCAAGATCCGGGGTATCGAACTGCTTGAGTTTGGCGCCCGCGATCTTGCGGACCGCGATCGCGCCCGTGGTCTCGATCTGCACGCCGACCGTCTTGCCGGCCAGATCCTTCTCGGTCTTGATCGCGCTGTCATCCGCACGCACCACGATGCCCTGGTTGGCGTTGAAGTACGACTCAGAGAAATCGTACTTCTGCTTGCGCTCGTCGGTCACGGTCACGGATGACAGGATGGCGTCGTACTGACCTGCTTCCAGGCCCGCGAAGATGCCGTCCCACGCGGTGTTCTTGACCTCGATTTCGAGCTTCTGATCCTTGGCGATGGCATTGATCAGGTCAATGTCGAAGCCGACGATCTTTTTGGCCTCATCCACGAATTCCATGGGCGGGAACGATGCATCACTGGCGATCACGATCTTTTTGGCCGCAGGGACCGGCGCGCATGCGCTGAGCGTTGCCAGCAACATGACCACAACCATTAGCGCGCAGAACAACTTCCATTGCTTCATTGGGGCTTCCTCCTGAGAAACTGATGTGAATAAGATGAACGCTGCGTATTATAGTCCCCCGCGGGGGAATGTCAAACGGGGCTGCGACTCCAAAGCAGCCGGTTCTCCACCACACGCACGCCGACCTGGCCGGCCTCCTGGAGCGAGCTGAGGCAGGCGAGGATGGTGGTCTGCGTCAGGCTGTAGGTCACGGGAGTGTTGATAGCCAGCCCCAGGCGATCCGCCGTGACCTTCAGGATGCCGGCGACATCGGTCGCCTGCTCTAGCGCCGCCTGAACCGCGGCCCGGATCTCGAGCAGCCGGCTGCGGTTCTCCCTGGCCCACGGCCCGATCTCCGGGACGGCCGGGCCATGTCCGGGGACAAAGGCCACGTAGCCGCCGCCATCCAACTCGGTCAATGCCTCGAGGGTGGTCAGCGCCTCGGTGACGTTGTGGTAGAAGGGGATGACGTGCTTGGCCGCCACGGCGGGCGAGAAGACCGCATCGGCCACGAACCAAACGTCCCCGCCAGCCACGATCATCTGGTTGGGCGCATGACCGGGCGCCCGCAGCGTCGTCACCCGGACGCCGCCGATGTCCGTGTCGCCCAACTCCAGCAGGTGATCCACCGGGCACGCCTCGGCCAGAAGGAATTTGCCCAGCAGATCGATGATCGGCGCGGCGCCGCCGTAGAGATAGATCGGCTCCAAGATGGGATTCGCGACCACCGCGGCTTCGAGCGCGGGCGCATAGACCGGCGCGCCCGTCCGCGCACGCACCGTCGCCGCGCCGCCGAAGTGGTCGGCGTGCGCGTGGGTGAGCACCACACCGGTCAGCGTGACCTTCAGGCGCTCGATGTGGCGCAGGATTTGCTTGGCGGTGTCTTTGTCCAGGCCGGTATCTACCAGCACCGCGCGGCCATCCTGCACGATCAGCCCCGCATTGGCGCCGCCGCGCAGATAGTAGGCTGAGGGGGTGAGCGGGATCAGATCCATACTGGATCAGTGTCCGCCCAGGTACGCGCTCTGGACGCGGGGGTTATCCAGCAGCTCCTTGCCGGTGCCAGACAACACGATATTGCCCGTCTCCAGGACGTAGCCGCGGTGGGCGATCGAGAGAGCCATCAACGCGTTCTGTTCCACCAGGAGCACCGCGACCCCCTGCGCGTTGATCTCCTCGATGATCCGAAAGATCTCTTCGACGAGGATCGGCGCCAGGCCCATCGAAGGCTCGTCCAACAGCAGCACCTTCGGCCGGGCCATCATCCCGCGACCGATGGCGAGCATCTGCTGCTCGCCGCCGGAGAGGGTGCCGCCGTACTGCCCCAGGCGCTCCTTGAGCCGGGGGAAGCTCTTGAAGACGCGTTCCATACTCTGGCGGATTTCGGTCGCATCGTCGCGCGTGAACGCGCCCATCTCCAGGTTCTCCTGGACGGTGAGCGGCGCGAAAATCTTGCGGCCTTCCGGGACATGCACCACCCCGAGGCGGACGATTTGTTGCGCGGCGGTGCTCTTGATGGAATGGCCGGCCAATCGCACGTCGCCGGCGCGCGGGCGCAGCAACCCCGAGATCGTCTTCAACGCGGTGGACTTACCGGCGCCGTTCGCACCGATCAACGTGACAATCTCGCCTTCCTCGACGTGGAAGCTGATCCCTTGGAGCGCGTGGATCGCGCCGTAGTAAACGTTGAGGTCTTTGACTTCAAGTAGCATGTTACATGCTCACTCCCTGCCGCCCCGCCGCGCCGCGGCCCAGGTACGCCTCGATCACGCGCACGTCGTTCTGGATCTCCATGGCCGTGCCACGGGCGATCACCTCGCCGAAATCCATCACCGTGATCTGTTCGCAGATATTCATCACCAGCCGCATCTGGTGCTCGATCAACAGGATCGTCAGGTTGAAGCGGTCGCGGATGAAATGGATGTACTCCATCAGGCGGCCGATCTCGGCCGGATTCATGCCGGCGGCCGGTTCATCCAGGAGCAGCAGCTTGGGATCGGAAGCCAGGGCGCGGGCGATCTCGACGCGACGCTGCTCGCCGTAGGGCAGGTTCTTGGCCAATTCGTGCTGATACTTTTCGAGGCCGAAGATCGCCAGGAAGTCTTGCGCCCGTTCGGTCATCTCCCGTTCTTTGGCGCCGAACCGGCCGTTGCGCAGCAATCCATCGAACAAGCCATAACCCGCGTGCGGATGATACCCGATCAGCACGTTGGCGAGGACCGTCAGATTGGGGAACAGGCGGATGTTCTGGAACGTGCGGCCGATGCCCGATTGCGTGATCTCATGTGGTTCCATCCCCACCAGGTTTTCGCCATAGAAGAGGATGTCCCCGGCCGTCGGCGCATAGAGGCCGGAGATCATGTTGAAGACGGTGGTCTTGCCCGCGCCGTTGGGCCCGATCAATCCATCGAGTGCGCCCTGCCGCACGGTCAAGTCGAAGTTGCCGACCGCGCGCAGGCCGCCAAATTGCTTCGTCAGCTTGCTGATTTCGAGCACGGGTGCGGGTTGGTTAGCCGTGGGTTCAAGACTTCGGTAGTCTGCGGAGACTGCCGAAGTCTTGGTGGGAATCGTGTTTTGCATGATGGCTCTCTCTCCACGGCTACTTGCTGACCGATGCGGTTGGGGCCGCGTCGCGCAGCTTGATGGCAGGCCGCTTCAGGAAGCCCCACTCGACGTTGCCGAGCAGACCCTGTGGGCGTAGCAGCATCAAGAGCAACAGGGCAATCGGGTAAAGCACGTAGCGCCAGGTCGGCGCCTCGGTACCCATTTGCCCCAGGAGTACGCGCAGCAGCCCTTCCAGGAAGAAGATCCAGCCGAACGAGGCCGCGATCGTGCCCGTCATGCTGCCCAGGCCGCCAAATACCACGATGATCAGCGGGTTGAAGCCGACCAGGAAATCGAACGTGCCGGGGCTGAGGAAGCCGATGTAGTGGGCGTAGACGCCGCCACCGATGCCCGCGAACAGGCTGCCGACCACGAACGCAAACAACTTGTAGAAGGCCACGTCAATGCCCATCGCCTTGGCGGCGGTCTCGTCTTCGCGCACCGACATGATGGCGCGACCGGTGCTGGAGTAGATCAAGTTGCGCATGATGATGATGACCGCGATCAGGAACAGGAAGGCCCAGAACCAGGTCGTCAGCTTGGGGATGCCGATCATGCCACGGCCGCCCTTCATTTCGGGGAAAGGCAACAGTGTGTCGGTATTGACCATGAGCGTCTGGATGACAATGGAGAAGCCCAGGGTCGCGATGCCGAAGTAGTCGGAGCCGAGGGTCAGCACCGGCAGGCCGAAGAGGAAGCTCACCTCGGCGGCGAATGCGCCCGCGATCAACACGGCCAGGAAGAAGACGATCTGCATGACAACCGGGCTTGCCAGGATGCCGGGCGCGTCGGAGACGCCAAACAGGGGCGCGAGGCCTGGGTTGAGGGCGTTGCCGATGAACACAGCCACTGCGCCGGCCATCACACTGCCAATCAGGTAGAGGGTAAACTGCGACAGCACCGGCATGCCTTTATAGCGGCGCACCAGCCGTCTAACCGCCAGGATCATCAGGCCGCCCAGGATGACACCGAGACCGGCTATGAGCAGGCCACGCGCATCGCCCAGGCCCCAGCGATAGGTGATGTCGGCGGCCGTATAGGCGCCGATGCCGTAGAAACCCCATTGCGCCAGGCTGAATTGGCCGTTGAAGCCGTAGATCAGATTCAGGCCCAAGGCCACCATCGTCATGGTGCACGCCTGGAAGAGCAGTCCGCTGTCGAAATCGGTGAGAACCTGGAATCCGCCAAAGTCCAGCAAGAGCGCCTGAATGACGCCGAAGGCCACGATGAGTCCGCCGATTTTAATGCCCCTGTTTTGATGACCCAGGATCCAGAGGACGCCATAAAGATAGGCCAAGATAGCGGCAATCTTGACCATCGAGATCAATAGAAAGCCGAGTTCCATGGTGCGCCTCCCCTAAGCTTTTTCTCCGGCCGCTTCACCGAAGATGCCAGTGGGACGCACCAGGAGCACCACGATCAGGATCGTGAATGCCACCGCGTCGCGCATGGGGGTCGAGATGTAGCCCATCGTCAGCGCCTCCGCCTGGCCCATAATCAGCGCGCCGACAAACGCGCCAGGGATGCTGCCGATGCCGCCCAGTACGGCCGCCACAAACGCCTTGAGGCCGGGCAGGATGCCCAACTGCGTCCAGATGGAAGAGTAGGCGATAGCATAAAGGACGCCGCCCAATCCCGCGAAGGCCGCGCCCACCGCAAAGGTGAACGAAATGATGCCATCCACGTTGATGCCCATGAGGCGAGCGGTCGGCTTGTCGAAGGAGGTCGCGCGCATGGCCTTACCCATCTTGGTGCGCCGCACCAGGAACTGCAAGAGGATCTGCACCAGAACGGACGCGGCAACGATGATGAGAAAAATGTTCGAGAAGGTCAGGCTGCCTTCGGGCGGCGCCTGGCCGGCCTGCATCGGATGAATCCCGTTCTTGATGTACCAGGTGACGACTTCGAATGGCCGCTGATAGGGAATGAAGCGCGGGGAAAAGACGAAATAAAGCGCGCCGAAAAACTCCAGGAAGAAGGAGACGCCGATAGCCGTGATCAGCGCCGCAATACGCGGCGCGTCACGTAATGGCTTGTAGGCCACCCGCTCGATAGTGATGGCCAGAGCCGTGCATACGACCATCGAAAGCAGCACGACCGTCAGTGAGCCGATCACCACGACCAGGCCGCTCGACAGGCCGGGGAAAACTGCCGCGGGCCAAACATGTAGTTGGAAACGCGTCACAGCGTAGAAGCTGACGAACGCGCCCACCATGAAAACGTCGCCGTGGGCAAAGTTGATCAGCCTCACGATGCCGTAGACCATCGTGTAACCCAAGGCAATCATGGCATACACGAACCCCAATTGCAGGCCACTGAGCACAAATTGGGCAAACAGCAGCGGATCTTTGATGAAATTTGTGACCAGGACATACGCGACGGCCGCGGCCAATAAAAGGAGGAAGCCCTGGCCGATCCACGCAAGCCGAGCGCCGGGCCTGCCTCTATGCCGCCCCCATGCAGGGATGGCGCGGCCAGCGAGCGAAGGATTCACAGAAGAACTGGTTTGTTGCATCCGCGCACTACCTCTCAGTGAAGTAAACAGACTAGATGAGGAAACAAGTAGATAAGGAAACAAGTAGACAAGGAACGCAGCAAGCGACCTGGTCTACTTGTTTCCTGGTTTTCTTGTCTACCCGTTTGGGTTACGGGTTCACGACGGAGTTGAACACGTCCCCTTTGTCCGTGACCTGAAGAATCGTGGCGGACTTCACCGGGTTGTGCTGCTTGTCGAAAGTGATCTTGCCGGAAACGCCCTGGTAGGAGATCGCTTCCATGGCCGCCTTGACCTTGGCGGTGTCATCGGTCCCCGCGTTCTTGATGGCGGTGAGCAGCAGGTTGGTCGCGTCGTAGGCGAGGGCCGCCAACGCATCCGGGACCTTGCCCTGGCCCTTGTCATCCTTGAACTTCGCGGCGAAGGCCTTCTGGAACGCTACCGCTTCCGGCGCCTTCGAGTCGGCGGCGTAGTGGTTGGTATAGTACCCGCCGGTCGCGGCCTTCCGATCCAGGTCCGAGGAGTCCCAGCCGTCGCCGCCCATAAACATCGCGGTGACGCCCTTCTCTTTGGCCTGCTTGGTGACCAGGTTGACGATGTTGTAGTAGTCGGGCAGGTACACCACATCCGGCTTAGCGGCCGCGACCTTGGCCAGGATGGCGGAGAAGTCGGCGTCCTTGGCGGTGTAGCTTTCTTTGCCGACGATCTTGCCGCCGCCAGCGGTGTAAGCCTTCTCAAACGCCTCGGCCAGGCCCTTGACGTAGTCGTTGGCCTGATCCAGCATGATGAAGGCGTTCTTAGCCTTCAGATTCTCCAGCGCGAACTTGGCGCCCACGGTACCCTGGAACGGGTCAATGAAGCACGCGCGGAAGATATAATCCTTGGCCTTGCCATCCTTAGTCACCGTCACATCGGTGTTGGTCGAGGTCGGGCTGATCTGGATCACCTTCTTGGCGTTGGCGATCTCGGAGACGGGGATGGAGGCCTTGGAGCAGACCTCGCCAACGATGAATTTGACCTTGTCCTGGTCAATCACTTTGTTAGCGGCATTGACGGCCGGGTCGGGGGTGCACTGGCTATCTTCGACGATCGGGACGATCTTCTTGCCGTTGACGCCGCCCTTGGCGTTCCACTCCTCGATGGCAAGCAGCGCGCCATCGCGAGTCATCACGCCGAAGGTGGGCACCGGGCCAGACAGCGGCGCCAGGATGGCAATCTTGAGATCGCTGGCGGCCGGCGCACAGCCCGAGAGCACAAATATGACGACCAACATCAGAGACAGCAACTTGAAGACACGCATGGGAATTCTCCTCCGAGAGGGTATAGATAATAAATCTATCTGCATCTGTCTGAGTCACTTGAACGCGCGTCCAGATGCCCGTAACGCGACGCCGCCTGATTGCCGCAGCCAGATCACCTCCTTCTCGACACAACGAACTGCACACCAGATCTGGGCCACGTATCCGACACTGGAAAGCCGACGTGAACGCCATTGTTTATAGATCTGGTTTGGAACGACCAAGACGTGGCCGCAAAACAGAAGACGTTCGGCGCTTGTGTGAGGCGATTATAAACGGGCCTCACACAAATGTCAAGCAGCTTGACACACAGACGGCCCCCCTCTATAATCAGACCTATTCCGAAGGAAAGGAGTTTTCAATCGTGCTACGCCGAGTATTGACCACCCCCGACATGATTACCGCGATCCTTGTGATACAGTTGATCTCTTTGATCTTGTTTCCAGCAGAGTCGTTCTCACCCACAACCCAGGAGTGGTGGCTGCCGGTCCTCTTGGCAGTGATGGTCATCATCGCGGATGTCGAGTTGATCGTGCGCCGCAGCAGCGCGGCGTGGCCCTGGTATCTGATGTCGTTTGCCCAGGGGTTCAACATCATCAGCCGGCTGATGATGCTCTGGCCGCACGCCACCATCGCCGTGGGCAAGGAATTCGCACTCAATCTGCCCTACCTCATTCTGACCGCCTTATCGCTGGCCTTCTCCGCCTTCATGCTGTGGTACATGGAGCTGCCGGAAATCAGAATCGGTCTGCTGCGAAAAGTGTAGGCCGCTATTCTGCCGACGGCTCGACTGCCGTCACCGGGATCTTCGCCCCCGCGGCCGGCCGCGGCGCCAGGAGTGGATCAGCCGGCGCGGCATCTTGCATCATCAATTGGCCCTGGAAGTACGCGCCTTCGTCCAGGAGGAAGGTGCGCACGTTGATCGTGCCCCACAACCGCCCCCCCGCGAGAAGCTCCACCCGATCGGCCGTGATGACGCCGTTGTACGCCCCGGCAATCGAGACCGTTTTGGCTTTGATATCAATCTGCACCCGCGCGCCTTCAGTAATCAACACATTGGCCGGCGTCTCAATCAGACCGCCTTCCGCCGTGCCGTCCAGGCGGATGCTGCCATCGCAGCGGAGCTGCCCGCTGAAAGTCGCCCTCGGGCCAATGACCACCTCAATCTGATCGGGATGAGGCCGGGAATCACGTCGAAATGCCATAGTTCGTCCTCTGATTAAATGTTCGAATGACCTCACTCGCCCTGCGCCCGCTTAATCGCTGCGCGCTCTTCTTCTGTCAACTGATAGCTCGTCTGCCAGGCCACCAGCGGCTTGGCGTACACGCGCGTCACCTCGCGGCTGTGCAGGCTGCTGATCACCACGCCACTGCCCCCCTCATCGGTAAGCGCCAACGCGAAGCTCTGGTCGCCGCCGGTGTCGCGAAACGGATTGAAGCGCAAAAAGCCGACGCGCTGCAGGTGGGTGCGGTTGTTCCGCTCTAGGCGCATCACAAGCATATCCAACTCCTGGACGCGCCGCGTCGCCTGCTGCACCTGGCTCACATGGTCTTCCAGGACCGCCTCCAGGCTGCCGCCTGCGGCGCCCGCGGTCAACGCCTTGTAATGGCGCTCCAAACGATTCAGCCGGAGCGCCAGCCAGATCGCGAAGCCGATGGCGACAGCCGCCGCCACGATAGCCAGGCCCGATACGATGGGGATCACATAGTTCATCACTTGCGGCATCTTTCAGTGTTTACTGATCAGAGAACTGATGGATTCGCCTGAATGGATGCGACCGATCACGCGGGCCAACAACTCGGCCACCGAGACGATGATGATCTTCTCGTGGTTGCGGATCGCTTCCGGTTGGCAGATCGTGTCGGAGATCACCACGCGCTTGATGCGCTCATCTCGGTTGATGCGCTCGAGCGCCGAAGGCAGCAATACACCGTGGGTGATCGCCATGTGGACCTCCGGCAAGGCGCCGGCTTTAATCAGGCCGTCCACTTCATCCAGGACGCTACCGCCCGCGATTATGTCATCAATGATGATGGAGATCTTACCCTGGATGTCGCCGACGACATGCGTGGTCTCGGCCCGGTCGAACCCCTGCCGCCGCTTGTGCATCACCACCAGGGGCAGGTGCAGGCGCTCGGCATACGATCCGGCGAATTTCGCCCGCCCCACATCCGGCGACACGATTGCGGCGTTGCGGAATTCTTCGCAGTCGAAATAGGCGGCCAGGACCGGCAAGGCAGATAGCGGATCCACGGGCACCTGGAAGAACCCCTGCGTCGCGGGTGCATGAACGTCGAAGTAGATCACCCGGCTCACGCCCATCGCCTCAAGCATGGTGGCGACGACCCGGGCGCTGATCGCCTCGCGGCCCTTCGCCATCCGCTCCTGGCGGCCATATGGATAGTAGGGGAGCACCGCCGTAATCTCGTGCGCGGAAGCGCGACGAAACGCATCAATGTAAAGCAGCAACTCCATCAGATGGTCGTTGACCGGGGCCGAGCACGGCTGGATGATGAAGACATCCTGATCGCGCACTGCCTCGTCAATCGAGACATGGATCTCGCTGTCCTTCAGCCGGGTTGTGGTGCATTTGCCCAATTCGGTATCCAGGATGCGCACAACCGCCTCGGCCAACGGACGATTGGCCGAGCCGGCAAACACGCGCAGGGGATGTGTGCTCATGATCTCCCTCCATTTGCTCCGCGTCCGGGCCATATGATAACATCGAGCCGGATGTCTGGCAAAACGCAAGGCCAGAGAAAGAAACACAAGGAGCAGAACGCATGAAGCCCAAGCTGCTTGTCGCCACACATAACCAGGGCAAGGTGCGGGAATATCGCGAGCTGCTGGCGGGACTGCCGCTGGAGGTGACCTATCTGGACGCCGAAGGCATCACGCTGGCGGTGGCCGAGACCGGACAAACCTTCGCGGAAAATGCGCAGCTCAAGGCCACGACCTACGCGCGCGCCTCGGGTCTTTGGACCTGGGCCGATGACTCCGGCCTGGAAGTGGATGCGTTGGGCGGCGCGCCGGGGATCACCTCGGCGCGCTATGCGGGCGAAGGCGCCAGCGACGCCGACCGCTACCGCAAGCTGCTCGATGCGCTGACCGGCGTGCCGTGGGCCAGGCGCGCCGCGCGTTTCCGCTGCGTCGTCGCGCTGGCGACGCCGGACGGCGCAATCCACACTTGCGACGGCGTCTGCGTGGGGGTCATCGCGTTCGGCCCGGCGGGCAGCAACGGCTTTGGCTATGATCCGGTGTTCTATCTGCCCGACCGCGGGCAGACGATGGCGCAATTGCCGCCCGAAGTCAAGAACGCGATCAGCCATCGCGGCCGGGCTGCGCGCGCGGCCCAGGCAATGCTGGCGGCCATGCTCCGTGAGCTATAACTGTTCAGCCATCGGCATTGCGCGCGGAGTTCGGCATGGGTTTCGCCGGACGGCGCGACACTTGCAACCTGGCACAGTCAGGCACACACGCCCCCAGGTGCAATGCAGATGTGCCGTGGCGCGGGGTGGACTACCTGGGCAAGATGGCCGAACGCGAGCTGGACTACCGGCGGTTGGCGGATATGCCGCCACGCCAGCTTCGAGCAGCGGCCGGCGGGATAGGTGGTTCTGCGCACGTGACCGGCACTTCGGAAGCGCCGGTCACGTGAACGATACCACGATCATGCTCGATCGGCTGGTCGAAGCCGCATGGCAGTGTGCCCTGGAATTCGGTGTTGCAGCGCGTGGGTTCGACGACAAACCCCTTGGACGATTTAGCGGCCCAGTAGAGTACGCTCGATTTCCGCAATCAAGAAGGGAAGATTGGGTCTTCTGTAGCCGCCTGGCCGCTGGAATCGTGCTGGCTCAAGTTGACAAGCCGTCCTTCGACAGTCCTTCGACTGCGCTCAGGATGCAGCTCAGGGCAGGCTTTCAGCGGCCCAGAACCGGCGCCCTCTGGCGCTTCTCCGCCCGCGGCGCCAGCCTTCGTGATCCAGCCCCTTCACGCTTCCGCGATCCAGTCCCGCCTCTGCTGGCTTGAGCGATTGCACGCCGCCCCTGGCAATCGGCGCGTTTGTGCCATTGGTTCGATCGTTCCACAAGTAGATGGATTTTTGGCCGACCGAAGGCGCGATCTGCCCTTGACTGGCGCGCTGCTCTCTGGTATAGTTGAAGCACATTCCAAGGAAGGAGATGCCCCAATGCCAGTCGTTGCACGGTTTTACGGCATCATCATCAAGATGTACTTCAGTCAAAGTGAGCATGGCGTGCCCCACTTTCACGCCGTTTATGGCGAGTACAACGCGGTCTTCAACGCTGAGACGTCGGAGATGATCGAAGGAGATTTGCCCCTCGCGCTCAAAGGCTGATCCAAGAATGGGGAACGCAATACCGGGCGGAACTGCTGAGGATGTGGCGCACCAATGAGTTCATGAAGTTGCCCGGATTGGAGTGATCCGATGAACGCCCCGAGGATTCAAACCGTAAGACCACTGCCTGAGCGGCGACTGCTCGTGTCGTTCGTCAACGGCGACCAGCGAGTCTACGATTGTCGCGCCCTCATGGGACTGGAACGCTTCTACCCGCTGTACGACGAAGTATTCTTCAAGACCGTCACGGTCGACGCGGGCGGCTACGGCGTCTCCTGGAACGACGAGGTGGACCTCAGCGAGTACGAGCTATGGCATAACGGCGCCGAGCCTGGGCGAGGCCTGGAACAACGGGGCATAGCCCTTTATCAGGCCGGGCGTTGACCAGTTTCCGCCTGTTGGCGCCGACGATCATGCTCAACCGGCCGATCTTCGCCCACGGGCGAGCGGGTAGCCGGGGGTGTTGGAAGCACGAAAGCACGAAAACCCGCGAAGGCATGGCGGGAAACTGCACCGCATGTGAGCGCGCAGGACGCGAAGAAGGTCCGCAGCGGCGCTGGCCTTCGTGATCTTTGCGATCCAGGCCCTTCGTGCCTTCGCGATCCAGACCCTCGCTTGCCTCCGTTTCGCATTCTGTCCTCGATCACGTCCAAGATTTCAACCGGCCCAAGCGCCGGTCAGGCAGGTCTGACCGAACGCCTCTTGCCGTGCCCGTTGTTCCGCTTCTTGCCGTTTGACGCGTCGCGTGCTATGATTTTTTTGCTTGAGTGACAGCCCCGTCGTCGCAGGAGCCGACCGATGCCGGAAACCGACAATCCCTTGAAGGTCGTGGTGCGCGATTTTGCGCCGGACTTCGCCGCCTGGCTGTTGGATGTGGAGCCTGGCGCGGTGCAGGGCGTGCGCGCCCTGAACATCGAGCT
>Ga0233425_10007417_pt1 | contig 15436 bp, 9 predicted proteins | sample Watercolumn_Towu_2_FD_181712 | JGI IMG/M metagenome (GOLD analysis project Ga0233425, IMG submission 181712) | Freshwater microbial communities from Lake Towuti, South Sulawesi, Indonesia - Watercolumn_Towuti2014_140_MG | ecosystem: Environmental > Aquatic > Freshwater > Lake | place: Indonesia...
AAGGAAAAGGACGATGAGGTTCACCGGCTGTTCGTCGAGCGCGTCGAAGTTGATGCCGGTCTTGGAGCGGCCAAAGCAGCCGATGACGTCGCTGATAAGGTCGGTGGTGGCGTGCGGGATGCCGATGCCGAAACCGATGCCGGTGCTCATCGTGGTTTCGCGCTTCTTGACTGCCTGGGTGATGGCGGGGAGGTCTTCCGCTTTGATGCGGCCAGCCTTGACGAGTTGCGCGAGCAGTTCATCAATTGCCAGCCAGCGGTCGGCGGCGCGCATTTCCGTGATGACGCACTCCGGGTTTAAGATGTCACTTAGAGTCATTGGGACGAAAATTGGTTATCGGGAACCCGCGTTTAATCTCACAGCAAAGCCGCCCGCGCAAGTTAATTTGCCCACCGCTTCACGGTTCGCCAGAGCGCGGGAAACTCGCGCGCCGTGTGGTCCAGCCATCGCCAGCAGAACGCGCAATCGCCGGCAAACCGCCCCGCGAGGCCGGCGAGCGTCACATGTGATGACGCCAGCGCCAGGAGCAAGGCGAGCGCCAGAAGGTTCATTCCATAGATCACAATCATCGAGAACAGCCATCCATGGCGACGAACATCGCTCTGGTTCTGCCGCAGTGCGAGCCATGTGAAGCAGAGATGGAAACTCCAGGCGAAGCCAAGCAGATAATAGAACACCGCCGCGAACGGTCGCACGTCCGCCAGCAAGCCCAGCCCGTAGTAGATGGCGATGACGAGCATGGCATAGAACGGAAAGAAATACGGTGAGAGCGTGATGAGCCAGTTCTCCTTGCTGACGAGCACTTTTCCGCCGCTTGCGTCTGTCTTCAAGCCGCCGACCTTTGCGCCCATGAGCAGCGCCCAAAAGACATGGGTCAACTCGTGGCTGATGACGTAGGCGCGCGCCGACGGGCCGAGCAGGCAGAAGACGGCGATCCAGCAGCCGAAACCCAATCCAAGCCAGAGCGCCGGTCGTTGCAGCCACGGCCCGTGTCCGAAGCCCAGCGCGGTGACGGCGTGATAAAGCGTGAGCGTCAGGGCTGCGCACGGCAGCAAGAGGACGACTGCTAGCAGGAACTTGAAGAGTTTCATTTCGATGCGCTGGGTTCCGGAATCTCCTTCAGACCGAAAAGCTGGTGGAGGATGGCGAGAGCGTGCGGCGTCTGGCGGATGTCCATGATGTAGTCCTTGCCGACCTTGGCGGAAGCGCGTAGCGCGCGGCCGAGCAAATCGAGAAGCAAAGCCTTGAGCGCGGGATCGCGGTCGAGCGTGCAGGCATAGGCCAGGCCGCTGGAAACGACGAAGTCAGTGCTGCCGTTGCCGCGGCCTTTCTCGTAGGTCGGGCAGGTGTCTATGTAGCGGAACCCGTGTGCTTGGTGGTCCCAGGAATATTTCTCCAGCCAGTGCGCGGCGCGAACGATGCATTGCTTGACCTTGCGCGATGGCATGACGGCATCGAACATCATCAGCCCATTAAGCAGGATGCCGGTGGCGAACGCCTTGCCGCCAGGATGCGACGGCTGGTGCAGGCATTCCGGCGGGCCGTGCGGCAGACCCCAGTCGCCGCGTCCGGTTTGCTTCGCGATGATCTTCTCGACGTAGAGCCGGGCGGCGTTGAGAAAGAAAGGATTGCCCGTGGCCTCATAGGCAACAACGGCGTTCATCAGAGGCCAGCCGGCGGCGCGCTCGATGCCGAAGTTGAAGCTGCGCGTCATGTAGGCGGCCTGCGCGGCGCAGACCATCTCGGCAACCTCGCGATAGCGGCGCTCGCCGGTGAGAAAGCCGACGCGAAAGTTACCGGGCTGGAAGATGTGACCGCCGGGATCAATCGCGCCGGCGACGAACGGATTTGGCCGCTTCACATCAGTGAGACCGAAAACGTTGCCGAGCCGCTGGAATCGCGGGTCAGTCATGTCGAAGAACCCACCAACGTGGCCGATCGAGTGGGCGTAGACACGGCCCGGCATCCGTTCCTGCCACGAGTAATGGACGGTGTCTATGGTGGTGCTGTGTTGCGAGGCTTCCTCGGCGCGGTGCAACCATTTCACTTCGCCGGTGCGGATGAACTGCAACGCGAGCGCGCCCATCATGTCGTATTCGTGATTGCCCCAGTTGAAATGCCGCTCGCCGTGCCAGTCGCCGAAGTTCATCCAACCGTATTCGTGCTTTTGCTGGCGGTTCTTCTCCAGTTGCGCAAAGCCGGCGTCAGCCATCCGCTCGTAAGCGTCGAACAGGCCCGCCTGCCGTGGTTCGACGACGCCGAACACGCCGCTGTCGCAGTAATGCTGCGGCGGTGCGACGGCGACGAGCGGGTTGTTTGCCCACGCGGCGAACTTGCCAGCATCGCTGCCGTCGAACCGCACGTATAGATCCGTCGTGAACTCCAGCCCGCGCTTCACGCGATACTGGCCGCGGTCGTAGCAGTAGTAGAGGCGGATGAGGTCCTCGGCGTTCTGTGATTCCTTCACGAAGGCGTCGGTGGGCAGCGGCGGCATCGCGCGCGCGTGGAGGCCGTCGGGCTTGATGATGATGCCCTTCGGATAGAGCTGCCAGAAATCCTTCACGACGACCTCGATGCTGCGCTGGCCGTCCGTGACGCGCGCGGAGCCGGGCGAGTGTTTGCCGGTGGTTTGCTGGCCGCCCGCCGACATGGTGAAGTGGTCGTCCTTGTCCTGCAACAGGCATGCGGAGTTGTCGTCTTTGACATCGAATTCAGGGCCGCCGTCGAAAGCGCCGCGCACCGGCCCTTTCGCCGCGAGCGGGATGCGGATGCCAGCGGCTTGCAAGTGTGTCAGCACCGCGTTGGTGGCGTTGTTGCCGATAGTCCAATTCAGACGCACCCACGGCTGGCCGGCGCAGATGAAATAGCGCGCCCGCCAGCGGAACAGCTTCGCGCCGTCTTCGGCCACGAAGTCGCCCTCGGCGCGCACGACGGCGCGGATCGGGCCGCGTTCCTCGACTATGACCGCGTCGGGTTTGCCGAGGAAGTAAGACTTGCCGTTCGCGTCGAGGATGCGACCGTTACCGCCCCGGGCTTCGCCCACCGACGGCAGGCCGTCGAAGAGAGCGAACTTCTCCCTGCCGACGCGCAACGCGAGCAGACCGTTTTTCACGGTCATGGCGTTCGCGTCTTTCTGGATGACGACGAGTTGGGATGGGGAAGCTGCTTCCGTATTGCCGCTGATTTGCAGGCGGAACTTTATCGGTTCACGAGTGGTGTCCGTGCAGAAGCTGATCTGGAGCCACTTCACACTGCCATCGGGCCAAAACGCTGTCGCTTCGAACTGTGCCGGCACCGGCTGGTCTGACGCGTCGAGAAGCCGCGCGTGGTTGGCGGCGGCCAGGGCGCCGCGCGGGAACGGAACGCCGCTGGTGACGGGCCAGTTGTTGCGCGGTGCGTCGGTAGGTTCAACGATGGTCAGTTCGATTGTCTGTGGCTTTGACTGCCTGACGCGCGGTTGTTGGCCTGCGACGAACTTCACAGGAGCGGCCGTCGCCCCGAAGCATCGGACGCGGACTTCACAGCGTTTGCCCGGCGGCAGGCCGACCAGCAGGACGCGATGGTTGCGCTGGTCGGTTTCGGTTTCGGTGAACTTGCGGCCGTCGCATTCGACGACGGCGGGTGGCGCAGGCTCGCTGCTGATCCAGGAGATCTGCGTCGAGCCGTCGGGCATCGTGAACGCGGCCAGTTGGCTCAACGTCGGTGGCACGAAAGGCACGAGCCGGATGTAGTCGTAGTAAGCCGAGCCGATGGCGGCAGGATTGGCGTAGCGGTCGTCGGCCCAGAGATCGAACGCGCCTTCCTTGATGTCGTGGACGCCCAGATCGGTTTCGCCGCTCGCGGACTTCAGCCACGTCTTGCCGGTATCGAGCGAGTAAGCAAGGGGGCGCGTTGTTCCGCCGAGCCACGCGCGGTAGACGCCGCGCGGGATGCCGGTGATGTGCGTGTGCAACGGCGGCGCGCCGTCCTCCGGCGTGGCGCGGTCGCGCTCGACCTTTGGTGTGGTGAGAGAGGCGTCGCGGGAGCGTTTGCCTTTTCCCTCGGTGGTCCAGAGCCGCCATTTTGTCGCCGAGACTTGGTTGGTGAGCCACGCATGGGGCGAGGACCAGTCTTCGACCTCGTAGATGAAGCCGGGCAAGCCGCGGAAGTTCGTGTTGGTGTTCTGGGCAACGCTGGTCGGTGCGTAACAGCACGTAACGCAGAGAAGGGCGAGGCAAAGACGTTTCATGGGTGGGGAGGTTGTAGCACTCATGCCGCCAAAAATCCAGCGGGCCAACCCGCCTCCGACATCGTCGGCGCGAGTTGGCCCGTTGGGCACAACCTTTACGCAAAGAGCGCGATTACTTCTTGCTGAGAATCGCGTCCTTGGCGGCCTTGGCGAGGCGGAACTTCACGACCTTCTTGGCCGGAACCGTGATCTCCTGGCCGGCCTTGGGGCCAAAGCGCATGATCATCTTGCGGGCAGGGCGCTGGACGAGCACGAGCTTGCCCAGGCCGGGCACGACGAAGGTGTTCTTCGCCTCTTTGTAGGCGAGGTTGGCCAGTTCTTCCATGGCGAGGGCGGCTTCCTTCTTCTTGATACCGACCTTCTCAGCGATGGTCGCGGCAATCTGACTCTTGGTCATCTTGGGCATGGTCTATCTCCTTTGTTGTTATTGTTTGAACCGAAATGCGGGCGGACTTTAGGCATCATGCATCTGGAAATCAACATTTTCTTGAAGAAAATAGCGAGCACGAACGCGGCGTAAGCGGTTGCCAGAACTTGACCGGGCGTGGTAATAGTTCGCCGGTGTTTGTGTATGATGTGAAGGCGTAACAAAATGGGAACGAGCCGGGAGGCACAGGATGAAGGAATCGCTTCGCAGGTTGCGTGAGAGCAGTAACCAGAGCTTGAAGAAGATGGCAGACTTGCTGATTGAGGAAGCCATTGGGCTGACCGAGAGCAAGATGGGCTACTTTGCGACGCTCAACAAGTGGGAGCATCTGCTGACGATGATCGGCTGGTCCAAGAGCGCGATGGCCATGTGCAGCATGGCCAACAAGCCAATCGTTTACCCCGTGGAAAGCACCGGCCTCTGGGGTGACTGTGTCCGCGAGCGCAAGGCTGTCATCACCAACGACTACAAGAACTGCACCCGGCCGACCAAGAAAGGCACTCCGGAAGGCCATGTCCCTGTTGTGCGGCACATGAACGTTCCGGTAATGGCCGGTGAAAGCATCAAAGGTATCCTTGGTGTTGGCAATCGCAGCGCCGATTACACGAAGGAACATGCGACGCTGCTGCAATCATTTGCCAACGCTGCGTGGCCGATCATGGCCGATGTCATGGAGCGGGAGCAAAAGAGGAGCAAGTGCGCCTTGCAGCAGGCTTGTCCGTTCTATGGTCGCCACGTCGCGATTCACGACATTATGTATCGGGCGTATGTCCACCGTTTCTGCGAGGGCGATAGCAAGGATTGCGCCATCGCTCAGGTGGTGCAGAAGCGGGGTTTCCTCAGGGTGCCGAAGGATCTTTACCCGAACCAAACTTTTCGCGTGACGGAAATCCTGAAGCGGTAGAGCGCGCGGGTTGTCAGTGTTGGACCGACGCGGTGTGTGCGCCGGTTTGCCAGCCGCCGCCGAGCGCCTTGATCAATCCCACCGTCGCCACGCACCGCTCACCTTGCAGTCGCACCACGGCCCGGTTGCGATCAAAGGCTGCGCCTTGTGCCACGGCCACTTCCAGATACGTGACAAGCCCGGCGCGATAACGGTGGTTGGCGATTTCTTGCGTGCGCCGTGCGGAAGTGAGTGCGGCAGTCTCGGCGTCGAGTTGTCGTGCCAGGAATCGCTGCGCGGCGAGTTGGTTCTCGATTTCTTGGAAGGTCGTCAGCACGGTCTGGCGGTAGTTCGCCACGGCTTCGTCGTAGGCGGCGCGCGCGGTGGCCAGTTGAGCGGTGTTGCGTCCGCCGGTGAAGAGGGGCAGTTCCAGTGTCGGCCCAATCGCCCAGAGGCGGCTGGGCCAGTTGAAGACGGTGCCAGCGTTGACGGATTGGAGGCCTGCGAGGCCTTGGAAGATGAGACGGGGGAAGAAGGCGCTTTTGGCGACGCCGATGTCGGCATTGGCGGCGGCCATCTGGCGTTCGGCGGCGGCGATGTCGGGACGGCGCTCCAGCAGTTCGCTCGGCAGCGACGGCGGGATGGCGGGCGGCGACGTGAGTTGTGTCGGGTTTGATGGAGTCGCGAAGGTTATCGCTGGTTGGCCGCAAAGTGTGGCGAGCGCGTGCGTGAGCTTGGCGCGTTGAAGTTGGAGGGCAGGGAACTGGCCCTCCGCCGTGCGGAGTTGCGTCTCGGCCTCGGAGACGTCGAGGTCAGAGGCGACACCACCCTTGCGGCGGTTGCGGGTCAATTCGAGCGAGCGGCGGTAGGTTTCAATTGTATCGGCCACCAGCGCCAGTTCGGCGTCGAACGTGCGCAGCGCGAAGTAGTCGGCCGCGACCGCGCCCTGGATGGCGAGGCGGATGGCCTCCACGTCGTCCGCCGACGCGGCGAGCCGTGCGTCGGCCGCCTCGGTTTGGCGGCGGATGCGGCCCCAGAGGTCCGGCTCCCAACTCATCTCCAGCGGCACCGTGAAGTTGCTGTAGCTGTAAGCTTCGCCGGCGGGTTGTCCAGACTGCGGCGCATTCCGGCTGGTGCGCTGGCGTGTCGCGGAGCCGGCGAAGGAGAATTGCGGGAAGAAATCCGAGCGCGCGATGTCAACAAGCGAGCGGGCCTGGTTGAAGCGGGCGACGGCGGCGGCGAGGTTCTCGTTGTCAGCGGTTGCGGCGCGCTCCAGTCGGTTGAGTTCCTCGTCATGGAAGACTTCCCACCAAGCGCCGCGCGGCAGGTGGGCCGCTGGCTCTGCGGTTTTCCAGTCGCCTGCGAACGATTTTGGCAAGGGTTGTGACCGCAGCGCGGCCGGCCGCTCATAGTCCGGACCGACAGCGCAGCCCGCGAGCAGCGCACAGAATACGGGGATGGTGAGGAGTTGGGGGTTCATCGCGTGGCTGCGGTCTGCGATGGAACAGCCACGTGGACGGCAGCGCCCGCCGTGAGAGAATCGGACGGATTCAAGATGACACGCTCAGTTGAGCTGAGTCCTTCCAGCACCTCGACGGTTTTGCCGAAGTCGCGGCCGAGCTTGATGCTTCGCAACGCCACCTTGTCGTCAGCGCCGACGACGCCAACCTGCATTCCCTCAGCCCGGAAGAGCAGGGCGTTGGAGGGCAGGGTCAGCGCGGCGGTGGAGTGGGTCTCTGTGAAGCGCACTTGCGCGTAGCTGCCGGAGAGAAGCTCGCCGTGCGTGTTGTCGAGCGACAACTCTGTGAGCAATGTGCGGGAGTCGGTGTCCACCGCGCCGGCGGTGCGGACGACCTTTGCCTGGAACCTGCGGCCGGGAAGTTCCGGGAAAGTCACTTCGGCGCTCTGGCCGGGCGCGACGGTGCGGGCGAGTGATTGTGGCACGGAGACGAAGACGCGCAGTGTGCGAGTCTGGGCGAGGCGGAAAAGCTCGTGGTTGCCGGCGGCGGTGATGAGTTGGCCGATGTCGGTCTTGCGGGCCGTGATGATGCCGTCGAACGGCGCGGTTACGCGGGCAAAGCTTTTCAGGTTTTCCAGTCGCTGGACGTTGGCACGCTCGGCTTCGACGGCGGCGGCTTTGAGCGCGAGGTCTGCTTTCTTCTCAGCAGTCTCTTGTTCGCTGACGCTGGAGGTCTTGAGCAATTCCGTCCAGCGCGCAGCGGTGGTTTTGGCGAGCGCAAGACCAGCTTCGGCGCGGGCCAGTTCGGCACGGGCGCGGGCGAGGTCTTGGTCGAGTTCGGGGGTGTCAATCTCAGCGAGAAGCTGGCCGGCCGTGACGCTCGCGCCGATGTCCGCAAGCCATCGCTTGAGGTAGCCGCTGGCGCGGGCGTAGATGGAGGCTTCGACGAACGCCTTGACCTCGGCGGGCAGAGGGATGGCGGCGGCGGCCTGACCGGGTGCCGCCGAGACGACTGTGACCGTCGGCGTGGCCAACTCGCGGGTCTCCTGGATCGTGGTCTGGCGCACCCGGAGCCGAGGTATGAGGCCGGCGACGAACGCAGCGACGATCAGCACCACGGCGACAAGCCCGATACGACCCAACGGGTAGCGCCGTTGGGGAGATGGTGGCGGCGTGTGACTGTCGTGCGAAGGGTTCATGGTTGTTCGGGCGCGCGTTGTCTTGATAAAGCGGTTTGCATATTACACGGACGATGGACTGTTGGCCACAGTGGGAGTGGGCGGCGATGCCGGCTCGTTCTCATGCGGCGTGGCGGTGGCGCGACGGTGCATGAAGCTGAAAACCGCCGGCACGAAGAGCAGCGTCGCGACCGTGGCGACGATGAGCCCGCCGATGACGGCGCGACCGAGCGGGGCGTTCTGTTCGCCGCCTTCGCCGATGCCGAGACTCATGGGCAACATGCCGATCACCATTGCCAACGCTGTCATCAAGACAGGCCGGATGCGGCCTGCGCCGGATTCCAACGCGGCGGTGATCGGATCCAGCCCCCGATGGAGCATGGCGCGGGCGAAGCTGACGACGAGCACGGAGTTGGCCGTGGCGACGCCTAGGCTCATGATCGCGCCCATCAACGCCGGCACGCTCAGCGTCGTCTGCGAGAGGAACAATCCCCAGATGACGCCCGCCAGCGCACCAGGCAACGCCGTGATGATGATGAACGGGTCGAGCCAGCTCTGGAAGTTGACCACGAGCAGCAGGTAGATGAGCGCGATGGCCATCAGCAAGCCGACGCCCAGGCCGATGTAGCTGGTGCGCATCGTGTCGGCCTGACCGCGCAATGTAATGTAATGGCCGCGCGGCAAATCCTTCTTTGCCTCTTCGACCAGCGGCTGGATGTCGCGCAAGACGCTGCCGAGATCTCGTCCGCTGACGCCGCCGAACACGTCCGTGACCGGCGCGGTGTCGTAGTGCGACGCAACGGGCACCACGGCGGCGCGGTCGAGGCTGGCGAGGTTGGCGAGGATCTGGCCGCCGCCTTGGCCGGGGTGTGCGGTGCCCACAGGCAGGGCCTGAAGTTCGTCGAGTGAACTGATGGCGTGCTCCGGGACGCGGAAGTTGACGAGGTATTGGATGCCGTTGCTGCGGTTAAGCCAGTAGGTGGGCTGGACTTGGCCGGTGCCGCTGAGGCTGACCAGCACGGCGTTGGCTGCGTCGCGCTCGGTCAGGCCCACGTCGGCGGCTTTGGTGCGGTCCACGGCGATACGCAACGTCGGCAGGTCCGCCGGCTGATGCACGCGCACGTCCACGGCGCCGGGGACGTGGCGGATCTTCTCCGCGAGCGCGGCGGCGATGCGGCGGTTGGCGGCCTGGTCGCGGCCGGCAATCTGCACGTCGAACGGCGCGGGCAGGCCGAAGTTGAGCGTTTGGCTGACGATGTCCGCCGGCAGAAAGTAGAAGAGCGTGCCCGGAAACTCGCGGTTAAGCCGGGCACGCAGCCGGCGCACGTAACCGTCGGTGGGCGCGTGGCCGGGCTTGAGCGAGACGAGGATGTCCGCGTCGGAGACGCCGATGACACCGCTGTTGCTATAGGTGAGGTTGATGCCGGAGGTGGAGATGCCGATGTTGTCTAGGACGCCATGCAGTTCTTTCGCCGGCACAACCTCGCGGATGACGGCCTCGACCTGGTCCACAAGTCGAGCGGTTTCTTCGATGCGCGTGCCGCTCCGGGCGCGGAGATGGAGTTGAAACGTGCCAGCGTCCACGTCGGGGAAAAAGTTCTCGCCGAGTTGTGTCACGAGAGGCCATGAAGCGATACAGAAGAGCAGGAAGCAACTGCCAAACGCGCCGCGCTTTTCCAAACAGGTTGCCAGTATCGCGCGGTAACGTTCCCGGAAATGCAGGAATGATCGCTCAAACCGGAGTTGGATGCGCATGAACGGTCGCACCCAGGGCGGGGCGTGATGATGGTCGGCGTGGGTGCCGTGGAGCTTCACGCCGCGGTAGAGCCACATCACCAATGTCGGCACGAGCGTTCGCGAGAGGAAGTAGCTGGCGAGCATGGCGAACACCACCGCTTTGGCCAGCGGCACGAAAAGATGCTTCGCCACGCCTGTCAGGAAGAACATCGGAACGAACACGATGCAAATGCAGAGCGTGGACACTAGCGCCGGCATCGCGATCTCCCGCGAGCCGATGAGGATGGCGTCTTCCACCGCGATGCCCGCGGTCATGTGGCGGTGGATGTTCTCGATCGTCACCGTGGCGTCGTCCACCAGCACGCCGACGGCCAGCGCCAGCCCGCCGAGCGTCATGAGGTTGATCGTTTCGCCCGTCGCGTAGAGCGCGGCGATGGAACTGAGCACCGACAACGGGATCGAGAGCGCGATGATGAACGTGCTTCGCCATGAGCCGAGGAAGAGCAGGATCATGAGCGCCGTCAGCGTCGCAGCGATGGTGCCGGCGCGCAACACGTCGTGGATTGCCGCGCGCACGAAGAGCGACTGGTCCGCGAACTCCTTCACCTCAATCTCCGGCGGCAGCGCGCTCAGGATGCGTGGCATCACCGCCTTGACGCCGCGCACCACCTCCAGCGTCGAGGCGACGCCGCTCTTATAGACCGTCAGCAACGCGCCGCGAATACCGTCCTGCCGCACGATGTTCCGCTGCGGCGAGTAACCATCGCGCACGTGCGCCACGTCCCTCAGATAGATCGTCGCATCACCGATTGTCTTCACCGGCAGGTCGTTGAGTTCTTCCAGCACCCGCGGGCTGGAATTGAGCTCGATGTTGTATTCCGTGTCGCCGATCTTGGCACTGCCGCCAGGCAGGACGAGGTTCTGTGCGTTGATGGCCTCCACCACGTCTTGTGCGGAAAGATTCTTCGCCTTGAGCGCTGTCAGATTAAGGTCCACGGACACCAGCCGCATCTTGCCGCCATAAGGCCATGGCACCGACGCGCCCGGCACCACCGACAGTCCCACGCGAATCTGGTTTTGCGCGAAGTCGAACAACTCCTGCTCCGAGAGCTTCCGGCTGCTGAAGCTGTATTGGAACACCGGCACCATTGAGGCGCTATAAGTGATCACCAGCGGCGGTGTCTGGCCCGGCGGCATGATCCGCAAGAGCGTCTGGCAGATGGCCGTCACCTGCGCCACGCCCGCATCCACCGACGTGCCGGGCTGGAGGAAGACTTTGATGACGCCAAGACCGTTGTAGGAATTGGACTCGATGTGCTCCACGTTGTTGACCAGCGTGGGCAGCGAGCGTTCGGCGATATATACAATGCGCTGCTCCACCTCCTTCGCGTCGAGGCCGCTGTATTGATAGACCACGCTGACGACCGGGATATCAATGACCGGGAAGATGTCCGTGGCCATTCGCATCAGGATGAACGGCGTTAGCAGCAGCAGCAAGATTGCCGCCACCACAAACGTGTAGGGCCTGCGCAGAGCTAGTTGGACGATCCACATATCTGTTGAAACCGCGGCTGAGAGCGGGCTGGCCTGCCATCAGCGTCCGGCGCTTATACCAGTTTGCCTCCCGCCTGCCCAACAGAACTTGGTAGTCCTTTTGTAGGAGTCCGATGTGGAAGAAACGGCACGGCAATGAAAGACATCCTGGGTAAGAACGTCTTTGCCCCCGCCGTTGTGTGTTAGGGTGTTGCGGTGGAGTCGGCTATCACGCCGACTTGGGTGAAGCTGGTGAAGAAGCCGGTTTTTTCGTCGAAGACGGGGCGGTAGAGGATGGTGCGGGTCTTGGGCGTCGCGCCGGATGGGCCTTTCACGTCGGGAATGCCTCCCGCGGAGAGGATGGTCTTCAACTGGCTGGCGAGCGTGTTGGCGAGGGTGGTGTTGTCAGACTTGTCAGATAGCTGGGTGAGTTTCCAGCCATCGGTCAGGGTGAACGCGAAGTCGGCTTTGCCCAGGAAGTTGTGGGTGGTGATGCGGTAGGGCTTCTGGTAGTTCGGCAGATACTGTGGCGTGACGGTCAGCGTCTGGCCCTGGTTCGACTCGGTGATGGAGACCGAGAAGTAAAGTTCGGGCTGATAGATGATATAGCCCGAGGGGAGTGATTTTTTGTCGTTGTTCCACTCCTTGAGCGTGGAGGCGGCGATGGGCTGGATGTCATAGCTCGCGCAGCCGCCGGTGAGAAATGCAGTTCCCAAAGAAACCGCGACCAGTAAGAGGATGATGGGGAGTTTCTCCATGGGCGGATTCTGCCCGCGTGCACCGGCGAATGTCAACGCTGTTGCAGTTTCCCGCTGGCGCGCGGCGGCGGGGTTGATTATAAAGCGGGGCACTATGGCCTACCTTGGATGCGATGTTGGAACAACCGGAACGAAGGCCGTCGTGTTCGATAACGACGGCAACGTCCTCTCCTCCGCTTACCGCGAATACCGCCTGCTCACGCCCCAGCGTGGTTGGGCCGAACTCGACCCCATCGAAGTCGGCGACGCCGTCGAGGCCGTGCTCGGCGAGGCAGCGAAGAAGTCACCCCAGCCAGTCGAGTCCATTGCGCTCTCGGCGCTCGGCGAGGCCATCACGCCGCTCGACGCCGCCGGCAAGCCGCTCGACAACACCGTGCTCTCGATGGATTCGCGCGCCACGGCGCAGAATGACAAGCTCCGCGAACAGTTCGGCGCGAAGAAGTTCTTCCGAACCACCGGCCACCCGCTGCACCCGATGCACACGATCAGCAAGCTGATCTGGTGGCGGGAGAACAAGCCGAAGATGTTCAAGCGCGCCGCCCGTTTCCTCGGCTGGCAGGAAATCCCGGCGCTGCGGTTAGGCGTGCCGGCGAAGGTGGATTACTCGCTCGCGTCGCGGCTCGGCATCTTCGACATCCGCAAGAAACAATGGTCGGAGCCTCTGATGGAACTGGCCGGTGTCGAGAAGAAGCAGTTGCCGGAGGCCGTGCCGTCGGGCGCGGTCGTGGGCGAGATTCCCGCGAGCGTCTGCCAGAAGCTCAACCTCGCCAAGGGCTGCGTGCTGGTCGCGGGCGGCCACGACCAGCCGTGCGCGGCGTTGGGCGCGGGCGTCGTGAAGCCCGGCCTCGCGGTGGACGGCTTGGGGACGGTCGAGTGCATCACCGTGGCTTTCGATCACGCCATCACGGACGAGAACATGCTCGGCGGCAACCTCTGCTGCATGCCTCACGTGGTGGAGGACATGTATGCGTCGCTGGCGTTCAGCTTCGTCGCGGGCAGCCTGTTGCGTTGGTATCGCGACAACTTCGCCGAGGCGGAGAAGGCCGAGGCCGCCCGCACCGGCCGCGATGTCTATGCGATCATGGACGACCTCGCGCTGACCTCGAAGAACCCGCCGTTCATCGTGCCGCACTTCTTCGGCACCGGCACACCGTATCTGGACTCGAACTCCAAAGGCACCATCACCGGCCTGACGCTCGGCACGACCCGCGCCGACGTGATCCGGGGCATCCTCGAGGGCGTGGCGTTTGAGATGCGGGTGAACTTGGAGATTCTCGCGAAGGCCGGCGTTCCCCTCGCCGAGCTTCGCTGCACCGGCGGCGGCGCGAAGTCACGCGGCTGGATGCAACTGAAGGCGAATCTCTGGGGCAAGCGCCTCTGCACTCTCAACTCCGCCGAAGGCGGCGCGCTCGCCTGCGCCATGCTCGGCGCGGTGGCCATCGGCAAGTTCAAGGCGCTGAAGCAGGCGGTGCAGAAGTTCGTTCGCGTCACCGGCGCCTACGAGCCGGACATGAAGGAACACGCGCGCTACACGGAGCGATACGAAGTTTACCGCGAGCTATATCCGCGGATGAAGAACTTGCTGCACCGAATGTAAGAAGCCGTCGCGCGGCGAAACCCCAAAATCCAAAGTCCAAGCCCCAGCGAAGCTTCAAGCGCCAATTTCCAAAACTGCCGAACGAGAAGCCCGCGTTTGCCGTTTGAAGCTTGGCGTTTCCGTCAGTCCTCCTACTTCGTCGCCAGCTTTTTCGCCGCTTCGTCGGCGGCTTTGGCGAGGGCTTTGCCGTCGGGAATTTGAGCGGCGTCCTGTTTGGCGGTTTGGAACATGCCAAGGGCATCCTCGTTCTTGCCCAGCTTGATGTAGCGGTGGCCCATCACGAACGCGAGAGGTCCGCGCAATGCCGGCGCTAATTCCGATTGCAGAGATTCCCAGCCGAAAAGGTTGGTGACACCTTTCCATGCAGCAAAAAGGCCGATGGCCTGCGTTGGGGTGAATTTGTCCGTTCGCAGGGCTTCCATTGCTTGCTGAGCAAGCTTCCAGTAAATGGATTCTACTTCGGCCGTAAGATTGCCTCGCCCGATACTGTCCTGGATGAGAATCTGTTCGCCTAACAGCACGAGGGTGGTGAGCCGCTCTTCCATGCGCGACAGGTCGCCACGGATTACCTTTCGGGCGTAAGCACCGCCACGTTCGCTCGAGAATATTTCGATGAGTGATTGTCGAGTGAACAACGCGGCGAACGCCGCGAATGCCGCTTTCTTGGCGTCTTCGCCCGGTTTCACTTGTCCTGCGAAGTCGCCGAGTCTTTTTCGGACGGCAGGCATGTCAGCGTCTCTTATTTCGCCGCTCAAGCTGGCAAGCAGCAAGAACTGACACAGGTCTGTGCGGCTGCGTTCATCTATCGGATCAACTGGATTCTGGCTGCCTGCCGCTTGTCGCAAGCTGCGGAATGCTTTCGCCCACACTTCGCGCGCGGCTTCCGATCCTTGCCGCATCTCTGTGATCAACCCAAGTAGCAGATGGGCGGCAACCACTGAAGCATAGGCGTAGCGGTCTTGAAGAGGCGCGGTGTTGGCGATGACGCCTGCCAGCTTCTCTTCGGCCCCAGGCAGCCGGTTCATGGACAGCAGACAGCGCGCCGTTGTGACGGCGTATAACGTGTGCGGCACGCGTTGATCCAAGCGTTCCAGCAGAGCCAGCGCCTCTTCGTGCCGTCCATTGAGAGCCAGCAACCGCCTGTAGAAGTCGGCGCTATTGTTAAAGAACCCTCTATCGCCGTAGAGTCTTGCCTGATCCTCTTGTTCCAATCGCTTGAATTCCGTCTGCATCAGTTGAATGGCGCGGTCGGTTTGACCGAGGGCAGCGTGCAATTCCGCCAGGCGCATGATGAACACATGCTTGTGCCGAACTGGATGCATATTGAGCGCATCTGCGACTTCGAGAAACTGAGGCAATCTTTCAACAGCCACCTGCCATTCAGCAGGACCGCTATATTCCAGCATCCCACGGACTCGATTTGCGTAGCTTTCGTTGATGCTTGTTTGCATCTCCTGTGTAAGGCTGCTGAGAACTTGGGTGAAATCGCGTCTCGCCCTCAACGAAAGGAACACGGCGTCTGCCTCCTCCATGCGTTGCTGCTCGAGGTAATAAGCCCATAACTGGCAGGCAGCCAGGGCGGACCATGTGGGCGAATCGGATTTTGCCACGAGCGCCAGTTCTGGCTCGGCTTCCT
>Ga0233425_10007419_pt1 | contig 15435 bp, 13 predicted proteins | sample Watercolumn_Towu_2_FD_181712 | JGI IMG/M metagenome (GOLD analysis project Ga0233425, IMG submission 181712) | Freshwater microbial communities from Lake Towuti, South Sulawesi, Indonesia - Watercolumn_Towuti2014_140_MG | ecosystem: Environmental > Aquatic > Freshwater > Lake | place...
CGACCGGCGCGGCGAATGCGTTCACGCCGCCTGCCCCCACTACCGCACCTGTTTCGTCGAAAAGACCATCCGGGCCAGCCGCCGGGCCGACCTCGTCGTCGCCAACCACGCCCTCGTCATGACCCAGGCCGCCTTCGACGGCGCCCGCTCGGCGCGCGGCCTGAAGCAGGACGGCGAGACCGCCGCCCTGAAGCGGATCGTCTTCGACGAGGGCCACCATCTGTTCGACGCCGCCGACAGCGCCTTCTCGGCCTGCCTGTCCGGTCAGGAGGCCGCCGAACTGCGCCGCTGGATCCGGGGACCCGAAGGACGCGGACGGCGCGGACGCGGTCTGGAACAGCGGCTCGGCGACCTTTGCGCCGACAGCGAGGCCGCGACCAAGGCGCTTCAGGACGCCGTGCGCGCCGCCGCCCAGCTGCCCGGCGAGGGCGTCTCGGGCCGCATCGCCCCCGCCTCGGGCGAGGTCAATCCGGTCGGGCCGATCGAACGCTTCCTGCTGGCCGCCCTCGAACAGCTGCGGGCGCGGACCAGCGAGAACGCCTCGGCCGGCGGCGTAGAGTTCGGCATGGAATGCTCCCTGCGCCCGGTCACCGAACCGGTGCTCGAGGCCGCCCGGGAGGCCGCCCAGGCGCTGGCCGCTGTCGAGGCGCCGCTGCTGGCCCTGTCGCGCCATCTGGAGGACATCCTCGACGACGAGGCCTCCGAACTGGATGGCGCCTCCCGCGCCCGCATCGAAGGCGCCCTGCGCGGCCTCGACCGCCGCGCCCGCATGACCCTGCCCGGCTGGCGATCGATGCTGGCGGCGCTGGAGGTTTCATCCGACGAGCCGGACCCCGACTTCCTCGACTGGCTGTCGGCCGAGGCCGCCTTCGGCCGGATCATGGACGTGGCCCTGCGCCGCCACTGGATCGATCCGACCGTGCCGCTGGAGGCCGCCGTGATCATGCCCGCCCATGGCGTTCTGGTCACGTCGGCCACCCTGTCCGATCCGAACTCGGACGATCCGTTCGACATGGCCCGGTTGCGCACCGGCTCCGCCCGGCTGATCGAGCCGGCCCGGACCCTGAAGGTCGAGAGCCCGTTCGACTACGCCGCCAACAGCCGGGTCATCGTCGTCAACGATCTGATGAAGGATGATGCGCGCCAGACCGCCGCGGCCATGCGCGAACTCTTCCTCGCGGCCGGCGGCGGCGGCCTCGGCCTGTTCACCGCCATCCGCCGGTTGAAGGCGGTCTATGAGCGGCTGGGTCCCGAGCTGGCGAAGGCGGGCATTCCCCTCTACGCCCAGCACGTCGATCCGCTGGAGGTGGGCGCGCTGGTCGACGTTTTCCGCGCCGAACAGGACAGCTGCCTGCTCGGCACCGACGCCGTGCGGGACGGGGTCGACGTGCCGGGCCGCAGCTTGCGCATCCTCGCCTTCGACCGCGTGCCCTGGCCGCGCCCCGACCTGCTGCACAAGGCGCGCCGCCTGCGCTTTGGCGGCGAGGGCGCCGGCGGGCGCAATTTCGACGACGCCCTGGCTCGGGCGAAAATGGCCCAGGCCTTCGGCCGCCTGATCCGCCGCGCCGACGACAAGGGCGTCTTCGTCATGCTGGACGCTGCCGCTCCCACCCGCCTGTTCGCAAGCCTGCCGCCCGGCACGGAGGTTCAGCGCATGGGGTTGGCCGAGGCGGTGGAGACGGTGGCGGCGTTCCTCAAATAGCTTTCGTCATCCTCCGCAAGCCGCGCAGCGGCGCAGGCCGGGGGACCCAGCGGCGCGCGAGAGCGCGACATTGTCGGGGCGCCGGTGCTGGATGCAGCAGTGTTCGCCGCCGTCGCGGCGCCGCTGGGTCCCCCGGTCTCGCTTTGCTCGCCGGAGGATGACGAAAGTTCACTGCTCGAACGTGATCTCCACGCTCCTGGCCGACCGCTCGGCCTCGCCGTGGAACACGGCCTCGATGTTGTTGCCGTCGGGGTCGAGGAGGAAGGCCGCGTAATATCCCGGGTGATAGGGCCGTTCTCCCGGCGCGCCGTTGTCCTTGCCGCCCGCCGCGCAGCCGGCCTTGTGGAAGGCGTCCACCATGGCCCGGTCCTGCGCCTGGAAGGCCAGGTGGTGCCGACCGGTCAGCTTGCCGGCGGCCGCCTCGCTGTCGGCGGTGGAGATGAACAGTTCGTCGACCCAGAAATAGCTGTCGCCCTCGCCGCCCAGCGGGACGCCCAGCACCTCGAACACCGCGTCATAGAACCGGCGCGCGGCGTCCAGGTCCCTCACCACCAGCTGGATGTGGTCGATCAGCCGACCCCGGTGCAGCGACTGCGTTTCCATTTCAGGCTCCCGCTTTGTGACCCGGATCGAACGGTTTCCCGGTGGCGGCGTTCCCGCTTCGTCCCTTGCCCCGCGGGTCAGGCTTCACCATATCGTTCGACGCGGTGATCGGTCCCGGACGCCGCGCCGACGCATGCAGTGCACTCTTTGCACGCTTGGCACGGTGTTTTCGGGCCCGGGCGCGGGTCCCGGACGTTGACCTGCCAGATCCTATGTTCGCCGGAGCCTCGATGACCGCCCACTCCCGCCATAGCCGCCGCGGCCTGCTGGTCCCCTTCCTGATCGCCGGGGTGCTGCTGGCCGCCTGGACCGGCTGGTGGTTCTGGCTGACGCAACAGATCGAGACCCGGCTGGACGCCCAGGTCGCGGCGATGCGTCAGGACGGCTGGCGCATCACCTACGCCTCGCGGACCACCACCGGCTGGCCGTTCCGGGCGCGGGTGTCGATCCCCCACGCCGACATCACCGCCCCCTCCGGTCATGGTGTTGCGGCCCCCGAACTGGTCGCCGAGGCCAACGCCTACAACCCCGACCGCTGGGTGGTCATCGCCCCCGACGGCCTGACCCTGACCCGCGCAGGAAAGGGCAAGGTCGGCATTGACGGCGACGGCCTGCGGCTCAGCGTCAGCCATCTGCGCGAGCGTTTCCCCGACCTGCGCGTCGAGCTGATCCGACCGACCTTCACCGCCCACCAGGGCGCCGAACCCTTCCCCATCGCCTCGGCCGAACGCATCCTGCTCAACGTCCGACCGCACCTGACCGACGGCCGCGCCGCGACCGACGAAATGGACGTGGCCTTCAACCTGATCGACGCCCGCGGCCGGCCGGGCGGCCCCGTCGAGGGGGCGACGCGGCAGGGCCGCCTGACCGCCCGGATCGAGGGCACGGTGGTCAACGCCAGCAAGCTGAGCGGCATGGACAGCGCAGGGGTCTTCGCCGCCTGGACCGCCTCGGGCGGCCGCTTCACCGCCATCAAGGGCGAGCTGGAAGCCGGCGACAGCCGCGCCCGCATCGACAGCGCCGGCCTGTCCGCCGACGGCGACGGCCGGCTGCAGGGCGAGGTCGCCCTGACCGCCGAAAAGCCCGGCGCCGCCATCGCCGGCCTCGCCCGGTCCCAGTCCGGGGCCGTCAACCGCCTCGGCGCGGCCGGCGCCGCCGCGGCCACGGCCGTCTCCGGCGACCGGGGGGTCGATCTGGTCATCCGCTTCCGCGACGGCCGCACCTGGCTGGGGCCCTTCGCCCTCGCCCCGGCGCCGAAGCTGTTCTGATGCTGACCGAGCCTGAAGAGGACGCCGAACGGCTGGCCCTGGATCGGGCCCTGGCCAACGCCGTCCGCGCCCGTCTGGCCGTCGGCGCACGCCCTTCGCCCGACGCCGACGCCATCGCCCTGCGCCAGACGCTGGCCGGCGAGCCCCCGGCCGGGGCCGCCGTCCTGCGCGCCGTTCTGGGCCGCATCGACGCCGCGTCCGGCGCGCCGCTGGTGGTCTGGGGCTCGGCCAGCCAGACGCTCGCCGCCGACCGCTACGGCCTGACCGCCCGCACCGCCGCCGACCCCGATCAGGCCCTCGCCGTCGTCCGCGATGGGGCCCGCGCCCTCATGGATCTGACCCCCGCCTCGGCCTGGTGGGGCCGGCTGCTGGCCGAGCCCGCCCTGCGCGTCGTCGCAGCCCTGCCCGACGACCGCCACGGCGTCCCGCGCGCCCTGCTGGTCCAGCAGGCGCAGCCCGGCCCGACCGGCGACGATCGCACCTTCTGGACCACCGACAGCGCCGCCCCGGCGGCCGTGATCGTCGAGGCCCTGGCCGCCGCCGGCCTCGCCGCCAGCCCGCTGATCGCGGCGGGCGGCTTGAAGCTGTTCATGCTCGCGGGCTATGTGCAGGCCGAGGACGGGCGGCTTGCATCCGCGCCCGGCGGCCTCAGCGGCGTCATCGGCGCCGCCCCCCTGTTCTGAAAGCGCCCATGACCGACGCCACCCACGACGCGCCCGCCCCCAAACCCGGCATCCTCGACATCGCCCCCTATGTCGGCGGCAAGTCGCGCATCGAGGGCGTGGCGACGCCGATGAAGCTGTCGTCGAACGAGAACGCCCTGGGCGCCGGGGAAAAGGCGCGCGCCGCCTATGAGGCCTCGGTCGCCAACATCCACATGTACCCCGACGGCCGCGCGACCAAGCTGCGCGACGCCGTCGCGGAACACCACGGGCTCGAACCCGACCGGCTGATCTTCGGCAACGGTTCGGACGAGGTCTTCGCCCTGCTGAACCAGACCTATCTGACTCCCGGCGACAACATCGTCACGGGCCAGTACGGCTTCCTCGCCTACCGTATCAGCGCCCTCGCCAACCAGGCGTCGGTCAAGCTGGCCCCCGAACCAGGCTTCAAGGCCGAGGTCGACGCCCTGCTGGAGCAGGTCGATGAGCGGACGAAGATCGTCTACATCTCCAGTCCCTCCAACCCGACCGGCAGCTACAACACCGCCGAGGAAACGCGCCGCCTGCACGCGGCCCTGCCGGGGCACGTCCTGCTGGTGATCGACGAGGCCTACGCCGAGTTCGTCTCCGCCCCGGACTGGGAGACCAGCTTCCCGCTCGCCCGCGACAGCCAGAACATCGTCGTCACCCGCACCTTCTCCAAGATCCACGGCCTGGGCGGCCTGCGCATCGGCTTCGGCTACGCCCCGCTGAAGGTGGCCGAGGCGGTCGACCGCATCCGCCTGCCCTTCAACGTCTCGGTGCCCGGCATCGAGGCCGCCGTGGCCGCCCTCGGCGACGAGGCCCACCAGAAGGCGTCCCGCGACCTGGTCGAGGCCTGGCGTCCCCGTCTGACCCAGGCCATCAAGGGCTTCGGCTTCGACGTCTTCCCCTCCGCCGGAAACTTCGTTCTGGTCCGCTTCCCGGACGAGGCCCGCAACGCCGCCGCCGCCAACGACTATCTGAACTCCAAGGGCATCATCGTCCGCCCCGTCGGCGGCTACGGCCTGCCCGACTGCCTGCGGATCACCGTCGGCACCGAGGATCAGAATCGGGCGGTGATCGACGCGCTGAGCGAGTTCGCGGCGACCTGACTACTGCCGCCGGAACAGCCGGCTCGCCGCCCAGCCGGTGAAGGCCGCCAGCAGGACGCAGAGCAGACCGTAGGTCCAGGGCCGGCGGTGGGCGAACTCGAAGATGTCGCGCTCGATGCCGACCTTCTCGACCGTCAGGGTCAGGTTGCTCACGGAAACGGGTTCGCCGTCCTGGAACAGCCAGACCTCGGCGAAATACCGGCCGGTGGGCGCGACGGCGGGCAGTTCGACCTCGGCGCGGAACAGGCCGCGGTCGACGAACTCCACCCCCTCGGGGTCGGTATTGTACAGGGCCGCCGCCTCGCGCAGCCGGATCACCGCGCGGCGGAAGTCCAGATAGTCCTCGCCCAGCCGGCTGACGACCACGTCGCGCACGCCGTAGCGGGTGACCGTGCGGCTCTCCTCCGGGGCGTTGATCCTCAGGTGATCGACGCCGACGCCCAGCCGGCGCAGCTGGCCGAAGTCGGCGATGTCCGACAGCGGCCGCGTCGAGGCGGTCATGTAGAAGCCGGGCGCGCCCTCGAACAGTACGGGCCGGCTGTTCAGCCAGACGCCCATGTTGCGCGTCTTCTTGACCAGGCGCACGGGGGCGTCGGGCCCGCGCACCACGACCACCACGTCGGCGGGCTGATCGCCGGGATTGAAGACCGCGCCGTACAGGACGATCGACGCGCCCCGGAAACTGGAATCGACCATCACCCGGGCGTCGGTCAGGGCGGCGGCGACGCGGACCTCGTCGACCGTGCCGATCGAACGTTCCGGCGCGGGGGCGGAGACGGCCGGCGGGGGCGGCGGAAGGGCGGCGATCATTGGGCGATCCCCGGTGCGAAGGCGAACAGGTCCGAAGGCCGCACGAACAGCTCCAGCCCCATCTGGATGCCGACCATCAGCACGATCAGGCCCAGCACGGCCCGCAGTTCCTCGGCCCGGAACCGTCCCGACCATTTGGCGCCGTACTGCGCCCCGACCACCCCGCCCAGCAGCAGCAGGGTCGACAGCACGATGTCCACGGTCTGGTTGCGTCCGGCCTGCAGGATGGTGGTCATGGCGGTGACGATGATGATCTGGAACAGGCTGGTGCCCACCACCACCCCGGCCCGCATGCGCAGGACATACAGCATGGCCGGAACCAGGATGAAGCCGCCGCCCACGCCCATGATGGCCGACAGCACGCCGACGAAGCCGCCCAGGGCGAAAGGCGGAATGGCGCTGATGTACAGGCCCGAGCGGGGGAAGCGCATCTTCAGCGGCAGGCCGTACAGCCACAGGGGCCGGCGGCGTTCCTTGTGCGGAGCTACCTCGCCGCGCACCCGGCGCATGATCTGGCCCAGGCTCTCGTAGAGCATCAGGGTGCCGATGGCGCCGAGGAACAGAAGATAGGCCAGGGCCACCGCCAGATCGGCCTGGCCGAGCAGGCGCAGATAGCGGAACAGCTCGACCCCCAGGAGCGCGCCCAGCACGCCCCCGCCGGCCATCACCAGGCCGATCTTGTAATCGACCGCCTTCTGGCTGGTGTAGCTGATCACGCCCGAGGTCGAGGAGGCGACGACGTGGCTGGCCTGGCTGGCGACCGCCACCGCCGGCGGGATGCCGAGGAAGATCAGGATCGGGGCCATGAGGAAGCCGCCGCCGATGCCGAACAGACCGGACACGAATCCCACCACCGCGCCCAGCAGAACCAGGAGCGGCCAGTTCACCGAAACCTCGGCGATCGGCAGATAGATATCCAAAGGACGCGCCTTCGGCTGGAACTGAAGTCAGGCGCCGGGAAGGCGACGATGGAAGTCTGGTTGTCCTAGACCCAGCGGGCGGCCATCGCCACCCGATGCGCCTGAAAGGCCTTCCCGTCGCGTATCAGGCGAGCGGTTCGACCTGGAATTGCTCCGCCTCGGCGCGGACCTGGGTCCGGGTCGCCGCGGCGATCGTCTTGTCCAGCCGTTCGACCGCCGCCTCGGCGTCGCCGTCGCCGGCGCGCGCCGCGATCAGATACCATTTGTAGGCCTGGGCCGGATCGGCCTGGATGGCCTCGTCGCCGGTCTCGTATAGCTTGGCGACGTTGTACTGGCTGTCGACCAGACCGCGCTCGGCCGCCTTCTTGAGCCAGACGAGGGCCTCGCCCTGATCCCGGGCGCCGCCGACGCCCTCGAACAGATACATGCCATAGGCGTGCATGCCCTTGGCGTCGCCGCCGTCGGCCGCGCGACGGGCCCAGAGCCGGGCCTCGCGCAGGTTCACGGCCACGCCCTTGGCGCCGTCCTGATAAAGGCTGGCCAGGTGCAGCTGGGCCGGGGTGTAGCCGGTCGCGGCCGCGCGCTTCAGCGTGTCGACGCCGCTGGGGGCGTCCGCGTCCAGCAGCTCGATCGCCTGCTGGTAGAGTTCGGCGCCGCGCTCGAGGTCGCCCTCGGTCGGGGCGGCCGGCAGGACGGCCAGGGCCGCCGTGGGCTGGGCCTCGGGGGCCGAAGTCAGGCCGGGGATGTTCAGGCCCGAGCCGGTCAGCTGGCCCGTGGCGTAGGCGCCGCCGCCCGTCAGCAGGACGGCGATGGCCGAGGCGCCCAGCGCCTTGCGCACCGTGCCGCCGCCGCGTTGGGCCTGTTTGTCGAGCCGCTCCTGCAGCTTGGACTTGCCGCCCTTCTTGAGTCCGAAGCCGGTGCGGGCGGGCGCCTCGGCGGCCTCGGGCGAAGCCATGGCCGCGCGGGCCGCGTCGATGGCCTGGCGGGTCGAGGAGGCGCGGCCCTGCGCCGCCGCGGCGCGAAGGGCGCGGGGATCGACGAAATCGGTCTCGCCGGAGAAGTCGTCCGGGCCGGCGTCAAAGGCTGTGGGGGACGTGGCCTGCAAGGCGTCCGAAACATCGGCGCCGCCGAAGCCCTGCCCGAAAGCGGACGGCTGCGGCGCCGGGGTCGCGGGCGCCGGCTCGACAGTCTGGGCGAAGGCGGGTTCGATCGGATCCTCGCTCACCGACGTTGCGGGTCGGCTGCCGAACGGGGTGGCGTCCGCCGGCGTCTCGGCCTCGGTCCGGGGGCCGCGCATGACGGCGTCGAAAATGGAGTCCGCGCTCAGCGCCTCCTCGCGGGCCGCTGCGGGCCCCGGTTCGGGCTCGGGCTCGGGCGGGGCGAGATCGGCGGACCATGCCTGCTGTTCGGCATAGATCGGATCGTCGAAGGCGGTTTCACCGAAGCCCGCATCGGGGAAGGCCGCGTCGGGGAAGGCGGCCGCGCGCCAGTCGGGCTCGGTCGCCGCGGGACGCGGCGGCTCGGCGCGGCGCTCGATGTTGCCGCGCGCCTCGGCGATCAGGGCGGCGGTGCGTTCTTCGGACAGACGCATGCGCTCGGCCAGTTCGCCGGACGCGCGGTCATAGCCCTGTTCGATCTTGCTGGAGCTCTCGGCCAGTCTCCGGCCGATGTCTTCCAGGGCCTGCTGGGACCGGCGCTCGGACTGGGCGATGCGCTCGCTGAGGCGGTCGGAGATCCGGGTGATCTCGCCGCCCAGCTTCTCCAGGGCGAGGGCGTGGCGGTCGTCGGCGGCGGTCAGCCGCTGTTCCAGCCCCTGGGCCAGCCGGCCCATGTCGCTTTCGACCTTGCGGCTGATGACGTCCAGCTGCATCGGAGCCGCGCTCTCGATGGTCTGGACGCGGCCGTTCAGATTCTGGGCGATCCGAAGGACTTCGCGGCCCATGGCCTCGACGGCCTTGGCCGAACGCTCCTCGGACGACTTGACCTGCTCGCCGATGGACAGGACGGCGCGCTCGATGCGGTCCATCCGGCCTTCGGTTTCGGCGGTGTCGAGCCTCCGCATCATCTCGGCGCGGTTGCTTTCGACCTGACGGCTCAGGGTCTCGGCCAGCTTTTCGAAACGGGCGGCCTCGCGGGCGCTCTCGGGCTCGATCCGGCTCTCCGTGGCGCGCAGCCGCTGGTCCAGACCGGCGAACGAACGCTCCAGACCGCGCAGGGCCTCCGTGGTGCGGGTCTGCGCCTGGTCGAGCCGCTGGCCGACCTGGGCCAGCAGATCGGCGCCGACCCCGGGACCGGCGGCCTTTTCGACCGCGTCCATGCGCTGGCGCAGTTCGTTGGCGCCCGTGCGCTGGCGCTCCTCGATGTCGTAGAGGCGGCCGGCGAGCGCGCCCAGGGTCGTCTCGACCTTGCCGAAGGTCTCGGCCGTCTGCGGGCCGACCTCCTGCTCGAACCGGCGCAGGCGGCGGTGGCCCTCGCGCAGCTCCTCGGCGATGTCGTCGATACGGCGGACGTGGGCCTTTTCGGCCTGATCCTGATTGTCCAGCCGGCGGACCAGCCCGGACACGGCCTGGTCGACGCCCTGGATGGCGATGGTCGAGCGGCGCTCGGCGGCTTCCAGCCGGGCGGCGATGGCGTCGATCGAGGCGCCCAGACGGTCGAGCTGGTTGTCGGCGCCGCCATAGGCGTCGTCCATGCGCCGGCTCCGGCCGCGGCGCTCATAGCTTTCGGAGGCGTGCGGGCGGCGCGACAGCGGAACAACGCCCTCGTCGTCATCCCCGTCTTCCATGATGATGGTGTTCAGCCACTCGCCCAGCGTCATGCCGGAGCGACGGGCGAGGTCCTTGGCGATCTCGCGCGCCTTGGGCTCGATGCCCTTCACGCTCCACGGCGCGGCTGCGCTCACTGATTCGCCTCCCAACCTACTTGTTGGACGCTAGACGCCAAGATGATGCGTGTAAACGCGTGGTTAACCCCAAGATATGGGGGCGTCGCCATCTTCCTGTGGAAAGCGTCGACGCCGGACGGATTCTCGCGCCCGGGAGGTTAACGACCGGTGAAGATTAACCTGCTGGAAAGGTCTCCGGGCTTGCGCAAATCGCCTCCCCGCGCCACCTCGCGCCGATGGACATGACCCTGACCCTGGCCCTGACGGCCGCCGCCGTCGCCTTGGCGATCTTCGCCGGCTGGCGGGGCGCGCGGCCGTGGGATCCGAGAGGCGGGGTGCGGATGATGCCCTGGCGGCTGATCATGCTGCTGGCCGGGGCGGGCGTGTTCATTCTGGTGATCCATCTGGGCGCCCTGCTGGGTGCGCCGCAGAGACCGTACTGAGGGCGCTGCGGCTGAATGACAGGGCCGGGAACCCCGCCACCTCCCGGTCATTCCTGATCGAACCCACCGATCAAGGAGACCCGCCATGGGCGACAAGACCCTCACCGCCGCAGAGGCCGAGAAGGAATTCTGGGACCACCTCAAGAAATCCAACACCGGCATGCTGGGCCTCGACCAGCCCGGCTATCACGCCCAGCCGATGACCGCCTTCCGCGAGGAGGAGACCGGCACCATCTGGTTCTTCACCCGCGACGACACCGATCTGGCGAAGGACGCCGGGGTGGGCGGCGGCCAGAGCGCCATGTTCCACTACGGCTCCAAGGACCAGAACGTCTGGGCCTGCATCCACGGCCAGCTGTCCGTGCATGGTCAGGACCGCGAGATCATCGACCGCTACTGGAACCCGATCCTCGCCGCCTGGTACCCCGAGGGCAAGGATGACCCCCGCCTGACCATCCTGCGGTTCGACGCCGACGACGGCCGCATCTGGGTCAATGAGGGCGGCTTCTTCAAATTCTTCTACGAGGTCGCCAAGGCCAATGTGACCAGGACCCTGCCGGACGCAGGCGGGGTCGTGGACGTCAATCTGCAGTAGGGCGTCACTCGCCCGCGAAACACCAGGCCAGGACGGCCTTCTGGGCATGGATGCGGTTTTCGGCCTCGTCCCAGACCAGCGACCTCGGTCCGTCGATGACGGCGTCCGTCACCTCCTCGCCCCGGTGGGCGGGGAGGCAGTGGAGAAAGACGGCGTCGCCGGACGCCGCATCCATCAGGCTGTCGTCAACGCCATAGCCCTCGAAGGCTTCCAGACGGGCCTCGTAGTCGCCGTCGCCCATCGACACCCAGGTGTCGGTGACGACCACGTCCGCCCCGGCCACCGCCTCGCGCGGATCGCTGGTCAGGGTGACGTGATTGCCGCCGCGCGCCAGGTCGTGGAGATCGGGGTGGTAGTCGGCCGGGCAGGCGACGTTGAAGTGGAAGCCCAGTTTCGGCGCCGCATGCATGAAGCTGTGGCAGACGTTGTTGCCGTCCCCGACCCAGGCGATCGTCTTGCCGGCGATCGGGCCGCGATGCTCCTCGATCGTCACCAGGTCGGCGAGGATCTGGCACGGGTGGGAGCGGTCGGTCAGGCCGTTGATCACCGGCACAGTGGAGACGCGGGCGAAGCGTTCGACGTCCTCGTGGCTGTTGGCGCGGATCATCACGGCGTCGACCATGCGCGACAGGACGCGGGCCGTGTCCTCGACCGGCTCGCCGCGGCCCAGCTGCATGTCGCCGGCGTTGGCGATGATCGAGGCCCCGCCCAGCTGGCGGATGGCGGCGTCGAAGCTGAAGCGGGTGCGGGTCGAATTCTTCTCGAACACCATGGCCAGGACGCGGTCCTTCGCCGGCGCGTCGGCGTCGACCTTCCCCTTCGGCCAGCCCTTGCGCGCCGCCTTGCGGGCGTGGGCGTCGTCGAGGATGGCGCGAAGCTCTTCGGCTTCGAGTTTATGGATGTCGAGGAAATGGCGGACCATTTTGATCTCCGCTCATCCCGGCGAAAGCCGGGACCCAGTGCTTTGGGTGAATGGTGTCACCCGGTTGGAAATGTTCGCCAATCCCAGAGCGCCAGCGTCAAGCTGGACAGAACTGGGTCCCGGCTTTCGCCGGGATGAGCGGATTTATTTGTTACCCCGCCGCCATCTTCGAGCGGGCGAATTCGCAGGTCTTCTCGAAACGTTCGACCGCCTCGCGCGCCTCTTCCAGGGTCAGGTTCAGCGGCGGCAGGATGCGGCAGCAGTTGTCGCCGCCGCCGGCCACGAGCAGGTGCTGTTCGTCGCGCGCCCAACCCATGAATTCGCGGTTGTTGGGGACCAGCTTGACCCCGAGCAGCAGCCCCTTGCCGCGGACGTCCACGATCACGTCGGGGAAGCGCTGGGCCAGGCCGTGCAGCTGCTGCTTCAGATAGCCGGCGATCTCGTTGACGTGGGCCAGGGTCTCGGGCTTCGAGATCTCGCCGAACGCCGCCTGACCCACGGCCATGGCCAGCGGATTGCCGCCGAAGGTCGAGCCGTGGACGCCGACCGTCATCCCCTTGGCCGCCTCGGCCGTGGCCAGACAGGCGCCGATCGGGAAGCCGCCGCCCAGGGCCTTGGCGATGGCCATGATGTCGGGCGTCATCCCGGCCCACTCATGGGCCCACAGCCTGCCGGTCCGGCCCATGCCGCACTGGACCTCGTCGAAGATGATCAGGACGCCGTTCTCGTCGGCCATCTGCCGCATCCAGCGCAGGTCCTCGTCGGGCGTGGCGCGGCAGCCGCCCTCGCCCTGCACGGGCTCGAGGATGACGGCGCAGGTTGTCGGATTGCGGAACGCGGCCTCCAGAGCCGCCTTGTCGCCCCAGACCAGCTGATGGAAACCCTCCATCTTGGGCCCGAAGCCCTCGGTGTAGCTGGGGTTGGCGGCGGCGTTGATGGCCCCGTAGGTGCGGCCGTGGAAGGAGCCGTCGAAGCCGTAGATGTCGATCCGTTCGGGCTGGCCGTTGGCGACGTGATAGCGGCGCGCCGTCTTCAGGGCGCATTCGACGGCCTCGGTGCCCGAGTTGGTGAAGAAGACGACGTCGGCGAACGACTTCTCGCACAGGGCGTCGGCCAGGGCCTCCTGCCCGGGGATCTTGAAGATGTTGGAGACGTGCCAGAGCTTTTCGGCCTGGTCCTTGACCGCCTGCACCAGGATCGGATTGGCGTGGCCCAGGGCGTTGGTCGAAATGCCCATGACGCAGTCGAGGTATTCGGTCCCGTCCCTGCCCCACAGACGCGCGCCCTGTCCGCGATCCACCTCCAGCGGCGCGCGGTTGTAGACACCCATCAGATGTTCAGTGGACACGGGGCAGGCCTCCAAAAGCGAGACGGCCCCGGCGCCGGACAGCGTCGGGACCGCTTGAAAAAGGGTCAGGCCTTGTCGGACGGGGGGCGGGGTTAGTCAACACCGGCCAGACCGGCGTCCAGCCTTTCGACCACCGCCGCATAGGTGTCGCCGGCCAGCCGGACCGTGGCGGGATCGACGTGCTCGATCGTATCCTCGCTGGAGTGGATCAGGCGGAAGACCTGCGGGACGAAGCCCTCGGCCAGGCCGTTGGTCGCGCCGCCGTTGAAGGCCAGCCACATCTGGTGGGCGCCGACCTGATCCTGGAAGCCGAGGGAGACGGTGGGGACGCGGTCGGCCGAGTCGCCCTCTCCCGCCTCGCCGAGGCCGGCGCCGGAGAAGGCGCGATCGTCCGAAGGCGGATAGACCGGATAGCCGACGCAGTGCATCGCCCGTTCGGCGCACACCTCCCGCACGGCCCGGATGACGCCGGCGGACTGCGGGCCGTTGTTCAGGCCGTACATCATGGTGTCGCCATAGCCGGCGACGTCCGAGTTCACGACGGCGGCGACATTGGCCAGACCGTGCGCCTCGATCCATTTGCGCGCGCCGATCAGGCCCAGCTCCTCCTGGTCGAACAGGATGATGAGGATGCGATGGTTCAGCGCCTTGCCGCGCAGGACCTTCGCCGCCTCGATGACGCCGACCACGGACGCGGCGTTGTCGACCACGCCGTGGGACAGGCTCCCGTCGCGCAGTTTGACCGCGTCATAGTGGGCGGTCAGCAGGATTTCGCGCTCGCCCTCGCCGAGGACGACCACGACGTTGCGGCCTTCCATCGGCCCGCTCTGCTCCGTGCCCCCGACGAAGGTCTCGACGGTCGGTTCGAAGCCGGCGGCGCGCAGCTGGGCGATCACGACATCGGTGCGGGCGGCGTTGGTCGGCTGGATGAAGGCGGCGACCTGGGCGCGCAGGTCGAGGTCCTGGGCGGCGACGGGCGTCGAGACGGCGAGCAGGGCCGCGGCGGCGGCGAGCGAACGGAACAGCATGGAACCCCCTTGAGACGAGGCGCCATGGCTAGCGCGGACAGGCGGCCCGCGCACCTTACTTCTGAGTCAGCTCTTCAGCCGCCAGCCCGACCGGAACACCGCCCAGCAGGCCCAGGCCATGACGACGGTCAGCAGGCCGCTCATGACCGCGCCGATGAGCAGATTTCCCTCGGCGTTCTGCGTGCCGATGAAGCCGGCCCGGAAGCCGTCGATCAGATAGAAGAAGGGGTTGAAGTGGCTGATGGTCGCGAACGGCTCCGGCAGGTTCTCGACCAGATAGAAGGTGCCGCTGAGGAAGGTCATCGGCATGATGACGAAATTCTGCACCGCGGCCAGCTGGTCGAATTTCTGCGCCCACAGGCCGGCGAAGACGCCCAGCATCCCCATGATCAGACAGGCCAGCAGGCCGAACCACAGGATCAGGCCGAGGTTGGCGACCTCGAGCCGGGCGAACGGCATGACGCAGATCGCGGTGACGATCCCGACCACCAGACCGCGCGTCGCGGCCCCCAGCGAAAAGCCGATGGTCAGCTCCAGCGGGCTGAGCGGCGGGGTGAGGAAGTCGGTGGCCGTATTCATCACCTTGGCCTGGATCAGGCTGGAGGAGGCGTTGGCGAAGGCGTTGTTCAGCATGGCCATCATGATCAGCCCGGGCGCCACGAACTCGGCGAAGGGAGTGCCGTGCAGGGGAGGCCGTGTCCCCTTCAACGCCACCACGAAGACCAGCATGTACAGCAGGGTGGTGACGACGGGCCCGGCCACGGTCTGGGCCCCGACCTTCCAGAACCGGCGGACCTCCCGCAGGTAGAGGGTCCTGACGCCGATCCAGTTGACGCCGTTGTAGCTGCGGGGTTGCGGCAGGCCGGCGGGCCGGGTCGAGGAGAGATCGGTCATGGGGGCCAGATGCGGGCGGCGGCCGCGGGATGCAAGTGGCTAGATGCTAGCCACTTGCGGTATCAGCCAGCGCAACCGCCGTCGTTAACCATCTCTACATCTGGTTCCTGTGGACGGACTGATTCGTACATCTTGCGGTTCTTAGGGTCTCGTTTACGATTAGTGGTAGGTCGAGACCCCGGGAGGGATGTCTGGACCCCATATATTGAATCCGACACCCGGA
>Ga0233425_10007420_pt1 | contig 15432 bp, 16 predicted proteins | sample Watercolumn_Towu_2_FD_181712 | JGI IMG/M metagenome (GOLD analysis project Ga0233425, IMG submission 181712) | Freshwater microbial communities from Lake Towuti, South Sulawesi, Indonesia - Watercolumn_Towuti2014_140_MG | ecosystem: Environmental > Aquatic > Freshwater > Lake | place...
TATATCTGAGCGTTATGACTAAGACGCTGCTTGTGATGGGGGCAGCGCGATATCAGGTGGAATGCATTTTGACTGCAAAGAGACTCGGATACCGCGTGATTACCGCTGACAATCGCCCCAGCAACCCGGGCCACAGACTCAGCGACGTCAGTTACAACGTCGATACCACAGATGTTCATGGAGTCCTTCAGTTAGCGAAACGGGAAAAGATTTCAGGGGTTATCTCGCCATGTACCGATGTGGCAGTAAAGACCGCTGCTATCGTCTCACATAAATCGGGCCTGCCGGGGGTACCACCGAGCGCCGCGCAGATCGTCACGGACAAAGTTTCCTTTAGAAGGTTCATGCTGGAATCTCAGCTTCCGACGCCCCGATTTGTTGTGCTCGGCGAGAGTGATCAACTAATTCCCGAATTGTTCACAGGTCAAGGGGGGGCGACGAAGATGGTCTTGAAGCCTCAGCTGAGTTCCGGCAGCAAGGGAGTTTTCATTGTTGGTGATCGGGCTGATCTCGAGAAACGACTCCCGGAGTCTCGAGCCATGGGTTTATCTCGCACGTGTTTAATTGAGGACTACCTTGAAGGACCTCAGGGCACCTGCGTTGGCATTCTTGAGGCCGGCCGGATACAGCTAGCGGTAGTTCTGGACCGTCAAGTTGCGCATGAGCCCTTCACAACTACCATCGGTCATCGAGTACCCTCGACTTTGAGCGAAGAGAGTCAGCGACAATTGATTGACCTCATTAGCGATGTGTGGAGGAGACTGGGTGTCACCGATACGGTTTTTGACTGTGATTTTGTGTGGACTAATTGTGGTCCGTTCATTCTCGAGATTACGCCACGTCTTGGCGGCAATGGAATACCGCTTCTAATCCAACTCGCAAGTGGTATCGATCTGATTGAGTACTCCGTGCGTAGTGCGTGCGGCGACCTTCAGGTCTCAGAAGCTGTCGATTGGGGGGCGGTACGGATCGAACCATCGGCGGTGGTGCTGTTAGGTGTCTGGAATGAGGGGAGATTGGATTACGACGAATCTCAGGTGGCTGAGTTGCGCACAGAGCCGTGGGTAAAGTCTCTGTCACTTGACATGCCAATTGGAGCTCCTGTCGGACCATTCGTTAACGGTCGCTTGCGACTCGGCGAGGCCCTCATTAGGACAGCGGATCGGCGGTCTCTCGATGAGCGAGTACAAGAGTTGATTGGTCGAATCTCGATTTGTGCGAAATGATTCGCAACAGAAGCGGAGACAAGTCTCAGGCAACACACGCTTGTCGCAGCAATGTTCAGCCCTCAAAGGTACGGCGAACTTGTTGCTGGCTCCGGCCGATAGATGTTAATTGAAGCAGTTCACCATCTGTGTTGTCTTCGCAGCAATACTGCTAAGTGGTTGCTCTCTCGGTATCCAATCGATTCGATTGTCAAAATTTAGAGATCTGTAGAACTACGCTGACATACCGTGATACCTCGAGCGAAAGTCAACTACTCGCTCGGCCAGATTCTTCGGTCTCTCTTCATAACTGACAAGAGGAACGACTATCGACGACGCCTGATTGACGATCTAAAGGCCTTCATCGGAGTAAGACACGTGCTTTTGACACCGTCTGGAAGAGGCGGACTTTATCTTTTGCTTAGGACGCTCCCACAGAAACGGGTTATCGTTCCCGCGTACACCTGTAAAGCCGTAATCGAGGCAGCAATTCTCGCAAACAAAGAAGTTGTGTATATCGATAGCTCTCCTGGTTCCATGAATATGGATGTAGACCAGCTAGGTGCAGCACTGACCGACTCGACAATTGTCGTCGCGACCCACCAATATGGCATTCCGTGCGACATAGAACGAATTCAGCAGCTTTGCACAGATCACGGAGCCTTCTTGCTTGAGGATTGTGCCGCAGCCCTTGGAACTTGCATCAACGGCCGACCAGCGGGCACCTTTGGAACAGCGGCTTTTTTCAGTTTTGATTCTACAAAACTCATTCATGTGCCGATGAAGGCAGGTTTCGTCGGTACTAACAATCTCGATCTCCATAACCGAATCGAAGCCCTTTCAGCCACGGTCCTGCGACCGATGGGGATTGCTCGGAAGCTGACTCTGCTCTTTCAGGCGTTGATTCTTTTGAGTCTTGAATCACCTATTCTCTATCGCCTTTTCCATGCGCTTAGATTTGGGCTGCGCGGTCAATACACCTCAGAAACTTCGGAATTGAGTTTGGAGCTTACGCCATTTCACATCAACCAAATGTCAGAGTGGCAGGCGAAGATTGCAGTAGAACAGTTGGGGGGGGTTGGCAACTTGGTACACCAACGTCAGGCTGTCTACAACGTCATGCGTGAAGCTCTCTCAAATTGCACTAAATTTTGTTTACCACCAGCGGATTCCAACTGTGAGTGGGCACCAATCCGGTTCCCGATTCTTTGTCAGAACAACAAATTTGATGTCTACCGTGCTGGAAATCGTAGGGGAATTGACTTCGCGTTCAGTTTCACCAACATCTCTTGTCCGACCACGATGATCCATGCTCGACTTTACGCCTCTCAAGTGCTGGACCTGCCCTTTTATTTCAAACTCTCCGAACGGGATCTCACCAAAGTCATTCAAGTTGTTGGTGCGCTCGGACAGTGATGATTCCGAAGTTAACCAAAACGCTCCGCCAGCGGCGATCGCGCGAAGTTCTGTACTCAACATCAGAGTACTGGGATTGGAAGGCTTCCCAGCACAAAGATAGCCGCGCGAGTATGTGGGCAAATACTCGCCTCAATGCCCTTTATCAAACGGAGCTAACTGACGTCTTGGAAGTGGAGTTCGTGAATGTGCGAGAGAAACGTATTCTCGATATCGGATGTGGAACTGGTGAAACATCCCGATACTTTGCTGTTCGTGGCGCAACAGTCGTTGGTACTGACTTCTCCCCGCGAGCTATAGAAATAGCGCGAGCCATCTCAGGGCCTAACGAGATTTCTTATCGCGTTGCTTCAGTACTCCACCTTCGCGAATACGCAAATTACGATCTTGTGTTTAGTAGAGGTTGCTTAACTGTCGCGGCAAGCACCCCGGATGACCTGCTTCTCGCTTTGCGGAATTTAAGGACAGCCCTCAGGTCAGGGGGCCATTTTCTGCTAGTAGAGCCCATTCACAAGGGCTTCCTCCATCGCGTCCTTGACGTTGATGCGGACCACTTCTGTGAAGTCATGATCGCTGCTGGCTTCAGGATTGTGTCAATTCGCCAGCTCCACTTCTGGCCGATACGGCTAGTGCTCGCCTACGTTCCATGGCCGTACTTTGTCACGAAACCTCTGTACCAACTTGGTCAGCTCTTGTTGAAATTCCCCTTTCTTCGAAATCTGGGAGATTACAAGGCGATAAGTGCGATTGCTGTATAACTCATGGATGTGGAGTGCAGAACGAATCGCGTAGTAGGTCGAGGTGCTTGGCGTAGCTGCTCGTCTGCTGTCCTCAAGTCCTGATGAACGTCTCACTCGATTTCGAACATGCCGAGCACATCTCTTCGTTCCGCGCATTTCGAACATCGCTGCGCGACGGGTTCGCCGAGAATCTCGGACCAGCAGTTTCCATCGACGCACTACTTAAATGGTCGACCACGCGATTCTCGAGCGTCGAAGTAGAGCACCGATCTCGCGAGAGCAGCACTTCCAACTACAACTTCTGGAAACTGCTGCGGTTCATGTTCGACACTAAGACCGGCTACAGCACAGCGCCGTTACGTGCAGCTACAGGTCTCGGGCTGGTGACGGTCTTATTCAGCATCGCAGTCCTCGTCTGGGTGGTCGGGCGTCCGCTGGTGTCCGGCGATGTCGTCCCTGGATTCCCGTTCCTCGCCGCCACCATCGCAATCTTCTCGGGCACTCAACTCGTCGTGCTCGGGGTGCTTGGCCAGTACCTCGGGCGAATGCACTTTCGAGTGATGAATAAGCCCACGTATACGATCGCCGAACGCACCAGCAATTGACCACTGCCGTGCAGTCGATTCCGTTCAATCGGCCGGACATCACCGTCGACGATCGCCAGTACTTGGCTGACGCAATCTCCGAAGGCCACTCGTCGGGCAATGGTCGCTACACAAAGCTCGTCGAGCAACTCGTCGAGTCGGTGACCCGCACGCGCAGGACCCTGCTCACGACCTCCTGCACCCACGCGCTTGAGTTGTCCGCTCTCTTGTGCGACCTGATACCGGGCGACGAAGTAATTGTTCCGTCATACTCTTTCGTGTCGACTGCGAGTGCATTTGCCCTATACGGAGCGGTCCCCGTCTTTGTCGACTCACGGTCAGACACGCTCAACATCAATCCGTCGCTGGTCGAGTCGGCGATAACACCGCGCACACGTGCACTGTGCGTAGTTCACTACGGCGGCGTCGCCTGCGACATGGATGCGTTCATGAAGATCGCCGAACGACACGGTCTTATACTCATTGAAGACAACGCCCACGGACTCTTCGCGAAGTACAAGTCGCGTTACCTCGGCACGTTCGGGGCACTCGCTACGCAGAGTTTTCACGAGACGAAGAACCTCACGTGCGGCGAGGGCGGTGCGCTGCTCGTCAACGACGAAAAACTTGTGGAGCGCGCGGAAATCTTGCGGGAGAAGGGCACCGACCGCGGCCGATTCCTGCGTGGTCAAGTCGACAAGTACACTTGGGTCGACATCGGCTCAAGCTGGGTGCTGAGCGATCTTCTTGCAGCAATTCTGTGGGGCCAGTTGCAGCGAGCCGACCAGATCAATCTGCGTCGCATCGAGATCTGGAACCGCTACCACTTGTGCCCGACCTCGAACGTGAACACCGTCGTCTGCAAGTCGATCGCCGAGCACCCGATCGGCATGCTGCGCCGACTGCGCTTCCGCGTGACGCTCAACACCGACAACCGCCTGATGAGCAACACCTCGATGACCCGCGAGTTCACGCAGTGCACCGACGCCTACGGCTGGACGCTCGACGACTTCCAGTGGATCACGGTGAACTCGGTGAAGAGCGCCTTCGCCCACTTCGAAGAGCGCCTGAGGCTCATCAACGAAATCGTGAAGCCCCGATACGCAGAACTGCTTGCGGCTTCGGTAGCCAATCCCTAATCTGTTGGTTTGCTACCGAAGGACGGTGTCATGGCCAGAAACTCAGATTGTCCAACATCATTCATGAGTTTGAAAGCCCGCTTGAAGGGAGACCGACCATTTGGTGTTCTTGCGACATTTGTGAGGTTGGCGTGATATCTTTCCGAGAAGTACCAACAACCCACGAGCGTGCCGCTTGCAATCAGTGGCCTAAAGCAATTGAAGCAGACTGCATGAAGTCTCTAAACCAACACTTTGACTCCAGAGATGATCTGTGATTCTTTACGAGTGAGCGTCCGAGGGCGAAGTCATTTACTCACACTTCTTGGTAGCACAACAAGAGCACAACTTTTGAGGTCCAATAGCGGATGTACGGTATTTGAGATTCTAACGAACTGGCTACCATAAATATTTTCTAATTTAATAATTGCGATTGTCACACCTCGGATTTATCCAAATTTTTGTAAGTGAATGCGGCTGAAGCAAACATTGCAAACTTTTCAAGATCTGGCCTGTTATCGGCTGAAGCAATGACAATTCCGAGTTTTTCCTGAAGGGGATTCACAATCTCTGTCACTTGCTCACGAAGTGCAACTATTCGGTCTGTAAGTATGTTCAAATCAGGTGATACCGACCAACTCGACATTTTAGCTGCCTTCTTTAGCATGAGGCAGATTCGCAATGTATTCCGCAGATGACTGTTCTCGACTTTGTCGGTCACTGGACTTCCCAGCGCATTACAAACAATGCGATCTGAAATTGACACTCCTTGCATTGTGGGAAGCGAGACATACAAGTCACCAGGGGGCCGCCGACACATCTCAATAACATAGACAGAGTTCTCGGTGGCGAGATACTGCACGTGCAGAATTCCATCACACAATCCCAGCTCTGAACTTACGGCCCTGGCGTACTCTGTCACGGCGTCGAGTTGCTCCATTGTTGCGCCGGAAGGAACGAGGGCAGATGCCACCAAGAATGGATTCACGTACATGTACTCATCAGCGTGAATTAGAAGAAGCGGCATTTGATCGTAAACGAAAAAACACGCGCTTCTCAGGTTCCCAGTAATCAACTCCTCTACGACAGTCTGTCGCTGCCGCGAGATTGAGAAGGCTAATCTAATCGCCGAACTCACTTCCGACAGCGACTCGCATCGCGTCATACCTTTTCCACCCGTGAGATCGATTGGCTTGACCAAAACGGGAAATGCGAACGATTCAAGAGCGTCAACATTCGGATCATCCTTGTTGATAATTGTTGAACGCGGGACAGGTACTGCTAGATCTTCACACAAGAGTCGAAAACGATTTTTTAGATGAATTTCCTGTGTCTGGAAGACTGAGTCATATTTCACAAGACCCACGTTCTCTGCAATTTCAGCCACTGTAAACGCTGCGAAATCGTTGCACCCAGCAATCAAGATGTCAAAGTCGCCTTCAATAAATACTTTCTGCACTTGGGCCACATCAGAGAAATCAGCAATGTGGTGCTCATCACTACACCGAGCAGCGAGACCGTCAGCGTCCAATCCAAGGGTTGCCACAAGACATCCGTGGACTCGTGCAGACTCAACCAATGGAACCTCGGCATGGCTTCCGCCGAGGAGCAATAATCGTTTCACCGAAATCTCGGTGGAACGAAAAACATATCAGTTTCTGCGAAGCCCTCGGTGTAGTGACGCAGAAATACTCGCGAGTCGGGCATCAACTGGCTAAGTTTCCGAAAGATATTGACCATCTGCGTATTTGTGTGATAACAAGCAATCGCTATTTGTGGGTTACAACGCTTTATTGTCTCTATCGCCCCATCAAGAAACTTCTCCTCGGCACCCTCAATATCAACTTTGATGAGATCTACAGAATCAATCGGAAAGCTGTCCAGCGTTCGGCCATCAACGAAAGCGTCACCTGAGCCGACTTTTGATGACGATCCATTTTCGTCAAATCGAATTCGCTCCTTCCTATCCGACAGAGCAAACGGATGAACATGAACATTTGAAATCCCACCATATTTCACGTTGAGAGTTCGCACCATCTGGGTCCCTGGCTCAAAGACATGGCATTGGATGCTCGGGCCGTACTTCTTCAAAACATAATCTGTCGTATATCCATCGTAGGCTCCAACATCAACGAAAGTACCAGCGCCGCCCAAGCGCAAAAATGATTCAAAGTATTGGTCTGCTTGTGTGTCGGCAAATACAATCATTGCATCCAAATTCAGATCACGTCGCAACATCAAAACGCGATCAAGCGTTTCAATGGACACGTCATCACAAAGTCGCGCGCGCAATTGCTGAAGCGTCTCGACTACATCTGATTTGCAATAAATATCGTCAGCAAGGTACGCAATTCTCTTAACGGGAAGCGACGTAAACCTTAGGAATGTGTAATAGTCGAGCTGCGAGTCGACATGCTTTCGCAAAACATCACGAGCTGTGAGTGGTCGTCCGATTGTTGTTGCTAATGTCATTACTTCTCGGGACGCTTCGTGGGCTCGAACAACTGGTCGGTCACAAAAACTGGACTCCGTAGTGAAATCATCAATGAAATATTCAATTTTTAAAATACTTGCGACTGATTCAGCCCATTGATTAGTGCCCATCACCGCACGACGGCTGGCGGTCTCTTCAAACCGCCTCACCCAATTCCTTTTGTCCTCATCATCCCGAACATCTGCCTCAAATATCTGGGGCATCATAAAGCCAGCCTCACCTCCGACCTCGTCTTCACGGAATCAACCGCACCCTGCAGCAGACTCAGCAACAATTTCGACTGCTGAATCGAAAAATCTGCAACAACAGTTTCCTTCCGATTATCTTCATCCGCTTCGAAAAATTCTGTGGCAATATCGTTGTAGGTGTTGGCGAAGGCTTCAATAAATCCATCTGGATGACCAGCCTTAAATCGGTTGTAGCGGGGCTGGCTCGCCACCATACAAGCGGCGGTTCCACGATGGATGGCACTTTCGACTCCTGTGGTGTTCCGAAGTCTTAGTAGTTCGGGCTCCATCTGAACCCACCTTGCAGATCCTTCCGATCCGAAGACTTCAACGCTAAGTCCATTTGCATGTCCGGCCGCAGATTTGCTCCACCAACCGTGTACGTAAAGACCACCCTTGCATCGATACATAATGTCGACGTCGTCCACCACTTCAGGAAACGCGCCAAATGAATCCATTCTTGAAAGGACTGAAATCGGAGCGTCCGGCACCAAGAACTGCTGCAAGTGAACCACATGCATGCCCAAGTCGAGGCTCACAGTTGGAATCGTGCGGTCCTCGAGACGCCACGACTGCGGAGGAATATAGTTACCTTGAGCGTCTCGCTTGACAAAGCTCTCTTGCTGCATCGTCGATCGAATATGCTTAATTACACCGAAATCACCGCGACGTATCCGCTCTTGCAACTCGCGGATCATCGGATACCCCGTGTAATTGAACGTCACAAGTAGCCTTCCGCCAGTTCGTAGAAGCGCGGACTGCAGTCGATTTACCTCATCCAGGTCAGACACGAGCGGCTTTTCGGAAATTATGTTGAAACCCTTCTCAATCAAAGCAGTAATTATGGGTGCGTGAGAAAACACTGGAGTTAAAACGGCCACTGCGTCAAGGCGCCCTTGTTCTGCATCAATCAAGTCAAGAACATCTGTATACACCCTTCGTGTGGCTATTCCCCAATTTTCGGCTGTTGCTGCATTAGTTTGAGGATTGCGACTAAAGCAACCGCCTACAAGCGAAAAACGCCCATCCATCTGGGATGCAATACGGTGAACGTTTCCAATCGCACTATTCAGTCCTCCTCCGACAAATGCTATTTCATGCGCAGCCATTACTTTAAGATTACTAACGATGTCATCCGCCCTCCGGCTTAGCGTCGTAATACCCACACGGAACTCTTCGGGGCATATAGCAAAGATGGTGCAAACTACCGTCGCCGAACTTGCGTGGGCTTCGTGGCTCCAAGTAGTGGTAGTTGACGATGCGAGTACCGATGACACGGCTCATGTGGCAAAACAAACACTCGATAATTTGCCAGAAGTCTCTTACGTCATCGTTGAGCTAGCAAAAAATCTAGGACAGTCATCAACAACCGCAATCGGAATGTCCCATTCATTGGGCGACGTAGTGGTCACCGTCGATGACGACTTGTCATATCCACCGAAAGAAGTTTCAAAACTCATTGAAGCACTTTCCGAGGATCTTGACTTCGTAGTTGGGGCCCCAAGCACTTACCCAAACTCCCGCAGCCGTCGAATCGCCAGCCGAGTCATTCGCTGGCTCGGAGTGCGTGTTCTTGAAACACCCGGAGACTTTAAGTTTTCTTCGTTTTGTGCTTACCACCGTGGCTTTCTCTCAAGAATCGACTTGACGACATGCCGTGTGGATGAAGTCGGCTGGATGTATCACTTCACACAGAGATACGCCAACACCCCCATTGAGACGGCAGTCGGACTTCGGGGTCAATCCAACTACGGCATACGCAGTCTGCTGAAGATCGGTACACCACTAGCCCATTCAATGGCCCAATTACTGAATCGCCTCGTACGTCGGGCGTCTCTTCTACTTGCACTCGCTGCCGCAATACTTGCCGCGACCTACTTGCTTTCCGCGACTCTGGGAGAGGGATTATTGGCTGGATTTCCTACTCTTGCAGTACTGCTTCTGATGAACCTCTCGCTTGCCGGAATAGCTCTCTCAATCTTGATTTCAATACTCACACAGTTACGCCGTCAGAGACGTGCGAGCGTATTTCATACACAGTGTCGAGTAGTAAAGGACTGTAAAGACCATACGATTCAACTGGACTCCTAGTAAGTAGCGGAAGCGACAATGTGAAGTGAAAAGTTACCGGATTGCGGCAAGCTAATCCCAAAGTTTTCGTGATCTAGTAGCCAAAGTCTGTGGTCCCTCTTCAACTTACTCAGCTGAGATAGTTAACACTTGCTGCACTCATTGGTGGCTTACAAGAATTTGAAACCCAGTGCTCGTTTCGGTTTCAACTCTTCTCGGCAGTCTCAATGAGAGCTTTCAATCGACTACACAAACGAGCAGAATCTAGTTTGAGTTCCTTACAATTCGCTGTAAGTCACTAAAGTTCTGTACGAGAGAAAACTCCAAACGATGCAAAGGTTTGACAATCCTGTGTATCGCTGGCAAATGGTAACTTGGCACGAACGGAAACATGTGATGCTCAACATGGTAATTCATATTTGCATAAGTCCAAGCGAAGAAACTGGGAAGCAGAACGGTGCGTGTTGTTTCAAAGGTTGACAGATGGGCTCGTTGTCCGTGCAGATGTTGAAGTCTTTCCAGCGCCACATTCGGTAGTCGGAAGAACCATGGTGCGAGAGTCGTCAAGAAGATTAGTTCTGGAGTTTTGACTGCGAACAAGACTATGATCAGCCACAATCCCTGACAAACGAAAATTAGTCTCGCAGCTTGAACAACGCGCCGACGCTCATGGGATGAGATGACTAAGGAATTATCTGAGGGAATTACCCCAAGAGCATTTTGGGTCAAGATAACAAGTCGACGAGCAAATCCTTTGGCATCGAAAAAAGTTAGCGTCAGAATTTCCCGCTTAGAAATGAATCTCATTGATTGGTCTTCGGGATCACCATCCTGAAGTGTCTTGAGGTGGTGCCTCTTATGGGTAATCGCAAAAAACCCATAGTTTGACCAGGTAACGATTCCACAAGCAGCAAAAAGAAGCTTGTTCATGCGCTCACTCTTGAAGAAAGTCCGATGGAAGAACTCATGCCCAATACCGCCCCATCCCCAAAACGCCCAAAATCCCCCGTTAATTAAAACGACTACGCAAAACAACAGAATAGAAATGGGCAAAACTGAGAGACCACACAATACTAAAAGCAATTGCAAAATAGTCCGTGCCAAAACAGAGACAACAGCTCGTCCTGTAAGGCTGATCCTCAAGTCTTTGGGAATGACCAACATCGATACCTGATCATACTAACCCCCATTGCCACAAATGTTTTTGTCGAGCTAGGGCGTGGTGAGTCGAAAACTAGAAATATCTTCAGGCTGCAAGATTGGATCAGGGCCACAATGGGTCATGGCAATTAGTGTTCCTTGGACGAACAGAATTCGTAAGTGATGAGCAGATTTGTTCAGGAACTCAGTTACGTCGGTGTGAATGGTGGATCCGTAGTCGTGCCAAACAATTGTTGCTTTTCCGCTCGCAGTCGCGAACGCAAGAGCGGTATCTGATGCAATCGTCTCAGCATCATGTCCACCATCAATAAAGATAAGATCAAAACAAGGTCCGGACCCATCCAACAGAGAGTCTGGCTTAACTTGACGACTGTCTATTTTTAGCAAATTCAAACGACGTTGTTGATTGGCGGTCAGCGACTCCAGGTATCTTGCACCACGGCGAAATTGAAGTTGACGAAGAAAGTCGTCGTTGACTGCAGCACTCGAGTGAAGTTGCGAGTCAGTTACGTCAAGACTTGAGTCGCCCAGCTTTGACCCATGTGGCAAATCAATTGATACAATGTCACAGTCATCATCAGAATTCTCGAGGATGATTCTTGTTGAGTAGCCAAGAAATGTTCCAAACTCCAAAACACGTTTAGGACGTACAAGCTTGATAACGCATGCCAGAATTACAGCATCAAACACCGGAATGGAACCGATGGTGCTCGGCGGAAGGGGAATGGATAATAGTTCATTTGCCAGAGGAGACCCTTCTAAACGCTGAAGTACCACCCTGGGTTTGACCGCATAGATACCCGGGCTGCCTAGGGTTCCTGCAAGTTCTGAAGCACTTTCGATTAATCTGATACCTTGATGGTACTGCTTCCTACAACACTATGACATCTTGAACAGCTTGAGCTCGTCTTTCCGCGAATGGACTGGGCATTGTGATTTACTTCAATCATCCACATATTTCGGCAAGCGATCGTGATTACCTCGCAGAGGCAATCATCGGCGGGCACACTTCTGGTAACGGCAAGTTTACGCAACGTGTCGAGGAAAAAATCCGCTCTACCACCGGCACCGTGCGCACTCTGCTCACGACCTCCTGCACCCACGCACTCGAAATGTCCGCTCTCTTGTGCGACTTGAAGCCGGGCGATGAAGTAATCGTACCGTCGTACACCTTCGTATCGACTGCGAGCGCTTTCGCGCTATACGGAGCGGTTCCCGTCTTTGTCGACTCACGCTCAGACACTCTCAACATCAATCCGTCGCTCGTCGAGGCGGCGATAACACCGCGCACGCGGGCACTCTGCGTGGTTCACTACGGCGGAGTCGCCTGCGAAATGGATGCGCTGATGAAGATCGCTGATCGACACGGTCTCGTGCTCGTCAAAGACAACGCCCACGGACTCTTCGCGAAGTACAAGTCGCAGTACCTCGGCACGTTCGGGGCGCTCGCCACGCAGAGTTTCCACGAGACGAAGAACCTCACGTGCGGCGAGGGCGGGGCGCTGCTCGTCAACGACGAAAAACTTGTGGAGCGCGCGGAAATCTTGCGGGAGAAGGGCACCGACCGCGGCCGATTCCTGCGCGGGCAGGTCGACAAGTACACCTGGGTCGACATTGGTTCCAGTTGGGTGCTGAGCGACCTCCTGGCGGCAATTCTTTGGGGGCAACTGCAGCGAGCCGGCGTCATCAACGCGCGGCGCATCGCGATCTGGAAGCGCTACCACTTGTGCCCCACCTCGAACGTGAACACCGTCGTCTGCAAGTCGATCGCCGAGCACCCGATCGGCATGCTGCGCCGACTGCGCTTCCGCGTGACGCTCAACACCGACAACCGCTTGATGAGCAACACGTCGATGACCCGCGAGTTCACGCAGTGCACCGACGCCTTCGGCTGGACGCTCGACGACTTCCAGTGGATCACCGTGAACTCGGTGAAGAGCGCCTTCGCCCAATTCGAAGAGCGTCTCAGGCTCATCAACGAGGTGGTGAAGCCCCGCTACGCCACACTGCGAAGCCAGGGCCTATCCGCCAGTTGACCGCAGAACGGTCGTCAGTTCGCGTGCCGATGGCCGCTAGGCACGGCCGAAGTGAAACGTGTTCAAGCTGAGCGATTCACGAAGTCCGAGTTTCTTCCATGCCTCGATCACCGCGAAGTTCGTAGATCGGCCAGAGATAGCCAAGCGCAACACGCCGTCATCCTCGCGGAGTCTCTGTGCGGCTGCGGTCATCAATCCTGAATAGACACCCTCGCGTCGTCGCGTCGGCGAGACACCGACCAGCACGACTTCTGCCGAGCGAGCAGCACCGTCAACAGACGACAGAATGAAACCGATCGGGTCACCCGATGATTCGTCACAGGCAGCGAATAGTCGGCATGAACCGCCCTCGAGCAAAGTGTGGGTCCACTCGACGTATGCATCGGCCGTGGTCACCGCCGAGAGGAGAGGATTCGCCGAGTAGTGGTTCTTGTAACCAGCAAATGATCTTTCGATCAGCGACCGGAGTGATGCGAACGGAACTACGGTCTTCATGCTGAACGGTTGCCGATGCCGTGCCGGCAACTCGTGAGCGAGATCCCACTCGAAGTAGACGAGAGTTTCGACCGCACGGATCTCGCGCCCTGCGGCTCGCGACAATTCTTCGCCGAGCCCAGCGCGCTGAATTGGCGCCCGTACGATAATCAAATCAAATGGTGCCGATCCACACATCGCTGCGAGTCCCTGGTCGTTGCGGAGGCATCCGACGGGGACTGTCAATCGCGCGACGCGAAGCCCGAATCTCTCGGTCTCGTGCGCAGAGGCCTCGAGTCGCGGCACGTCAGTTACCAGGTACTCATCAAGCACGATATTGAGTGTACGAATGTCGGGGCTGGCGCCTACGCTGGTCTTGGTGAAGTGGCAAGTCTCTGTCGTGGTACCGACATTCCGTTCGCCGAACACGGTTTCCCAACTCGTGGACGAGATCACCCGCACGACGTGGTGGAACGGCGACTGCGAGATCATCATTGTAGACGACGGCAACCTCGACGGCACTTGGGCCACCCTGCTGGCGATTGCCGAAAAGAACAAGGGTATTCGCGCGATGCGATTGAGCCGGAACGTCGGGCAGCATGCTGCGTTACTCGCAGGGATTCGCGAAGCGCGAAATCACCTCGTGGTGACGCTCGACGACGACCTACAGAATCCGCCCGCGGAGACTGAAAAGCTCTTGTTGGCGTTACAAGATGACGTCGACGTGGTGTACGGGACGCCCCGCGTGGTCGGGCAGGGCGCTTGGCGGAGAATCTCGACTGCTCTCTCCAAGTACCTGATGAAGGTGTCACTCGGTTTTGAACATGCCGAGCAAATCTCCTCGTTCCGGGCATTTCGAACGTCGCTGCGTGACGGGTTCGCCGAGAATCTCGGTCCAGGGGTCTCCATCGACGCTCTGCTGAACTGGTCGACCACCCGATTCGCGAGCGTCGAAGTTGAGCACCGAACTCGCGAGAGCGGGACATCCAACTACAACTTCTGGAAGCTACTGCGCTTCATGTTTGACACCGCGACCGGCTACAGCACCGCGCCGTTGCGTGCCGCCACTGGTCTCGGACTGGCGACGGTATTGCTCAGTGTCGGGGTGCTGATTTGGGTGGTTGGACGCCCGCTCATGAGCGGCAATCCCGTTCCTGGTTTCCCGTTCCTTGCCGTGACCATCGCAATCTTCTCCGGCACTCAACTCGTCGTGCTCGGAGTGCTCGGGCAGTACCTCGGACGCATGCACTTCCGCGTGATGAACAAACCCACATACACGGTCGCCGAACGCACGGGCATCTGACCAACGCTGTGCAGTCAATTCCGTTCAACAGACCGGACATCACCGTCGACGATCGTCAGCACTTGGCTGACGCCATCTCCGAAGGCCATTCGTCGGGCAGCGGGCGCTATACGAAACTCGTGGAGCAGCTCGTTGAATCCGTCACCGACACGCCTAAGGCACTGCTCACGACCTCCTGCACCCACGCGCTTGAGTTGTCCGCCCGCTTGTGCGACCTGAAACCGGGCGACGAAGTGATCGTGCCGTCGTACACCTTCGTGTCGACTGCGAGCGCATTCGCCCTGTGCGGAGCCAAGCCGGTCTTTGTCGATTCGCGTCGGGACACGCTGAACATCGACCCGACGCTCGTCGAGGCGGCAATCACCTCGCGGACTCGCGCGCTTTGTGTCGTGCACTACGGCGGAGTCGCCTGCGAAATGGAGGCGCTGATGAAGATCGCTGATCGACACGGTCTCGTGCTCGTCGAAGACAACGCCCACGGACTCTTCGCGAAGTACAAGTCGCGGTACCTCGGCACGTTCGGGGCGCTCGCCACGCAGAGTTTCCACGAGACGAAGAACCTCACGTGCGGCGAGGGCGGGGCGCTGCTCGTCAACGACGAAAA
>Ga0233425_10007421_pt1 | contig 15429 bp, 14 predicted proteins | sample Watercolumn_Towu_2_FD_181712 | JGI IMG/M metagenome (GOLD analysis project Ga0233425, IMG submission 181712) | Freshwater microbial communities from Lake Towuti, South Sulawesi, Indonesia - Watercolumn_Towuti2014_140_MG | ecosystem: Environmental > Aquatic > Freshwater > Lake | place...
TGGATAAATAAATATCCCTTTTTTAGGCAAAAAAAGGACCCGAAGGTCCCCGAGGAATTGTTTTTATTGGTGCCGGAGGTCGGAATCGAACCGACATGACCGCGAGGGTCGGGGGATTTTGAGTCCCCTGCGTCTACCAGTTTCACCACTCCGGCACAAAGAAGAAGCGGCGATTTGTAGTTTTGGAGTATAATTAAGAGCCTTTTCTCTGTCAAGAAAAAATCTAAACTTAAAAAAAATATTGACAGAGAATTCAGGAATCTGCTATATTCCAAAAATTGTTTTCGGGGCTGTAGCTCAGCTGGGAGAGCGCTTGACTGGCAGTCAAGAGGTCGACGGTTCGATCCCGTTCAGCTCCACCAAAGATCAAGCAGGAGTTAGTCTCTCCCTTATTCGAGAGATTAGCTCCTTTTTTATTTTCGGTCTCCGTAGTAAAAACCTGAAAAAATCTCCTTTTCTTCTTCCCTCTTTTTATGATAGATCTAGAGGCTATGGGATCAATCCGGCCGACATCCGTCACCCTGTTCATTCCCTGTCTCATGGATATGGTCTATCCCCAGGCCGCCAGGGATTTGACCATTCTTTTAAAGAATCTGGGATTCACGGTAAAATATCCTCAAGACCAGACCTGTTGCGGCCAACCGGCCTTCAATCAGGGATTCATCAAAGAGGCCCGGAAATTGGCCCAACGTTTTTTGACGATTTTTGCCTCCTCCGAGGTGATCGTCTGCCCTTCCGGGTCCTGCACGGCCATGGTCCGCAAACATTATCCGGAACTTTTTTCCACGGCCCCTGCCTGGTTGGACCGGGCCCGGGACATGGGCCAAAAACTCTTTGAGCTGACGGAATTTCTGACCCGCTTTGTTCCCTTTGAAAACATAAAAGCCTCTTTCCCGTTTACGGTGACTTATCATGACTCCTGTCACTCCAACCGGGTTCTGGGAATTGTGAAACAACCCCGTCGCCTACTGGCTCACGTTTCGGGACTAACCCTGATCGAGATGGAACCGGTTCAAGTATGTTGCGGATTCGGAGGTTTGTTTTCCCAAAAATTTCCCCAACTCTCGCAGGCCATTGGGATGGAAAAAGTAAAAGCTATTCAAAACACCGGCGCCCAGTGGGTGATCAGTAATGACCCGGGGTGTTTAATGCACATCCAGAACCGTTTAAGGGAAAAAAATCTTAAAATCGGTGTCAAACACCTGGTGGAGGTTTTGGCCTCCCAATGACCCATGGACATAAAAACCGATCAATTTAAAACCCTGGCCGCAGAGGCCCTGAAAAATAAAGCCGTCCAAGGGGCCTTGGCCACGGCCTGCGGGCACATCGGACGCATGCGCGCCAAGGCCTTTCAGGACTGGCCGGACGGTGACACCCTGCGAGATCAGGCCCATCGGATCAAGGCCGGGGTCATGGACAATTTAGGCCGCTATCTGGACCAATTGGAAACGTCGGCCCGAAAGGTGGGCATCCGGGTCCATCGGGCGGCAGACGCCGAAGATGCCCGCCGTTACATCCTGGAACTGGTCCGTTCCCGCACTATTTCCCTGGTGGTTAAAGGCAAATCCATGACCACCGAAGAAATCGGCCTCAATCCCGAGTTGGGCCAAAACAACGTCGAGGTTTGGGAAACTGATTTGGGAGAGTTCATTGTCCAACTGGCCGGTGAGCCTCCTTCCCACATCATCGCCCCGGCCATCCATAAATCCAAACAGGAGATCGCCGAGCTCTTTGCCCAGAAATTGGGGGTTCCGCTTTTTGACAATGCCGAAGACCTGACCATGGTGGCCCGGAAATTTCTTCGGGAAAAATATTTTCAGGCCGGTCTGGGGATCAGCGGGGTCAATTTTGCCCTGGCGGAAAACGGAACCCTGGTTATCGTTGAGAATGAGGGGAACGGCCGCTTAAGCACCACCTTTCCCCGGATCCATGTGGCGGTCATGGGGATAGAAAAGGTCATTCCGGGTTATAAGGAATTAGCCGTCTTTCTCAAGCTCCTGGCCCGAAGCGCCACCGGACAGAAATTATCGACCTACATGTCTTTTCTCCAAGGGCCGAGACGCCCGGAAGAAGAGGACGGGCCGGAGGAGCTGCATCTAATCCTGTTGGACAACGGCCGTTCCAAAATCCTGGCCGATCCGGAACTCCGGCCTTCTCTCTATTGTCTGCGCTGCGGCGCCTGCCTGACCTCCTGTCCGGTCTATCAACGAATCGGAGGCCATGCCTACGGCTGGGTCTACAGCGGCCCTATCGGGTCCACCCTGGCCCCTCAGTATCTCGGACTGATGAGGGCCAAGGATCTGCCCATGGCCTCGACCTTGTGCGGGACCTGTGCCTCCGTCTGCCCGGTCCGCATCCCTCTGCCCGATTTATTATTGAAACTCCGTCAGCGGATTATGGAACAGGGAGGGGCGACTCTTTATGAACAGACCTTTATGAAAACCTGGACCCTGGCCCAAAGTCATCCTTTTTGGGTCCGGTCTCTGACGGCCTTGGCCCGAAGGGGGGAAAAGCTCCTGCCTGGTTTATTTCCTCAGGGCGTCCCCTTGGCTGAAAAGACCTTTCATCAATGGTGGCAGGATGAAAACACCGATTGAACTGCTGGAGCAATTAGAAAGCGAACTGACCGCTCTGCGGACGAAGGTCTACCGGGCCCATTCACCGGAGGAACTGACGACAATTGTGAACTCCCTGGTAGCCCCTTTCCCTGCCCCAACTGTTGCTCTGGAAAACCGATCTTTGATTCAATCTCTTAAAATAGAAGAGGTCTTGAAGAAAGAAAATTGCCGGTTAGTTCATTTTCCAACAAATCTCACCTATCCCCCTGAGTGGAAAGGGGAAACGGAGGGAATACCCCCCCCACCCCCGCCCTCCCCCTCCGAGGAGGAAGGGATCGGTGGGGGTGACCGAAAGGCCAGCTTATGGGCGAATAGCTGGGAGGCGGTTCGGTCTGTTGATATCGGGATCGGCGGAGCCGATTATGCCCTGGCTGATACCGGAACCCTGGTCCTGTTTTCAGCCCAGTCCGGCGGCCGGTGGGTCTCTTTGGCCCCGACGATCCACATCTGCCTTCTGCCCAGGGAAAAGATTCTCTCTTCCCTGGATGACCTATTCTCCTGTTTGGCCGATCCGTCAATTGAGGCCTCCCGGGGCAGCGCCATAACCTTTATCACCGGCCCCAGCCGAACGGCCGATATTGAACTGACCTTGGTCATGGGAGCCCACGGCCCGAAGGAATTGCATGTCATAATCTTGCTTTTTTGAAAGGGATTTAAAAATAAAAAGGCGATGTCATAAAAACAACATCGCCTTTTTTATTATGCCGGAAAAGCTGGCAGCTTGTCTTGACGGCTTTGTGATCAGCGTGTAAGAGTTACGGTTGTCCCAGGAGAAACGAGTGCATTAGCCGCCGGATTCTGTGACTTGATCTTATTCCCTGACCCCGTTGATTTAACCTTGAATTCTGCGGAATCAAGGATGGTAATTGCCTCGGCCAAAGTCTTGCCGACCACATTGGGAACGCCGACTCTCCGTTGGCTCTGCACTGGACCCTTAACATCACCATCCGAACCGACTGCTCGGGGCAGATTCACCCGCCCCTTATTATCGTCTTGGCAAACGGCTGAACCCGTCATCAAGATCACTGCCAGTAATACAAATAAAAACTGTTTCAATTTATCTCCTCTCATTAGTACCCTTTTGAATGGAGAATGAATAAACAAACAATGGCTTTTTAGGTCCCCATCTCCCAGGAGGCCAGATATTTTTTCTGCTCCGCCGTCAGGTTATCGATTTTGATCCCCATGGAGGCCAATTTAAGCCGGGCAATCTCCTGATCGATTTCAACCGGAACGCCGTAGACGGTCTTCTTCAATTCCTTGGCCTTGCGGACCATATATTCGGCGCAGAGGGCCTGATTGGCAAAACTCATATCCATGACGCTGGCCGGATGACCTTCGGCCGCCGCCAGGTTAATCAAGCGCCCTTCTCCCAGGACGTTTATCTTCTTTCCGCTGGACAGAGTATATTCTTCCACATACTCCCGGATAAGACGGCGTTTCTTGCTGATCTGGCTCAGGGCCTTTAAATCCAGCTCCACATTGAAATGACCGGAGTTGGAAACGATGGCCCCGTTTTTCATAACCAGAAAATGCTCTTTGCGGATGACATTGATGTCCCCAGTCAAGGTGCAGAAAAAATCCCCCACCTTGGCCGCCTCGGCGATAGGCATGACCCGGAAGCCGTCCATAACCGCTTCCAGGGCCTTTAAGGCATCGACCTCAACGATAACCACATCGGCGCCCATGCCCTTGGCCCGCATGGCCACACCCCGACCGCACCAGCCGTAGCCGCAGACCACAAAGGTGCTCCCGGCCAGCAGACGATTGGTGGCCCGGATAATCCCGTCGATGGTACTCTGACCGGTTCCGTAGCGGTTATCAAAAAGGTGCTTGGTTTTGGCATCATTGACGGCGATAATCGGATAGGCCAGGACCTTGTTTTCAGCCATGCTGCGCAAACGGATCACCCCGGTGGTCGTTTCTTCCGTTCCGCCGATAATGCCTTTGAGCAACGTTCGTTTTTCGGAATGGATCGTGGAAACCAGGTCCGCTCCGTCGTCCATGGTCAGTTGGGGTTTATAATCCAGGGCTTGATAAATATGCCGATAATAGGTCTCGCCGTCCTCCCCTTTAATGGCAAAGACCGGGATCCCGTCTGCTTTCACCAGGGCCGCAGCCACATCATCCTGAGTACTCAAGGGATTGGAGGCACACAGGGCCACTTCAGCCCCACCGGCCTTCAGGGTGCGGACCAGCCCGGCCGTCTCGGTGGTCACATGGAGGCAGGCCGCCAGGCGGACGCCCTTTAACGGTTTTTCTTTGGTAAATCGTTTGCGGATGCTTTCCAGAACCGGCATGCCTTGATTGGCCCATTCGATTCGGAGCAAACCTTGAGCCGCCAGGTTCAAATCTTTGATGTCATAGTTCAATGGTACATTCCTTTCTCTGACAAATGATAGGTCTAAGGTTCAAGGGTTAAGGTGTATGATGTACGGTGCGGTTTATGGTTTTCCTTAAACCGTGCACCTTGGGCCTTGAACCATTTTTTTCTTATTTCTTAATTCCCGCCAGTTCCCGAAGGGTCTCCACCTTATCGATTTTTTCCCAGGAAAAGGTATCTTCTGTGCGGCCGAAATGCCCGTAGGCCGCCGTCTTTTTATAGATGGGACGGAGCAGATCCAGGTGTTCAATAATCTGGGCCGGTTTAAAACTGAAAACCTGTCGGATGATCTGATTCAGTTGATGGTCCGGTACCTTCCCGGTTCCCCGGGTATCGACAAAGATGGAGAGGGGTTCAGCCTTGCCGATGGTATAGGAAACTTGGAGACGGCAGACATTGGCCAGACCGGCGGCCACCACATTTTTAGCCACATAGCGGGCCATATAGGAAGAGCTGCGGTCGACCTTGGAAGGATCCTTCCCGGAAAAGGCCCCGCCGCCGTGGCTACCCCGGCCGCCGTAGGTGTCGGCAATGATCTTTCGTCCGGTGACCCCGCAATCACCCATGGGACCTCCGACGACGAACCGACCCGTGGTGTTAATATAAAACTTCGTTTGTTTCGTCAGGAGCTTGGCAGGAATAACTTTTTTGATAACTGTCTCAATAATCCCTTCCTGCAATTTTTTATAGCTCACCTCCGGCGTATGCTGGGCGGCAATAACCACGGCCGGGATGGAAACCGGCTTGCCGTCCTGGTATTCAACGGTCACCTGGGTTTTACCGTCCGGCCGGAGGAAATCCACGATCTTCTTTTTGCGAACGTCAGCTAAACGTTTGGAGAGTTTATGGGCATACCAGATGGGCATGGGCATAAAGTCTTTGGTTTCATTACAGGCATAACCGAACATCATCCCCTGATCCCCGGCCCCCTGTTCCTTTTTCTCCTCCAGACTATTGACCCCCTGGGCGATATCCGGAGATTGTTTGTCAATGGTGGTCAGGACTGCACAGGTCTCCCAGTCAAAACCCATGGCCGAATCATTGTAGCCGATTTCCTTGATGGTTTCCCGGACGATTTGGGGCATATCCACATAACAGGACGTAGTGATCTCTCCGGCGATCAAGGCCAAACCGGTGGTCACCAAGGTCTCACAGGCCACCCGTCCTTTGGGATCTTCGGCTAAAATAGAATCCAAGATGGCATCGGAAACCTGATCAGCCACCTTATCCGGATGCCCTTCCGTTACCGATTCCGAGGTGAAATAGTAATTCGATAGACTCATCTCCAAACCCTCCTTAGAAAAATTTTTTTATAATAATTATCTCTTCGTTTTTGTCAAGCTAATAATGTCCACTAGTTAGTTTGCATCCGGAAATTCAAATTTTCGGATGCAAACACCTCGATTCTGGTCCGGAGTTCTGTCCAGAAACCCTATTCAAAAGGGTTTCTGGACATTGAGTACAGCCGAGAGCTGTGTGTTCTCATCCGGAAAGGACATTTCCGGATGAGAACTAGTTAGTCCTCACCCGGAAATGAAACGTCCGGACGGAAACGAGTTGCCCCCCTTGCCCCTCGGTTCGCAAACATGGTCTAAGGCCCTACTTTCACATATACGAGAGCGGCATATTTAAATTTTAATCAATCCAACTGATTATATTATTCTTTTCTTATTGACCTGCTTAGTCCCCTCATTTATACTCCTTTCACTTAAAACAGACCATAAAAAAATGAAAACCTTTATAGCCGCCATCGATCAAGGAACAACCAGTACCCGGTGTATTGTCTTCAACCCTTCGGGATTACCGGTTACCATGGCCCAACAGGAACATGCTCAAATCTATCCCCAGCCGGGTTGGGTGGAGCATGACCCGCTGGAAATTTGGAGGCGGACTGAAAAAGTTTTTAACGAGGCCCTCACTCTGGCCAAATGCGGTCCGGAGAACCTGGCCGCCATCGGCATCACCAATCAGAGGGAAACCACGATTATCTGGGAGAAGGCGACCGGCAGACCGATTTATAACGCCCTTGTCTGGCAGGACACCCGAACGGCGGATTTGTGCCGGGAACTCATGCGCGATGGAGGCCAGGATCGCTTGCGGGCTAAAACCGGTCTGCCCTTAGCGACTTACTTTTCGGGCCCCAAGATCAAATGGTTGCTGGACAACATTCCCCGAGCCCGCCAAAGGGCCTTAAAGGGAGAGTTACTCTTCGGCACGATGGACACCTGGCTGATCTGGAACCTGACCGGAGTTCATGTTACCGACGTCACCAATGCCAGCCGCACCTTGCTTATGGACCTGAAGCGTTTGGAGTGGGACGAAGAAATCCTTGAACTGCTGACCATTCCCCCTGCCCTATTGCCGAAGATTCTTTCCTCAAGCCAGGTCTATGGTCGGACGAAACAGGGCATCCCCGTTGCCGGTGATCTGGGCGACCAGCAGGCCGCCCTCTTCGGCCAGACCTGTTTCCAGCCAGGTGAAGCAAAGAATACCTATGGGACGGGCTGTTTTCTGCTCATGAACACCGGTGAAAATGCGGTCTACTCCCCAAACGGTTTATTGACTACCTTGGGATATCAGATCGGCGGAGATAGACCCGTCTATGCCCTGGAGGGCTCCATCGCTATAACCGGGGCCTTGGTCCAATGGCTGAGAGACAATTTAGGAATAATCAAAAACTCCTCGGATGTGGAGACCTTGGCCCGGTCGGTTGAAGACAACGGCGGCACCTACTTTGTCCCGGCCTTCAGCGGCTTATACGCCCCCTATTGGAAAGATGATGCCCGAGGGGTCATTTGCGGCCTGACCCGCTATGTCCATAAAGGTCATATCGCCCGGGCCGCCCTGGAGGCGACGGCCTTTCAAACCTGGGATATTTTTGAAGCCATGAACAGTGACAGCGGTCTCCGTCTGAGTTCCTTAAGAGTCGACGGCGGTATGGTCGAAAACGCTTTATTTATGCAGTTTCAGAGCGATATCCTCAATGTGCCGCTTATCCGTCCGCAGGTCACTCAAACCACCGCCTTAGGTGCAGCCTATGCCGCCGGTTTGGCCGTGGGGTATTGGTCTGATCCGGAGGAATTGAAAAAGAATTGGAACATCTTTCAGACCTGGGAACCCCAAATGAGGGAAGAAGAAAGAAAACGGCTGATCCGGGACTGGCAGAAAGCCGTCACCCGCACCTTTAACTGGGTGGACTAGTTCTCCACACCTTCATGTCTGGATGTAAAGTCCCCTTGATATAAAATTTACGGATTGACTGATCGCGGCCCCATCTTTCCTGGAAAAATGGATCAGCACCATTCAACTGTCCGTGTAGATCTAATTTACTCCCTATCTTTACACCTCAATCACCCAGGAGAAAAGCAAGTCAGGGGACACTCGGGACAATCGCCTCTGAACCCAGGCTGAAAAACCTTGATCAATAATTGATTTTTTGTTAAGATATGAATCACCCTCGGATGAGAGCTTCTCCGGGGGTAGTTTGTTTGAAAGGAATCAGTAGTATGGATCGAACCCCAATAACCAAAGAAGGACTGGAAAAACTTCGCCAGGAATTGACGCGTTTGGAAAGGGAGGAACGCCCGACGGTTATCAAGGCCATTGCAGAGGCCCGTTCCCACGGGGATCTTTCGGAAAATGCCGAATACCATGCCGCCAAGGAACGTCAAGGTTTTATTGAAGGGCGTATCGCCGAACTCCATAACAAATTAGCCACCTGTGAGGTCATAGACTGTTCCAATTTGCCTGATGACCGGGTGGTCTTTGGGACAACTGTTATCTTAAATGACCTCAACACCGGCGAAGATTTTAAGGTCCGCCTAGTCGGACCGGATGAATCCGATGCCGATAACGGGGACATCTCAGTCCTATCCCCTCTGGGACGGGCTCTGATCAGCAAAGAACCGGGCGATGAAATTCTGGTCAAGACCCCTGGAGGAATTCGAAAGCTGGAAATCATCGATATCGAGATTTAATCAAGGAAGAGAATTGGCCCGTCGAGATATCCTCTCCAACTCTTTATAAACAGCCATGTCCCGCCTTTTGGGGCGTGGCACAGCCAAATATGAAAACAGGTCCGAACGGCTCCCTAGCCTATTTTCGCCTAGAGATAAATTGGATTATTCCCGACACCTCCCCATTTTTACCGATAGATCTCCCACTATATAGCCTACAAATACACGCCTAAGGGGTTATGACCGGTCTCAGAGAAAAGGCTTGGCAGGTATGTTTTTAGATACTATAAACAAAACTATGTCCTTACCACCCCAAAAATTAGGCGAACAAATCCGCCGGGTACTCAATCGGAGCATGGTTCTGGAGAAACGAAGTCTTTTCCAGGGTGAATTTCTGCGATGGAAATGTTTTTAAAGAGTTTAGGGTAATATTTTTTTGTTTATTGTTTTTAGATACTATTCCGTCATGCCACGCTAGTGGCGTGACACCACCAAATTGGTGTGGACCTTCGGATTGGGAAGGGAGGTGTCTGCCCAGATAACGAATCCCTAAAGAGAGCAAAGTGGTCATACCGCAGAGGGTAAAGGCAAGCGTCTTCCCCTGCCATAAGCCGATGAACCAACGCCTCAGCTCATCCAGCAACAGATTGGCCTTGCCTCCGTATAATTCCAGGCTACGCAAATATTATTTAGAGTCTCCGGCCAGGACGGGATAACGTTCACCGTTTTCTTGCTCATAGCCTATAACCCCAGAGGGGACCTCATCCGCCGTTTGATAAACCCACCAGGCACCGCCCAAACCAAGCAAAAGTATCACCAGGTTAATGATTTTTAAGGCCCCGGCCGGATGATATTTTCTCTTTTCCATGACCAGATGAAGGGGCAACGAAGGCAGGACGAAATAAGGATCAGCGGTTATACACTCCGTAGCCGCTAACTCCGTTTAAGGTAAAGGTATTTCCCACTGGATAGGTTAAATTATTAATGTATATGGCGTTCGGGTTATTGCCGGATAAAATCGACACAGAGCTCCCTGACTGAGACCAGTAGATGGTCTGTTGGGTACCGTTTGGCCAAAGATATCTTCCTTCTCCCCCCGCATTGAGGACAATCTGGGGAGGGTAAATCCCTCCGGTAGAATTATTCAGAGTCCATGTCCCGTATAAGGATGGATCACCTCCAGAACCAGAGCTGTTTGAGTTGGTGATTCCGGTATTACAGCCCATCCCTACTATTAGAACCAGAACCAGGGCCAACAAGCTATAGGGTCTAGAACGCATGCCCATTCCTCCTCTTTGCCATTTTGTTAACCCAACCCGGACCAGCCGGAACCAAAATGAATTTTCAAAATTTTATAAATGTCCTGTCTGGTCCGGGTCAATATCATGCTCTCCTATAAATTCTATCCATTTTGCGTAGAATTCTATTCTTAAGCGACTATTCTTAAACCTTATGGCCCTCAGGGAACCAGGAATTGAGGGAACTTCTCGGGACGAGCGCTTATTATCCATCAACTCATCCCTGACCTAAGAAAGGCGGCGGTTTAAATTATTTATCTTATAGTAAATTTTCTGATCATTAATCAACTTTTTTTTGCGGCCAAGGCCCCAGATTGATCTCTAAGACAACTAAAGGATTAATATAGTTAAATTTTTTTTTCGAGAGACAGAAGATTTCTTTGGAAGATTGAACCATCGCCGGCTGATAATACAGCCATGGTCTGTTTTCTTTTCTCCCTTGAAAATTAAACTGAGAAGGGTTAATCTTATGAATATTGATAATGACTTTTTACCCGCTGCTCTCCAATCAGTTGGTTTTCATCCGGAAATATCCTTCCCGGTCAATAGCCGGTAACGATCTTTACTAAAGTCCCCGGGATCAACCGGATGGAAACTAGGGAGCAAGAACGGTCCGCAACTAGGAGTTTTTCATGCACTTCCTTCATTGGATGATCGTCTTGGTTCTTTTTCCTTTATTGTTCAGCAATGGCTGTGGAGGAAAAGAGAAAACCGACCAAGGCAGACTAGTCTCCTTTGATAAAACCAATCGAACCATAACCCTGATCCGGGACAAGAAAGCGGATGCCTTGAACCCTGATTACAGTTATCTGCCGCCCGTCACTTATACTTTGGCCAAGGATTTTATGGAAAAGGATTTGGAATTAAAGGTCGGATTAAGAATGAAGCTGGATACGATCAAGAATCAAATCATCATTTATGATCCGGACCTCCAGGCTTTTAGAACGATCAAATACAATCCCCTGGACAAAAAAGAAAATATCGCCATTGAAAATCCATTAGTCTTTGATACCGAAACCAAAAAGCCAAAGATCAATCCGCTCATCGACCGGCCTAAAAAGATGATCACCATATACTCCCGAAGACAACGGATCCTGACCACCTTTACCCTTCCGGAAAAATATTTCAATCTGCCGGCCCATACCTGGGATGCCGGAGATGACATCCGGATCTTTTATAAAGAAGAGGGGAAGGCCCTGAGGCTTTTGAATATTACCCGGATCGGATTTGTCAGGGATTAATCCTGGTGATTGACTAGCCTTGAAGAAGCATGATTTGAATATCCATGACATTGGTTCGGGTGGGGCCGGTGATGAACAGTTCGTTCATCCGTTCAAAAAATCGATAGGAATTGTTATCACCTAAAGCGGCCTCAGGATCAAGCCCCAAGGCCCTGGCGCGGCTAATGGTCCGGCCGTCCACTATTGCCCCGGCGGCATCGGTCGGTCCGTCGGTCCCATCCGTCCCGGCGGACAGAAAGCTGATTCCTTCAACCCCTTCCACTTCCCGGGCAAAGGCCAAAGCGAGTTCCATATTTCTCCCGCCCTTCCCTTTCCCGATCACAGTGACGGTGGTTTCCCCTCCGGAAATCAGGCAGACCTTGTGTTCCCCCTTAGAGCACATCTTCTCCCGGGCAGCCAGGGCCTTTTTCCCCAACTGCCGGCCCGCCTCTCGGGCCTCCCCGCAGATCTCCGCCGAAAGGATCTCCGTCTTATAGCCCATGCGGAGGGCTTCTTTTTCAGTCGCTTTCAAGGCCTCCAGATTACCGCCGATAATTGTATTATCCACATTCCGAAAAAGCGGATGGTCTGCTTTTGGTGTTTCCGGCACAAGACCCTGTTGTCCTTTATTGAGGACTTCCAAGACACTGGCCGGGATTCGATCCTTCAGACCGTATTTATCCAGGACATGCAGGGCCTCTGCATAGGTGGTTCCATCCGGGGCCGTCGGGCCGGAAGCAATCACCTCCAATTGGTTGTGGAGGACATCCGAAAGGATGAATGATTTTAATGTGGCGGGCAAGGCCATCTCCGCCAGTCTGCCTCCCTTAACCTGCGAAAGGTGCTTTCTGACCGTGTTAAGTTCGGCAATATCAGCTCCGGCTTTCAGCAGGAGGTCGGTTGTTTTCTTTTTTTCCTCCAAGGAAATCCCAGCCCAGGGAGCCACCAATAGAGCCGATCCGCCTCCGGAAATAAGACATAGGATCAAAGTCCGTTCATCCGCCTCCCTGCAGAGCCGGATTACCTCCAGGGTAGCCTTTCGGCCTTGCTCATCAGGTAGGGGGTGACCGGCCTCAAAGGATTGGATGGGCCAGCGGTCGTTTACAGGGGTTAAATGGGCATACTTCGAGATAATCACTCCCCGAGAAACCCGATCCCCCAGCCCGTCCATAACAGCCCTGACCATAGGGGAGACGGCTTTACCAAAGCCTATAACGAACATCTTTTTAAAAAAACCTCGTTTAAATAAGGATCGCTGATCGTCAAGATAACGGGCTGTGCATCTGTAAGGATCAACGGCCTGCAGAGCAGCTCGGAAAAGATCGACTAATTGTGCTCGGTGCGGTTTTAGGGTCATATTATTCATAAAGGATACCCTTGTTCATTCCATATTTTTAATGGCCTTCATCTTCCGGATAGGCTATAAGTGTATATGTAGTGACCATCGATCTGTCAACAAGATAAAAAGAACGTAGTTCCTCCACTCTTTTTGAGATAAAAAGATGCCACAATTCAGTGCCAATCTGACTATGTTGTTTACCGAATGGAAGTTTCCGGACCGTTTTGAACGGGCCGCCCAAGCGGGATTCCAGGCGGTGGAGTATATGTTTCCTTACGCCTATCCTGCGGATCATCTTCTCGAAAAACTGCACACCCATGGGCTCCGCCAGGTCCTGTTCAATCTGCCTGCAGGGCGTTGGGAGGCCGGGGAACGCGGCATTGCCCTGTTGCCGGATCGAGTCTCGGAGTTTCAGGATGGGGTCGGCCAGGCCATCGACTATGCCGGGCACCTCCAATGCACCCAAGTCAATTGCCTGGTGGGCTTGACTCCGGACCTTCCCGCCGAAACGGTCCGGGACACCCTCATCCAAAATCTTCGTTTTGCCGCCCAAAAGTTGGCCGAAAAGAGGATCCGGCTGCTGATCGAGCCTTTGAATACCCGGGATATTCCCGGCTTCTTTCTGACGTCCACTGCTCAGGCCCTCTCGCTTATCCGGGAAGTGGATCATCCCAATATCTTTCTCCAGGTTGATGTCTATCACATGCAGGTCATGGAAGGGAATCTGACCGAAACGATCCAAAAAAACCTGGACCGAATCAGCCACATCCAGATTGCCGACAATCCGGGCCGTCATGAACCCGGGACCGGAGAAATAAATTTCAACCATCTTCTTTCAGCCATTGAAAAGATGGGCTACAACGGCTATATCGGTTGTGAGTACAAACCGCTCCGGAAAACGGAAGACGGTTTGGCCTGGCTTAGACCTTATCTGGCGCAAGAGGTGCTGTCATGAAAAATATCGGTTTTATCGGTTTGGGCATTATGGGCCGGCCTATGGCTGCCAATTTAATCAAAGCCGGTCATACGCTTTATCTCTTTAACCGAAGTCCCCAAAACATGATCGAACTGTCCCAGATCGGCGGCATCCCCTGCCAGAGTCCTCAGGAAGTGGCCGCTCATGCAAACATCGTCTTTGTGATGGTTTCCGACACTCCGGATGTGGAAGCGGTCTTGTTCGGTCCTACCGGGGTAATCCATGGCATCAATCCGGGGTCGATTGTCGTGGACATGAGCACCATTTCTCCCCTGGCTACCCGGCGGTTTGCCGAGAAATTGAGCAATCTGGGCGTAGAGATGCTGGATGCCCCGGTCTCCGGAGGACAGATCGGAGCCGAACAGGCCACCTTAGCCATTATGGTCGGGGGCAAGAAAGAAATATTTGAAACCGTCAAACCCTTTTTTGAAATCATGGGGAAAAAGATCACTTTAATCGGGGGGAATGGAGACGGCCAGGTCTGCAAAATGGCCAATCAGGTCGTCGTCGCCCTGACCATTGAAGCCGTCGGGGAGGCCCTGCTCCTAGCCGGGAAGGCCGGGGTGGATGTAGCGAAAGTCCGGGAAGCCCTCTTGGGAGGATTTGCCCAAAGCCGGATACTGGAAGTCCATGGAGAGCGCATGCTCCGGCGCACCTTTCAACCGGGGTTCAAAATCAGACTGCATCAAAAAGATCTGAAGATCGCCCTCCAGACGGGAAAAGAGTTAGCCGTTCCCCTGCCCAACTGCGCCACGGCCCAGGAATTATTGACGGCCGTTGCCGCCCAAGGGGGCGCGGACCTGGATCATTCGGCCATGATCCGGGCACTGGAAATTTTGGCAGCCTGGGAGCTTGGTGGATAAGGTGCCCGAATTTTAATCCGAAAATAGGCTGTGGAGCCTTCTGTGCCTATTTTCATGCCCGGCTTCCTTTAGGAAGCCTCCGGTTAGGTCGGGGAAACCCGACCGTATCGTGGTGCCACGCCCCTGCGGGGCATGGCGGATTAGTACGGATTATTAGACTTTTCTTTCCTCTGAAAAAATGGTAAATATCCCTTTATGCCTTTATCATTTTCTACGCTTAACCACGGCGGAGTCGCCTTCGGTTTTTTCAATATTGAGACCGATCTCCTCTTACTTAATCACTATTTCCTGTTTGCCGAGGATTTCTGCTCTCACCTTAATCTCTTGGCGGAAAGAGAGCCGGATGATTTTTCCGAAATGTCCTGGCCGGTTTATCGTTTGCCCCAATCCGACATAGGCGATCTGCACGGGGCGATTCGCGGGACCAGACTGGTCGGATTCATCGGTGACGTCTATCGCCATTTTCCTTTTCCAAAAGACCCGGCGGGTTTCAAACAGAATCCCGAAGGATTGAAAACCAGAGACCTGGTAACCGGTCTCATTCAAAAATACGCCCAACTTTCCAGCATCCCGGTGATCCCGGATGGGGCCAACGAAACCATCCAAATCGGCGAATTTTTATTCAGTCGGGTTGGCTTCTGTGAGTTGTTGGATTATGTCTGGGTTGGAGGATATCCCCGCTGGAAGTTGGAGAAAAGACCTCCATATCTCACCCAAATGAAGACCAAAGTAGAGAATTCCCGTCACCCTTTGTTTAAAGGCCTAGCCCTCCTCTA
>Ga0233425_10007422_pt1 | contig 15428 bp, 14 predicted proteins | sample Watercolumn_Towu_2_FD_181712 | JGI IMG/M metagenome (GOLD analysis project Ga0233425, IMG submission 181712) | Freshwater microbial communities from Lake Towuti, South Sulawesi, Indonesia - Watercolumn_Towuti2014_140_MG | ecosystem: Environmental > Aquatic > Freshwater > Lake | place...
TCGCCGATTTCGCCGATTTGGACATTGCCGTCGTCAATCCTTTCGCCTTCGATTAGAAGACCACACGAATATCTGTTGATCTGTTCGCGTGGCGTGTCATTCCCGGCAGGCCGAAGGCCTGACCGGGAATCCAGAGCCGAAACACGAGACTGTAGAATTTGCCCTGGATTCCCGATCGCTTCGCTCGAAGCGAAGCGTCGGGAATGACATTCCGAGCCTTTCAGACGGAAAGAACATCTCTCCCTATTGAGGAGCCGTGAAGTGCCGCTCGACTTACGAACTCGCAAAGACGCGACGCCGGCTGCTCCATTGGCGGCGAGCCGTCGGAAACCTTTCTACCGGCGCCTCTACGTCCAGGTGCTCGCCGCCATCGCGCTTGGCGCGCTGTTCGGCTGGCTTGAGCCGCAGGCCGCCGCGCAGGACTGGGTGAAGGCGCTCGGCGACGGCTTCGTCAAGCTGATCAAAATGGCGATCGCGCCGATCATCTTCTGCACCGTCGTTTCCGGCGTCGCCCATATCGAAGACGCGCGCAAAGTCGGGCGCGTCGGGCTCAAGGCGCTCGTTTATTTCGAGATCGTCTCGACATTCGCGCTCGCGCTCGGCCTCATCGTCGGCAATCTTTCGCAAATCGGCGCGGGTTTCGCCGGCAAGCCCGACCCTTCGGCCATCGCCAAATATACGGCGCTCGCCGAGAAGCGCGGCGCCGTCGAGTTTCTTCTCGACATCGTTCCCGACAGCGCGCTCGGCGCCTTCGCCAAGGGCGACATTCTGCAGGTTCTATTGTTCTCGCTCTTCTTCGGCTTCGCGCTGTTGACGCTTGGCGAACGCGGCCGGGCGCTGCGCGCCATCATCGACGATCTCGGCCGCGCCATGTTCGGCGTCATCGCCATCGTCATGAAGGCGGCGCCGATCGGCGCCTTCGGCGCCATGGCTTATGCGGTCGCGAAATACGGCTCCGCCGCGCTTTATTCGCTGGCCGGCCTGATCGGCGCCTTTTATCTCACCGCGGCGCTGTTCGTCGTTATTGTCCTCGGCCTGATCGCCCGCGCCGCCGGCTTCAGCATTTTCAGCCTGATCCATTATTTGCGCGACGAGTTGCTGATCGTGCTCGGCACCTCCTCCTCGGAAAGCGCCCTGCCCGCGCTGATGGAAAAGCTGCAGCGGCTCGGCTGTTCGAAATCGGTCGTCGGACTCGTCGTGCCGACCGGCTATTCCTTCAATCTCGACGGCACCAATATCTATATGACGCTGACCACGCTGTTCATCGCCCGCGCCATGGGCGTCGAGCTTGATCTCTCCCATCAGGCGACGATCCTCGTCGTCGCGATGCTCACCTCGAAGGGCGCGAGCGGCGTTTCCGGCGCGGGCTTCATTACGCTCGCCGCCACGCTTTCCGCCGTCGATCCGCAACTTGCGCCCGGCATGTCGCTGGTGCTCGGCGTCGACAAATTCATGAGCGAATGCCGGGCGCTGACCAATTTTATCGGCAATGGCGTCGCGGCGATCGTCGTCGCGCAATGGGAGGGCGAACTCGACCGCGCGCGCCTCGCGGCGGGACTGGCGCGCACGATCGACCCGTCCGATGTGGCAACCGCCGTCGCGACCGAGTGACGGCGCTTGCGACGGATGCGGGCGAGTGCTAGAACAAAAAAAGAACATTGGCGCCGCAAGGGCGCATCATCTGTGGACAAGGCGCGCCGGCGCGCCGAATGGCCGGCCTTTGCACTAGAGTGCGGCGTATCGAGCGAGCGGAGAGTGTCATGGCGGGCAGCGTCAACAAGGTCATATTGATCGGCAATCTCGGCCGCGATCCCGAGGTGCGCACCCTGCCCTCGGGCGATCGAGTCGTCTCCTTCTCGCTGGCGACGACCGAATCCTGGCGCGACAAGAACACCGGCGAGCGCAAGGACCGCACCGAATGGCACAATGTCTCGATCTTCAATGAGAATCTGGGCAGGATCGCCGAGCAATATTGCCGCAAGGGCTCGAAAATCTATCTCGAAGGCCAGCTCCAGACCCGCGAATATACCGACAAGGACGGCAATCAGCGCAAGGCGACCGACGTGGTGCTGCAGCGGTTTCGCGGCGAGCTGACGCTGCTCGACAGCAAGGGCGGCGGACGCGGCGAAGGCGATTACGACAGCGGCTACGGCCAGGACGGCGGCTCCTTCGGCCGTTCCTCGCCGATGGAGCGCGGTCCCGGCGAGCGACGCCCTGCCCCGGCCGGCAAGCTCTCCGACCAGCTCGACGACGACATCCCGTTCTGATCGCCCTTCTGACCGCCTACGCTCGACCGCGCGAGGCATATTCCAGGACGATGTCCGCCGCTTTGGCGCTTGGGGATCGGCCCGCTTCAAGCAGGCGCGCGCGCACCCGCTTGAATGCGGCGAGCTGCGCGTCGCGGGCGGCGCTCTCCCCGAGCAACGGCCTTAACGCCTCGGCGAGGGCGCGCGGCGTCGCCCGCCGCTGAAGGAATTCGGGCACGGCGTTCTCGCCCAGAACGAGATTGGGCAGTACGATCGAGTCGACATTGACGAGAAAGCGCAGCAGCGATTCGGCCCGAGAGACTCTGTAGGCGACCGCCATCGGCGCCTCGGCGAGCGCCAGTTCCAGCGTCGCGACGCCGGAGGTGACGAGCGCGGCGCGCGCCGCGCGAAAGGCGGCGAATTTTTCCGCCTGGCCAATGAGCCGCGGCGTCATCGGCCAATCCCGCAATTCATGGCGCAAGGCCTGCTCCATAGACGGCGCGACCGGAATCACGACGTCGAAATCTGCCCGTTCGCGCAGCAGAAGTTCGAGCGTCTCGCCGTAAATCGGCGTCATGCGCCGCACTTCGGCCAGGCGCGATCCGGGAAGCACGAGCAGCGATCGCCCGCCGGCGCGATCGCGAGAATGCGGCGTCAATTCGTCGAGCCGTTCGACGAGCGGATGGCCGACATAGACGCATCTCGGTCCGCCAAGCCGCGCATGCGCCTGCGGCTCGAAGGGCAGCAGCGCCAACACGCAATCGACATAGGCGCGCATCGCGCGCGCCCGGCCCGGCCGCCACGCCCAGACCGTCGGGCTGACGTAATCGACGATCGGCAGTTCGGATCTTACGGCTCGGACCCGGCGCGCGACGCGATGGGTGAAGTCCGGCGCGTCGATGATGACGAGACAATCTGGCGCCTGTTCGATGATCGCGCGCGCCGTTTCGTCGATGCGCCGCGCGAGACGCGGCAGTCGCGCGAGTACCGGAACAAGCCCCATCACCGCGATATCTTCAAGCGGAAACAGCGACGCCAGTCCCTCTTGCGTCATCGCCTCGCCGCCGACGCCCGCGAATTCGACCTGCGGAGCAGCGGCGCGCAAGGCGCGCATCAGCGCCGCGCCAAGCTGATCGCCGGAGGCTTCGCCCGCGATAAGAAAGATGCGCGGCGCTTTCACCAATGCTCACCGCGCGGGAGGCGCGCATAGCGGGCGCATCGAGGGCGCGCGCAGGAATTCGACGATCGCCGCCACATCAGCGTCGCCGGCGCAATCCTGCGACAGGACTCCGAGACGTTCGCTCAGCACAGTCGCGTCGTTTCGCGCAAACAGCAGGCGATAGGCGCGACGCAGCTTTTCGACGCGTTCGGCGGCGAAGCCGCGTCGCTTCAGACCGACAAGATTGAGCCCGAAAAGATGGGCGCGATTGCCAGACGCGAGGGCGAAGGGAATGACGTCGCCTTCGACGCCGGAAAGGCCGCCGACAAAGGCCTGCGCGCCGATGCGCACATTCTGATGCACCGCCGTCGCGCCGCCGATCATCGCGCAATTCCCGATCTCGACATGGCCGCCGAGCAGAACCTGATTGGACAATATCACGTCGTCGCCGAGCCGGCAGTCATGCGCGACATGCGAAGCGGCGAGACAGACGCAGCGCGCGCCGATGCGCGTCCCCTCCTCTGCGCCGGCATTGATCGTCACGCCCTCCCGAATCACGCAATCGTCGCCGATCGACAAGGTTCCTTCCGCCAGCGCAGCCTTGATGTCCTGCGACGGCAGACCGATGGCGGCGAAGGGGTAGATATTGGCGCGCGCGCCAATGCGCGTCCGGCCGCCGACGACGACATGGGAATGGAGCGTCGCGCCCGCGCCGATCTCGACCGACGCGCCGATATGGCAGAAAGGACCAACGACGACGCCGGCGCCGAGCCGCGCGCCCTCCTCAACGATGCTGGATGGATGAACCGTCGCGGTCATTGTCGCATCCGGCGCGGCGATCCTAGGCCCCCATCATGACGCTGATCTGCGCTTCGCAGACCAGCGCGCCGTCGACCGTCGCCCGTCCCGCATACCACCAAATGTTGCGCTTCTGCGCGGTCTTCGTCATGTGCAGTTCGACCCGGTCGCCGGGCGTCACGGGTTTGCGGAACTTGGCGTTGTCGATCGTGACGAAATAGACGAGACGCGAACGGTCCGCGCCATTCATCGCGCGAATCGCGATCACTCCGGCGGTCTGCGCCATCGCCTCGATGAGGAGAACGCCGGGCATGATCGGACGTTTGGGAAAGTGCCCTTGAAACTGCGGTTCGTTGACCGTGACGTTCTTCACCCCGACGCAGGATTCGTCGCCGCGGATGTCGACGATGCGATCGACGAGCAGGAACGGATAGCGATGCGGCAACTGACTCATGATCTCCAAAATGTCGGCGCTCTCGAGCGTCGCGCCGGCCGCGGCCTCGACCATCGTTTCCTCCTTCTCAAGCGCGGCCAAGGCCGCGCTTTTTTTGTTCAGCTAGTCTTACGTCGGCTTGTCCTTGCGCGCGAGTCGGTCGATGAGCGCCGCGCCGCGCAAGAACCGGCGCAGGGCGCGCGCCGGCGCGCCGCCGACCTTCTGCCCGGCCGGCACGTCGCGCATCACCCCGGATTTCGCCGCGACCGCGGCGCCTTCGCCGATCGTGAGATGGCCGCCGACAGCCGATTGCCCGCCAAGCGCAGCGAAATCGCCGATCTCGCAGGAGCCGGCTATTCCCGTCTGCGCGACGATGGCGCAAAACCGGCCGATCACCACGTTGTGGCCGATCTGCACGAGATTGTCGATCTTGGCGCCCTCGCCGATGATCGTGTCGCGCGAGGCGCCACGATCGATCGTCGTATTGGCGCCGATCTCGACATCGTCCTGCACGATCACCCGGCCGATCTGCGGAGTCTTGAGATAGCCACGCCGCGTCGGGACGAAGCCGAATCCGTCCTGGCCGAGCCGCGCGCCCGGATGAATCACGACGCGGTCGCCGATCAGCGCATGGGTGAGGCTGACATGCGCGCCGATCGAACAGTCGCGCCCGACGCGCACTTTGGGACCTATCGCCGCCTGCGGACCGACGATGGTTCCGGCGCCGATTTCGGCGCCAGGTCCGATCACCGCGCCGGGATCGACGATGACGCCGGGCTCCAACCGCGCTGACGGGTCGACGACGGCTCCCGGAGAAACGCCGCTCGACTGGAACAGCGACGCGGGCCGAAGCGCGTCGGGAAAAAGATGCGCGGTCGCCAGCGTCATGGCGCGCTGCGGATCGTCGACGACGAGCGCGGCGACGGATGTCGGAAGCAACGCAAGGTTACGCTCGCGCAGGAAACAGGCGGTCGCGCGACATTCCGAGAGCTCAGCGCGATAGCGCGGATTGTCGTAGAAGCAAAGATCGCCTGGCCTGCTCCAGTCGAGCGGCGCGACGCCGATGATGAGGGCGTTCGCCAGTTCGCCTGAATCTGGCGCGCGCCCGGAGCCGGCGCGGATATCGGCGCCGGCGATTCGCGCGATTTCGCTCAGGGGCGCTGGCCGCGCCAGGGGAAAGAAAGCCGCCGCGCTCACGACACGATATTCCGACCTGCGGCGCTCGTCGGCGATTCAGACGTTCGCCAGGCGCGGTTCGCCCGGCGACTTTTGCCGATCATCAGAAATTGGTGCCGCCGCTGAAGCGGAAGTTCTGGGTGATGTCGCCTCTGACCTTCGAGGTCACGACCGCATAGTCGAACCGAATCGGCCCCATCGGCGAATTCCACAGCACCGAGGCGCCGACCGACGAACGCAGCGCGAAATTGTTCGAGATCGGCGTCAGGCAGCTGCCCTGGCCGAAGCCGGCGAGCGGCGTATAGGCGGCGATACAGGTGCCATATTGACCCGGCAAGAAGATCGGCACCGTCGGCAGATTGTTGGCGTAATTCGTCCGTCCGCGAAAGTTCCACAGCGAACCGGCGTCGGCGAAGAACGCGCCCCTCAGTCCGAGATCCTTCGGCAGGCCCCAGATCGGGAACTGAACTTCGAGCGAACCGCCGACATATTGGGAGCCGCCGAGCGAGTTGCCGCGGTTGTTGCTGAGGCTCGTCAAGACATTCCAGTCGCGCGGACCAAAGCCGCCCGGCGCGAAGCCGCGGACCAGGCTCGGACCGAGATTGAAATTATCCTGAATGCGCGCCTTGTAACCGCCGAAGGTCGACAGATCGCCGCCCTGCAGACGGGCGATGCCGACCACGTCGTCGAGATAGGGAACCTCTTTGAAGTAACGGATGTCGCCGGTCGTGCGGAGGTAATGCGAGCCGCCGCCGAGACCGGCCGCATCCTGACCAAGCGACGCCAGCCAGCCATTATGCGGGTTCTTGAAATTGTCGATCGTGCTGTAGTTCAGCGAATAGCCGACAAGCGACGTGACCAGCGTGCCCTGTGAGCCCTTGATTCCGAGCGAGGCTTCGCCGTTCGACTGACAGTTGACCAAAAGGCTCGGAAAATTCGGCTGCGGATAGAATGGGCTGAAGCCCGGCGTGTAGCCGGGAACCGGCACCAGACAGTCGTTGTAGGGCCGCTTCGAGTCGTTCGGGATCGAGATGGTCGTCTGATAGACCGAATAGTGCGGCGAGAAGCTGAGTTCGTCGGTGATCGGTATGCCGAAGCGCACCGTGCCGCCGATCGAGGTCGAGCTGTAGATTGAATAATTATAGGCGTCCTGCCGGCGCGCGAAGACGTCGAAGCCGGCGGCGATACGCTGGTCGAGGAAATAAGGTTCGGTGAAGCTGAACGTCACGCCGCGGGCGATCTGACCGGCCTGCACCGACAGGCGGACCGCCTGACCGCGCCCCATGAAGTTGCTTTCCGACACCGACACTTCGGCGATGAAGCCCTGATTGGTCGAATAGCCGCCGGAGATGCCGAAGTTGCCGGTGGGCTGATCTTCGACCTCAACGTTCAGGATCACGCGATCGGGCGCCGAGCCCGGCTCGTTGGTGACCTTGACCTTCTTGAAATAGCCCAGTCCGTTCAGTCGACGCTCGGCGCGATCGATCAACACGCGGTTATAGGCGTCGCCTTCGCCGATATCGAATTCCCGGCGAATGACATAGTCGCGCGTGCGGGTATTGCCGCGAATGTTGATGCGTTCGATATAGACGCGCGGCCCTTCTTCGAGCAGAAACTGAATGGCGACCGTCTGGTCCGCGGGATTGCGCTCGCCGCGCGGGCGCGCCTGTGTGAAGGCATAGCCCTTCTTGGCGATTTCGCGAGTCAAGGCTTCGACGGTCTTTTCAACCGCGTCGCCGTTGTAGACGTCGCCCGGCGCAAGTCGCAGCAAATCGTTGAGCGCGTCGCCGTTCACGTCGGGCAGGTGCGATTCGACGCTCACCGAGGACACGTGATATTGCGGTCCTTCGTGCACATTGATGGTGATGATGTAGCCGCCTGCGGCCGGATCGAATTGCACGTCGGAGCTGATCACCCGGAAATCGGCGTAACCGTTCTTGAGATAGAATCGACGAATGAGTTCGAGGTCCGCGGCGATTCGATCCGGATCGTAAACGTCGCTCGTCTTGAGGAACGACAGAAAGTTCATCTCCGTCGTTTCCATCATGCCGACGAGACGGCCCGTGGAATAGACTTCATTGCCGATGAACCGGATTTCCTTAACGCCGGTCTTGTCGCCTTCGACAATGGTGAAAACGAGGTCGACCCGTCCGTTCGGCAGATCGACCGTGCGGTAGCTCACCTTCGCCGCGGCGCGGCCGGACCGGCGATAGACTTCCGTCAACCGTACGACGTCGGTCTCGGCGAGTTGCGGGTTGAACGGCGTGCGGGCGCGCGAGCGCACCTGCTCCTGCAAGGTGTCGGTCTTGACCTTGCTGTTGCCTTCGAATGCGACGCGATTGATGTCCGGCGCTGCGAACGCCGGAACGCTAAAGGTCAACATGGCGGCGACGACCGCGAACAGGAACGAAGTTTTCCAAATGCCGCTGATTGAGCGCATGTAATGCAGATCCTCGTCGCAACGTCGCCGCCCGGGCCGCGGCGCGAATTTCATGTTAAAGCGCCGACGATCGACGCTCCGCCAGCGTTGAGCGATTCCTTCTACAGGGTTTGCCCAACCCTGCAAACGCAGATTAAATGTTGTTTCCTCAATTTGTCGAAGGCGTGACGTTAAAGCCACGATTCATGGTCAGCGCATGGTTAAGGCGTGACGACCGGGACGCGATCATGTCGAAATTGCGTCGCAAATCGCGTGCTTCCGCGGCGCTGGGACGCCAAGTCAGCGGCGGTCGTTCATCAAGACCCGGAGCCGGCAAATTTGTGAATAAGGCGCGCGATGTCGTTGTAGGTCGAAAAAATCATCAGCGCCCCGACCATCGCGAGACCGACGCGAAACGCGACTTCCTGCGCGCGCTCGTTCAACGCGCGGCCGCGCGCCGCCTCGATCGCGAAGAACAGCAAATGGCCGCCGTCGAGCAGCGGCACAGGCATCAGATTGAGCAGGCCAATCGAGACCGAAAGGATTGCGATGAGACTCAACAACGGCGCCATGCCGACCTTCGAGGCGGCCTGAGCCATCTGCCCGGAGACCTGGGCGATGCCGATCGGCCCGGACAATTGATCGGCGCTTTCGCGTCCGGTCACTAGTCCGCCGATGTAGCCGCCGGTGCGGCGCACGACCGTCCAGGTTTCCAGCGCGCCCATCGCCAGCGCTTCGACCGGACCGTAGCTCTCCCGGCGGATGTCGGCGTCGGCCTTCGAAGCCTGTATGCCGAGCATGCCGATGCGAACCTTGCCGATCGCGCTTTCGACTTCCCGCAGCGCCGGAACGGCAGGCAACGACAGTTCCCGATCGCCGCGCTGAACGACGAAGACAAGTTTCTTGTCAGCCGACGCCGATACGATTTCCTGCAGCTTCGAGAACGAATCAATCGGCGCGCCATCGACGCTGAGCACCAGGTCGCCGGGTAAGAAGCCCGCGACGGCCCCTGCGCCCCCGGGGGTCAGCGAGCCGACGCGCGGCGCATAGACGGTGCGCCCGTAGACGCCGAAGAGAATGGCGAAAATCGCGATCCCCAGCGCGAAATTGGCGAAAGGCCCCGCGAAGACGATGGCGGCGCGCTTCCATACCGACTGCGCGGCGAAGGTCACTTTGCGCTCGCCCTCGGGCATCGCCCGCACGGCTTCCGGGTTCGGCGCGCTCGCGGCGTTGGCGTCGCCATGGAAAGTGACATAGCCGCCGAGCGGAATGCCGGCGATGCGCCATCGCGTGCCGAGGCGATCCACCCGTGACCAAAGCTCCGGTCCGAAGCCGATCGAAAAGGCGTCGACTTTCACGCCGCACCAGCGGCCGACAATGAAATGCCCGAATTCGTGAACGAACACGACCAGCGTCAGGACGAGCACGAAGGGAAGCAGATAGAAGGCGAAGGTCGTCAGAAGGTTTAGCAAAGCGCTGTCTCGCCGGTCTCGGTTGCGCCAAGCCCGCCGGCGGCGCACGCCATGATCATTGCAACGTCAACATGCCCGATGCGGCATGTCCGGCCAAGGCCGATCGTGACCTTTCTCTGACAATATGGTCCACGGCGAGGGCGTCCTCAACGCTCTCGGGCGGATTTGCGGTGCCGTCGCGCAGGGCGGCCTCGCAGGCCTCGGCGACATGGCGGGAAATTCCGTCGAAGGAAATGCGCCGATCGAGGAAAGCCTCAACGGCGATTTCATTGGCGGCGTTGAGCACGGTCGGCAGGCCGCCGCCGGCGCGCAAAGCGTCGAGCGCCAGTCTCAGCGCCGGAAAGCGTTCGAAATCAGGCGCTTCAAAGGTCAGGGTGGCGATTTTCGCCAGATCGAGACGCGGCGTCGGCGTCGCCAACCTGTCGGGGTAACCGAGACAATGCGCGATCGGCGTGCGCATGTCCGGCGCGGCCATCCCCGCCGTCACCGACCCGTCGGAAAAGGCGACGAGACCGTGCACGATCGACTGCGGATGAACGACCACGTCGAGCTTTTCGGCCGGAACGCCAAAGAGATGATGGGCTTCGATCAATTCGAGCCCCTTGTTCATCATGCCGGCGGAATCGACGGTGATTTTCGGGCCCATCACCCAATTCGGGTGATTGAGCGCCTCTTCGACGCTGGCCTGGGAGATGCGCTCCTTGCTCCAGGTGCGGAACGGGCCCCCCGAGGCGGTGATGATCATGCGCTCGATGCGGGACGCGTCCTCGCCGCCCAGCGCCTGGAAAATCGCGTTGTGCTCGCTGTCCATGGGGAGCAGCCGCACCTCGGCCTCGGCGGCGGCGCGCATGAAGGGAACGCCGGCGCAGACCAGGCATTCCTTGTTGGCGAGCGCCACGTCCCGGCCCGCGACGAGCGCGGCGTAGGTCGGCTCGACGCCGGCCGCGCCGACGATCGCGGAGACGACGAGATCGGCGTCGCGCAGCGCGGCCTCGATGACCGCCTCGCGGCCTGCGGCCGCCTGAATATTGGTCCCGGCGAGCGCCGCCTTGAGCGCGTCATAGGCGCTCTCGTCGCGAATCGCGGCGAATTCGGCCCTGACCGCGCGTGCGACGCGCGCCAGCGCCTCGACGTCGCGTCCGCCCGCGACCGCCGCGACCGAAAATCGTTCCGGATCGCGCTCGAGCAGATCGACCGTCGAACGGCCGATCGAACCGGTCGCGCCGAGGAGAACGATGCGACGCGGCGCAGGCGTAGGCGATTGCGCCGACTCGCGCCCCTGGATCTGTCCATTTCCTGACGCCATCCGCTCCGCCTTACCAGAAGAAGAGACCCGCGGCCACCGACGGACCGCCGCGCAACAGGCCCACCGTCGCCGCGAAAACGCAGGCGAAGATGAAGCCGTCGAGCCGATCCATGACCCCGCCATGGCCGGGGATGAGCCGGCTCGAGTCCTTGACGCCGAAGCGGCGCTTGACCGAGGATTCGAAAAGATCGCCGATTTGGGAAAAAGCGGCGGCGGCGAGGCCCAGCATGAAGACAGGCCAAGACGCAAGTTGCGGACCACCGCCGAGATAGGCCGCGCCAAGGCCGAGCAAAGCGCCGGAAACGACGCCAGTGATCGTGCCGGACCAGGTTTTTCCAGCAGAGACGCGGGGCCAGAGCTTCGGTCCGCCGATCAGTCTGCCGCCGAAATAGGCAAAAATATCCGTGCCCCAGACGATGGCGAACAGGAAAGCGACAGCGAGCGCGCCGACGTCCGGCGACTCGCGCAACAGGCAAACGGCGAAGGCGGGCGCGCCGGCATAGACGACGCCGGTCGCCGCCCAGACCCGCCGCTCGGCGCCGGCGAGGGCGCCGCCCGCCAAGGCGAGGAGTGCGATCGCCAGCGCCGCGGCGCCGGGCATGGCGACGCGCCCGAAGGCGGTGGCCGCCGCGACCGCCGCTCCGCCGACCGCGATGCGCGCGGCGCGACCCTCGCCGCCGATCAGGTTCTGCCATTCCCAGCTAACGGCGAAAGCGGCGGCGAGCCAGAACAGCGCGAAGGCGTCGCCGCCGAGATAGAGCGTTCCGAGCGCCGCGACGACCATCGCCACGGCGGAGGCGACGCGCGGTCCAAGATCGGCGAAGCCGCCGGCGGACGCGTTCAGCGCCGGCGCCTTGGCATGGCCGCTGAGCGTTCGCGCCTTGCGATCCGCCGTCATGAAGCCGTCTTGGAGCTGCGCGCCGCGGCCTCAAGCCCGCCGAACCGCCGGTCGCGATGGGCGTATTCGGCGATCGCGGCCGAAAACGCCGCCTCGTCGAAATCCGGCCAGAGGATCGGCAGGAAGACGAATTCGGCGTAAGCCGCCTGCCACAGCAGGAAGTTCGACAGCCGCTGCTCGCCCGACGTCCGAATGATCAGATCGGGATCGGGAATGTCGGCGGTGTCGAGCCGGCGCGCGATCGCGTCGGCGTCGATCTCCTCGGGCGAGAGCCGGCCCTGCGCCACCATTTCGGCAAGCGCGCGCGCCGCCGCCGCGATCTCCTGCCGCGAGCCATAGTTGAACGCGACCACCAGCGTCAGCCCGGTGTTCTCGAGCGTCATCTGCTCGGCCTCGCGCAGCAGATCGGAAATGTCGGGCGCGAGGTCCGCGCGCGCGCCGATGACCCGCACCCGCACATTGCTGGCGTGCAATTCCGCGAGATCGTTACGGATGAAGCGATGCAGCAGCGAGAGCAGGCTTTCCACCTCCTCGCGCGGGCGCGACCAGTTTTCCGCCGAAAAGGAATAGACCGTCAGATAGCGGATATCGAGCTTGTTCGCCGCCCGCACCGCGCGGCGCAACGCCTCGACGCCGCGGCGGTGCCCTTCGAATCGCGGCAGCCCGCGCTGCGCCGCCCAGCGGCCGTTGCCGTCCATAATCAGCGCGACATGACGCGGCGCCGCGCAGCCTTGCCGCGCGTTGGTTTCCGCCTCCAGAATGTCGCTCTCCGTCATGCTCAGGTTCCAAATGGCCATCTGGCCTGCGTCATGCAACGCCGCAGGGTCCTAAACCTGCATGATTTCCTTTTCCTTGGCGGCGAGCGCGGCGTCGATCTCCTTCACCGTCTCGTCGGTCGCCTTCTGCACTTCTGTTTCGTGGCGCTTTTCGTCGTCTTCGGGAATCGCGTGATCCTTCAGCAACTTCTTCAAGATGTCGAGGCCGTCGCGGCGCACGTGGCGCACGGCGACCCGCGCCTCCTCGGCGTATTTATGCGCGACCTTGACGAGCTCCTTGCGGCGCTGCTCGTTCAATTCCGGCATGCGGATGCGCAGAATCTGCCCCTCGACCGTCGGCTGCAGGCCGAGATTGGCCTCGCGAATCGCCTTGTCGACGGCGATGACCAGGGCCTTGTCCCACACCTGCACCGAGATGAGGCGCGGCTCGGGCACGCTGACGGTGGCCACCTGATTGAGCGGCGACACCTGGCCGTATGCGTCGACATGCACCGGATCGAGCAGGCTCGCCGAGGCGCGCCCGGTGCGCAGCCCGCCGAATTCATGCTTGAGCGTCGCGAGCGCGCCCTGCATGCGGCGCTTCAATTCCGCGAGATCAAAAATTTCCGCCATCGTCCACAACCTGTCTTGATAATCGCCGCTGTCGTCAAAGCGGCTTGGCTTCATATGTTTTCGAATTCGGCGCCGCGAAAGCGGCGCGCGCCGCCGGCGTCGCGAGCCTTCCGGCTCCGCGGCGCGACGATTTATGGCACGATTTCCGCTCGCGCGCGAAAATGTCTTACGGGGCGACGAGCGTCGCGCGCCCCTTGCCCGACAGCGCCGCGTCAATCGCGCCCGCTTCGGCGATCGAAAAGACGAGAATCGGAATCCTGTTCTCGCGGGCAAGCGCGAAGGCCGCGGTGTCCATCACCGCCAGATTGCGCGCGATGGCTTCGTCGTGGGTGAGACGATCGTAACGCGTCGCGCTTGGATCGCGCTTCGGGTCGGCGGTGTAGACGCCGTCGACCTGGGTGGCCTTGAGCACCGCGTCGGCGGAAAGTTCGGCGGCGCGCAACACCGCCCCGGTGTCGGTGGTGAAGAACGGATTGCCGGTGCCGCCGGCGGCGATCACGACGCGGCCCTTGGCGAGATGATGCAGGGCGGCGCGGCGCGAAAAGGATTCGCAGACCGACGGCATCGGCACGGCGGAGAGGCAGCGGGCCTGGCGGCCCTGCCCTTCGACCGCCTGTTCGAGCGCGAGCCCGTTCATCACGGTGGCCAGCATGCCGATCGAATCGGCGCGGGCGCGCTCGATGCCGGTGTCGGCGCCCTTGATGCCGCGAAAGAAATTGCCGCCGCCGACGACGACGGCGATCTCATGACCAGCCGCCGCGGCGGTCGCGAGATCGGCGGCGATGCGGGCCAGCGTCGTCGCGTCGAGCCCATGCGGCGCCGAACCCTGCAGCGCCTCGCCAGACAGCTTGACGATCACGCGCTTCCATTTCCGTGTCGAGGCCGGGTCTGGCATAGAGCGAATCTCGCGTAGCTAGGACGGGCGCGGTCTTCATACGGACGCGGCGCGGCGTGGGCAAGAGAGCCTCTTAGCTTGAAGCTACGCCCACATGCGGCCGAGCCTACGAAGCAATGAATAATTAGGGATATATTAGCGGCCGATTATCGGTGTTCATCATTGTGTTAGCCCTAAACGCCTTTGGCCCTATGCGGATAAGATGTCATGGCGCTATAATCGCTGCGAGCTTTAATGTTCCGATGGGATGAATGCTAGCTTCGAGAGCGTCGAAGGTCGGCTCACATGCAAGGCTTTGATCGCATGAAAACGCAAAAGCCTAAGAAGACAGTCGCCGCGCCGCGCGATGGATTCGACTTGTCGTTTAGCGAGGCTCTAGAAAGGTTCATTCGTACTGATCCGAAAGAGCTAGCGTCAGCGATTGAAAAAACGAAAAGGCGTGCAGATGAAATCGAACGAAGCGCCGCAGAACGACGAGAGCGACTCAGAGCCGCAATTCGTGGACCAGCAAAAAAATTCAGTCTTTGACTTTTTATACCACGATGCGCGCCGCGTTTCGTCGTTTCTCGCTCAGTTCTTTGATTACGGCCACCTTCTCTCCGTGAAGGCGACAGAGTCGACAGGGCAAGCCTCAACAAATCGGTTTGACGCTTCTCTTTCTGGCGCTCTTCCCATCGTCGCCAATGCTACAGGTGGGTGGCACCAATCGGCGACCGACGATGAGCGCGATAGCGCAGAGCGCACATTTGATCCGCTTTGGGCTAACGCTATTCAATTATTGAATTTTCTTGCAGAACGCGAACTGCTTCAAAGGGACATAACATCAGCCAGGATCGGGCAGTTCGTCCTAATTTCAGGACGCCTAGATCTCATAGATCTCGGTATTTTCCGCAAAGCTTGGGAAAACCCAAAGGTAAAAGATGCGGTAACACATGGCGCTGCTGTCGCAGAAAACGTCGCACCAAGAAGCCGAAGTGAACGTCGCAGACAAGACAGACAAAAAGCGCCAGCCCCAACAGAAGCTGAACTTGCTGTAGAGATGATGGCGTTGATGCCTCACTCGGCAATAGCGGCAATTTCCAGCGGAGATCGGGCTGCTTGGTGCACTCTGAGAGCCGGAACGAAAACTAAGTTGAGTGGTTTCAGTTGGTTGTGATTCTCTGTTGGTTACGAATCGACGGAGAATCGGATGGCCTGGACCAAAACCACTCGCCAACAGTATGTCCGTGGCGGGACGC
>Ga0233425_10007423_pt1 | contig 15426 bp, 16 predicted proteins | sample Watercolumn_Towu_2_FD_181712 | JGI IMG/M metagenome (GOLD analysis project Ga0233425, IMG submission 181712) | Freshwater microbial communities from Lake Towuti, South Sulawesi, Indonesia - Watercolumn_Towuti2014_140_MG | ecosystem: Environmental > Aquatic > Freshwater > Lake | place...
AGGAAGGCCAGATCGGCGGGGGCGAAGCCGGGGAAGGTCATGGGTCCCCTATAGCCGGGTCGGCGGCCGGAGAAACACCGTGCGAAGCGTGCGCAGGGTGCGCAGAGTGCGCAGCGTGCGCATCGAGGGCGTCGAGTTCGGCGTAGCCCAGCCAGGCGTTCCGGATCGCGTCCTGCTGTTCCGCCAGCCGCTCCATTTCGGCCTCCTCGGCCTCCATGGCCTCGCGCACGCGCCGCCAGCGCAGCGCCTCCATGGCGTCGCCGCGCAGGACGGCCCGCATCATCCGCCGCACGGCGATGAAGGAGAGTTCGCGCAGCTCGACCTTGTTCAGGTCGCCGCCGACGCGCGCCTCCAGCTCGACGCCCTCGTCGTCGGGGTCGAGGCGGTTGCGAGGGCTCCAGGGCTGGTCCACGCGGCGCCAGCCCTCGTTCGCGGCGCGGCTGCGCATGGCCCTGAGGCCGACGTTGTAACGGTCGCAGACCTCGCCCGCGGACAGGCCGGCCAGATAGTCGTCGCGCACGGCCGCCCAGACCTCGTCCGGAACAGCGCGTCGGCCGCGGCCGTCGCCGCGCCAGTTCTGGAGCGGGCGGGGGATTTCGAACGGCGCCGGGCGCGGGGCGGCGGGGGTCGGGGGCGAGGCGTCGGGCATGCGTGGTTCTCCGTCTTTTGACGGGCAATCATACGGGCGGTCGGGGGCGTGCGAGGTTGGAGGGGGTCCGGCGGCGGGGAAGGGCCCGGATTCATTGGGGGAGAGCGGTTTTTCGGGGGTGCAGGAAAAAAGTTCGCCCCTTCCTTTCGTCATCCTCCGGCAAGCCGCCTTCGCGGCGCAGACCGGGGGACCCAGCGGCGCGCGGGAGCGCGAACCTGTCGCGGACACGACCTTCAAATATCCTGCGTGAACAGGTCGCCTTCGGCGCCGCTGGGTCCCCGGTCTCCCCCCGCTTTCGCGAGGGTCGCCGGAGGATGACGAAAGGAAGGGGCGCCCTCAATCAGCCGGTTCGACCCGGCCCACGCGCAGCACCCCGACCGACAGCTCGTCGATGCGCAGGCGGCGGATGCGGGCCCGGCCGACCGCCAGACTGCCGACGGCCAAGGCGCCGATCGCCAGGGCGCCGACCATCAGCGTCCCCAGCGCCAGGGCGCCGACCGCGACCGCCCCGCCCGCTCCCGCGCCGACGGCGGCCCTGTCGACCTTCAGCGGGCGGGGGGCGGGTTCGGCGCGGTGGTGGTGGTGTTTCATCGCGGGGTCGGGCGGGCTCTAGCGGAAGACGCAGTTCACCCCGGCCCAGATCGAGGTGACCGTGGCGGCGTCGGTCGTTCCGGACAGGAAGCCGTAGATCTCGCCGGCGGCGAACTCGGGGCCGAGGGTGTCGGTGGCGACCGTCACGTCGGGGTGGGCGGCGCGGAGCTCGGCGAGGGTGGAGCCGACATGGATCCCCGAGGCGGTGGCGAAGCCGCGCGGGGCGCCCTCGCCGGCGGTCCAGCCCGCGAACTTCCCTTCCGAGAAGGCCAGCTGGAAATTGTCGCCCCAGTCGGCGAAGGTCAGCGGCCCGGCCCCGCATTCGGCGTTTGCGTCGCGCCGCGGCGGCTGGTCGCCGCGCAGGCGGGTGATGAAGGCGATGACCTCGGGCTCGGTCTCGCCGAAGGTCAGCTTGCGCCCTGCGCCGCCGCCGGGATTGGCCGGCGTGAAGCCGTCGGCCTCGAGCCGGGCCTCGCCGAGATGGTCGGGAGCCGGGGCGGCGGGCGCTCCGGCCGCCGGGGCGTCGGCGGGCGCCGGAGCCTCCGGCGAGCAGGCGGCCAGGATCAGGGCGAGGGCGGAGGCGGCGGGGGCGAAGTGTTTCATCAGGCACCGTAACGCGGGTCGGCGACCGGTGGCTAGTGGCTAGTGGAGTGGCGAGTGGCGAGTGGCTAGTGGCTAGTGATTGATGGGTGATCCAAGGCATCCGATCCCTGCGACGAGGGAGGAGGGTGGTGGCGACCAAAGGCGCCGCCCCCATATCCCACTGGCCACTGGCCACTGGCCACTAGCCACTAGCCACTAGCCACTAGCCACTCGCCACTCGCCACCGAGACCTGCTCATGCCCCGCACCCTCCACATCGACTTCGTCTCCGACGTCGTCTGCCCCTGGTGCGTCGTCGGCCTGGGCGGGCTGGAGACGGCGCTGGAGAGGCTGAAGGCCGAGGGGATAGAGGCGCAGGTGCATTTCCAGCCGTTCGAGCTGAACCCGCAGATGGCGCCGGGCGGCGAGAACATCGTCGAACACATCGGCCGCAAATACGGCTCGACCCCCGAACAGTCGGCGGCCAACCGGGCCATGATCACCGAGCGCGCGGCCGAGGCCATGCCGGGCTTCGAGATGCGGATGGGGCCGGACAGCCGCATCTGGAACACCTTCGACGCCCACCGGCTGCTGCACTGGGCGGCCCTCGGGTCAAGCCCGAGGGTGACGAAGGCCGAGGCCCTCGCCGAACAGAGGGCGCTGAAGAAGGCGCTGTTCAGGACCCATTTCACCGACGGGAAGACGCTGACGGACTTTGGGGTGCTGGCCGACGCGGCCGCCGCCGCGGGGCTGGACCGGGCGAAGGCGGTCGAGGTCCTGGCCGACGACCTCTACGCCGCCGAGGTGCGGGCGGCCGAGGACCTGTGGCGCGCGCGGGGGATCAATGCCGTGCCGGCGGTGGTGGTGGAGGGGAAGTATCTGATCTCGGGCGGGCAGCCGGCGGGGGTGTTTGAAGAGGCGTTGAGGAGGATGGCGGGGGAGGGGTGAGCCCGTCCCTCGCGAGTAGAAGGACGCGGAAGCGTGACTTCCTCAATCAGAGGTATTAACCCTTAAGCTTCCTCAGATTCTAGACTTGGACAATGCATGGCCGGTGATATCGAGCTCTCGTCGCAGACGCTGTCCGTCCAGACGCTCTATCGCATGTTTCGAGACGGGGAGTTTTACGTAGACCGGCGATACCAGCGCAAACTGGTTTGGACGTTGGAAGAAAAGCAAAAGCTCGTTGATAGCGTTTTGAGAGATTTCCCCATTCCACTGGTGTTGCTATCTCGGAAAGGAACCGAAACTCAATCTTACGATATCATCGACGGGCTTCAACGGCTCCACACTCTTCTTTCTTTCGTTGAAAATGCCTTCCCTACTTCGGCTGGCAAATACTTTGATGTTCGCGAGCTCCCGAGAGCCTCCCAATCAGCAAAGGAAGACGGGAGGGAAATCATCGAGGCACCCGATCAGCTCCTTTCGCCAACTGAATGCGCAGCATTCTCCGAGTACGTTTTACCAATAACGATCGTGGAGCGGGCGGACGCGGATGCAATCATCAAGATCTTTGAGCGCATCAATTCCTACGGGCGTCGTCTGAGCGAGCAGGAGCAGCGACAAGCCGGCCTCACCTCGCGCTTCTCGCAACTAGTTCGTGAGCTCGCGTGCGAAATTCGGGGAGATGCTTCCGAAGAAAATGTTCCACTCGCGGTAATGCCTGAAATCAGCGTTCAAGGCGTCCGAACCGTCCATGGATATGGAATCAGCGCCGAGACTACCTTCTGGTCAAAGGAGGGCGTTCTTCATTTCAGCAGTCTGAGAGACAGCCTTGACGAGCAGGTAATTGCAGATGTCCTAGCCTGCATTTTGAGCGGTGAGCCGATCCAGCGATCGCGAGCATCACTGGATAAAATCTACACGCCGGGCAGCAAAGAGTTTGAACGCATCGAGAGCTCACTCTCTGGATATGGCGAAGACGACCTCAAACGAGATTTCCTTACGGTTTTTGATCGCATACGTCTTGTCTGCGAGCACCTGCCTGAGGGAGTGAAACTTCAAGGTTTGGTGGCGCAAGGTGCGCACCACAACGAGATTTCTACAATATTCGCCGCTATATTTTTGGCTTTCTACGAGCTTATCGTCAAGAAGGGCATGGATGTTTCAAACTACGATGCCCTTGTAACGTCATTAGGCGAGCTGAATGTTACAACTCAACGTAAGGCGATCGAGCCGATAAAGCGACGGGCAAATATAAACTCCATTAAGGGCTCTGTCCAAGATGCTTTCGCCGAAGATGATGTTCGCGATATTCCGTTAGGCAAGCCTCTTGTTTATACCTTTGAGAACTCGCTCAGGAGGTCTCGCATAGAGCTCCCACACTACGAATTTAAACAAGGCCTCGTTGATCTTTCCGACAAGAGGAATTTCAACGATGGTGTTCTAGATGATATTGTTCAAACCATCTGCGGGATGGCTAATATCGAGCCAAACCGAGATTCGTATATTTACATCGGCGTCACAGATAAGGACGCAGATGCGGACCGCATTGCCTCGATAGACGCTATTGATCCTGTGACATTCGAGGGCCGTCATGTTGTCGGAGTTGGAAGAGAGGCCAAATTGCTTGGCTTGAGTCTCGATGACTACATTATGAAAATAAAAAACAAGATTGGTGGATCGCAACTATCTGACCATCTGAAAATGTCTACACTTTCGAAGTTGGATTGCTTCGTTTACAGTAATCTCGACGTATTTAGAATCGTCGTTCCGGGGCAGGCCCAAATGTCTTTCTTGGGGAACGCTACCTACGATCGGCATGGCTCTTCGACCGTTCAAATCGCCATAACGGAAATACCGCAGATCGCGCGCCGGTTTGCTTAGCCTCAAACCTCCACCTCAACCACCCGCCTCCGGCCCCAATTTCGCGCTCATCTCCGCCATTCCGGCCTCCGCCTCCGCCAGCTAACCGCCCGCGTCATTCTGCGCCCGTGCGTCCCGGCGGATGTCCTGGCTGATCTTCATCGAGCAGAATTTCGGGCCGTACAGGCTGCAGAACCGGGCGGTCTTGTGGGCCTCTCCGTTTGGGAGAACACTGCTCCGTCCCACCCGGAGTGACCCCATGCTCAAGCGGATGATCGTCGCGGGCCTGATGGCCTGGCCCCTGACGGCGGGGGCGCAGACGCCGCCCGCTCCGGCCGCCGTCGAGCCGGTGACGGTGGAGTCCTACTATCGCATCCGCTGGGGCGGCATGGGCGAGTTCATGGAGCTGTACCGGCGCAACCATGCGCCGGTGCTGGAAGCCATGAAGGCGCGGGGGTTCATCACCGGGATCGAGATCGAACAGCCCTTCACCCACATGGCTGGCGACCAGCGCTGGGACCTGAGGGTGACCATCACCTATCGCGACGCCGAGGCGGCGCTGGGGCCGGCATACGGCGCGGCGGCGGCGGCCGAGATGGACCGGCTGTATGCGGATGTCGCCGCCCACACCGCCGAGGAGGCGCGGCGGTTCTCGCTGGTCGAGGAGCACTGGGACGTGGTGGTGGAAGGGGCGGATTAGGCCCAATCATCCGTGCATCCCCGCGAAGGCGGGGACCCAGTTCTGTCCAGCGTGACGCCGGCGCTTCAGGATGAAGGGCGGCGGGTCACGTGACCCGCTGCAACACCCAAAGCACTGGGTCCCCGCCTTCGCGGGGATGCACGGAATTGGGGAGCGGCGCGGCCCCCCTCCACCGCTTCGCGGTCCCCCTCCCCACGGCGTGGGGAGGAGACCGAGGGCTCTAGACCTTCACCTCGATGGCGCCGCCCCCGGCGCGGAATTTCGCGCTCATCTCCGCCATCCCGGCCTCGGCGTCGACCAGCGAACCGCCCGCGTCGTTCTGCGCCTGCGCATCCCGGCGGATGTCCTGGCTGATCTTCATCGAGCAGAATTTCGGGCCGCACATGCTGCAGAAGTGGGCGGTCTTGTGGGCCTCTTTCGGCAGGGTGGCGTCGTGGTATTTGCGGGCCGTCTCGGGGTCGAGGCCGAGGTTGAACTGGTCCTCCCAGCGGAACTCGAACCGGGCGCGGGACAGGGCGTCGTCGTGCATGCGGGCGGCCGGGTGGCCCTTGGCCAGGTCGGCGGCGTGGGCGGCGATCTTGTAGGTGATGACGCCGTCCTTGACGTCCTGACGGTCGGGCAGGCCCAGATGCTCCTTGGGCGTGACGTAGCAGAGCATGGCCGTGCCGAACCAGCCGATCATGGCCGCGCCGATGGCGCTGGTGATGTGGTCGTAGCCGGGGGCGATGTCGGTGGTCAGCGGCCCGAGCGTGTAGAAGGGCGCCTCGTGGCAGTGCTTCAGCTGCTCATCCATGTTGGCCTTGATCTTGTGCATCGGCACGTGGCCGGGGCCCTCGATCATGACCTGGCAGCCCTTGGCCCAGGCGATCTTCGTCAGCTCGCCGAGGGTGCGCAGTTCGGCGAACTGGGCCTCGTCATTGGCGTCGGCGATGGAGCCGGGGCGCAGGCCGTCGCCGAGGGAGAAGCTGACGTCATAGGCCCGCATGATGTCGCAGATGTCCTCGAAATGCTCGTAGAGGAAGGACTCGCGGTGATGCGACAGGCACCATTTGGCCATGATGGAGCCGCCGCGGCTGACGATGCCGGTGACGCGGTTGGCGGTGAGCGGCACGAAGGGCAGGCGGACGCCGGCGTGGATGGTGAAATAGTCGACGCCCTGCTCGGCCTGTTCGATCAGGGTGTCGCGATAGACCTCCCAGGTCAGGTCCTCGGCGACGCCGTTGACCTTCTCCAGCGCCTGGTAGATCGGCACGGTGCCGATGGGGACGCTGGAGTTGCGGATGATCCAGTCGCGGATGTTGTGGATGTTGCGGCCGGTCGACAGGTCCATGACGTTGTCGGCGCCCCAGCGGGTGGCCCAGACCAGCTTGTCGACCTCGTCGTCGACGCTGGAGAGGACGGCCGAATTGCCGATGTTGGCGTTGATCTTCACCAGGAAGTTGCGGCCGATGATCATCGGCTCGACCTCGGGGTGGTTGATGTTGTGCGGGATGATGGCGCGGCCGCGGGCGATCTCCTGACGCACGAACTCCGGCGTGACGAAGTCGGGGATGGAGGCGCCGAAATCCTCGCCGTCGCGGATGCAGGGGGCGGATTGTTCGCGGCGCAGGTTCTCGCGGATGGCGACGTATTCCATCTCCGGGGTGATGATCCCGGCCTTCGCATATTCGTACTGGGTGACGGGGCGGCCCTCGACGCCCTTGAAGACCTTGTGGTGCGAGGTGTCGAAGCGGGGGGCCAGGTGGCGGCCGGAGGCGTGGCCGTTGTCTTCGGGCTTGACCTCGCGCGGGTTCAGCACGGGGGCGATGTCGCCGCGGTCCAGCTGCCAGCTGGACTTGACGAGGGGCAGGCCGCGCTTGATGTCGATGGTCACGGTCGGGTCGGTGTAGGGGCCCGAGGAGTCATAGATGGTCACCGGCGGCTCATTGGCCGAGGGGTGGACGGCGACCTCGCGGAAGGGGACGCGGATGTCGGGGTAGAGTTCGCCGGCGACATAGACCTTGCGCGACCCGGCGCGTTCGCCGGTGGGGATGGTCCCGGTCTCCTTCATCACCGCCTCGCGGGCGTCCTTGAGCGCGAGCTCGACATTGGGCTCCTGCGGCAGTTCGGGCGGGGTGACGGCGATGTTCATGGCGGCCTCTCTTTGGAGGTCCGCCGGCGTTGAACGGTCCTGTCCCTCTCTCCGTGCATCCCGGCGAATGCCGGGATCCAGATCGCGGACTCTGGCCTGAGCAGCCGGAATTCCATCTGGACCCCGGCATTCGCCGGGGTGAACGGATGAAAGATAATTCCCATCCCTTCGCCGGCATGACCCGGATCAGGTTCGACGGGTCAGAGGAACACCTCAATCTCAGCCGCTCGGATGCGACCCCCCGGAGAACGGGCCGACCCTACGCCTGCCGGGCGCGGTCTTCAATCGGCAAGGCTCAGGGCTCGGACCAGCCGCGCACGGTCAGGTCGAGGCGGCCCTGACGGGGGTCCTCGCGGAAGATCAGGCTGAGGGTCTCGGCGCCGCCGCCGGGGGCGTAGTCGAGCGTGGCCGCCGCGGTTTCGGGGGCGGCCGAGGATGGGGTCAGAACGCCCTCGACCTCGACGGCGGCCGCGGTCTGCCGGCCGGTGTTGCGGACCTCGACCTCGACCCGGAAGCCGGGCGGGACGGGCGTCACCGAAACCGCGCGGGCGGACAGGGCTGGCGGCGTGGCGGGGGTCAGGGCCGAGACCGTCAGCACGATCAGGACCCCGGCGGTCACGGCGAGGCCGAGGCCGGCGACGACCCATTCCAGCCAAGGTCTGGAGGCGGGCGACTTCGAGGCGGCGGCGGGTTTTCGGGCCATGGGACTAGACCAGCAGCCGCGCGACGGCGGCCCCGAGAGCGGCGGGGAAGGCGAGCACCGCGGCGGTGGAAACGATCATCGACGGCGCCTGGCCGTCCAGCCGGCCGAACACCCACAGGACCAGCAGGCTGACCAGAAAGGCGATGGCGTAGCCGACGAGGGTGAAGCGGACCAGGGCCGCGCCCGGGTTGCTGGCCGACTCCTGACCTGCGAAGCCGACGCTGAACACCAGCAGGTGCAGCAGGCCGATCGAGACCAGGGCCAGCAGCAGGATCTGCCAGCCGGCCATCTGGTAGGCGATCAGGATGACCTCCTCGGTCGGGGCGACGTTGAAGGCGAGCACCAGGGCGCCGGCCGCCATCAGGAACAGTTCGCCATGATAGGGGGCCGTGTCCTCGGCGCCTTCATCGGCGCCGGCGCCGAGCTGGCGGCGGGCGAGGGTGGCGCCGAAGGCGGCGGGCATGGCCTGCAGGGTGATCCGGCCCAGGGCCTCGCCCGCGCTGACCTCGGGCCCCAGCAGGCCGAACAGGGCCAGGAAGGCGCCGGCCGTGACGAAGCCGACGGCCAGGGCCGACAGGGTGTTGAACACGTCGTTGCGCCAGCCGCGCCGGGCGTCGAAGCCGGCGTAGTCGGACAGGCCGTAGAGCAGCGGCAGGGTCAGCAGCACGAAGGCGATCAGCCGCGCGGGCGGAATGGAGACGCCGAACGCCCACATCTCCATCGTCATCAGCAGGGGGAAGGTGAAGATCAGCGCCCCGCCGAACGCCCGGCCGAGACCTGCGGCGTATGCGCGTTCGAAGGCCGGGTCGAGGTTGAGAAGCGCGGTCATTGTCGCCCAACGCGCCGGGACCGCGACGGCTCCCGCCTCAGTCGGGGAAGGCGACCAGCAGGCGGTCGAGCGCCGCCTCGGCGCGGGGCCAGCCCCCGGCGTCGAGGCCCAGGCCGGCGACGCCGCCCCGGCGCTCGGCCGACAGGGCCAGGTGCTGGACGGCGGCCAGGAGGACGGCGTTGAGGGCGACGGGATCGCCCTCGGGCGGAACGCGCAGCCGGGGGCGGCGCTCGCGCATCCAGTTCTGCAGCACGGCGGCGCGGTCGGCCTCGATGCGGCGCAGCAGGTCGGAGTCCTCGACCAGGGCCCAGGCCATCAGCCGAAGGCTCAGCGGGCTGGCGCGCAGGGCGGCCAGCCAGGTCAGCAGGCTGATGCGGGCGAAGGTGCGCAGGGAGGCGGTTTCGACCAGGGGGATGGAGGCCAGGCTGGCGGCCAGCCCCGAATGGGCGCGGGCGGCGATCCGGTCGACCACGCCGTCGGCGCCGTCGAAATAGCGGTAGACCAGCTTGCGGTCGCAGCCGGCCTCGGCGGCCAGGGTCTGGACGTTCAGGCCCGGAAATCCGTCGCGCAGCAGGATGCGCTCGCCCGCCGCGACGATGGCGGCCTCGGTGGCGCTTCGGTCGCGCAGCCTTGCGACGGAGGGGACGGGCGATTCGGCCATGCGCCCAGCATCGGGCCGCGCGACCTGAGTCGGCAAGCGGGGCGGACGGAGAACGGTATCTGGAAGAAGATGCGGCCCGGTCTGCGTCGGGGGGCGTGGCAGAGACCGGGCCGCTGAGGACTCTGTCGAGCGCGCATCGCCGCAAGGTCCGATGGGAAAACTGCGGTCCGCCAAGTCCGTTCCCGCCCCGGCGAAAAAATTCCGGCCCTCCCGGAGAACGGTCCGGAACCGTGCCCTGAATCGCGAACATTCCCGTTCAAACACAAATCTTTACATGGCTTGCAACCGGAGGGCTCGTGTCGGCATTACGGGCCGACATTCCGAGGTGAGCATGAGTCTGAGATTGGAACGGCTGGTGTACGAAAGCACCGCCACGGGAACGACCGCCTCGATCAGCAATCTGGCCGTGATCCTCGCCGAGTCGCAGCGGAACAACGACCGCGACGGCCTGACCGGGGCGCTGGCCGCCCATCGGGATCGATACATCCAGGTGGTCGAGGGACCGGCGCAGGCGCTCGACTCGCTTTTGCGGCGGCTGGAAAGCGATCCGCGCCATCGCGACGTCACCCTGCTTGACCGTCAGCCGATCGACGAACGTCTGTTCAGCCGATGGTCCATGGCCAGTGCGCGGATCACGCCCATCCACGGCGCGGCGCTGGACAGTCTGATCGACAACAACGACCGCGCGCCGCGCGAGGTGATCGGGATTCTTCTGGACGCCGTCGAAAAGGTCCACGCGGCGACGCCGGAGCGGCGCCCGCGCTGAGGGGTCACCGGGACGAGGACAGCGGGTAAGGGTTCGGCAAATCGGGCGCGGGGGTCTAGAAGAAGCCCGCACACCGGAGCCGCCTCATGCATCTCGCCCGCTTTCCCCGCGTCCGCCTCGCCCATCTGCCGACCCCGCTGGAGCCGCTGCCGCGGCTGAGCGAGGCGCTGGGGGTCGAGATCTGGATCAAGCGCGACGACTGCACGGGGCTGGCCGGGGGCGGCAACAAGACGCGCAAGCTGGAGTTCCTGCTGGGCGATGCGATGGAACAGGGCGCCGACACCCTGGTGACCCAGGGCGCGGTGCAGTCGAACCATGTGCGCCAGACGGTGGCCGCGGCCGCCGCCCACGGCTTCGCCAGCGAGGTCATTCTGGAAGAGCGGACCGGGTCGAAGGCCATCGACTACACGCGCAACGGCAACGTCCTGCTGGACCGGCTGTTCGGGGCGGGCATGCGCACCGTGCCGGGCGGGACCGACATGAACGCCGAGCTGGAGAAGACGGCGGCCGAGGTGCGGGCGCGGGGCGGCAAGCCCTACATCATCCCCGGCGGCGGCTCGAATGCGATCGGGGCGCTGGGCTATGTCGACTGCGCGCGCGAGATCGTTGTGCAGGCGGACGAGCTGGACATGCAGGTGGACCGGATCGTGACGGCGACGGGCAGCGCCGGGACGCACGCCGGACTGGTGGCCGGGCTGGCGGTGATGGGGGCGGACATTCCGGTGCTGGGCGTCGGGGTGCGGGCGCCGAAGGCGAAGCAGGAAGAGAATGTCCTCAAGCTGGCGCATGAGACGGCGGCCCTGCTGGGCCGGCCCGATGCGGTGAAGGCGGAGATGGTGGTCGCCGACTGCGACTATGTCGGCGAGGGCTATGGCCTGGTCGACGAGGCGGTGATCGAGGCGCTGAAGCTGGCGGCCCGGACCGACGCGATCGTGCTGGACCCGGTCTACACCGGCAAGGCGATGAAGGGGCTGATCGCCCTGGCGAAGGCCGGGCGGTTCGAGAACGAGACGGTGGTGTTCCTGCACACGGGCGGGGCGCAGGGCCTGTTCGGATACCAGGCCGAGATCGAGGGCGCGCTCTGATGGCGAAGGTATTGGGCGTTCTGGGCGGCATGGGCCCGGCGGCGACGGTGGCGTTCCTGGCGCGGGTGCAGGCGCTGACGCCGGCCGAGGGCGATCAGGACCACATCCGCATCATCGCCGACATCAATCCGCAGGTGCCGGACCGCAACCGGCAGTCCGACGCCGCCGAGGCCGTGCTGGGCCAGATGGCGATGCGGCTGCGCGACGCCGGGGCCCAGGTGCTGTGCATGCCGTGCAACACGGCCCACGCCCAGGCGGCGGGGATCCGCAAGGTCGGCCTGCCCTTCGTCGACATGATCGCCGAGACGACCGAGGCGGCCGCAGCGGGCGGGGCGAAGAAGATCGGCGTCCTGGCCACGCCGGGCGGCGAGGCGCTGTATACGCGGGCGCTGCAGGGCAAGGGCGTCAAGATCGTGCGGCTGAGCGGGGCCGCGCGCGAGGCCTTCATGGCCTGCGTCTATGCGGTGAAGCGCGGCGATCTGGGCGAGGGACCGCGCACCGAGATGCGGCGTCTGGCGGCCATGCTGGTCGCCGCGGGGGCCGAGACGGTGATCGCCGGCTGCACCGAGGTGCCTCTGCTGCTGGGGGCGGACGACGTGACCGTGCCGCTGGTCGATTCCGCCGAGGTGCTGGCGCAGGCCTGCGTGGACCGGTGCAAGTGACTGGCTGAGGCTTGCCTGTCCGGGCGACCCGCTTCAAACCTTATTCCGTGACCCGACAATCCCTCATCATCGATTGCGATCCCGGCGTGGACGACGCCGTGGCCCTGATGCTCGCCTTCGGGTCGCCCGCCTTCGAACTGCTGGCGATCACGGCCGTGGGCGGCAATGTGCCGGTGGAGAAGACGGCCCGGAACGCGCGCATCCTGCGCCAGATCGCGGGACGGGAGGACGCGCCGGTCTTCATGGGCGCGGACCGGCCGCTGCGGCGGGAGCCGGCGGGGGCGGGCGAGTTCCACGGGGCCGAGGGGCTGGGCGACATGACGCCGTTCGAGCCCGATGCTCCGTGTGCGGAGGGGCATGCGGCGGACGCCATCATCGAGATGGTCATGGGCCGGCCGGAGAAGTCCGTGGCGGTGGCGGTGCTGGGGCCGCTGACCAATCTGGCGCTGGCCCTGCGCAAGGAGCCGCGGCTGGCCGGGCGGCTCGGCCCCGTGGCGATCATGGGCGGGGCGCGGTCCGAGGGGGGCAATATCACCGCCTCGGCCGAGTTCAACATCTGGGCCGATCCGGAGGCGGCGGCCGAGGTGCTGGCGACCGGCTGCGACGCCGTGCTGTTCGGGCTGGACGCGACCCATCAGGTGCGGGCGACCGAGGCGCGGATCGCGGCGCTGGAAGAGGCCGGGACGCCCATGGCGGATGCGGCGGCGTCGATGATGCGGTTCTCGCAGCGCGTCGAGCGCCAGATCGTCGGCTGGGACGCGCCGCCTGTGCACGACCCCTGCCCGGTGGCCTGGCTGCTGCGGCCGGACCTGTTCCAGCTCAGGCCCTGCCGGATCGCGGTGGAGACTGAAAGCGAGCTGACACGGGGGCATACGGCGGTGGAATTCCGGGCCTTCGTCGCCGGATCCCTGCCGCACCGCTGGGCGGTCTCGGCCGATGCGGACGGGATATTCGCCCTGATCGCCGAAGCCGTCCGGCCGCGCCGGACAATCTGACGCAGGGCCCTAAGGCCAAGGTTTGCGCTGACGCAAGGCCGCCGGCGCGGGGCGGGACCAGGAACCCGACGACGCCTCCACCGGCCGCATGTCGCGTCCGCACCGCGTCGGGAAAGACGAAGATGAAACCGAACATGACGCTGGCGGCCGCTGTGGCGGTGATGACGCTGGCGACCGGCGCCGCCACCGGCGCCATGGCCCAGACCGCCAACGACTGGCAGGTCGCGCGCAAGGGCGACTGGATCGTCACCGGACGCGTCACCGACGTGTCGAGCAGCGCCGACGATGCGATCTTCACCTCCGCGGGGGCGGCCACCGGGCTGGCGGTCGACGTCGGCCACGACGTGATGCCGACCCTGGGCTTCACCTATTTCCTGACCGACAATGTCTCGGTCGAGGCCATCCTCGGCGCCACCCAGCATGAGATTCGGGCCCGGGGCGGGGCCACCGACGTGGCCGTGCACGAGACCTGGGTGCTGCCGCCGGTGGTGACCCTGCAGTACCGTCCCATGCCCGAGGCGCGGGTCAGCCCCTATGTCGGCGCGGGCGTGAACTACATGCTGTTCTTCGAGGGCAAGGACCGGAACGGCTTCACCGTCGAGCTGGAGGACGGCTTCGGCTACGCCCTGCAGGCCGGGGCCGACGTCGCCGTGACCGGACCGTGGACGCTCAATGTGGACGTCAAGAAGGTGTGGTTCGACACCGAGGCGACGATCAACGGCGGGGCCCTGACCAGCGACGTCAGCCTGGATCCCTGGGTCGTGTCGGTCGGCTTCGGCCGAAAATTCTAGACGTGAAACCGCCGCCGGCGCGACCGCCGGCGGCGTCGCCGCGGTGGCCTCCCGGGCTGCGGGCGGGCTATAGAGGGGCGTCTGTCCGGCCCCGCCGGACGCGGGAGAGACGCCTTGAGGCTGACCGTCGTCGGATCGATCAATCTGGATTTCGTCGCCACGAGCCCGGCCCTGCCGCGTCCCGGCGAGACGGTGACGGGCGCGACCCTGGCGCGGCATCCGGGCGGCAAGGGGGCCAATCAGGCGCTGGCGGCGCAGCGGCTGGGGGCCGAGGTCAGCCTGACCGGCTGCGTCGGCGACGACGAGATGTCGGGCGCCGCCATGGCCCTGCTGATGGCCCATGGGGTGGAGCTGTCGGGGGTCGAAACCGACATCGCCGAGCCGACCGGCGTGGCCCTGATCGCCGTCGACCGGGAGGGCGAGAACCAGATCGTCGTCTGCGCGGGCGCCAACCACCGGGTCACGCCGGAGCAGCTGCCGGCGCGGATCGACTGTCCGCTGATCGTGCAGCTGGAACTGCCGATCGCCACGGTCGAGGCGGCGGTGGGGCGGGCGACCGAGTTCGTCTGCGTCAACCTGGCCCCGGCGGCGCCGGTGTCGGACCAGCTGCTGCGGCGGGCCGATCTGCTGGTGGTCAATGAGACCGAGGCGGCCTTCTATGGCGACCTGCTGCATCACGGCGGCGGGCGGGTGGTGGTGACCGAAGGCGCGAAGGGCGCCGTCATGTACCAGCGCGGCGTCGAACTGGCGCGGCGCCGCCCCGGGTCAGGGCCGTGGACGCGACGGGGGCGGGCGACGCCTTCGTCGGGGCGATCTGCGTGGCCCTGCTGGAAGGGATGGAGCCGGAGGCGGCGTTGCGGTTCGCCTGCGCGGCCGGGGCGCTGGCGGCGACGCGGCCGGGGGCCCAGCCTTCCCTGCCGACCCGGGCCGAGGTGGAAGCGATCATTACGGCGTCGTAACTTGGGGCGGCGCGGCGCGCTGATAGGGTCCCGTCCTCTGTTCAGACGATATCCTTGGGGAACCCCGAAATGACCCGCACCGCCGCGCTTCTGGGGGCCTCGCTGCTGGCCCTTGCCTCTCCCGCCCTCGCCCAGGCTCCCGCCGCTCCGGCGCCGATCTCCGTGCCGCCGCTGGAGTTCGCCCACCGCGAGCTGGCCAACGGGCTGGACGTCTACGCCATGCCGGACGCCACGGCGGGCACGGTGACGGTGACGCTCTGGTACGATGTCGGCGGCAAGGACGATCCGCAGGGCCGCAGCGGCTTCGCCCACCTGTTCGAACACATCCTGAGCCGCAAGACGGTGAACCTGCCGTACGGCCAGATCTCGACCCTGGTCGAGAACGCGGGCGGGTCGCGCAACGCCTCCACCGGGCAGGACTTCACCAACTATTACGAGACGGTGCCGCCGCAGTATCTGGAGACGATGCTGTGGACCCACGCCGAGCGGATGGCGCGGCCGGTGGTCGACGACGCCGTGTT
>Ga0233425_10007424_pt1 | contig 15423 bp, 8 predicted proteins | sample Watercolumn_Towu_2_FD_181712 | JGI IMG/M metagenome (GOLD analysis project Ga0233425, IMG submission 181712) | Freshwater microbial communities from Lake Towuti, South Sulawesi, Indonesia - Watercolumn_Towuti2014_140_MG | ecosystem: Environmental > Aquatic > Freshwater > Lake | place: Indonesia...
TTCGTGCGCGACATGGGCGGTGCACGCCGGCTCGCTCGGAGAGCTCGCCCTACCGGTCGCCCGGCAGCCATCGGTGGGGCGAGGTCTCCCGCCTCCGCCCCGAAGGGCTCCGGTGCGGCATGCCGACCGAGCCGGGGCCATCTCGCGGCCGTATGGCCCGTGGCGCCTGCGGGGTATAACGAATCGCCGATGCGCCCCTTTCCGTCTCGCCGGCCCTTGAGCGGTTGCCCCGCCCGGCGGTCCGATCTATAGTGCAACGTGCACGCGGGGGCGCGAACGACATGAGCGGATGGTCGACGGGCGGAGACGATTCGGCGGCGCGGCGGATGGCGCGCGGCGCGGCGGCGGTGCTGGCGGCGGCCCTCCTCGCCGCCCCCCTGGCGCGCGCCGCGGAATCGACGCCGTCCGGGACGCCGGCGGACGACCCGTACTCGGAGATCCTCCTGCTCACGCGCGCGATCGAGCAGATCCGCCGCAGCTACGTCGACGGCGACAAGGTGGCCTACCGGGACCTGGTTCACAGCGCGCTGCGCGGCATGCTGCAGTCGCTCGACGAGCACAGCCAGTTCATGAACGAGGCGGACTTCGAGGACATGAAGGAAGACACCTCCGCCCGGTTCGGCGGCCTCGGGATCACCATCGGCCTTCGCGACGGCGTGCTGACCGTCATCGCGCCGATCGAGGGCACGCCCGCGTTCCGCGCCGGCATCCTGCCCGGCGACAAGATCGTCGAGATCGAGGACGAGACGACGGACGGAGTCAACGTGTCCGAGGCCGTCAAGAAGATGCGCGGCGAGCCGGGCACCAAGGTCACGATCCGCATCGCCCGGCCGAAGACCGGCGAGATGAAGAAGATCGAGATCGTGCGGGCGATCATCACGGTGCCGATGGTCAAGGACGCGAAGATGCTCGGCGACGGCGTCGGCTACGTCCGCGTCGTGCAGTTCAGCGAACCGACGGCCGGCAAGCTCGACGAGGCCCTCCGCCAACTGGAAGGCGAGGGGATGCGCGCGCTGGTGCTCGACCTGCGCAACAACCCCGGCGGCCTGCTCCGGTCGGCGGTCGACGTGTGCGAGGCCTTCCTCCCGCGGGGCGAGTTGATCGTCTACACCCAGGGGCGCGAGGAGAACGACCGCCAGACGCACGTGACCGCCGCGCCGGGCCGCTACCGCGACCTGCCGATGGCCGTCCTCGTCAACGCCGGCAGCGCCAGCGCGTCGGAGATCGTCGCCGGGTGCCTGCAGGACCACCGCCGCGCCGTGCTGGTGGGCGAGAAGACGTTCGGCAAGGGGTCCGTCCAGACCGTGATCCCGCTCGACGAGGGCGCCGCCGTGCGCCTCACCACGGCCAAGTACTACACGCCCAGCCGCCGCGTGATCCATGAGTTCGGCATCGAGCCGGACGTCGTCGTGCCGATGTCCGTCGAGACGTGGCAGGAAATCCTGCGCCGCCAGGCCGGCGATCCCGGCGAAGGCGGCGCGACGACGAACGCCGCCGCGGCCGCCGCCCGGACGCCCACCCCCGTCGATGCGCAGCTCGACCGCGCGCGGGAGATCCTGAAGGGCGTGATGATCTTCAAGGCCGAGGCCGCGCCCGCGCCGGCGGGGTGATCGTTCGGCATGGGTCATTCGTCATGGGCCTGGTTGAATGCCCAATGCTCAGCCCTTGCCCCCTCGCTCCGCCACGCTCTCCCGGATCCACGCCAGGAACGGCGCGAAGCCGCCTTCGATGGGGAGGACGACGACGCACGGGCACTCGTAGGGGTGGAGTTCCTTCACCGCGCGGATGAGATCCTCGACGCGATCCGCGGTCGTCTTCGCGAGAAGGACGGCCTCGCCCGCCTCCTCGACCGCCCCCTTCCACCGGTAGACCGAGCGCATCCCGGGGATGACGTTCGCGCAGGCGGCCAGCCGCCGCTCGACGAGCGCCCGCCCGATGCGCAGGGCGGCCTCGGGGTCGGGCGCGGTGATGTAGATCATCCGGGCGTCGGTCATGGCGTCGCCTCCTCGCGCCTGCCCGCCTCCGTCGCGCCGAACACGTCGCGGAGGAAGGCCGTCAGGCCGCCGAAGTCCAACTGCTGCGCCGGGTCGGACCGCGCGAACGCGGGGGCGGGATGGACCTCCACCATCAGGCCGTTGGCGCCGGCGGCGAGCGCGGCCCGCGCAAGGGGGGCGAGGATGTCGGTCCGGCCCGCGGCGTGAGAGACGTCGACGATCACCGGCAGGTGCGTGCGCATGCGCAGGATGGGCACGGCCGAGATGTCGAGCGTGTTGCGGGTCCAGGGTTCGAACGTGCGGATGCCGCGCTCGCACAGCGCGATGCGTTCGGTGCCGGCGGCGAGGTACTCGGCCGCGAGGATGAACTCCTCGTAGGTCGCGGCGAGGCCCCGCTTCAGGAGGACGGGCTTGCCCGTGCGCGCCACGGCCTCGAGCAGTTTGAAATTGCTCATGTTGCGCGCGCCGATCTGGAGGATGTCGATGCCCTCGGCCCACTCGACCGACGCGGCGTCGACGACCTCGCTGACCGTCGCCAGGCCGAACTCCGCCGCGGCCCGGACGAGGATTTCGTACCCCTTCCGCCCCAGCCCCTGGAAGGCGTAGGGGCTCGTGCGCGGCTTCAGCGCGCCGCCGCGCAAAACGCGCAGGCCGAGGCCGGCCAGGTGCGCGGCCGTGCGCCGCACCTGTTCGTCCGTTTCGACGGAGCACGGCCCGGCGATCACGACGGGGTCAGGGCCGCCGAACGCCGCGCCGCGCACCTCGAATACCGTGTCGGGCTGGCCCTGCCGACGGCTGACGCGGAGGACGGCGCCCTCCTGCTTCTCCATCAGGTCGAGCGACGCCCGGAAGATCTGCGTGAAGAGATGCCGGACCGTCGCGTTGCCGAAGGGGCCCCGGTTCTTCGCCACGATCGCGTCGAGCTGCTCCGCCTCGCGCATGGGATCGAAGCGTTCGACGTCGTCGCGAAGCTTGATCTCCCCGATCTGTCGGACGGTGTCCGCCCGTTCGGACAGCAACCGAAGCAGATCGGTGTTGATCCGGTCGATGCGCGCCCGCAGCCGCAGAATCTCGTCAAAGCTCATCGCTGGCCATCACAGCGGGGCCGTGCTTCTCTCGGATCGGTCCCTGCCGTTCTCCCCCGACCTCCGGGCCAGCGGCCACCCTACCACCGGGCCTTGGCACCTTCAATCTCCTGGGAGCGAACGTCAATCGTGAGCCGCGCGAGGCAGCGCGTTGACTCCACGATCTGAGGGGAAACCCCACGGCCGGCCCGTGGCCGGCCGGCCTCATCGCGGCCGGCTGCAGCGAGCATCGCAACTCGAAAGGGACCCATCGGTCTTCCTTCGGACTACTTGTCGGCGGCTTCAACAGTTAGATAACGCCTCGCGTGACATGGGTGCTTTTTCTGGTCTATGTGGCCGGTGTTTCTTCGCAGTGCGATCACGACACACGCAAAATAATACTCATGATGGCGAGTTAGTTAGATAGCGGATAGAAAGCATGCAAAATGTGCTTGCAGGATGGCGGATAGCGCATATGATTCACAGCGGACGGTCGAAATGGCCGTCAATTGTTCGGAGGATGAGGCGATGAGCGAACAGCAGATGGACGGCGGGCAGGCGCTGGTGCGGTGTCTGGAGAACGAGGGTGTGGAGTACATCTTCGGGATTTCCGGCGGCGCGGCGATTCCGATCTTTGACGCGCTGGTGACGACGAAGACGAAGATCAAGCTGGTGCTGGTGCGGCACGAGCAGGGCGCGACGCACATGGCGGACGGCTACGCCCGCGCGACGGGTCGGCCGGGCGTGGTGCTGGTGACGAGCGGGCCGGGCGCGACGAACACGATCACGGGCATCATGACCGCGCACATGGATTCGGTGCCGATGGTGGTGATCAGCGGCCAGCAGATCAGGCCCATGCTGGGCAAGGACGCCTTCCAGGAGGCGGACATCTTCGGACTGACGATGCCGGTGGTGAAGCACAGCTACCTCGTGCGGGCGACGAACGACCTCCCGCGCATCGTGCGCGAGGCCTTTCACATCGCGGGCACGGGCCGTCCCGGCCCCGTGCTGATCGACGTCCCCAAGGACGTGTCGGCGGGGGTCTGCACGGCGGACCTCCACGCCGAGATGGATCTGCCGGGCTACGACCCGACGCACGGGGCGCCGGATCCCGCGACGATCCAGCGCATGGCCGAGGCGCTGAGCAAGTCGCGCCGGCCGGTCCTTCTCGTGGGTCACGGCGCGCTGATCTCCGGGGCGCAGGACGAGGTCCGCCGCCTTGCCGAGACGCTGCAGGCGCCGGTGACGACGACGTTGCTGGGCAAGGGCGCGTTCCCGGAGACGCACCCCCTCTCGCTCGGCTGGCTCGGCATGCACGGGACGGCCTACGCCAACAAGGCCGTGGTGGAGTGCGACCTGATCCTCTCGATCGGTTCGCGCTTCGACGACCGCATCGTGGGCCAGGCCCCCCTGTTCTGCCGCGACGCCGTGCGGATGCACATCGACATCGACCCCTCCGAGATGGGCAAGATGATCCGTTGCCACCACTACTGCGTGGGCGACGCGCGGGCCGTGCTGCGCGAACTGCTCGAGCACGTGGGGCGGCTGGACACGGCTGACTGGCTCAAGCGCATCGCCGAGTTCAAGCGCCGCCACCCCCTGCGCTTCCGGAAGCGCGGCGCGCTGAAGATGCAGGCGATCGTGCAGGAACTCCACCGCATGACCGGGGGCCGCGCCATCGTCGTGACCGACGTGGGCCAGCACCAGATGTGGGCCGCGCAGTTCTACCTGAGCGACCACCCCAACCGCTTCCTGACCTCCGGCGGCGCGGGCACCATGGGCTACGGCCTGCCCGCCGCCATCGGCGCCCAGTTCGCGCGGCCGAAGGAGACCGTCGCCGCCATCGTGGGCGACGGCGGGTTCCAGATGACCTTCGCCGAGCTGGCGACGGCCTGCATCCACAAGCTGCCCGTCAAGGTCATCGTGATGAACAACCACTACCTGGGCATGGTGCGGCAGTGGCAGGAGCTGTTCTACGAGGACCGCCGCTCGGGCGTGGACCTCGAGGGCAACCCCGACTTCGCCAAGCTGGCCGAGGCCTTCTCCGGCGCCCGGGGTTTCAACCTGCGGCGCACCGGCGACATCCGCCGCGTCCTGCGCAAGGCGCTCGACTACGACGGCGGCCCGTGCGTGATCAACGCCGAGGTCGAGAAGACCGACAACGTGTTCCCCATGGTGCCGGCCGGCCGGCCGCTGGAGGACATGATCATCGAGAAGCCGCGCCACCGCATGGAGAAGCCGACCGGCTCGACCTGAGCCGGCGCGGCGGGGGGGCGTCGACCGGAGCCTCGCGAACCAGGAGCCAACGCATGAACGCAACGATGTCCGCGAACGAAAACATGTCGCACAACCTCAGCGTCTACGTGGCCAACAAGCCCGGCGTTCTCGCGCGCGTCGCGCAGGTGTTCGCCCGGCGCGGCTACAACATCGACTCGCTGGTGGTCTCGCCCTCCGTCGACGGGCGGTACTCCCGCATGACGATCACGGCCAAGGGCAACGCCGAGGGACTCGACCAGGTCCTGCGCCAGCTCGGCAAGCTGATCGACGTCCTCCGCTGCGTCGACCACACCGGCGAGGACGCCGTGGTGAAGGAGATGGCCCTCGTCAAGGTGGAGGTGGCCGAGCAGGACCGGACCACCGCGCTGCAGATCGCGGACCACTTCGGCGCGAAGACCGTCGACCTCACGCCGACGTCGATGGTCGTCCTCTGCACGGGCGGGTCGGACAAGCTCGACGCCCTCATCGACATGATGCGCCGCTACCGGATCATCGAGCTCGTCCGCACGGGCAAGGTGGTCATGGCCCGCGGCGAACAGGCGACCTGACCGCGCGCGTTCGATGTCCGGGTGCGCCGGGCGGGACCGGCGCTCCAAGCCGGCCGCCGGGGCCGGTGGACACGCGCGGCGGAGGCGACTACAATGCCGGCCATTCGCGGCGCCTCGCGTCGCGGGGACACCGGCATGGACATGAAGCAGGACGGACACGCGCGGGAACCGTCGGTTTTCGAGCTGAAGGCCACGTTCAAGGATCCCTTGCGCCGCAAGCTGTTCGGAATGACGCGCCGCTCGCTGGAGCGCTTCTTCCTGCTCGACCAGGTGAACAAAATCTACCGCATGGTGGCGGAGTCGGCCGGCGACGGCGACTTCCTGGAGAACGCCATGCGGGTGATGGGTCTCACCTGCGAGGCGGCGCCGGAGGACATCGCCCGCGTCCCGGCCTCGGGCCCCCTCGTCTGCGTGGCGAACCATCCCTTCGGCGGCATCGAGGGAGTGGTGCTGCAGGCCCTGTTGCGGCGCGTGCGCCCCGACGTGAAGATCATGGCGAACTACCTGCTCGGGCGCATGCCGGAGATGCGCGATCTGTGTTTCCTGGTCAACCCCTTCGGGACGGAGTCGTCGTTCCGGGACAACATCCGGCCGATGAAAGAGAGCCTGCGCTGGCTCCGCGACGGCCACGTGCTCGCGGTCTTCCCCGCCGGCGAAGTGTCGCACCTGAGCCTGCCGCACGGCAACATCCGCGACCCGGCCTGGAGCCGCACGATCGCCGGCATCATCCGCAAGACGGAGGCGCCGGTCCTGCCGGTCTTCATCGAGGGCCGCAACAGCGCGCTCTTCCAGGTGCTGGGCCTGCTCCATCCGCGCCTGCGGACGGCGATGCTGCCGCGCGAACTGCTCAACAAGCGCAACACCTGCCTGCGTTTCCGGATCGGGAACGTCGTGCCGTTCGCGCGGCTGGCGCGGTACGCGGACGACGCGGAGATGATGGACTACCTCCGCCTGCGCACGTACATCCTCGTCAACCGCGGCGATCCGCCCGCGGTGCCGTGGCGCCGGCCGCGGCGCGCGGGGCGGCGGCGGGTGGTGCCGGTGTCCGGCCCGCTCTATCCCGAACTGCTGGCGGAAGACGTCTGCCTCCTGCCGCCGGAGAGCGTGCTGATGGAAACGGACGAGTTCGCCGTCCACGCGGCGCGGGCGCCGCAGCTTCCGCACCTGCTGCACGAGATCGGCCGCCTGCGCGAGATCACGTTCCGGCGCGAGGGCGAGGGCACCGGCCGCGCGATCGACCTCGATCCGTTCGACCAGTACTACGTCCACCTCATCGTCTGGAACCGCCGGAAGCAGGAGCTCGTCGGCGCCTACCGCGTGGGCAAGACCGACGAGATCCTCCCGCGCTACGGCGTGCGCGGCCTCTACACGAGCACGCTGTTCCGCTATGGCCGCAAGCTGATCGACAGCATGGGGCCCTCGCTCGAACTGGGCCGGTCGTTCGTCCGCCCCGAATACCAGCGCCACTACTCCGCGCTGCTGCACCTCTGGAAGGGCATCGGCCGCATGGTGACGCGGGAGCCGCAGTACCGCCACCTCTTCGGCCCGGTCAGCATCAACAACGAGTACAACACCGTCTCGCGCCAGATGCTCGTCGCCTTCCTCCGCGCCAACAAGTTCAGCGTCGACTGGGCCCGCTACGTCCGCCCGCGCCATCCCCTGCGCCGACCGCGCACGCACCACTGGGACGCGCGGATTTTCGAGCGCACGATCACCGACCCCGACGACATGTCGGAGCTGATCGCCGAGATCGAGAAGGATCAGAAGGGCGTGCCGATCCTGCTGAAGCAGTACCTCAAGATCGGCGGCCAGCTCCTCGGGTTCAACGTCGACCCGGATTTCAGCGACGTGCTCGACGGCCTCATCTGGGTCGATCTCCTCGAGATCAGTCCGAAGATCCTCGCGCGCTTCCTCGGCCGCGCGGAAGCCGAGCGGTTCCTCGCCCATCACGGCCGTTCGTTCAACGCGCCGTGAGGCGCGCGCGGCAGACGCCCGCGGGGGGCGGGGGAGGGGGGCCGCGCGCGCGGCGGCGGCCCGGGACGGGGATTGTCCAACCCTTGGACAATCGGCGCCGGAGCGGGAGGACCGGCGCATGAACGGCATCGGCGGGCGCGACCGACGGCGGGAGGGGACGATGGATCGCCGGGCTTTTCTGCGGCGCGCGGCGCTCGGCGCCGCGGCCCTGGCCGCGCCCCGTGCGGCGACGGCGGAACCGCCCCCCGCGTCCGCGGCGTCCGCCGCCGGGCGGCCGAACGTGCTCGTGTTCGTGGCGGACGACCTGTCCTGGGCGCACACGGGCTTCGCCGGCGGCCCGTTCGTCCGCACGCCGAACTTCGACCGCGTCGCGCGCGAGGGCGCCTACTTCGAGAACGCGTTCTCGTCCGCGCCCATCTGCACGCCCACGCGCGGCTCGCTGCTGACGGGGCTGTCGCCGTGGCAGCTCGAGGACGGCATGCAGCTCCTCGGCACGCTGCCCGCCCGGTTCGAGACCTACCCGGCCGCGCTCGAACAGGCGGGCTACTTCGCGGGCTTCACCGGCAAGGGGTGGGGGCCCGGCAACTGGCGCGCGTCCGGCCGCACGGCCGATCCCGCCGGCACGCCGTTCTACTCGGAAGTGCTCGCCGAGGCGCCGACGACGGGCATGCGCAAGAACGATCTGCCCGGCAACTTCCGCGCGTTCCTCGAAGCGCGCCCGGCGGGCCGGCCGTTCTGTTTCTGGTACGGCAGTTTCGAGCCGCACGTGCCCTACGAGGCCGGCAGCGGGATCCGCGCGGGGTTGAGGCCCGAGACCGTCGTCGTGCCGCCGTTCCTGCCCGACACGCCGGAGGTGCGCAGCGACCTGCTCGACTACGCGCTGGAGATCCAGTACCTCGACGCTCAGCTCGGCGCGTGCCTCGACGCGCTGGAGAAGGCCGGCGAACTCGACCGCACGCTGATTGTCGTCGTGGGCGACAACGGCCTGCCGTTCCCGGCCGCCAAGCACACGTGTTACGAATACGGCGTGCACGTGCCCCTGGCCCTGCGATGGGGCGCGCGGATCCCGGCCGGACGGCGCGTGACCGAGCCGGTGTCGACGCCCGACCTCACGGCGACGATCTACGCCGCCGCGGGCGTGACGCCCGCGCGCCCGCTCGCGGGCGCCGACCTCGTGCCCGGCCTCGTCGCCCCGCGCGGCGGCCGGTGCCTGCCGGACCGCGAGTTCGTGGTCCTCGCGCACGAGCGGGGGAACCTCTGCCGCGAGGGCGACGTCGGTTACCCGATCCGCGCGATCCGCGGCGCGCGGCATCTCTACATCCGCAACTACGCGCCCGACCGCTGGCCGTGCGGCGATCCCGATCAATACGGCGACGTGGACCCGATCCCGACGAAACAACTGCTCATCGACCGGCGCGACGATCCCGCGATCCGGCCGTTCTTCGAGCGCGCGATGGGAAAGCGCCCGGTGGAGGAGCTGTACGACGTCGTCGACGATCCCGCTTGCCTGAAGAACCTCGCCGGCGACCCGGCGCGGCGGGCGTTGATGGACGCGTTGCGGGAGAAGATGGAGAGTCGGCTCAAGGCCGACGGCGACTGGCGCGTGCTGGGCGAGGGCGACCGGTACGAACGGATCCCCGTCGCGACCGGCCGCCGCCCCGCGGAGAAGAGGAATGAATAGCCGATCCTCGCAGTCTGTCCGAGGCGCCATCGCATCTCGCGTGCGAGCCGCGATTCGCGGCGCGTTCGCGGCGGGAGAGACGCCATGACGATGAAGTGGAGAGCGTGCGAAAGGTGGGTCGTGGCAGGACTGTTCGCCGCGCAGATGGCGGCGGCGGCCCCGGACTTCGTCTGGATGGAGGCCGAGGCGCCATCCGGCGGCACGATGCCGCACACGGCGGGCGGCGTGCAGCAGTCGACGATCGCGTCCGGTGGGCGCGTGTTGTACCGGAAGGCCGACGCGCCCATCCCGGAGTCGGGCGAGACGCTGGACTACGCCTTCGACTCTCCCGCGGCCGGCACGTATGGCGTGTGGCTGCGCGTCGGCTTCCCCGGCCAGATCCCGGACGTGTCGTGGCGAGTCGACGAGGGACCGTGGTGCCGCGTTGGCCTCGTCGACCGGCCGGTCAAGGGGGAACCCGACCCGCGGCCGCGCGACCGGTTTCAACCCACGGTGAACGAGAAGGAGGCCGGCTACTGGAACGCCCTGGGCTGGTGGCATGTCGGCGACGCCCCGCTGACCGCGGGCGCGCACACGCTGCACCTGTCCTTCATCCCCGGCCTGGCGTCGACCGGCGCCTTCGCCGTGGACGCCATCGGCCTGGTGCGGGGGGCGTGGACGCCGGAGGGCAAGCTCAAGCCGGGCGAGACCTACGACGGCGAACTCGACCGGCAGGCGGCGGCGCACGTCTTCGCGCTGCCCGCCCCGGCGGCGGACGGCGGGCGTACGCAGGTGAGCCTCGCCGGCGCCTGGCAGGTGGCCCGCTACGACGACCCGGACATGGACGTCGACACGTTCAAGCCGGTCGATCGCCTGCCGGCGCCGGACGAATACGAGCTGCGCTGGATGGGCATCCCGGTTCCCTCCAGCCTGTGGGATCACCCGGAGACCGCCCTGGGGCACCGCGCCATCTACCGCACGCGCGTGGACGTGCCGGCGGCACATGCCGGGCGCGGCTTCAAGCTGCACTTCAGCGGCACGTCGTGGATCGTCAGCGTCTTCGTCAACGGGAAGCTCGCGGGCACGCACAAGGGCCTGTGGATCCCGTGGGACCTCGACGTGTCGGCGTTTATCGAGCCGGGGCGGGTGAACGAGCTGGCCGTGGCCGTGAAGGGCCCGTGGTACGCGTGGGATCCCGCGCACAACACGTGGGACGTGCACCGCAACCGCGTGCGGCCGCTGGGCGCGGAGGGCGGCAAGTTCTGGCTCGCGCCCGTCTACCCGAGCACGAAGGGCGACGGCGACGGGCGCCACTACGGCCTCGTGAACCCCGTGACGCTGGCCTCCGTGGGCCGCGCCTACACCGAGGACGTCTTCATCCGCCCGTCCGTCGAGCGCAAGGAGCTGGCCGTCGACGTCACGGTGCGCAACATGTCCGACCGCCCCCGCGCGCTGAAGGTCGTCTGCGAGGCGGTTCACGAGAAGTCCGGCCAGGTCGCGCGGACGTTCGAGCCCGTCGCCGTGACCGTGGCGCCGGGGCAGACGGCGACGGCGGCGGCCGGCGGCCCATGGGAGAACCCGAAGCTGTGGTGGCCGGTGCCGGGGCCGGAGATGTACCGGCTGCGCACGCGGATCCTCGACGGCGACGCGGCCGTCGACGTGCAGGAAGAGCCGTTCGGTTTCCGCGAGGTCACGGTGAAGGGTACGGGCGTCTACATCAACGGCGTGCGCCGCAATGTGTGGTGCTGGGTGGACCCGTGCGTGAGCCATGGCGCGTCGGCGGAAGAGTACGCCGCGGTCTGGCGCGCCGAGGGCAACCGGTTCCTCCGCTTCAGCCGGGACAACGCCATCTCGGGGGTGCTCGGCACGCGCGAGGCGTGCCTGGACTTCTTCGACCGCCAGGGCATCCCGGGGCGGCTGTGTTCAATGATCGACGGGATGTTCATCTCCTTCAACCTCGGCAGCGCGGAGAAGCCCTTCAGGCCCAACGAGGTCGTGTGGGAGAACTTCCGCGAACACCTGGCTCAGCTCACGAAGGCCTATCGCAACCACCCCAGCGTGATCCTGTACCAGATCGAGAACGAGCTGATCTACATCAACGGCTGCAACCGCCTCGGCGCGAACCTCGACGAGGGCGAGCGGGAGATGATGCAGGTCTACCTGGCCGGCTACGCGAACGATCCGACCCGCCCGTATTCGGTCGGCGGGGGCGGGGACCTGGGCGGGGCCGCGGGCATGGACCGCTCGCTCGAAATCAACTCGCCGCACTATCCGGACCCGTCCTACGACTACTACCCCGACGACGCCTACGCGATCGAGCACTACTCCACGCGCATCAGCCGCTGGCCGTGGAAAAGGGACAAGCCCTGGATCGTCGGCGAGAGCCTGTTTGCCAGCGAACTGGCGATGGGCTCCTATGTCGCCGGCCCGCTGGCCTACCGCAGCCGGGACGACACCGATCGCGGCAAGGCCGCCTTCCTGCGCATGGTCTACGGCGGCTACCGCTGGGCCGGGGTGGCCGGCTTCTTCCCGTGGACCAACCTCGCCGCTTACGAGGACGGGCGCAAGATCTTCGGCGACCTGATCGCGATCCCGCGCAAACAGAGCGGACGGCTCTACGGCGGGCGCGAGAACCGGCTGCTCTACAAGGTGATGAACGACACCCTCAGCGCGGCGCCGGTGAACTTCGCCTGGAGCTACGAGCTGGGCGGGCGGACCGTCGCCGGGGAATCCGTCGCGCTGTCGATCGAGCCCGGCTTCGGCGAGGAGCGCACGCTGGTCATCGCCCCGCCCGCCGTCGACGCCCGCGCGGACGGCGTGCTGAAGCTGCGCGTGACGCAGGAGGGCGCGGCGCCTTTCGAAGAGGACGTCCCCGTGCCCGTGCTGCCCGCGGTCTCGCGCCTGCGGTCGGCGGTGCCGCTGCTGGCGTACGATCCGTCCGGCCGCGTGGCCTCGTGGCTGGCGGCCGCGAACGCCTCGTTCGAGCCGGTGGCCGATCTCTCCGCCCTGGCGTCGGGAGACCGCCGCGGGCTGCTCCTCGTCGGGCCCGACGCACTCACGAGCGAGCAGGCGTTCGGGTCGGACCTGCTCAAGTTCGCCTTCCGCGGGAACCAGGTCGTGTGCCTGGAGCAATCGCATCCGCCGGCGGGCGCCAACCTCCCCGCGCGCCTGCGCGCGACGGAGCACTTCGGCGGCTACGCGCACCCGCAGGCGCTGGGCACGCCCGTGTTCCGCGACCTCGGCCGCCGCGATCTGATCGACTGGGCGGGCGACGGGCCGACCTACGTTCAGGCGTACCTCAAGCCCGAGGAGGGCGCGCGCAGCCTGGCGGAATGCGGCGTCGAACTGCCGTATTCGGCGCTCGTCGAAGTCCCGGCCGGGACGGGCTTCATCGTGCTCTGCCAGCTCCGCGCCGGCGCCAAGCTCGGCCTCGACCCCGCGGCCGATATCCTCGTCCGCAACCTCGTCGAGCACTACGCCGGCCGCCGGCCTTCCTCGATCGGCGCGGCGCTGTTCGCGCCCGATGCGCCGCTGCTGGCGGCCAAGGTCGCGGCCACGGGCGTGAGCTGCGAGACCGTCACGTCGCTGGCCGAAGGCCTGGACCCGGCCCGATACCGCGCCTTCCTCGTCGACGCCACGGCCGCCAACCTCCGCGGGCTCGCCGACGCGCGGGCGCGGGTCGACGGCTTCCAGGATGGAGGCGGCTGGATCGTGCTCTGCAACGTGCGGCCCGACAGCCTGGCGGAATTCAACGCCCTCGCCGGCACGGACCACATCCTCCGCCGCTTCCGCAGCGAACGGGTCGTGATGGAGAACCCCGACCACCCGCTGGCGGCCACGCTCGGACACGCGGACGTGATGCAGCTCAGCGCGAAGGTCCAGCAGGCGTCGCGCGGCGCGATCTGGGCGAGCTGGGACACCTTCAGCGCCTGCCTCGACGCCACGCTCGATGCCGCGCCGTTCTCGCTGCCGCCCGGTGCGGACGACGACCCGTTCGCGTCGGAGCCGACGTGGTCCGACGGGGATCCGTACAACTGGGTCAACGGCATGCTGACCAGCGACAACTGGCGCTACGTCCGGCAGATCTGGGTCGTCAAGGAGGGCGAGACGGATCCCAACGGCAAGGCGGGTCCGGCCGGGCTCACGCACACCTTCCGCCTGCGCCGGCCGGAGCGGCTGGCGGCGGTCGAGATCTGGAACAACATGGCCTACAGCTCCATCGAGAACCTCGACGTCGTCTTCGACGGCGACGAGTCGGCGGCCGTGCACGCCGTGCTGCCGGACCACAACGGGAAGTTCGTGATCGGCTGGCCCGCGCCGCGCGACGTGAAGCAGACCGTCACGCTGAGGATCCGCTCGTGGCGCGTGAAGCCCCATGCCAGCCCCCTGGCGCCGCACCTCGTTGGCGTCGATAACGTCCGCTTCATCCGGGCCGCGCCCGTGTCCCGCGCCGTCGCGCTGGACAGCGTCGGCGGGCTCGTCGCGCGGCCCCGGGGGGCGGGCGGCCTGTTCGTCAGCCAGATCCAGTTCATGGCCGACGAGCCCAACCCGAAGAACGCGCCTCGCAAGGTGGCGCTGCTGGGCACGCTCCTGCAGAACATGGGCGTGGGCGTGCGCGCCGGCGTCGAGGCGGTCGTGCCGGGCGTGAACGTGCGCTACCGGGCCGTGGACATCACGGCGAACTGCACCGCCTACCGGGCGCGGCAGCCCGACAAACCGTACTGGTTCGGCAAGGACGCGGATCTCTCCGCGCTCCAGCCGGGGGAAGGTTACTTTGCGGACGTGCTGTTCCATCCCGTGGATTACGCCACCGCGCCGGTCCCCGAGGTGATCCGCCTGATCCCCAGGAACGAGGGGCCGCAGGAGGTGAAGGGCATCAAGGTGGGCGCACGGGCGGACGCGCTCTTCTTCCTGCACGGCGCGGACGTGCGGCGGCCGATCACGGACAGCGAACGCCAGCGCGTGCTGGACCGGAGGGATCCGTTCGTGCCGCCGACGGTGGCGAACTACATCCTCCACTACGCCGACGGGCAGACGGTGACCATACCGGTGGTGCTGGGGGAGCACGTGGACCACTGGCTGCAGGCCGAGCCTCGTTCGCTGCCCGGCGCGCGCGTCGCGTGGGAAGCTCCCGCCGTCGGCGGAAGCGAAGGGCAGCGCTCCGTGCTGTACGCCATGAAGGCGGTGAACCCGCGTCCGGAGGCGACGATCGACACCATCGACGTCGAGGTCGGATGGGACTGGGTGGAACAGAAGGGGAAGGGCCGCGTCCGCCAGAACCAGAACCGGGCCGAGTTCGGCGTCGTCGCCATCACGCTCGGGACGCTGGAGAAGTAGCGCGAGCCCGACGGCGCCGCCGCCCGGCGCCGCGGCCTTCGGAGGAGAGACGACCATGCCGAAGCACGGAGACATCAACTGGATGACGACCCATGAGTAGTTTCCACCCCCGGCCGGCGATCCGCGGCGCGGTCTACATACCCGCGCGCGCCTTCAACGCGGCGCAGATGTGGCGGCACTACGACGGCGCCGAGGTCCGCCGCGACCTGGGCTACGCGCGGACGGTCCACCTCAACGCCCTGCGCGTCTGGGTCAGCTACGAGCACTGGCGCATGGAGCCGGACCGGTTCGCGCGCGCGTTCGAGGACTTCCTCGCCGCCGCGGCGGAGCGGGGCCTCGGCGTGCTGCCCTCGCTCTTCGAGAACTGCGGCGTGCCGCCGACCGAGGCGAACCTCTGGAACGCCGACCTCCGCACCGCGATGTGCGTGCAGTCGCCCGATCGTGACGAGGTCATGCGGCGCCCGGAACGGTGGGGCGCGCCCGGCGAGTTCGTGGACTGGTTCATGGGCCGCCACGGCGACGACGCGCGGCTGGTCGGCGTCGAGGTCGTCAACGAGCCGGGCCCGGCG
>Ga0233425_10007425_pt1 | contig 15422 bp, 27 predicted proteins | sample Watercolumn_Towu_2_FD_181712 | JGI IMG/M metagenome (GOLD analysis project Ga0233425, IMG submission 181712) | Freshwater microbial communities from Lake Towuti, South Sulawesi, Indonesia - Watercolumn_Towuti2014_140_MG | ecosystem: Environmental > Aquatic > Freshwater > Lake | place...
ATCTCAATACAGAGGTCAAGAAAGTGAGCATTGGACTGGTCGGCCGCAAGGTCGGCATGACGCGGATCTTCACCGACGAGGGCGACGCCCTCCCGGTGACCGTGCTCGACGTCTCCGACAACCGCATCACCCAGATCAAGACGGCCGAGAAGGACGGCTACTCGGCGGTCCAGGTCGCGTTCGGCAAGCGCCGCGCGAGCCGGGTGCGCAAGCCGCTCGCCGGCCATCTCGCCAAGGCGGCGGTCGAAGCCGGCCACACGCTCAAGGAATTCCGCGCCGAGGCGAAGGACCTCGCCAACCTGAAGGTCGGCGGCAAGCTCGGCGTCGAGCTCTTCAAGGTCGGGCAGGCGGTGGACGTGCAGGGCACGACCATCGGCAAGGGCTTTGCCGGCGTCATCAAGCGCCACCATTTCGCCGGCAACCGCGCGACGCACGGCAACTCGATCACCACCAACACGCCGGGATCGACCGGCCAGCGCCAGAGCCCGGGCCGCGTTTTTCCGGGCAAGAAGATGGCGGGACACCTCGGCAACGAGCGCCGCACGGTGCAAAAGCTGCTCGTTGTGCGGATCGACTCCGATCGCCAGCTGCTGCTGGTGCGCGGCTCGGTGCCGGGCCACGACGGGCGCGACATCATCGTGCGCCCGTCGGTGAAGCCCTACAAGCCGCCGCAGATCGCCAAGCCGACGGCGCGCGATGCCGCCGGCAGGAAGACGTCGGAGAAGCTCAAGGAAGCGGCCAAGCCTGAAGCTGACAAGCCGTCCGCTGCGGCGAAACCCGAGGCCAAGGCCTGACCATGGATCTCAAGCTTCTCGACAGCAAGGGATCGGCGAGCACCTTCGCGGCGCCCGACGCGCTTTTCGCGCGCGACTTCAACGAGGCGCTCATCCACCAGATCGTGACCGCCTACCAGGCGAACGCGCGCCTCGGCACGCGCAAGCAGAAGGACCGCGGCGACGTGCGCCACTCGACCAAGAAGCCCTGGCGCCAGAAGGGCACCGGCCGCGCCCGCGCCGGCATGATCTCGAGCCCGCTGTGGCGCGGCGGCGGCAAGATTTTCCCGAACACGCCGGACGAGAACTTCTCGCAGAAGGTGAACCGCAAGATGTACCGCGCCGGCATGGCGTCGATCCTGTCGCAGCTTGCGCGCGAGGACCGCATCCGCGTCGTGGAGGAGTTCAAGGTCGAGCAACCCAAGACCAAGCTGCTCACGCAGAAGGTCAAGGCGCTCGGCTTCGCGGACGATCTCCTCGTCATCACCGACGAGGTCGACGCGAACCTCGCGCTCTCGTCGCGCAACCTCGCCAACATCGAGGTGATCGCGGCGAAGAACGCCGACCCGGTTTCGCTGGTGCGCTACCCGACGGTGCTGCTCACCAGGCGCGCGGTCGCCAAGCTCGAGGAGATGCTCAAGTGACCGCGGCGAAGAAATACAACATCGAGCAGCTCATGAACGTGGTGCTCGCGCCGGTGGTGTCGGAGAAGAGCACGCGCGTCGCCGACAAGAACCGCCAGTACGTGTTCCGCGTCGCCGATGCGGCCACCAAGCCCGAGATCAAGGCCGCGGTCGAGCTCATGTTCAAGACCAAGGTGGACTCGGTGACGGTGGCCCGCGTCAAGGGCAAGGAAAAGCGGTTCGGCCGCACGCTCGGCCGGCGCAACAACTGGAAAAAGGCCTACGTGCGCCTCGCCGAGGGCCAGGAAATCAATTTCGCCGCGACCGAAGGCTGAGGACCGAATGCCACTCGTCAAAGTCAAACCGACCTCGCCCGGCCGGCGCGCGTTCGTCAAGGTCTCGAGCCCCGACCTGCACAAGGGCGCGCCGTTCTGGCCGCTGACCGAGCGCAAGACCAAGGGCAGCGGCCGCAACAACCATGGCCGCGTCACGATGCGCCACCAGGGCGGCGGCCACAAGCAGCATTATCGGGTGATCGACTTCCGGCGCGACAAGGACGGCATCGTCGCGAAGGTCGAGCGCCTGGACTACGACCCGAACCGCAGCGCGCACCTTGCGCTCCTGCTCTACGCAGACGGCGAGCGGCGCTACATCATCGCGCCCAAGGGCATCGCCGCCGGCACGCAGCTGCATTCCGGGGCGGAAGCGCCGATCAAGCCGGGCAACGCGCTGCCGCTCAGGAACATTCCGGTCGGCACCACCGTGCATTGCGTCGAGATGCTGCCGGGCAAGGGCGCGCAGATCGCGCGCTCGGCGGGCTCAGGCGCGCAGCTGCTCGCGCGCGAAGGCTCCTACGCCCAGCTGCGCCTGCGCTCGGGCGAGATCCGCAAGGTGCACGTCGACTGCCGCGCCACCATCGGCGAGGTCGGCAACGAGGAGCACAACCTGGAATCCATCGGCAAGGCAGGGCGCCGGCGCTGGCGCGGCATCCGGCCGACCGTGCGCGGCGTCGCCATGAACCCGATCGACCACCCGCACGGCGGCGGCGAAGGCCGCACCGCCGCGGCGGGACCGCCGCAGTCGCCCTGGGGCGTGAAGTCCAAGGGCTTCAAGACGCGGAAAAATAAGCGCACGCAGGTGATGATCGTGCGCGACCGGCGTGCGAAATAGCGAGGGCTAGACGATGTCCCGTTCGATCAAGAAAGGCCCGTTCGTAGACCTCCACCTGATGGCGAAGGTCGAGAAGGCGCGCAGCACGAGCGACAAGCGCCCGATCAAGACCTGGTCTCGGCGCTCGACCGTGATGCCGGAGTTCGTCGGCTTGACGCTCGCGGTGCACAACGGCAAGCAGCACATCCCGGTGTACGTCACCGAGAACATGGTCGGGCACAAGCTCGGCGAGTTCGCGCTGACGCGCATCTTCAAGAGCCACTCGGCCGCCGGCAAGCGGGTCGAAGAGGCGGCGGCGGCGGCACGCGCGGCGGAGCGCGGCGGCGGCGCCGGCGCGGCGGCAGCGCCCGCGGCGGGCGCCCCTGCGGCCGGCGCGCCGGCGGCGAAGAAATAAGCCATGGCGATCGAGACCAAGGCAAGCTTGCGCGGCGCGCGCATCTCGGCGCAGAAGGGGCGGCTCGTCGCCAACCTTATCCGCGGCAAGAAGGTCGACCAGGCGATGAACACCCTCGCCTTCTCACCCAGGAAGGGCGCGGCGCTGATGAAGAAGCTGCTGGAATCGGCCATCGCGAACGCCGAGCACAACGACGGCGCCGACATCGACACGCTCAAGGTGAAGACAGTGCACGTCGAGCGCGGCACCTACATGCGGCGCTTCATGGCCCGCGCCAAGGGCCGCGGCGTGCGCATCCAGAAGCACTCGTGCCACATCTACCTCACGGTCGGAGATTGAAAGAACTACGATGCAATTCGCAGGCGAATTGCTAAACGCTTGAAAAAGGCTTAGTCCATGGGACAGAAAATTCACCCGGTCGGCTTCCGGCTCGCGGTCAACCGCAACTGGAGCTCCAAGTGGTACGCGAACAACAAGACCTTCGCGCCGATGCTCGCGGAGGACGTCAAGGTGCGCACCTTCCTCCGGAAGAAGCTCGCGCACGCCTCGGTCGGCCGCGTGCTGATCGAGCGCCCGGCGAAGGATGCGCGCATCACCATCTTCTCGGCGCGGCCGGGCGTGGTGATCGGCAAGAAGGGCGAGGAGATCGAGGCATTGAAGGCCGAGCTGCGCCGCATCATGGGCGTGCAGCAGGTGCACGTGAACATCGAGGAGATCCGCAAGCCCGAGACCGACGCGCAGCTGATCGCCGACTCGATCGCGCAGCAGCTGGAGAAGCGCATCATGTTCCGGCGCGCGATGAAGCGCGCAATGCAGAACGCGATGCGCCTTGGCGCGCAGGGCGTGAAGATTATGAGCTCCGGAAGGCTTAACGGCCACGAGATCGCGCGCACCGAGTGGTACCGCGAGGGCCGCGTGCCGCTGCACACGCTGCGCGCCGACATCGACTTCGGCTTCGGCGAGGCGAAGACGAGCTACGGCGTGATCGGCATCAAGGTCTGGGTCTACAAGGGCGAGGTGATGCCGCGCGGCGAGGCGCAGGCCGCGCTGCCCACGGGCGCCTCGACAGCGGCGCCGGCGGCACCGGCCGCGGCGCCCGAGGCGCCGGCCGAGCCCAAGCGCGCGAAGAAGCCCGCTGGCCTGAGGACGGGCGCCAAGCGCGCGCCTGCCAGGGCGAAGGCGGAAGGCGACAAGGCGGCCGAGAAGAAGCCGGCCGCGAAGAAGGCCGACGCGCCCAAGACCACCGTGAAGACCAGGAAGAAGATCGTGAAGGACGAAGGCAAGAAGAAGGAATAGCGGAATGCTGCAGCCGGCGCGCACCAAGTACAGAAAACAGCAGAAGGGCCGCAACAAGGGCATCGCCACGCGCGGCGCCCGCGTCGCGTTCGGCGATTTCGGCCTGAAGGCGCTCGGCCGCGGCCGCCTCACGGCGCGCCAGCTCGAGGCCGCGCGGCGCACGCTGTCGCGGCACATCAAGCGCGGCGGCCGCGTCTGGATCCGCGTTTTCCCGGACAAGCCGATCTCGCGCAAGCCCGCCGAGGTGCGCATGGGCAACGGCAAGGGCAACCCCGAATACTTCGTGTGCGAGATCCAGCCCGGCAAGATCATCTTCGAGATGGACGGCGTGGACGAGGCGCTCGCGCGCGAGGCCTTTGCGCTCGCTGCGGCCAAGCTGCCGTTCAAGACCGCCCCCGTCAGCCGGATGCTGGGCTAGAGGATAGAGGGAAAACCCGTACATGAAAGCCAGCGAACTGCGCGCGAAGAGCGGCGACGAGTTGAAGAAGGAACTGGAGGAGCTGCTACGGGCCCAATTCGGGCTTCGCATGCAGCATGCCACCCAGCAACTCGCCAATACCAGCCAGATGAACAAGGTGCGGCGCGACATTGCGCGCGTGCGCACCGTCATGAAGGAGAAGGCGGCGAAATGACCGAGGCGACCAAGCCGGAAACGGCCAAGAACCAGCGGCTGCTCGTCGGCCGCGTGGTGAGCGACAAGATGCAGAAGACCGTGGTGGTTCGGGTCGAGCGCCGCGTCCGGCACGCCGAGATGGGCAAGACCGTGACCCGCTCGCGCAAGTACCACGCGCACGCCGCCACCCCCGATTTCAAGCCCGGCGACCTGGTCGAGATCGCCGAATGCCGGCCGCTGTCGAAGACCAAATCCTGGCGCGTGACGCGCCTTGTAGAGAAGTCAAAAGCCGTTTAGAATCCGCGGCCTTGCCCCGTACGGGGCCCAAAACTCCGCGCCAACTGAGGCGCGAAAGTTGGAGAAACAACTAGCTCATGATTCAGATGGAGTCCAAGCTCGACGTCGCCGACAACACCGGCGCGCGCACCGTCATGTGCATCAAGGTGCTGGGCGGCTCCAAGCGCCGCTACGCGTCGATCGGCGACATCATCAAGGTGAGCGTCAAGGACGCGGCGCCGCGCGGCCGGGTGAAGAAAGGCGAGATCTACGACGCCGTGGTCGTGCGCACCTCCAAGGGCGTGCGCCGCGCCGACGGTTCCCTCGTGCGCTTCGACTCCAACGCGGTCGTGCTGCTGACGCCGAAATTCGAGCCGATCGGCACGCGTATTTTCGGGCCGGTGACGCGCGAGCTGCGCACCGAGCGCTTCATGAAGATCGTCTCGCTCGCACCCGAGGTGCTCTGATGCAACGGATCAAGAAGGGCGACGAGGTGGTGGTGATCGCGGGGCGCGACAAGGGCAAGCGCGGCATGGTGCTGCGCCGCGTCGACGCCGAGTACCTCGTGGTCGAGGGCGTCAACCGCGCGAAGAAGCACCAGCGCCCGAACCCGATGAAGAACGTGACCGGCGGCATCGTCGACAAGGACATGCCGATCCATATCTCCAACGTGGCGCTCTACAACCCCGCGACGCAGAAGCCGGACCGCGTCGGGTTCAAGACGCTCGCCGACGGCCGCAAGGTGCGCGTATACCGGTCCAACGGCGAGCAGGTGGACGCGTAAGGAAGGCCATGGCGAAGGAAAAGGACAAGCCTCAGGACAAGGACGCGGCCGCCAAGGCGAAGGCGGCCAACGAGCAGAACCAGCAGGCGCAGAAGGCGGCGCAGGCCAAGCGCGACGCAGCGAAGAAGGCCGACGCGCCGCCGGTCGCGAAGGACACCGGACCGAAGATCCCGGCGCCGCCGGCGCGGCTCGCGCTCTACTACCGCGACAAGGTCGTGCCCGACCTTATGAAGCAGTTCGGCTACAAGACCGTGATGCAGGTGCCGCGCATCAACAAGATCACGATCAACATGGGCGTCGGCGAGACGGTGAACGACAAGAAGGTGCTCGATTTCGCCGTCGGCGACATGACCCGCATCGCCGGCCAGAAGCCGGTGGTCACCAAGTCGGCGCGCTCGATCGCCAACTTCAAGATCCGCGCCGGCTTCCCGGTCGGCTGCATGGTGACGCTGCGCGGCGCGCGCATGTACGAGTTCCTGGATCGCCTGGTCAACATCGCGATCCCGCGCATCCGCGACTTCCGCGGCGTGTCGAACCGCGCCTTCGACGGCCGCGGCAACTACAGCCTCGGAGTCAAGGAGCAGATCATCTTCCCCGAGATCGAGTACGACAAGATCGACGTGCTGCGCGGCATGAACATCGCCATCACCACCTCCGCGAAGACCGACAACGAAGCGCGCGCCCTGCTCGCCGCGTTCCGTTTCCCGTTCCGGCAGGACCCGAAGCAGGAACCCAGGCAAGCCCAAGCCCAGAAAGGCTGAACCCATGGCCAAGCTCGCAGTGAAGCTCCGTGAACAGAAGCGCCGCAAGACCGTCGAGAAATTCAAGGCGAAGCGCGCGGCGCTGTTCGAGGTGCTCCACAACGTAAAGGCGTCCGACGAGGAGAAGGACGCCGCGCGCGTCAAGCTGCAGAAGCTGCCGCGCGACGCCTCGCCGATCCGGCTGCGCAACCGCTGCGCGCTGACCGGCCGCCCGCGCGGCGTCTACCGCAAGTTCGGACTGGCGCGCAACAAGCTGCGCGAGCTCGCGCTGCGCGGCGAAGTGCCGGGCATCATCAAGGCGAGCTGGTAGGAGGCGACGCATGAGCATGACCGATCCGATCGCCGACATGCTGACCCGCATCCGCAATGCCCAGATGGTCGGGCAGGTGGATGTCGGCATGCCCTGCTCCAAGCTGAAGATGTCGATTGCCCAGGTGCTGAAGGACGAGGGCTACATCGAGGACTTCGCGGTGCGCGATGCCGAAGGCAAGAAGGAGTTGCGCATCGGCCTGCGCTACTACGCGGGCAAGCCGGTGATCGAGCACCTGGAGCGGGTCTCCAAGCCCGGCCTGCGCGTCTACAAGGGCCGCGACCACCTGCCGCGGGTCATGAACGGCCTGGGGGTCGCGATCGTGTCGACCTCGCAGGGCGTGATGACCGACCGCAAGGCGCGCGCCACCGGCGTCGGCGGCGAAGTGATCTGCATCGTCGCGTAAGGAACGGCCATGTCGCGCATCGCCAGGAATCCGATCCAGCTGCCGAAGGGCGTCGAGGTGACGATCAACGCCTCGCAGATCTCGGTCAAGGGCCCGCTCGGCACCATCGCGCGCACGATGGACCCGAACGTCGGCATCAAGAAAGACGGCGAGCTGCTGAAGTGCGAGGCGCTCGGCAACTCGAACCATGCCAACGCCATGTCGGGCACCATGCGCGCGCTCGTCGCCAACATGGTGCTCGGCGTCACCAAGGGCTTCGAGCGCAAGCTCTCGCTCGTCGGTGTCGGCTACCGCGCGCAGGCCCAGGGCGACAAGCTCAACCTGTCGCTCGGCTTCTCGCACCCGGTGGTGCACACGATGCCGAAAGGAATCAAGGTCGCCACCCCGACGCAGACCGAGATCGTCGTCACCGGCATCGACAAGCAGCTGGTGGGGCGCGTCGCGGCCGAAATCCGCGACGTCAAGCCGCCCGAGCCCTACAAGGGCAAGGGCGTGCGCTACACCGGCGAGTTCATCGTGCTGAAAGAGACGAAGAAGAAGTAACGGAGCCGACGACCATGCATGACAAGAATCCGGCGCGGCTGCGCCGCGCGCGCCAGACCCGGCTCAAGATCCGCGAGATCGGTGCGGTGCGCCTCACGATACATCGCACCAACCAGCACATCTACGCCCAGATCACCTCGCCCGGCGGCGAGAAGATCCTCGCGACCGCCTCGAGCGTGGAGAAGGACCTGCGCGGCACGCTGAAGAACGGCGGCAACCGCAAAGCGGCCGAGGCCGTTGGCCAGCGCATCGCCGAGAAGGCGAAGGCGGCCGGCATCGAGAAAGTGGCATTCGACCGCGCCGGCTACAGATACCACGGGCGCGTGAAAGCGCTCGCCGAAGCCGCCCGCTCCGGCGGGCTGAAGTTCTAGGGACGACGACATGGCGAAACTCCAGGCAAGGCGGGTCCAGCAGCAGGAAGAGCGCGGCGACGGCCTGCGCGAGAAGATGGTCGCGGTCAACCGCGTCACCAAGGTGGTGAAGGGCGGGCGCGTGCTCGGCTTCGCCGCGCTGACGGTGGTGGGCGACGGCGATGGCGGCATCGGCATGGGCAAGGGCAAGGCGCGCGAGGTCCCGGTCGCGGTGCAAAAGGCGATGGAGGAAGCGCGCAGGAAGATGATCAAGGTGAGCCTGAAGAGCGGCACGCTGCACCACGCGGTGATCGGCCGCTGGGGCTCGGCCAAGGTGCTGATGCAGCCGGCTTCCGAAGGCACCGGCATCATCGCCGGCGGCCCGATGCGCGCGGTGTTCGAAGTCATGGGCGTCACCAACGTGCTCGCCAAGTGCTTCGGCTCGACCAACCCGTACAACGTGGTGCGCGCGACCCTGAACGGCCTGCAGGCGATGAACACCCCGGCCGAGATCGCGGCCAAGCGCGGCAAGAAGGTCGAGGAGATCCTCTCGTGAGCGCGAAGAAGATCAAGGTCGTCCTGGTGAAGAGCACGAACGGCTGCAAGACCACGCACCGCGCGACGGTGCGGGGCCTGGGCCTGAAGCGCATCAACCAGGCGGTCGAGTTGGTCGACACGCCGGCGGTGCGCGGCATGATCGAGCGGGTGAACTATCTCGTCAGGGTGGAAGGCTAGCGATGAGACTGAACGGACTGAAACCGGCACCGGGCTCCAAGAGCGCGCGCCATCGCGTCGGGCGCGGCATCGGCTCGGGCTGGGGCAAGACCGCAGGCCTCGGCCACAAGGGCCAGCACGCGCGCGCCGGCGGCTACCACAAGGTCGGCTTCGAGGGCGGCCAGATGCCGCTGCATCGCCGGCTGCCCAAGCGCGGCTTCGTCTCGCCGACGCGCGACGCGACCGCCGAGGTGCGGCTCTCCGACCTGCAGCACATGAAGGCGACCGAGATCGACCTGGCCGCGCTCAAGGCCGAGCGCGTGGTGCCGGGCTCGGTGCTCGCCGCCAAGGTGATCCAGTCCGGCAAGCTCGAGCGCAAGATCGCGCTCAAGGGCGTGAAGGCCTCCAAGGGCGCGAAGGCGGCGATCGAGGCGGCCGGGGGCTCGGTCGTGCTTCCGGAGGAGAAGAAGAAGGAAAGGAAATCCCGGGAGAAAAAGCCTGAAAAATCTGCTTAAAAACGCAAGGAGTAGCTAGGCTTTGGCCACCGCACTCCCCGGCGCAGGCAAGAGCGGCCGTTACGGCGACCTCAAGAAGCGGCTGCTGTTCCTGCTGGGGGCGCTGTTCGTGTTCCGCATCGGGGCGCACATCCCGGTGCCGGGCATCGATCCGAACGTGCTGGCCGAGATGTTCAAGACTCAGCAGGGCGGCATCCTCGGCATGTTCAACATGTTCTCGGGCGGCGCGCTGTCGCGCTTCACCATCTTCGCGCTCGGCATCATGCCGTACATCTCGGCCTCGATCATCATGCAGCTGATGACTGCGGTCAGCCCGACGCTCGATCAGCTGCGCAAGGAAGGCGAGACCGGCCGGCGCAAGATCACCCAGTACACGCGCTACGGCACCGTGCTCCTCGCGCTCTTCCAGGCGACCGGCATCTCGTTCTTCCTGCAGGGGCAGCAGAACCTCGTGCTCAACCCGGGCATGATGTTCCAGATCACCACGGTGACGACGCTCGTCACCGGCACCATGTTTCTCATGTGGCTCGGCGAGCAGATCACGGAGCGCGGCCTGGGCAACGGCATCTCGATCATCATCTTCGCCGGCATCGCGGCGGGCCTGCCGAACGCGATCGCCGGGACGCTCGAGCTGGTCCGCACCGGCGCGATGCACCCGCTCACCGCCATCCTGATCGCGGTCGCGGTGGTCGCGGTCACCGCCTTCGTCTGCTTCGTCGAGCGCGGCCAGCGCAAGATCCTGGTCAACTACGCCAAGCGCCAGGTCGGCAACCGCGTCTACGGCGGGCAGAGCTCGCACCTGCCGTTCAAGCTCAACATGTCGGGCGTGATTCCGCCGATCTTCGCGTCATCCCTCATTCTCTTCCCGGCGACGATCCTGTCCTGGTTCGGCGCCGCCGAGGGCCTGAACTGGCTGCGCGACCTCTCGGGCACGCTCTCGCCCGGCCAGCCGTTGTACGTGATCTTCTACGCCGCTCTGATCATCTTCTTCTGCTTCTTCTACACGGCGCTGCAATACAACCCGAAGGAGACCGCCGACAACCTGAAGAAGTCGGGCGCCTTCGTGCCCGGCATCCGGCCCGGCGACCAGACCGCGCGCTACCTGGAGAAGATCCTGACCCGGCTTACGCTCGCCGGCGCCGCCTACGTGACGCTTGTCTGCCTGCTGCCCGAGTTCCTGATCCTGCGCTGGAACGTGCCGTTCTACTTCGGCGGCACCTCGCTGCTGATCATCGTGGTGGTGACGATGGACTTCATGGCGCAGGTGCAGGCCTACGTGATGACGCACCAGTACGAGAGCCTGCTGCGCAAGGCGAGCTTCAAGGGCGGCATGCCGGTTCGCTAGGGATACGAAAGGACCATGGCCAAGGAAGACGTGATCGAGATGCAGGGCGAGGTGATCGAGAACCTGCCCAATGCGACCTTCAAGGTAAAGCTCGAGAACGGCCACGTCATCCACGGCTTCATCTCCGGGAAGATGCGCATGAACTACATCCGCATCCTGCCCGGGGACACGGTCACGGTGCAGCTCACGCCGTACGACCTGTCCAAGGGCCGCATTACCTTCAGGGCGAAGTGAGGACGATATGAAAGTGATGGCATCAGTCAAAAAGATCTGCCGGAAGTGCAAAATCGTGCGCCGCAAGGGGGTGGTACGGGTGATCTGCTCCGATCCACGTCACAAGCAGCGCCAAGGTTGATAAGACCTTATTCAGACTGATACAATTTAAGGTTCCCTCGGGGCAAAACGCATGGCACGGATCGCAGGTATCAACATTCCGAACCACCAGCACGCGGGCATCGCGCTCACCGCGATCTACGGCGTCGGCCGCTCCCGCGCGGTGGCGATCTGCGCCGCTGCCGGGGTGCAGCCGAACCGCAAGATCAAGGACTTGACCGACGCCGAGATGGAGCGGCTGCGCGAGAACATCGCCAAGGTCGTGGTCGAGGGCGACCTGCGCCGCGAGGTGCAGATGTCGATCAAGCGGCTGATCGACCTGGGCTGCTATCGCGGCTCGCGCCACCGCAAGGGACTGCCGGTGCGCGGCCAGCGCACGCGCACCAACGCACGCACCCGCAAGGGCCCGCGCAAGGCAGCGATCAAGATGAACGCCCCAGCCGGGAAAATTGCGTAAGGGAACAGAAGAATGGCCAGCAAAACCGCACCCACTCAGCAGCAGCTACAGCAGACCGCATCTGCGCGCGCGCGCAAGAAGGTCAAGAAGAACGTCTCCGAAGGCGTGGCGCACGTGCATGCCTCGTTCAACAACACGATCGTCACGATTACCGACCGCCAGGGCAACACGCTTTCCTGGGCGACCTCGGGCAACGCCGGCTTCAAGGGCTCGCGCAAGTCGACGCCCTTCGCCGCGCAGATGGCCTCCGAGCGCGCCGGGCGCGCCGCGCAGGAGTGCGGCGTGAAGAACATCGAAGTGCGCATCAAGGGCCCCGGCCCTGGCCGCGAGTCGGCGATGCGCGCGCTGAACGCGATCGGCCTGAAGATCAGCTCGATCGCCGACGTGACCCCGGTGCCGCACAACGGCTGCCGCGCTCCCAAGCGCCGCCGCGTCTAGGAAACGACCCATGGCGAGAAACCAGGACAAGTGCAGGATCTGCCGCCGCGAGGGGGAGAAGCTCTTCCTCAAGGGCGAGAAGTGCTTCACCGACAAGTGCGCGATCGAGCGCCGCGGCTACGCGCCCGGCCAGCACGGCCAGAAGTCGGGCGCGCGCCTCTCGGACTACGGCAAGCAGCTGCGCGAGAAGCAGAAGACGCGCCGCATGTACGGCCTGCTGGAGCGCCAGTTCCGCGGCGTCTACGCCGAGGCGGCGCGCTCCAAAGGCGTCACCGGCGAGCGGCTGCTGCAGCTGCTCGAGTCGCGCCTCGACAACGTCACCTACCGCATGGGCTTCGGCGCCTCGCGCGCCGAGGCGCGCCAGGTCGTGCGCCATAACGGCATCCTGGTCAACGGCAAGCGCGTGAACATTCCGTCGTACACGCTGCGCCCCGGCGACACGGTCGAAGTGGCCGAGAAATCGAAGGCGCAGCTGCGGATCAAGGCTGCCGCCGAGGCCGCAGAGGGCCGGCACGTTCCCGAATGGCTCGAGGTGGATGCGAAGGCGCTGAAGGGCAAGTTCAAGTCGGTGCCGGCGCGCACCGACATGCCCTCGACCCTGAACGAGCACCTGATCATCGAACTGTATTCGAAGTAAAGAGGCTGACACACCCATGACCGGATTCCTGAAGCCGCGGATCGTCGACGTCCAGAATTTGTCCCCGTCCCACGCCAAGGTGACGATGGAGCCCTTCGAGCGCGGCTACGGCCATACGCTCGGCAACGCGCTGCGGCGCGTGCTGCTCTCCTCGATGCCGGGCTACGCGCCCACCGAGGTGCAGATCGCCGGCGTGGTGCACGAGTACTCGACGCTGGACGGCGTGCGCGAGGACGTGGTCGACATCCTGCTCAACTTGAAGGGCGTGGTGTTCCGGCTGCACAACCGCAACGAGGCGATCCTGTCGCTGAAGAAAGTGGGCGAAGGCCCCGTCACCGCGGGCGACATCGAGCCCTCGCACGACGTCGAGGTCGTCAATCCCGGCCACGTCATCGCCAACCTGTCGGCAAGCGGCAAGATCGAGCTGCAGATCAAGGTCGAGGCCGGCCGCGGCTACCTGCCCGGCAACATGCGCTACCTGCCCGAGGAAACCAAGGGCATCGGCCGCATCGTTCTGGACGCCTCTTTCAGCCCGGTGCGGCGCGTCTCCTACGCGGTCGACTCGGCGCGCGTCGAGCAGCGCACCGACCTGGACAAGCTGGTGCTCGACATCGAGACCAACGGCGCGATCGAACCCGAAGAGGCGGTGCGCTACGCCGCGCGCATCCTCGTCGACCAGCTCTCGGTGTTCGCCCAGCTGGAAGGCACCGCGCTGCCGGCCGAGGAGAAGAAGACCGTCGCGGTCGATCCGATCCTGCTGCGGCCGGTCGATGACCTGGAGCTGACGGTGCGCTCGGCCAACTGCCTGAAGGCGGAGAATATCTACTACATCGGCGACCTGATCCAGCGCTCGGAGACGGAGCTCCTGAAGACGCCGAACCTCGGCAGGAAGTCGCTGAACGAGATCAAGGAAGTGCTCGCCTCGCGCGGCCTCACGCTCGGCATGAAGCTCGAGCACTGGCCGCCGGCCGGGCTGGAACACCACAGGGCCTAGGCCGATGAGACACGGACACGGTCTCCGCAAGCTCAACCGGACGACGAGCCACCGGCTCGCCATGTTCCGCAACATGGCGAACGCGCTGCTGACGCACGAGAGAATCACCACCACGCTGCCCAAGGCGAAGGAGCTGCGCCGCGTGGTCGAGCCGATGATCACCATCGGCAAGAAACCGTCGCTCGCCAACCGGCGCATCGCCTACGACCGGCTGCGCGACCGCACGACGGTCTTTAAGCTCTTCGCCGAGCTCGGGCCGCGCTACGCGAAGAGGAACGGCGGCTACCTGCGGATCCTGAAGAGCGGCTTCCGCAAGGGCGACAACGCGCCGCTTGCGCTGGTGACCCTGATGGATCGGGCAGAGCCCGCCGCCGCCGAGGGCGGGGAAAAGCAATCCGAAAAGAAACCCGCCGCGAAGAAAGCCGCCGCAGGCGGCTGATCGCCGCGCTCGCCGCGGCGCCTTTCGTCTCCTTTGCAGGCGCGGGCCGCGCACAGCCCGCAGTTTCCGATGTGCGCATCGACGGCGGGCCCTACGTGCCCACGCCTGTCGGCGTGGTCGACCAGATGCTCAAGCTCGCGCAGGTGCGCGAGCGCGACACGGTTTATGACCTCGGCTCGGGCGACGGCCGCCTGGTCATCGAGGCGGCGCAGCGCTACGGCGCGCGCGGCATCGGCGTCGAGCGCGAGGCGCGCCTGGTGGAGCTCGCGCGCGCGAACGCGAAGAAGGCAGGCGTCGCCGGGCGCGTGCAGTTCATCCAGGACGATCTCTTCAACGTGAGCCTCGCCGAGGCGAGCGTGGTGACGCTCTACCTGTTGCCGCGCCTGCTGGTGCTGCTCGACCCCAAGCTGCGCAAGGAGCTCAAGGCCGGCACGCGCGTCGTCTCGCACGACTATCCGCTCGAGCGCTGGCCCTACGAGCGCATGCTCCAGTTCGACGACGAGGAGAAGTTCTTCAACATGGGCTTCGGCGCGACCGCGCTCTACCTCTACCGCATGCCCGTCCCGGGCGCGACCGGCGGCTAACTGGCGAGCATCGCGACTACGCGATCAATATTGCCCGGTAGTCGTTGACGTTGGTCCGCGTCGGGCCGGTGACGACCAGGTCCCCGAGCGTAGAAAAGAAGCCGTAGCTGTCGTGGTCCGCGAGCACTTTCCGGGCGTTGACGTTTTGCGCCAGGGCGCGTGCGAGCGTATCGGGCGCGAGCAGCGCACCCGCGTTGTCCTCCGTGCCGTCGATGCCGTCGGTGTCGGCCGCGATCGCGTGCACGTTCTCCATGCCGCCCAATTCGAGCGCGAGCGAGAGCAGGAACTCCGAGCAGCGCCCGCCGCGCCCGACGGCGCCGCGCACGGTTACCGTGCATTCGCCGCCCGAGAGCAGCGCCACCGGCGGCTTGAACGGCGTGCCGTAGGCGCGCACGTCGCGCGCCAGCGCCGCCATCACCTTGGCGACCTCACGCGCCTCGCCGGTCACCGAGTCACCGAGGATCACCGGCGCGATGCCGTTTTCCTCGAAGAGCTTGGCCGCCGCCTGCATCGAGCCGCGCGAGGTGGCGATGACCTTGTTCTGCACGTCCTCGAAAACGGAGGCGCCGGGCTTGGGCGTCTCGTCCTTTTCCCCGCGCAGCCCGGCGATCAGGTGCCTGAGCACCGCCTGCGGCGGCTTGACGTCGAAGCGGTTGAGGATCTCGAC
>Ga0233425_10007426_pt1 | contig 15421 bp, 6 predicted proteins | sample Watercolumn_Towu_2_FD_181712 | JGI IMG/M metagenome (GOLD analysis project Ga0233425, IMG submission 181712) | Freshwater microbial communities from Lake Towuti, South Sulawesi, Indonesia - Watercolumn_Towuti2014_140_MG | ecosystem: Environmental > Aquatic > Freshwater > Lake | place: Indonesia...
AGCTCGTTGAAAACCTCCGGCGTCATCGTGTCAAGACCGTGCCAATCGAGATCCTCGAAATGCGGCTTCCACCCCAGCGGGCTCTCATATCCCGTCGCCCCCGGACCTGTCCTGGTCACAATCCATTTCAACACGCGCATGTTCTCTCCAAATCCAGGCCAGAGGAAATTCCCATCTTTGTCCTTGCGGAACCAGTTGACAAAAGACATTCGCGGCGGATAGCGCAGCTCGCGTCCCATTTGCAGCCAGTGACCGAAGTATCGACCCATGTGATAGCCGCAAAACGGCAGCATCGCCATCGGATCGCGCCTGACTTCGCCTGTGGCACCGGCCGCCGCTGCTGTCGTTTCCGACCCGAGTGTCGCCGCAAAGTAAACCCCGTAGCTCCAGTTGAATGATTGCATCACGAGAGGCATCGTCGTGCTCCGCCGGCCGCCAAAAATGAAGGCGCTGATCGGAACACCGTTCGGATTTTCGAACGCGGGATCGAGGGAAGGGCATTGTGAGAGTGGAGCGGTGAACCGGGCATTCGGATGCGCTGCTTTGCGCCCGCCGTCAGGTGTCCATTCATTTCCCTGCCAGTCGGTGAGTTTCGCCGGTGGCGTCTTTGTCATTCCCTCCCACCAGACATCGCCGTCGTCTGTCATTGCCACATTTGTGAAGATGGTGTTCTGACGGATTGTCGCCATTGCGTTTGGATTGGATTGTTCGGAAGTACCGGGCGCGACGCCGAAGAAGCCGGCCTCAGGGTTGATGGCATAGAGTCGTCCGTCCGCTCCGGCTTTCAGCCATGCGATGTCGTCGCCGACCGTCGTGATCTTCCAGTCGCTCAATTCCTTCGGCGGGATCAACATCGCGAAGTTGGTCTTGCCGCAGGCACTTGGAAACGCGGCCGCCACATAACTTTTGTGTCCTTCCGGATTCTGAACACCCAGGATGAGCATGTGCTCTGCCAGCCACCCTTCGTCCCGACCCATGATGGATGCGATGCGGAGAGCGAAGCATTTCTTTCCGAGAAGCGCGTTCCCGCCGTAGCCGCTCCCATAACTCCAGATAGACCTCTCCTCGGGAAAATGGACGATGTACTTTTCCTTGTTGCACGGCCAGGGAACATCGTTCATGCCGTTTGTCAACGGCATGCCGACCGAGTGGAGGCAGGGAACGAATCCCTCCTTCGTCCCGAGAGCGTCGTACACCTTCCGGCCCATCCTTGTCATGATCTTCATGTTGACAGCAACGTAGGCTGAATCACTCAGCTCAACGCCGATATGTGAGATCGGCGATCCGATCGGTCCCATGGAAAACGGGATGACGTACATCGTTCTCCCGCGCATCGCACCGGCAAAAAGCGAGGCAAGCTTCTCTTTCATCTCCTTCGGATGCACCCAGTTGTTCATCGGGCCTGCGTCATCTTTCGCAAGCGAGCAGATGAACGTCCGGTCCTCAACGCGCGCAACGTCTCCCGGATCAGACAGAGCCAGGAAACTGTTCGGTCGCTTCTGCGGATTCAGTCGCCTGAAGGTGCCTTTCTTCACCATAAGCTCGCAGAGTTGATCATATTCTTCCTGCGATCCATCGCACCAATGAACAGATGCCGGCTGACAAAGGTCAGTGACTTCTTTCACCCAGGCAATCAGCTTTTCGTTCTTTACAAACTCAGGAATTGTGGTCATAAGAACATCCCTCTCTGCTATTGGTGTGGCCATGACTGAGCAAGAAGTGCCCCTTCATGAGAAGCATATGCTGTCCGGGGCAGGTTTTCGCCGAGACATCAGGCAGAACCGACTCGTACTGCGATACCTGGATTCAGCAGCTTCGCGTTGTACGCGATACTCGACGTAGTACTTCTGAGGTGGAAGTTTGACGGCTCAATACGATGTGATGAGTGTCTCGCCCGAGTTTGTTCTCGATGGTTGATGCTCTCTTGTCGTACCGATACTGTCTATGATGGAATCAGGGTTCCGTTGTGAGAGGTTTGGAAAACGGTGCTTGAAGAAACCACGTGGCCAAAATAGCGATGGCAGATGAGATTGTCAAATTTCAGAAAGCCGCGGAACTAGTGTGCGAAAGAGGGCTGATTTGCTGCAAAAACCTCACGCGACTCCGGAGCAGAATAGTCCGATCTCATCGACACACGTGTCTGGAAATGAACGGGTTGTGATGAGCGAGATCACAAGTCTTGAGGAGATAATGCTGACTCAGAACGGATTCATGAACGCGGCACCTGAGCTACGCTTACTCTTTTTCTCACCTCCATCAGGATATCCCTCAAGCCCGGCCTCACCTTACCGCTTCCTCCTCGTGCTCTATTTCGGGATCCATGTTGCAGCGAGACTCTCGGTACTCGCTTGATCGATGCGGACGAATCAGTATGAACATGCGGAAGGCGCCCGACAATGACTCCACAAAACCCCAGCAAGTGCCGCTGCGAGGGATCCTGAGCCATTCCGCCGGATTAAGCATGCAAGGAGTACCCGGGTCTAGCGCGGGCGCTCCTGGACCTCTTCATCCCCGATTCGCCGTCCGACAGCACCGCACTTCCCAACCCGCTTCATTGCCTCCGACTGCACTTGCGCCGCAGTGTATTACTTGAGTATCTTGTGTCACCGTCTCGTGTTAAGCGAAACACCGAGCGCGTGTAGTTCCATCATTTAATGTCTATGCGAGCTATGAGAACCCGGGTACTCCTGCTGACGATCATTTCTTTCCTCAGCGTTTCGCTCTCCCAGAACATCACCCTGCAGCCGGTTCAGGATCAGATGGTGTGCGGCGTCAAGGTTCCTGGACTTGCCCGACAATCGTTCGCTCTCGGCGTTCCGGAAACTATCGGTTCCGCGGAAGGTATGATCCTGAACTTTCCCGATGTGACGATCAACTGGACAGGTCCCGATCAGGATGGCGTGGTGCGGCACAGCTGGACAACGCCTGGAACAATATTCTACTCCATAGCCCTGAAGCCGTTCTCCGATTACGTTGACATGGAAATGTCGATTACGAATCTGAGCGGCAAGAGCTGGACCGGCGTTTTCTCGTTCAATTGTCTTAACCCGGTGAGTGCTCCGCAATTTCTTGACTGGACGCTTTCAAGGACGTACATGTCGAGAAACGGCCAGCCATTCCGCATGGACGGAACAACGCGCATCAATGCGGGTTCGATGAAGACCGTCCAGTTCTATCTGAACAAATCGTACACACCTGTCTCTCCCTTTGTCACCGGCTTCTCCGCCACAAGTCCGGACAGGACGGACGATTCCTACATCGTGACGATCTCCGAAGACGGCACTTCCTACATGGCGGCGACCAGCCCGAAAGCCAATTTCCTTTTCGACAATCTCGATCGATGCTGCATTCACTCGTGCACGGATTTTGGGACCATCGGGAGCGGTCAGAGGAAGACTGTCAACAGCCGATTCTTTTTTGGGCGCGGGACGCTGAGCGATTTCATTGCACGATTCAATTCAGAGATCAAGAATGCCTCCGCTCCACGGGTCGCGATGTGCTGGGGCTCTCCGTGGGACCTGGCCGATACAACGCAATGGAACGGCGTCTATGATCGACTCGGTGTCTACAAGTTCTATATCGGCGATATTCAGAACGCTAACAGCAGACGAGTCGATACTGTCAAAGCGAAATTGTTCGTGAAACGATTGGTCGAAAAAGGAATCCGCATCGGTGTCGAGGTGGGCGGTCTTCTGGATTGGTATGCCGATCGCGGCGAAAGATCGGCGGAGTTTTCCTTTGCCGAGGACTACTCAACCCTGAAGACGCTCATCAGATGGATCAACGAGGTGAATCCGTCGAAAAGCATCGACTTCCTTGATTTTGATGGCCCGATACGAAGGATGCTCTACCCGAACAACGTCCAGAAGAATTATCACACAGTTCAGAGTGCGACGACAGAGCTCTTCAAGATCGCAAAATCGTGGAAGGATACCGTCCGCGGTATCGAGCTCAACCTGCTGACGAATTTCCCGAACTGGGCCTGGAGGTCAACCCCGGCATACTTTCAGCTGTTCGGCAGTCAGAATGGATACGGGCGGTACGAAGATGTGCTTTCGGCCGTGCGAAGCGAATCTCAACGAACGGGAATCCGGTTCGATGGACTTACGATTGACAATCCGTACGACTATGCAACCGGGGCGGCGGCAACCAATCAGGCTCTCGTCATCCGAAACGTCGATTGGATGGGGAGAATTGCTGAGCTCGTCGACTCGGCACGTGCGATGGGTCTGAGGGTCAACATGATTTTCAATACCAACGGCGGCCAGACTGCACAGGGCTATTCGGAGCAATCGCTTGCGCTGATCGATCTTTATCGGCAACGAGTCGGAGAACCGGATGGATTCTGGATCCAATCGTGGTACGACCTGCCCGGCACATGGCTCCCCGAAACCATTCCGTACACGATGACAAATCTGACACTCGCCGCTTTGAACAGAATAGCGGGCATTTCTCCTCCGAAGAAACTCGCTTTGCTCGAACCGGCGGACGGCAAAGTCTACCATGGCGCGTGTCTGATGACGTATGAAACTGGTCCGGATCCGATCGGTCCGTACCTCGCAGCCCTCAACGATCCGTCGATTCATCCCGCGGTCAGGAGCTTTTTCTTTTCTGTACCCGGCGAGCGTGGACCTGCAAATCCGCTGAAGGGCTTGAAGGATTTCTTCCATTCTGCGGATTCCATACGATTCATCCCTGAACTCAGTCTCTTCTTTACCGGCGCCCAGGGATCTACCGACAGCATCATTGCTGTCTCGACCGCTCACGACTGGATCATCGACAGCATCATTACGTTGAGCAAGAATTATGGAAGAAAGATGTTTCTGAGAATCGGGGGCGAGTTCAACGGGGCGGGACCGAACTGGAACGGCGGCGGATATCACCCCTACTATTATGTGACGATGTTCAGAAAGATTGTCGACCGGTTTTCGCAGCGAGGTTTGCGAGATTCGATCGCAACCAACTGGTGCTACGAACCCGATGCCACGAACGACTTTGACTCTGTCGATGCGCGCGGCGCACGTTGGTACCCCGGCGACAGCTATGTGGATTGGTTCGGTCTTGATGTGTTTGACCCGCAGCATTTCGACCAGTCGTTGCCCGACAAAGACCGACGCGGAATCACGAAAAAGGGAAAGTCGGAACGCTTTCTCGCGATGGCGAGAGCGAAAAGCAAACCGGTCTATCTCAACGAGACCTCGGCAAAAGGGATGAACATCAGCAACGACAGCTCGGATGGTATCAATGACTGGAACAATTGGTTCGCCAAGTTCTGGAGATTCTTCGATGCTCATCAGGAAATAAAGGGATTCAACTATATAAACGCGAACTGGCCGGTGAGCGCATATCCCGACTGGGGGGACGCCCGGATACAAAATAACCCGAACGTGACAGCGAAGTACAGAGAGGAAATGCGCAAATCGCGATACATCCACCTGCCGACGCCGGGCATCACCTCAGTGGGTTCCGATGTGAGCGTTCTTCCGGGAGAATTTCGACTGGAGCAGAATTATCCCAATCCCTTTAATCCAATAACAACGATCGAGTACACGCTTCCGAGAACATCGGTGGTATCGCTCAAGGTCTCTGATCTCCTCGGCCGCGAGGTCGCCATACTGATTCACGGCCGGCAGCCGGCCGGGAAGCACCTCGTGAGATGGGATGCATCCGGTTGCGCCAGCGGCATTTACTTTTATACTTTGCGGGGGGAGGATTTCGTTTCGACAAAGAAGCTGCTGCTTATTCGCTAGATCGAGTTTTCTTCTCATAGCCATCGTGACGGCAACCGGGCAGAGAACTCCAAAAAAAATGGAGAGCCAGCATTTCTGCATGACTCTCCATGACCTGCACCAGCAGGTTGATCTACTTCACCAGCATCATTTTCTTACTGTACGTTTTCCCGTCGTAGGTCAGACGATACATGTAGATGCCTGAAGCAAGCTCCCTTCCTTCGAACTTCACCGAGTAGCGTCTCCCTTCATTTGCCGTTCCGTCGAACAGCCTGGCCACTTCCTGGCCCACGGAGTTGACGACAACCAGCCGTGCATACCCGGTTGTTGGAACAGTGAACGAGATTGTCGTGGCCGGGTTGAATGGGTTCGGATAGTTCTGGTTAAGACTGAATTCACGCGGGAGATCGCTCCCACTCTCCGTCAATTCCTCCTCCATGGACGATCCGTCTTTGCTCAAGCTCTTCACGTTCAACCCATCGCTGCCGGACACCGGCAGGCCGGATTGAGTTTTGCCTACAAGCGTTGCCGATGGGTCGTTATTGGTCAGTCCCGTCGCCTGCGTGTCAAAATGCAGCATCAGGTCAATATCCCCGTCGTTATCCACATCCTCGAAGTGTCCTTTGCCGTGCGCTTCGACAGCTTTGCCCGGTCCAAACCGAAGAGATGCCACGTCAAGTGTCGTCGCATCAAAGTCGGAGGCTGTCAGCACGGCAACGGGGATAACTCCTTTGTTCTTGAAATTAACAACATTTGTAGAAGATCCCGGTTTGATGTCGACAATGATCGGATACGGTCTGACAGTTACTTTCTGAGTACCTGTTGAGGTATTACCGGCAATGTCGCGCGCGGAGTATGTCACCGTCGTCTCTCCGAGGGGGAAAACCGTCGGAGCGTCTGAGGTAATGAGCACCTGACCTCCGCAACCATCGACAGCAGTCACTGTACCGATCGAACCGGAATAACCGCTTGCACCATTCGCACTCACGGTGATGGCGGGAGGAACCGTTAAGACCGGCGGCGTCTGATCGAGCGCAACCGTCACAGTGACATCGTCCGTGGACTGGGCGAGGCCGTCCGACACGGTGAGCGTGAAGGTGTGCGTACCCCCTCCGAGCGAGGTCGTAAACGAAGCCGAGGTGGAGACCACCGTGTTCCCTATCGACCAGCTGTAGGTCAATGGATTGCCGTCTGGATCGCTTGAACCGATGCCGTTGAGTGTCACATTCGCCGTTCCCGCCACACATGTGAAGTTTTGGTTCGTGCCAGCTACAGCGACTGGTGGACGGTTGGTCGGCACTGGGACGATCTCCAGCGGTTGACTGGATTGCATGCTGAGGTCGATGCGGAAGTTGAAGCCGTTGAGCCCTCCCCAGTCGCCGATGTTAAGCGTGATCGTGTTTTCGCCCGGGTGCACAGCTTGGGCGAACACGGCGTCCGCGTTCAGTTGATCTGCTGCGCCTTCAATCACGTTATTGATGCTGGTATAATTGATGAGTCGCGTCGACCCACCTGTCATGACGTTGTTGATGGCGACCTGCGCGAAATTGTCGGCCTTGAGCGAAAATGTCATCTTGGGATTTACCGCGTCAGTCGGTACGATGAAGCGCACGCGATAGAGATACCAGAGGGTTTGGTTTGTGGTGGGACCGGCGCCGGGATCGGATAAGTTGCCCGGCTTGTAGTTGATCCAGCTGTTGGTGCCGTTGACGAAACCCCACGGGTGCCATCCACACAGGTAGGCGGGCTGCCATCTGCCGGTGGCGGGATTGTAATATTCCACGCTGGTTGCGAAATCGCCGGCGTTACCAGAGCCGCCGAGAATGGAGAGCGTCTGAGTCGGCAGAGGCGGAACAAACACCGTGGTGTTCGTCATCAAGTTGAAGTTCTGGCCGCCATAGCCGCCTGGGCTGACTGAGGCGATGTCGGGCTTACCGTCGCCAGTGAAATCGGCTAAGGTCACATCGGCGGCGTTGGGAATAGCGCCAAACAGATCGGGCGAGTTCAGCGTCCCATTTCCGTTTCCGGTCAGGATCGCGACTTTGGCGATAGAGGGAAGACTCGCAGCCACGTCCAACTTTCCGTCACCGTTGACATCGGATATGAAAAACCCGCTCGGCGCACTGCTAGCCCCAGAGGGAAAGTTCGCGGAACTCCCGAAAGTCCCGTTGCCATTGCCAGGATAGACGGACACGGAACCATCGCCCAAGCCCTCGATGAGATCCGGTTTGCCATCGTTGTTTAGATCCGCGATTGCAATGCAGGATGCGGCCGGGCTGACAATGCTGGGCGCCTGTAGCGTGCCATCGCCATTACCAAGGAAGACATCGGTCGCATTGGCCTGACCGCTGGTCACAACGAAATCAGCTTTGCCGTCTCCGCTCACGTCCGTGATAACGCCGAGCCCGACGGCGGGACCGCCCGCATTCGGCATGATGCTGGTCACCTGTCCGGGAGTGAACGTGCCATCTCCATTATTCTTATAAATATATAATCCGGCGTAGGCACTGCCGACGATAAATTCCGCCTTACCATCTCCATTCAGGTCGCCGGCCGTCAGGGAGCGCACATCATAAAAACCGAGGTAATAGTTCGTGGTGGAGAACTGGGGCACTCCATTGGCATCGTTGCCCGTGTTGATCAGCACGGTTACCAGGCTGTAAGGACCCCAATTGATATGCACGGTCGTTGCGCAGATGGCATCGAGCTTGCCGTCCCCATTCACGTCAGCGGCCCTTATCAAAACGTAGCCGTCAATGGACTTGGGCATGTATGGGACGAGACTTGCGGGCAAATTGACCATGTTACCCGTCGTCATCTGTTCTGCGTTGATGTCGAATTTGGTGAACGTGCCGTTGCCGTTGCCATACATGAATCTGGCGCTGGGGGTGCCGTCAACGATGAGGGCGTCCAATTTGCCGTCACCGTTAAAGTCGCCGACCGCTGCTGGCCTGGGTGGTTGCCATGGCTGGCTGCCTGTCGGAGTCGAGATGACGGTGTTGAACGTGGGCACTTGCGCAACGCTACGAGCCGGAACTGCGGCAAGGACCGCCATCCCCGCTAGCAACAGCACACACCTGCGTAGTGTTCTTTCCATGATGCAAACCTCCAAGCTGGTTGATTGATAGAAGTGAATTGGGAGAGTGCAAGACCATTTACAGTTATCCATTGAACACGAAAGTTGAAATCTGTGTTCCCAAGAACTGCATGAATAGAAAAAAAGGTAATTCGAGATCTCGATTTGAAGCATGTACGAAAAAGTATGACCCATTGAGTGAAAGAGTATGAGTCGAGTCTCAGGAGAGTTTTGGTCGGTTGATCGAATTCATGGATTTTGATAGCTTCTTGCGCTTCGCCATCATGTCCCAAAATGGCACATTGACGCGGACTCACTTTCTCACGAACCTGATGTCGACGCCGTCTACGTCGCTACTCCTCCGTCAACGCACAAGGGATATATGTTCGCTGTCGCCAAAGCCGGAAAGCCGGTGTAGGTCGAGAACCCGATGGCTCTCACGTATGAAGAGTGTTGCGACATGATCGCGGTGTGCGAGAAGGCCGGGATTCCTTTGTTCACCGCGTTCTACCGGGGAGCGCTGCCGCGATTTCTGAAGGTCAAGTCAATCGTAGACGACGGGATGATCGGTACAGCGCGAGCCGTGAACATCAGACTCTTTCAACGCCCCTCAGCGAGAGACCCATCCGGAGAGAACGCGGTGGCTTCCGCCCGCGCACTCACCGATCTAAGAACCTCAGGAGCGAAGGGGACGGGCGTTTCCCCTGGCAAGGTCTGATTTCTGTCATCGGTTCCAAAAGGAAGAAGTCATAACAATGCAACGGCGCAAGTCTTGTCCATGGGGCATTGCTGCTTCTGAGAATTGGAAGGATGGTACGTCTCGGTGCAGATGGTTCGCATTCTATACGCCGACTGCGCTCCAAAGCTGCAATCACGAGCTCATTGAAAAGTCAATCGTCCAGGGAGCTCCCTCGCATCGGACGGAGAGTCCCTGTCAGCTCATCGGAACTCGCAGAACTGAACGAGCCCCGAGCGCACGCTCGGGGCTTCGTTGCTTTCACACGATCTCCGGAGGCGATTCCTGACCCGCATCCGGACACTTCTTCATGCTAATCACGAGAAGACTGGCAATGCCTGACGGGAGTCAGGTCAATTGGATTTACTGCTGCTAAGTTCCTGGCGCGATTTACGAGTCCCCCAAGGTGCCTCGCACACGGCGCCGGGATTTCAGAATTCATACTCTATGCCCACCACAGGCAATATGCTCCATTGATAGTACGCTTCGGAGCGATTCTTCGCTTCATTCCAAAAGTTCTGAGCAATATTCTTCCGATTGTACGCGTTCCAGATGCTTAGATAGACGTCGAGCACGTTTCGCTCGAAGTAGAACTTCTTGTCGATCCGGACATTCAGCGAATGATAGTCGGGAAAGCGCTCTGCCAGGATCTTGCTCTGATCGATAACTCCCGTATGCGCCTGCTCTAACCGATTCCTTCATCGCCCGAACTCATTATCGTGTCTTGTGCCCTGATGATGGCGTGAGTGACGTCGGAATTCCCCCTCATCGCTCTCTTGCCTGGACCAACGATAGATTCTGTGGCTTGATACTCCATGGAAACATCATTACAATTGGCACGAGAGAGTCCGGAGGTAACCATCTCTCTATCGAAGCGCGAGCGCCCGCGCTCAACAGGAAAACCACTGCACTCCCGTCATTTCAAACGGAGAAACAATGAGAGTGTCACGTCTTCTCACCTTGTTATGTCTGTCCTCATCGCTCCTGGCTCAGGAGCATCCGTCGTTCCAAACGGATTTCTCAGTTGCTGAGTTCAAAGGACGAAGGGAAAAGATCTTTGATGCCATCGGAACGAATGCCGTTGCCTTGGTCCAGGGGGCTCCCGCGGTGGATGCGTTTGAGGTATTCAGGCAAACCAATGAGTTCTACTACCTCTGCGGTCTCGAGACGCCGCACGCCTATCTCTTCCTCGACGGCAGAAACCGCACAAGCTCGCTCTACCTCCCGCACCGGGATGAAGCGCGAGAGCGCGGCGCAGGGAAAGTCCTCTCTGCGGAGGACGCGGACCTTGTGAAATCGTTCACAGGTGTCGACAACGTCTACGGCATTGAATCGCTGTCACGCAACCAGGTGGGGACCCTCGTCCGCGTTCCGGCACCCCTTCTCTATACACCCTTCAGCCCGAGCGAGGGCGTCGCTCAAAGCAGGGATGAGCACCTCAGCGGGCTCGCCGCCATCGCCGCCGATCCGTGGGACGGGAGGCCCTCCCGCGAAACGCATTTTATCGGCCTCCTTCGATTGCGGTTCCCCTCGTTCGAGATTCGCGATCTTACCCCGATTCTCGACGAGATGCGCATCGCGAAGAGTCCAAAAGAGATCGAACTCATTCGCCGTGCCTCGGAGCTGGCCGGGCTGGCCCTCATGGAGGCCATGCGAGGAACGAAACCCGGCGTGTATGAGTACCAGCTGGACGCGGCTGCCCGATACGTTTTCCTCGTCAACGGAGCGCGCAACGAGGGATATAATTCCATCACTGCCGGCGGTACCAATGCATGGATGGGGCACTATTCCCAGAACTCGAGTCCGCTGAAGGATGGTGACCTGGTCCTTATGGACTATGCGCCCGATTACCACTACTACACCAGCGACGTTACCCGGATGTGGCCTGTCAACGGGACTTTTTCGCCGTGGCAAAAGGAGCTTTTTGGCTACGTTGTCAAGTACCGTGACGTGTTGCTGAAATACATCCGGCCGGGTGTCACTGCCGATGAAGTCATGGCTCAGGCGAGAAGAGAGATGGAAACTGTCTGGAAGAACACGCCTTTCTCGAAGGAGATCTACCGGAAAGCAGCCGAAGGAGCGCTTTCCTTCCGTGGACATCTTTCACACCCCGTCGGCCTCACCGTTCACGACGTGGGCAACTACCGGAAGGGCCCTCTGAAGGTTGGCACAGTTTTCTCGATTGATCCAATGATCTGGGTACCGGAAGAAAGGCTCTATGTCCGCCTTGAGGATGTCGTCGTCGTGACCGAGACTGGCGTAGAAAACTTTACGGCTTGGCTCCCAGCCTCTTTTGATGGGATCGAAACCATCATGAAGGAGGAAGGAATTATCCAGAGAAGACCCGCTTCACCACCGGGAAAACACTAAGGAGGATTCCGTTATGAAGAGAGGGATCGCGGTCGTTCAGATGTTGCTGCTCTGCTTCAGTTCGGTCAGCCTCTGCCAAAAGATCGATATCGACAGCCTCCCAAGGCAATTTGAGCCCTCGCATGACTTTGACGTTCTTCATTACCGCATCAAGCTCCGGTTTGAGGAGCAATCAAAATCCCTGTTCGGCGAAACGGAGGTTATTCTCCGGGCCCTGAGCCGCGATTTTGCACGATGCCGGCTTGATGCCGAGACATTCATCGTACGGTCTGTTCGCAACAATGCCGGCAGGAGCTTGAAATTCGAACAAGCCAATGGATCTCTCCTGGTCTCGTTCCCGAAAGCATTCAGCTACGGTGATACGCTTTCCATCACTGTTGTGTATGATGGCACCAACATTGAGGTGAAGGGAGATCAGTATGGAGTGGGGAAGGACTATGCTCTGGGCCTAGGTTTCAAAGAGGAGACACCGGAGAATCCCCGATTAATCAATACGCTTTCGTTTCCACGGGGAGCGCGTCATTGGTTCCCCTGCTACGATCACCCGTCAGACAAGGCGACGGGCGAGGTCATCGCAACAGTCCGGAGCTCATACTCCGTGCTCTCAAACGGACGCCTCGTCCGTGTCAGCGAAGACAAGGAACTCTCGACAAAGACTTTTCACTGGCTACAGGACCTTCCTCATTCGACCTACCTTTTCGTTCTGGTAGCCGGGCCATATGTGGTGATTCCTGACTCCCTCGGCCGGCTTCCAGTCAACTACTGGGTCTATCCAAAGGACGTAGCGAACGCGCGGCGATCGTTCTGTCGGACACCGGAAATCATCGCCTTCTTCGAGAATGAATATGGATGCCGATATCCGTGGGCGAAATACGACCAGATCACGATTCCCGGCATCAGCGGCGGAGCGGAAAGCACGACGGCCACGGTCATCGGTGAAGATGTTATTCATGACGAGCGTGCTGACCAGGATTTTCCCAGTCACTGGCTCGTTGCTCACGAAGCGGCTCATCAGTGGTGGGGGAATCTCGTGACAATGCGCGACTGGAGCGAAACGTGGATCAACGAGAGTTTCGCAACCTACAGCGACTACCTCTATTCGAAACACGACCTCGGAGAAGATGAGGGAGCACTTAATCTCTTCGGCAAGAAAGAACAGTACCTCGCCGAGGCGCGGGACCGATACCGGAGGCCGATCGTCTTTGATCGATGGAAATATCCGAATGATAATTTTGACCGGCATACGTATCAGAAAGGTGCACTCGTTCTTCACATGTTGAGATGGAGGATGGGGGACGATAATTTCCGTCGCTCGATATCCACCTTCCTCAGCAAACACGCACTGAAGCCGGCCGATACGCACGATCTCCTCGTTGCCATCAGGGAAGCGACCGGCCAAGTTCAGGATGAATTCTTCGACCAATGGATTTACAAAGCGGGCCATCCTGTGTTTCAGGTGATCCATGGCTGGGATTCAACGCATCAGCTTGTACGCCTGAAGATACGTCAGGTCCAGGAGACGAATGAATGGGTTCGCATATTCTCGACGCCCGTCGACATCGCTGTGATCACTGCCGACGGGAAGAAGACACATCGCGTTCAGCTTTCACAATTGGAGGAGAACATTGTTCTTCCCTCCGCCCTGAAACCGCTTCTGGTTCGGTTTAACGAAGGAAACCACCTCCTCTGCGAAATACGGGTGAACTTGAGCACGGAGGAGCTCTTGTATCAACTTGAGAGCGATGATGTCATTGGACGAATCGAAGCAGTCAGGAAGCTTCGGGAGCAGGCAAACATGGAGGCAGTTCGAGCCGCCCTTCGTCGGTCTGCGGAAGCGCATCCTTTTTGGGGAGTGCGAAGGGAGGCGATCCTGGCTCTGGGTTCAGCAAAGGATCCGTCGCTCGCCGGATTCTTTCTGGCCCGGATTTCGGACAAGAAATCTGGAGTCCGCGTCGCTGCCGTCCGGGCGCTCGGGGAGCTGAAGGATTCTACCATGGCGCCCACATTCAGAAAGCTGTTCGCCCAGGATGAAAGTTACCTTGTGCAGGCCGAACTTTTGCGGGCTGTCGGAAAGTGTGGTGCTTTGTCGTCACTTCCGTTTCTGCAGGCCTCTGCTCTGCTCCCCTCGCCGCGAAGGGTCATCCAGAACGCAGCAAAGGCGGCAATGAAGGAATTGACCGGGAAGTAGAATCGGGGTGTTGGAAGATGTGGCGAGACCCGGATCCGGCGCAGGGCTGCAACTGCCGAAGGCAGCAGGCCCCGCTACCAGCTTGAGAGAAGAATCCCCGCCTGCCTCGCTGAGCACTATGAAGTCGGGCAGGCTCATCGACCGAGAACGGTGGGCCTGCCCGACTGAACGACTCAGTCGGTATCCGGAGTCGCTGTCGCTTCCTAGGAAGTATCATCATCTGCCCCAACAGTCGTGCGACTGACTTCAGACGGCGCGGATTAATCCCTATGACTCGGATTCCGCGGCGGATTTGAACATGGAGAGCGCCGTAGAGAGGATCACCACGAGTACCACCCACTTGAGGATGACGAGGGGGAGAGAGGTGATGACGAAGGCGGCGAGGAGTACGCCGGGGATGCCGCCGAGGGTGAGAGCAATTGCCGCTTTTCGATCGTGAGCTCCTGCCTTGATGAATCGCGCGCCTGCGGCCGGCATGAGGAAAGCGCATGATCCCATCATCACGGGGAATGCGACCAACGGGCTCATGCCCAGCGAATAGATGAGCGCCATGCAGGGAGCATAGAAACCAACGCCGATCGTCATGAGGGCGCCAAGGATGAACGACGCGGCCACGGCGACGGTGAGTTTCCATCCAGTCAGACCTACGGCGGCGCCACCGGCAGGGTAGAGGTTCAGCAGGCTCGCCAGGAGAGCCACAGCAACGGCGAATAAGGCAAGGCCCATCCCAAGTTGAATCTTCCTTTTAGGTAGGGTGGAGACAATTCCCGCTCCTAGAATCGCGCCGGCGACTGACGCAACAAGCAGGCTCACAAGCGTGACACCTTCCACTTGGATGACTGTGATGAAGATGACAGCCTGCGTCACAACGGGCAAGGCGTGTCCCACATTTAGTGTTCCGGGAATAACCTTGTCGTCGACGAGGCGGAGAAATTTGAAAAAGGCGGTGGTCGGCGCGAAGCTACCGATGCCGAGCGTGTCGAAGAAATTGGTCACAAACCCAATACCGAGAAGGGTCGACCATCTTGCATCGCCCAAGTGTGTCCTGCTTTTGGAGAAGTCCCTGAAGAAGAAGTAGAGGAAGAAGGCTGAAAGGATGCCGAGAGCGCTAAGAAGGATGTTGATCATCGTACGTTCCGTGGGTTTAGGTGTCTATCATCCGATTCCTGCAAGACTCCAGATCGCGACCCTTCGAAAAACATCTTTGGGTCGGTTGGAGAATGACGTCAAGGTAAGCTGCAGGACCTTGCCGCTCCGTCTATCTAGCCAAAGGAAGCGGCACTGGTATTGAGCGAGCTCTTCTAAATATAGCCAATCCCAGA
>Ga0233425_10007427_pt1 | contig 15421 bp, 12 predicted proteins | sample Watercolumn_Towu_2_FD_181712 | JGI IMG/M metagenome (GOLD analysis project Ga0233425, IMG submission 181712) | Freshwater microbial communities from Lake Towuti, South Sulawesi, Indonesia - Watercolumn_Towuti2014_140_MG | ecosystem: Environmental > Aquatic > Freshwater > Lake | place...
GCAATAATCATAGACCTCCTCCTGCACCGGCATCTGGGTGAGCCGCATGTAGTTCATGCGCGTGATTTTCGCGAGCAGGATGTCGTCGCGCAGTTGCGCCCAATCGCGGCGGATGACGCATTGCTGTAGCGCGCCCATCGTGTTCGCGCCGCGCAGCTTGACGGGCTGGCCGTTGAGGAACATCGCGCCCTTCGGACTGCTGCCGTAGTCCATGCGAAACGAGCGCATCCCAAACTGCCGCCGGGCCGTGTCGAGCAGCTCGCCCTTTTCGTCGAGCAACTTCACTTGAAGCTGGTAGAGCCACGGGGTTTCCGGCTGCCACAGGCGCGGCTTGGGGATCTCCACCGGGACCTTGACGTAGTTTATGCCGCCCATCACGGCGAGATCTGCGCGCGGCGTGGCCTTGGCGACGCTGGGCACGTTGACGCCCGGAAACGCGAACGTGAGCGCCGTGAAATTGGTCGCCGCGAAGTTCTGGCCGAAGAGCGACAATTGCAACGCGATTTTCGCCGGCTGATAATCGCAACCAAACACCTCGATCCACGCCTCGGCTTTGCCCTGCTCCGGCAACGGACGCACAAAGATGTCATGCACATGGATCCGCCGCCGCGCCTCGACGAACACATCCTGGTAAATGCCCATGCCCGGCGGGCAGCAATGCCAACCCACGCCCGGCTCGTCCCAACACGGTCCGACCGCTGCGTAGATTTTCTCGCCGAAATAAACCGTCTCGCCGCCCGCGACGGCTACCGGTGTCTTGATGAAGCCGGTGGCGGAACTGTTGCTCAACATCGTAAAATCGTTGAGCACCTTCACCAGCAACACGTTCTTCCCCGGACGCACGTGGGCCGTGACGTCGAACTCGAACGGCGCGAAAATCCCCTCGTGCGCGCCTGTGAACGCGCCGTTGACGAACACCTGCGCCTTGTAATCCACCCCCTTGAACCGCATGAACAATGCGCCCAGAGCCTGCATCGCAGGCGTCACCTCGAACTCCGTCCGGTAAAGCGTCGCGACCCGCCCCATCGGCCCGCCGTAGTGCGGGATCTTCACCTTCTCCCACTTTCCCCGGCCGGCGAGTGCGCTCCCGAAATCCGCGCGGTCGTCACCCGTCTCGATGCGCCAGTCGAACGACTCAATTCGCCGCTGGATGCGCCGGCTGGTCAGCGCGGGCGCAAGGTCGCGAAGGAACGGCTCATGCCGCTGGCGCTGCCGCTCCAACTCCGCGCGCAACTGCTCCGGCGTTGTGATCTTCTTCGCCGGGGTGAACCCGCCGGACGTCGCCGCCGCGTCCAGCGGCAGGAAACGTTCCGGCAACTTCTCCGGCTCGACCGGCTCCAACCGACGGTCAAGGTAGTCCACCTCGCGCGCGCCGATCTCGGCAAACACGTCCGTTGGCGCTTTGGCCGTGGCGGCATTGGCAGGCATTCCGCAAGTGGCAAGCAATAGGCCGCACAGCAATGACTGGGTCGCAGATGAGTTCATGATGTTGATCCAGAAATGTTCACTGTTTCACATGATGCCGAACTTGCGGAATGCCTCAGCGCTGCTCATGCCGTTCTCCAGCGCCTTCTGGACGAGCTTCTCGCCGCGCGCTTTCTCCAGCGCCTTCGTGAACGTCTCGACTTCCGCCGCGCGCGGCACGACGCACACGCCGTCGAGGTCGCCGAACACGATGTCGCCCGGTTGCACCGCCACTTCACCAAACCGAATCGGCACGCGGAAATCCACCACCTGCCCGCGCACGCCTTGATCCTGAGCATACCGGCCACGTGAAAACGTCGGGAAGTTCAGCCGGAGGATGCCGCGCGTGTCGCGCGAGTAGCCATCCACCACCGCGCCGGCCGCGCCGAGCTTCAGCGCCCGCGTGCTCATCATCTCGCCCCAGAGCGCATACCGCGGCGACGCGCCAGTGCAGACATAGACCTCGTTCGCCTTCAAATCATCCAGCGCCTCGAACATCCGGCCGAACGGCGCCCCCGGCGGCTCGCCCGGCGTCACGTCCGCCTCGATTACCGTCATCGCGCGGCCGATGACGACCATGTCGTCGCGCAGCGGTTTCAGATACGGCGGCAGAAACTGGTTGACCAACCCCATCTTGTCCATCGCGTCGCCCACCAACGCCGTGAACAATTCACGTCGCGCCAGCGCGAACAGGTCTGCGTCGTTCTTCCATTCAGTCATGACTGCGGCAGGCTACGGCTTCAAGCTGCTTGCGGCCAAGAGCCTTTTTGCGCTACACAGGGGCCGATTTGCGGCGGCCATGAAACGAAGACAAATCAAGCGTATCGGTCTCGCGTTCCCTCTCGGTATTGCGTTCATGGAGCGCCTGCTGCAGGGCATCCTCGACTACGCGCGTGAGCACGGCGGCTGGGTCTTCACGCGGATGCCGGAGCGGCTGAATCCTTCGATTGACTGGCTCGCGCACTGGCAGGGCGACGGCGCGTTTGCGGTCATCACGACGGCGGCGGACGCGAAAGTGGCGCGGACGTTGCGGATGCCGGTGGTGAACCTGACGGCGTATCTGGCCGAGCCGGGCGTGCCGACGGTGATGGTGGACCATGAGGCCGCGGGACGGCTCGCGGCGCAACATTTGATCGAGCGCCGGTTTCAGCGTTTCGGCTACTACGGCACGCGAGGCATCAGCTACAGCGAGTTGCGGCGCGGAGGGTTCGCTGCCGCCGTGGCGAAAGCCAGCGGCCGGTGCAGTGTGCTCGAAGTTCCCGCCACGCTCTCCGTGCGACAGCGATGGAACCGGCAGGAGGAGGAGCTGGCGCGCTGGCTGCGGACGTTGCAGCCGCCTGTTGGTGTGATGGCCAGCACCGATTTGCGAGCGTCCATGATTGCGGACGCCTGCGCGCGGCTGGGCTTGCGCGTGCCGGAGGACGTGGCGGTCATCGGCGTGGACAACGATCCGGTGGTCTGCGAGTTCGGCCATCCGCCGCTCTCCAGCGTCTCGCGCAACGATGCCGAAGTCGGCCGGCGCGCAGCGGCGTTGCTGGACCGCTTGATGCGCGGCGCATTGCCACCCAAGCAACCGCTCCTCATCGCGCCCGACGGCGTGGTGGCGCGGCGCTCAACGCAGACGCTGGCGATCGAAGACCCGCACGTGGCTGCGGCGGTGCGCCACATCCGCGAGCACCTGCATGAGCCGTTCGGCGTGGAGCGCATCCTCGGCCTGTCGCCGGTCTCACGACGGCGGCTGGAGCATCGTTTCCGCCGGAGCCTCGGCTGCACACCGTATGCGTTCATCACACGGTTGCGGGTCGAGCGGGCGAAGGAACTGCTGGCCGGGCCGGAGAAGCGGACGTTGACCGAGATCTCGACCGCGTGCGGCTTCAGCGAACCACGCCGGTTTCGGCTGGTTTTCCAACGACAGACGGGTGCCACCCCGGCGCATTATCGAAAAGCTCGCTGAAGACACCAGCGTGACGCGAGGCCCGCTGTTGTGCAGCGCCTTCAACGATACCGCAAATGCGTTTCGAGTTTCTCTACCTGAATAGTTTCGACCGCCGGTGAAGTTCCGCGTGACATGACGCAGATTTCCACGCGGTTGGCGCCGCGCCGCCAGGCTTCGCGCGGGACAGGGCACTCCAGCCGGAGCAGCCGCTGCTTCGGGTTGATGCGGTATTGGCCCTTGCCGCCGGACGCGGGCGTCGGCGCAGGCGAGAAAATCTGCGCATCCTTCCATTCGGCGTCGCGCAGGTTGATGGACAGCGGCACGCCGTTCATGCGGATAGCGAACTCGTCCTTCTCGGTTGAACGGAAGAGGACGCAACGCAGCGTGACGCACGCGTTCGCCGAGTCAGACGCGTCGCTGATGCGCAGCGTAAACTCAGCGGGCCGGCCGTTGCCGGGAAGCGGCGCGGGAAGCGGCGCGGTGTCGTTGCGGTTGAAAAAGCCCTCGGCCCACGGGTAGCCGCCGCGGCGCTCAACGGCGAACATCTTGTCCTTGCCCGCCAGCGTGCGCGGGTCGCCAACTTCCTTGAACGCCGTCTGGCGTGAGAGCGGCGCGATCTCGCCGTCGACCGAGCGGGCCACTTCGGGCGTGCCGATGGGCCAGTTGAAGGCCACCACGCTGTCCGCGCCGCGTTGAAAGTGGTTTGCGAAAACGCCGCGCAAGAACTCGATGGAGGCGTAGCGGTAGCCGTCGGTCGTGTGGTGGTCGTCAAAGCAGGGTTGAAGCTGCACGTCGCAGCCAACCGCGCCGCGCAAGCCCTCGACATCCGCGTCCATCGTGCGCGAGCCGAGCGTCAGCACGTCCACGAGCCGCTGCTCCGCCCATGTCTTCACGTCGAAGCCGTCCGCGCGGCAGCCGTCAAGCGTCTGCGGCACGCGCGCCGCCAGCAGGAACGGCCGCCCGCGTTGCCGCGCCACTTCCAGCAACATCCGCCGCGTCATCCTCATGAACTCTGTGACGTGGCCGCGAAGCTCCCACTGCCGGCCCACCGGCAACACCGGAACGTGGCGGGCGAAATCAATCTGGATTCCGTCGAGGTCGTAGCGCGTCGCCAGCTCGCGCAGCAGCGCCAGCTTGTGTTCGCGCAAGCCCGCCGACGCGAGGTTCCACATGCCGTGCGGCCACCACGATGCCGGCACCACCCAATCGGGATGCGCGATCTTGAGCGGGTCGGGTTGCTTCGCGTGGCCGCCGCCGGGCAGGATGTCCACTTCGCTGATGCGGTGGTTCCAGAACACCTCCCGCTTGCGCCGGCGCGTCTCCTTCACCAGTTCCGCGACCCAGTCCAAACCCTCGCGGAGCCACTGTTGCACCAGTGGCGCGGCTTCGCGCGTCACCACCTGGCTTGGATAAGCCGCGCCTGTTGCGCAGCCGCCGATATCCCACCAGATCGCATCAATCTGACTGCCCGGCTCGTCCACATACGAAAACACCGCGTCGCGAAACGGCGCGAATGGCGCGCCCTCCGGGTGCATCTTCCCGTAGTTGAGCATCACCCAATGGACGTCGTGCTGGATGACGATGCGCCACTTCCGCCGTCGCACCGCGTCGCGATGAGCAGCTGGCAGGTCAACGGGCGTCTCACCCGCGAGCGCGCCGCACGCCGTGCCCGCGGTGACAGCCACTGCTGACGATTTCAGAAACTCTCGACGGTTCACTTTGCTTTCTTCTTGCCGCCCTTCTTGGCTGGCCGCTCTGGCTCCGGGTCGGTAAACGGTGAACGCTCGAACGTCTGGCCGTCGCCGATGACGCGCGGATCCTTGGCGTCAGTGAGAATCTTCACCAGCCGCACGGCCATCTCACGCTTCGCATCGGTATAAGCAGGATTGTCGGCGACGTTCATGGTCTGGTCGGGGTCCTTGCGGAGGTCGAAGAGTTGTTCGGCGGGACGCTTCGCGAAAGCGTAGTCGTAGTGCCATTGCCATTCCGGCAGCGCGTATTGGCCGACCAGCCACGCTTTCGTCGGGCTAGCGTCCATGTCGGCGAAAGCGACGAAGGTGTTGTGCTCCAACTCGGTGGCGGGCGGCAGGTCGGCCCGGCTGGTGAACTTTGGGCTGCCCATCGGCCAGCGATCAGGCGCGAAGTTGCGGACGTAGAGGAAGTCTTTCGTTCGCAGCGCGCGGTGTGGATATGGCAGGTGACCTTCGCGCGCGGCAGCGACGTGACGCTCGCGACCGGTGACAACCCATGTGCGCGATGGGTCCACGAGACCGGACTTTACGGAACGGAGGACGTTCATCAAGCTGCGGCCGGTCATCACACCGGGCGGCTTCACGCCACCGGCTTCGAGGAACGTCGGCGCGAGGTCCATCAGATTCACGAAGTCGTCCACAATCCGCCCGCCTTGGCCGCCGGGCACGCGGGCGATGAGCGCGACGCCGACGCCGAAGTCGTAGAGGTTGCACTTGCCGCCGGGCATGCCGGGCATGCCGTGGTCGCCGCTGATGACGATGAGTGTGTGGTCGAGTTCGCCGATCTCCTCCAGCTTCTTGACGAGCACACCGATGCCAGCGTCCCACGCTTGGATTTCGCCCATGTAGTCGGTGTAGTCCTCGCGCACCTCCGGCACGTCGGGCATGAACTTCGGCAGCTTGCCTTTGACGAAATCCGGCTCGATGCCCCACAGCGCCTTGCCGGAGCCTTTCTCCCATTTGCGGTGCGTGAGTGTTGGCCCGAACCAATAACAGAACGGCTGGCCCGGCTTCCGATCGGAGAGGAAGGTGGCGAAATTATCGCGCACCTGGCCCAGAATCTTCTGTTTCGCCGCCTCAAACGTCATCCCCTCGCGCACCAGCTTCGTCGCGTTCTCGGAGAAGTCGCAGAAGTCACGGCCGGCCTTCTCGTAGGCGTATTGTTGGCCGCCGTAGGGCGCGTCGGCGGGCGTGCCGGGACTCCAGACTTTGTGGCTCTTGCCAATGTGATAGCCTGCGTCGCGCAGCATCAGCGGGTAGCTCGGAATGCTCGCGTCCCACTGTGCGCCCTGGAGGATCGCGCCGCGATGCGTGCGGAAGAAATACTGTCCCGACAGCAACGAGCTACGGCACGGCGTGCAGCTCGGCGCGGTGACGAACGCGTTCTTAAACAACACGCCCTCGCGTGCTACGCGGTCAATCACCGGCGTCTTGAGGACTTGGTTGATGGATGGTCGCGTCTCGATGGTCGTGTAACAGTTCGCGTAGCGCCCCCAGTCATCCGCGAAACAGAACACAATGTTCAACCGCTTGTCCACCGTATCCGCCGCCGTGCACACTCCCGCCGCTGCCGACATGGCGAGCGCGCAAGGCAAAATCATCTTTTTCATTCGTGGGTCTTTCGTTGCTTGCTGCTGTTGACGGCTTCGGGGAGGCCGCGTTTCGGGGAGCCGTCGCGGCTCACTCCGAGTCGTCCGAGGCGCGGCCGCTGAAGCCGCAGACGCCGCGTTTGGTGGCGGCGATGAACTCGATGAAATGTTTCAGTTCCGGCGACTCCGGCATCTGGCGGAGCTGGGCGAGCGCGTCGCTGACGTTGAGACCGCCGAGGTAGAGGGCGCGGAACGCCTGTTTGAGCGAGGTGCGAGTGGCGAGGCTCGCGCCGGCACGGCGCAGGCCGATGATGTTCAGGCCGCTGACGTCGTTGGTGTGGTTGGTGATGCAATAGGGCGGCACGTCCATGGAGACGCGCGAGCCGCCGCGCATCAGGCAGAGCGTGCCGAGCCGGACAAACTGGTGGACGAGGCAGTTGCCGCTGATGTTGACGCGGTCCTCGACGATGACGTGGCCGCCGAGCGTGCCGCCGTTGGCGATGATGACGTGGTTGCCGACCTGGCTGTTGTGGCCGACGTGGCTGGTGCACATGAAATAGCAGTTGTCGCCGATGCGCGTGGTGCGGTCGTCCTTGAGCGCGCCGCGGTGGACGGTGACGTGTTCGCGGAAGATGTTCTTCGCACCGATCTTCAGGAACGCCTCGCTGCCGTCGTAGCCGAGGTCCTGCGGGTGGCCGCCGATGACCGCGCCAAAATGGATGACATTGTCGGGGCCGATGTCGGTCCAGCCGGTGAGGTAGGCGTGCGGGCCGACCTTGGTGCGCGGGCCGATGTGGACATGGTCCTCAATGATGGCGCCGGGACCGACCTCGACGGTGGAGTCAAGCTCGGCTTTTGGCGAAACGATGGCGGTCGGATGTATGGCCATTAGATCAAACCCATTTCTTTCAAGCTGGCGTAAATCTCGGCACGGCTCGCGCCGCGTTTACCGATGATAATGTGGTCAACGACCTCGATTTTCAACACCCGACCAGCCTCGATCAGCTCACGGGTGATCTTGATGTCGTCGCTCGACGGCGTCGGGTCGCCGCTGGGGTGGTTGTGGACGAGAATGACGCTGGCGGCGGCGGCGCGGATGGCTTCCTTGAAGACTTCGCGGGGGTGGACGAGGCTGGAGTTGAGCGTGCCGCGGCTGACGCTCACATCGCGGATGAGGCGCTGCTTGGTGTCGAGCAACAGGACGTGGAACTCTTCCACCTCGTAGTGCTGCATCTCCTCGTGGAAGCGGTCCGCGACCTCGCGGGGCGTGCGGAAGAGCGGGCGCGGCGCGCGGGATTTCGGCAAGCGAGCCGCCAACTCGAAGGCGGCCTTGAGTTGCACGGCCTTGGCGAGGCCGACGCCCTTGACGGCGCTGAGTTCCTCCACGGACGCAGCGGCGAGTTGATCGAGGGTCTGGAACCGTTCGAGGAGATGGCGGCCGATCTCGATGGCGGAGCGTCCGCCGGTGCCGGTGCGCAGCAGGATGGCGATCAACTCGGCGGTGTCGAGCCGTTCGGCGCCGAGCGCGTGGAGTTTCTCGCGCGGGCGCTCCGACAACGGCAGATCAGTGATGCGGTAAGCCACAGGCCGCATCCTACCGCCGCCCCCGCCGCGTGGGAAGCGAATGATTTGAGTTGGGCCGGCCGTTTCAATAACTCGCCGCCCGCAGCAACTCGATCTGCGCCTGGGTGGCGTGCATCATCCAGCCGAGCATGGCGGCGAGGCCGAAATAGATGGCGCTCATCAGCCCGCGTTGGGCCGGCGTCAGTTCGTAAAATCGCCGCTCCGCCTCGCTCTGCTGGCGGAACAACGCAAGCACCCGCGGCAGTGACAGGCCGACAATCAGCACGACGAAAAGGTTGAACGACGATTGCAACAGCACGAACACCATCAGGACCAGCCCCGCCACCCACAGCCACGGCGAGATCGCCGTCACCACCCGCCCGCCATCCAGCGGCACGATCGGGATCAGGTTGAAGAGGTTCAGCCAAAAACCGGCGTAAGCCAGCGCGAGGAAGAGAGGATCCCTCAGAAGCTCGTAAGCCAGCAGGCACACGAACGCGCCCGCCGTGCCCATCAGCGGTCCGCCGATGCCGACCTGCGCCTCGATCCACGCGTTGCGCGGCGCCTCTTTGAGCGCGATGGTCGCGCCCATGAACGGGATGAACACCGGCAGGCCGACTTTCAGCCCGCAGCGGCGCGCGGCGACGAGGTGGCCGCATTCATGCACGAACAGCAGCACCACAAAACCCGCCGCGAACCACCAGCCCCACATCAACGCATAAACGACAATGCTCAGGAGCATCGTGCCGCCCGTTTTCAGCAGGAACGGGAAGAACTTGAAGACCAGCACGGCGGCGGCGGCAATGGCCGTGGCCCATTTTCTCCATGGGCTGTGGTGTTGCGGTTGATGACTGTAGCTCAATGTTGCTCTCCTTCCGCTATAGGTTCCAAACAGAACTCCTCGCGCGGCTCGTAACGGAAAAAGCGCGCGACGATGGACTGCCGCTCCCGCGCCGCGTTGTAGTCACGGACTTGCGCGTTGTAATCATCCGCCGCGCGTTGAATGGCCTCGAACGCCCCCGTCAGCGCCGCCGCTGCTTCGGCAAAAACCTCATCACCGCCGACCGCGAGCGCGGCGCGCAGCCCGCGGCTCAACTGATTCTCCGTCAGCGCCTTCATCGCGAAACCGGAGACGAACTCCGCCTGCGTGAGCATGTCGTGCAGCGCGAGGATCGGCGCATCGTCCGGACGGGCGGCATTGGCCACCAGTCGCCGGCCGAGGTCGTGGCGTGTTTCGAGCGCGGCCTGCACGCCCGACCAAGCGGCAGTGACGCGCGTGGCTTGTGCTTGGAGCCGGCGTTTGCCCAGCGCCAGCACCATGACCGCCCAGAGCAGCGCTAGCCCGATGATGCCGATGAGTCTCACAGCCGGGCCAGCACTCCTTGGTTGACCTCCGCGGCCTTCTCCCTGCCGCAGAGCAACTCCACCAGTTTGAAAGCGAACTCCATCGCCGTGCCCGCCGACTGGCTGGTGATCACCGGCCCGTCCACGACGACACGCTCGTCCACGACCGTGCCGGCAGCGAGTTGCGCGCGGGAGCCGGGATGGCTGGTGGCCCGCCGCCCTTCCAACACGCCGTAGGCCGACAGCACTGTTGGCGCGGCGCAAATGGCGGCGGTGATCTTGTTCCGGGCGCGCAGCCGCTCGATGAGCGTCTGGATGCGCTGGTCGGCGCGAAGGTTGTTGGTGCCGGGCTGGCCGCCGGGCAGGACAATCATGTCGAACTCATCCGCGCGCCCCATCGCGTCGTCGAGCGGGCAATCCGGCAGATGCCGGGTCTTTCGGGAAGCCTCAATGGGGCCGGCTTGTGTGCCCGCGACGGTCACTTCGACGCCAGCGCGGCGAAGGACGTCAATGACCGTGATCGCCTCGATCTCCTCGAAGCCGGGCGCGAGTGGAACCAAAACCTTTTTCGTCATCGCCCGACCCTAGCATGGAAGCCGCCGCGCATCCAAGCCGGCAGGCGCCCTGAACGGCCTATTTCTTCTTCCCGCCGGTGGCTTGGTTGATGACGACGCGCTGGCGGGCGCGAGGCGAGGCCCATTTGCTGGCGGCGACGTCGTCCTCGGTGAAGACGGCCATGAGGATCTGTTTCTCGGCGGTGCGGGCGAAGTCGTAGATGACGTAAATCGTGCCGTCGGGAGCTTGCACGCCGTCGGGATAGGAGACGCCGGCGCGCTCGTCGAGCATGAGGCCGCCGCGCCATGTTTTGCCATCGTCGTCGGAGAGGTGCGCGATGAGGTGGGATCGCGTCTTTTTGTCGGGCGGCTCGTGATGGACGAGGAGGAGTTTGCCGGAGGCGAGGCGGCGGATGAAGAACCGCGAGTTGACGTGCGGGATGTTGGAAGGCTGGCCCTCGCTCCATGTTTTGCCACGGTCGGTGGAGACGCTCTCGCCGATGCCGTATTGGGTGCGCACGAGCGTCCAGAGGTTGCCGTCGCGGCGCTCGATGACCATGTGCTCGTCGAAAACGCGCTTGGGCACTTGCGCGCCGACGCGAAGGCTCCAAGTCTTGCCCTTGTCGGTGGAGCAGACAACGTTCGCGCCGGTTTCGGCGGCGAGGCTGTGGGCGTGGGCCATGTTCTTGAGGCCGGAGGCGGGGCGTTTCCAGACGGCGGCAGGCAACAGCCACTCGCCGGAGGAGAGGACGGTGGGCTTGTTCATCATGATGCCATTGCAGAGGCGGCGCGGCGCGGACCATTTCGGTTTTTCGTCGCCGGAGTTCTCGGTGACGATGGCCCAGACGCCGGCGCGGCCGTCCCACCACGAGATGCTTTGCGCCCAGAAGAACCAAAGCCGGCCCAGCGGGTCGTGCCAGAGACATGGATCGAACGCGCGCACCGGGCCGGCCGGGTCAATCACCAGTTTCACCTTCGACCAGGATTTACCGTTGTCGGCGCTGGTGACGAGGACGACGAAGTTGTCGGGGCCTTCGCCGGTGCCGCCGCCATACCACGTGGCCCAGAGGCGGCCGTTGGCGGCGCGCTCAATGCCGGGGATGCCTTGGAATGCGCGCACGCTGTCGGCGTATTGCGGGCCGAGGTCGGTGTTGACGGACGCCGGCTGGAGCGCGGGATCGGCGGCGATCTTCGCGCCGAGTTCGTCGAGTTCTTTCATGGTGAAACGGACGCTGACGATGAACGGCGATTCGCCGGCGATCCAGTGGCCGTAGGTCGTGGTGACGAACGTGCCGTTGGGCAGCAGTTCGAGGCCGGCGTAGGTGCAGTCAGCGCCTTTGTGGTTGTCCATCAGCCGCACGCGATATTGCCCCTCGCGGCCGTGGACGATGTCGTCGTAGACACCTACCCAGCCGACCCAGTCGCCGTAGGTGGGACTCTCGTGCGTCGTGTCACGGAATGTGATGAAGAGCCGGCCGTCGGGCGCGTAACGGGCCACGTGGCGGTCGCCGGTGAGCGCGCCGGGAAGTTCGCGCGGCTCGCTCCATGTTTCGCCTTCATCGTTGGAGAAGATGACGAATGAGTTGAGTTGGCGGCTGTTCTCGCGCAGCAGCACAGCGAGTTGCTTGCCGTCGGGCGAGCGCACGATGCCCGGCTCACAAAGATGCGCGGGCGGACGCGACGCGATGGCGACAGGCTGGCTCCAGGTGAGGCCGCCGTCGGTGGAAACGGTCTTATAGACGGTAAAGATGGGCGGCTTCTGCGACTTGCCGCCGGCGCGCAGGAAGCGGCCGTCGTCGTGGAAGAGCGCCATGTAATGGCCGTTCTTGAGTCGCTCGACGCTGGCCATTGTGACGACACCGCCGAAATCGCCGATGGGTTTGAGTTCGCTCCAAGTCGCGCCATCGTCCTCCGATACTGCCATGCGAATCGGGTAGAGGCCGGAGAACATGATGAGCCGCTTCTTGCCTGCGGCGTCCACGACGCGGTGAATCGTCGGCACTTCCAGCGATGTCGCCCAACTCGCCGGCGTCGGCAGTCGCTCGGACCACGTGCGCCCACCGTCGCTGCTGCGTTTCATCACGACCGCGCCGCGTCCGTGGCCTTTGGGATAGACGGCGATGATCGTCTTGCCGTCTTCGAGAAGCACAGTGGTCGGGTGGCCGAGATACTGGCCGGCTTCCTTGTCTACGATGACCTGCCGCTTTGTTTGGCCCGCGAGGTCAATCAGCGGGACGTTGTAGCCGCGAGGCTGGGGCTTTTGCGCGGGAGCTTCTGCGCGCGCGGTGATGACAAGACTGGCGCTGAGAACACAAACGATGATGGCCAATGGTTTCATGGATTCTCCTCTGCCCCCCAACGACATCAACACACAGCAATCCCGCGCCGCCCCAGAAAACAACCAGCGCGCGGATGTCCTCATAAACATTCGCGCGGACCGGTTCCACTCCGACCGTTGATTTGGACCTACGCTGACTTCTGGCGGCGGCGAGCGATGAAAACATATCCTACCGTCAACAACCCGACCGCTGCCGCGAGATACGCAGCGTCCGGCCATGAGGTGGGGGGGGTAATCATCACAATCAGCGCGAGGGCCAGCACAACGTAAGCCGCAATGACCTTTATCTTCACGCCGTTTATTTACCTTAAATCTCCCCGGAGTGACAAGACAAGACTCGCCTACTTCGCACTGGCCGGTCCGTAGCCCAGCTTCGGCTTGCCATCGTCGGCGAGCTTGTCGCAGGCCCAGAGCAGGCCACGCGTGACGAGGTCGAGGTAGCGGCCGTCGCTGACGGTGATGTTGTTGTGGCCGATGGTGGTGTTGAAGACGCGGGTCTTGCCGTTGTAGGCGCTGGTCCACGTGACGACCCAGTTCGTTTCCTTTTCCGTGACCTCTTCGGTGCCGTCCTTGAGCTTCTTCTTCTGCTTGGCGATTTGCTTGCCCATTGCGAGCGGGTGGGCGTTGTCGAAGACCTTGATGTTGTTGTAGTGCTCCTCGTTCACGGTCACCCAGTCACTCAACCCGCGCGTGATTGGATGGTTCGGATCCACATGGCTGATCGCGATCGGTGCTTGCGGGCCGTGGCCGCTCGACTGAAGGCCGAGGTAGTCGAACCAAAGCGCGCGCTGCGAGCCGGGCGCGGCAGGTTCGCCGGGATTGCCGATGCGGTAACAGTGCATCGCGCAGTGGAGGTTCACGCCGGGGATGCCGTCGCGGTGCGGTTTGAGGACGCCCTCGATGACAGTGGGATCGGAGATGCCGGCGGCGCACTCATCGTGGATGACGACATCGTAGCCGGCGGCGTAATCGGGCTTGCTGTAGAACGAGAACGGCGGTTTCACGCTCCGGTCCTCGGAGTAAAGGATGTCAACGACGACATGGGCGCGCTCCTCGATGCCCTTTTTGAGGATGTCCTTCTGCGTTTTGTAGTCGTGGCAGCAACCGCCGGCGATCAGCAGCGCCTTGATCGGCTTCGGCGCTGCGGCGGCGCGGCTGGTGGCGGGGCAGCAGATCAGGATGGCGGCGAGGATGCAAAGCAGTCGGGTCACAGAATCAGGCCTTTCGTCGTTTGATGTTTCGGTTTCTGGCGGGAACAGACAACGTCCAACGCGAAAACTCAAGCGGAAAGGGGCGCTACCGCCTTTGCTTGCGCGGGGTTTGGCGGGCGTGTAGATTTCGCGCCCGATGAAGGCGGTTTATTTCAAAGAGCACGGCGAACCTGAGAAGCTCCAGTTTGGCGAGATGCCAGAGCCGAAGATTGGGCCGGACGAGGTGTTGGTGCGCGTGCGCGCGTGCGCGCTAAACCATCTCGACATCTGGGTGCGGCAGGGGCTGGGCATTCCCATCGAGATGCCGCATATCAGCGGCAGCGATATCGCCGGCCTCGTGGCCGATGTCGGCGAGAACGTGAAGCACATCCGCACCGGCCAGCAAGTCGTCATCGCACCGGGTATCAGTTGCGGGCAGTGCGAACACTGCGTCAGCGGCAACGACAGCCAGTGCGTCAGCTTCGACATCATGGGCATGCGGCGGCAGGGCGGCTACGCGGGATTCGCCAAGGCCCATGCCAAGGACGTGCATCCGGTGTCTAGCCGGCTCGGCTTCGAGGAGTGGGCTTCGATCCCGTTGGTGTTCCTGACCGCGTGGCACATGCTGGTGACGCGCGCGCGGCTGGCACCGGGCGAAACAGTGCTGGTGCATGCTGCCGGCAGCGGCATCGGCTCGGCGGCGATCCAAGTGGCGAAACTTTGCGGCGCGCGCGTGATCACGACGGCGGGCAGCGACGAGAAACTCGACCTCGGCAAGCGGCTTGGCGCGGACGTGTGCATCAATTACGACCGGGAGGATTTCGTCACGCGGACGTTGACGGAAACCGGCGGGCGCGGCGTGGACGTGGTGTTCGAGCACATCGGCCCGGAGATGTGGCCGAAGAACCTGCGTTGTCTGGCGCGCGGCGGGCGGATGGTGTTCTGCGGCGCGACCACCGGCGCGGAAGCGCAACTGAACATCCGCATGGTGTTCATCAATCAGCAGTCCATCATCGGCTGCTACATGGGCGGTAAGCGGGAGTTCATCGAGGTGTTGCGGCAGGTGGAGGCTGGCAAGCTGCGGCCGGTGGTGGATCGCCGCTACACGTTGCAGGAAGCGGCGGTGGCCCAGCAGCGGATGCTCGACCGCAAGAACCTCGGCAAGATTGTGTTGGTGGTTTGAGTTTGGGCGAGTCAACGAAAGGCAACATGGCAACCAACGAAATCATCGTCCTGAAACGGGATTGCCAGGCGATCCAGATACCCTCCGGCCACGTCAACACGCTGTCGGCGGGCACGGAGGTGGCGATCACGCAGACGCTCGGCGGCTACACCGTCTCGGCGCGCGGCGCGCTCTATCGCATTGCACCTCACGACGCCGACGCGCTCGGCTTCGAGAAACCGGCGGCAGCAGCGAAGGCCGGCGGTGCGGGCGCTACGGACGAGAAGGTTTTCGAGCAACAGGTTTGGGAGGCATTGAAAAACTGCTACGACCCGGAGATTCCCGTCAACATCGTTGACCTCGGCCTCATCTACGACATGCGCACGACGCCGGCGTCGCAGGGCGGACGGCGCGTGGACGTGAAGATGACACTCACGGCACGCGGCTGCGGCATGGGGCCGGTCATCGCCGCCGACGCGCGGCAAAAACTGCTCGCCCTTGCCGGCGTGGCGGACGCCACCGTTGAGGTG
>Ga0233425_10007428_pt1 | contig 15420 bp, 11 predicted proteins | sample Watercolumn_Towu_2_FD_181712 | JGI IMG/M metagenome (GOLD analysis project Ga0233425, IMG submission 181712) | Freshwater microbial communities from Lake Towuti, South Sulawesi, Indonesia - Watercolumn_Towuti2014_140_MG | ecosystem: Environmental > Aquatic > Freshwater > Lake | place...
CTCTGTGTTCTCTATCTTCTCTGTGGTGAATAAAACTATCTGCGTTCTATCTTTCAAAACATCTTCGCAAACTCTCTCTTCCTCCTGCTCTTCCATCCGCCCTTATGATAAGCATATCCCGCAATCAAAGGCATTGCAATCGTCGCTTCCGAATATACCATCTGTTCATAAGTCATATCAACCTTACCCCAAGAACTCGCTTCTTTCAGAGTAGAACCCGACAACGCTCCGTCCCTTTCGTCTGCAACTGTAATCTGTATTGCATATTTATGCATCGGCACATCTTTTTCAAGCACATCGCAGGCAACCACTACATCCTGCGTGAAATTCTTCGGAACACCTCCCCCAATCATAAACAATCCCGTTTCAAATGCCTTCAGTTTTATCTTTGTCAACTCAAGAAAATCCGCCGCAGAATCAATCGAAACATGCTTTACAGGATTATTCCATTGATGAGTAATAAATCCAAATCCAGCCGAACAATCTGAAAATGCAGGTACAAAAATCGGTACATTATGCTTATATGCCTGATATACAACGGACTCTTTATTTTTTCCGTATTTGTCGAGATACTTTCCCATCTCCCAAATAAATTCGCGTGAAGAATAAGGTCTCTTTTCAAGACTATCGCAGATTTTCCCAACCGTTTCGTCGCAGATTCTTAAATCTTCTTCGTCGATATACGTATCATAAATTCTGTCTATCATCAAATCTCTCAATTCATTATCGTTTACAAACTGCGTTCCGATATAATGTTTGAATCCAAGCCCCTCAAAAAAATCCTGGTCAACAATAATTGCACCTGTGGAAATTATCACATCCACCATATTATTTCTTATCATATCCACCACCACATTCTTCAATCCCGCCGAAAAAAGTGACCCTGCAAGACAAAGCATCACCGAACATTTTTTATCCCTCAGCATCATATCATAATACTTCGCCGCACGGTACAAATTCCTCGCCTGAAAAGCCATATCCTTATAAGATTCAACAAGTTTAATCACATTGTGCTTCTTTATATCAATATGCTTAATAGTTTCCTTTAAATAATCTTTCTTCTTTGCCATAAAAATAATTTTTTATTGTAAATTTTTACAATATAAAACTTTCTAAAATCATAAAAAATTCTTTTTAATATAAACGTTATATGTAGAACCTGTCATTGCGAGCGAAGCGAAGCAATCTCTGACATTCAAAAGTAGATTACTTCTTTCTCAAGTCTACACTTAATGAATTATAATCATTATATTATATTTTGACTTTGAAATTATTTTCTTATAATTTAATTTTATTTATAAATTGGGAGTCAAGTATATAATATTTTGATAAAATATATATTATTCATAGTAAATATTTATTTTTTAATAAGAAAGTGAAGCAAATAATAAAACATTCAATCGATTATCTCTGGAAAAAACGAAAATTTACTCCAACTGATAATCAGCGTTCGGCAATACTTCATACAGAAGGGCCTCTTTTTCTTACTGCAGGTCCAGGCTCAGGTAAAACCCGTGTCCTTCTCTGGAGAACTTTGAATCTGATAGTTTATAATAGTATTAACCCCAAAGAAATCTTTCTCAGTACATTTACAGAAAAAGCAGCTCTTCAGTTAAAAGAAGGTTTGAAAAGTCTACTGGCAATGGTATCAAACGAAACCGGCAAAGCATTCGATATTTCCAAAATGTCTATCGGAACTGTTCATTCAATTTGTACTTCTATTCTCTCCGACAGAAGATTCACTGAAGGCGAAAGAACACATCCGCCTGTCATTAAAGATGAATTATCTCAGTATTTTCATCTTTATAAAAAAAGTTTTTGGAGAGAATTAATAGAGGCTGCAGGATTCGACAACGAAGAGCTTTCTCAAAGAACAATTAACCAGTATTTATCGGGGCGTGATTCCGGCTCAAGGCATATTGCAGTTGTAAACTGCATTTCTTTGTTCAATAGATTTTCCGAAGAATGCATAAATCCTTCTTCTGTAAAGACAACTGACACAACCCTTAAGAAATTATTAAAGGCATATAAATTTTATCTTGATTCGCTTAATTCAAATCATACAAAAATAGCAGACTTGTCGTTGCTTCAGCAATATGCCCATAATCACATTACTAATTTCAAAAATTCCGGAAATGTTTTCAAACATATCATCATTGACGAATATCAGGATACAAACTCCATACAGGAAAAAATCTTCTTCGAGCTTGCAAAAGGACATAAAAATATTTGTATCGTAGGAGATGACGACCAGGCACTTTATCGTTTCAGAGGGGCAACCGTTGAAAATCTTGTCGAGTTTCCCGAACGCTGTAAGAATATTTTAAAAATCAAACCGAAGCGTATCGATTTAAATATAAATTTTCGTTCCAAGAAAAAAATTGTCGAGTATAGTCAGAACTTCATTACCAAAACCGATTGGAAAAAAGAAAATGGAAAAGGTGAATATCGGGTTTCCGGGAAAATTATTGAATCATTCAGTAATGATAGACTAAATACCGTTATTGTTTCTCAGCACGATAAGTCTCACGTAGTTTATCTTGAAATTGCAAAGTTTATCAAAAAATTAAAAACCTCTAAAAAAATTCACGATTATAACCAGGTTGCATTTCTTTTTCCATCTATCAGAAACAATGGAGGTCCCTCGGCAAGAGTAAAGGGCTTTATGGATGCTTTCAACCAGCTCGATATTCCTTATTATGCTCCCCGCGCAGGAAAATTCCTTAACGTTGAGGAAGCTATGGCTGTATTTGGTTTATTTTTAAAAATATTTGGAAAACCGCATTTAGGTAAAGTTAGCGGTGGATTACTTGAATTTCAGTTATGGATGATTAATTCTAAAAAATTCGCCGAATCGTTAATCTCAAAAGACAAATACCTAAGCAAATTCATTGAAGACCGGCAGAGCGAAATCGCAACACTGCTCGAAGATTATGAAGCATTTTTAAATCAGATTAGACGCTTGAAATTAAAGCCAGAAGATGACTATATCCCCGAAAAAATGTTTAAACAATTTTCAGAAACCCCGGGAATTTCTACCAAAGCCAAAAAAGCAGTCAGTAGTTTTTATTTTAACCGCATCGCCTCCGAAAGGCACAAATCAGGCAAACCTTTTACAATTAAATATATCATCAATCGGGCAACAGCACTTGACTGGAACATCCTCGATCTTTTCTATCAGCTAAATGGTTTTAAATATTTTAAAGATATTTATGAAAAAGCATCTCTTGAAAAAGACCCCGACGAAGGTCCAATCTGCAATTTGGGCTTGATTACTCAATATCTTTCAAGATTTCTTGATGAATATCCCCCGATTCTCACGGCACCCTTCCTGAAAGAAGATAAATTTATTAATTTATTTTTCCTTTCATATGTCTATGCTCTCTATCGGCTTCAGGAAAGCGAATACGAAGATGAGAAAGACCCTTTCCCAAAAGGCAGAGTCTCCTTTATGACAATTCATCAGGCAAAAGGACTCGAATTTCCAGTTGTCGTTCTCGGAAGTGTTTTCAAAACCGACAGGGGACCAACAAAAGTCGAACAGATTATAAGGAAACTCAATGTTCAAAATGACGGCGAACCCCTTGACAAAATAAGTTCATTCGATATCAGCAGGATGTTCTATGTCGCTCTTTCCCGACCGCAGAATCTTCTTGTTATGCCTAAATATAAAGGACCAAGCTGTGCTTCGGAATCTTTCAAAAATATTTTTATTGAAAACAAATTTGTCGAAATAAAAGATTTTGATTTTGGACATCTTCAGAAATCAGAAATTAAAAACGAAGACCTCGGCGATACTTATTCATTCACTTCAGATTATTTGCAGTATAAGAAATGCCCCCGCCAGTATATGGTTTTCCGGAAATACGGTTTCGTTCCATCCCGCTCCCAGACTATGTTTTTCGGAAGCCTTGTCCACCAGACAATTGAAGATTTGCATAATTTCTTAATCACTCAATATAAGAAAAATGACTGATAAAGATATTGAAAATAAAATTAAAGAATATTTCGAGGGTAACTACGAAACCCTCAAAACCTCAGGTGGACACTCGCTTACCGAAAGCGTCAAGCAGCAGGCTTTGAATCAGGTTCTCCTGTACTGGAAGCGGTTAAATGACCTTGCCAAAAAGGTCACAAGCACCGAAGAAAAACTTTCACTCACAGATTTAACCACCCCCAATGGGAGGAAATATTCAATCGAGGGAATCGTTGATATTGTCAAAGAAGGTGAAGATACCTGGCTCTATGACATCAAAACACACGACCTCGAATATATTCAGAAAAATAAAGAAATATATGAACAGCAGTTGAATGTCTATGCCTATATCTGGCAGAATCTCAGAAAAAACAAACTTAATCATACTGCTGTCATCTCCACCGCCTTGCCCGATAATATTAAAAACAATATTAACAATGAAAAATTACTGGAAGAATATTTCAAAAAATGGAATCCAGTCGTTGAACTCGATTATGACCAGTCCAAAGTTGATGATACAATCCGTGAGTTTGGCGAAGTCGTTGATAATATTCACGACAATAAATTTGACCCGGCTGATATCGGGACCCTTAAATCCTCTTATTCAGGTGTTAAGTCCCACGAATTGTTCGGCACCCGTGTCTGCCGTAATTGCGACGCTCGATTTTCCTGCGTTTCTTTTGCAGAATTTGCACTCGGCACAAGAGGAAACCTTAAACAGAAATTCGAAGATTACTATAATAATTACGGAACCGATGCCGACCGGGAAGACTGGATTGTCGGCAATCTAAACGAAAATATTCCGGAAGTTTAAAATTTAAAAATTTATATGCCCCATTCAAAATTGCGCCCTTCATTCACATTTGATGAAGAAAAATTAAACGAACTAAAGAAAATTGCCCCTGAAGCTTTTGCAGATGGAAAAATTAACTGGGATACCCTCAGGGAATCCCTTGGGGAGTACCTTGAAGATTATGAAGAATCCTCAGAGTCTTTCGGTCTTTTCTGGCCCGGAAAAAAACAGGCTCGCCGAATCGCCTCCACGCCAAGCAAGGGAACCCTCATTCCTGTCGAAGGTGAAGGAGTTGAAGAAGAAAACACCCATAACATCTTTATCGAAGGAGAAAATCTTGAAGTTTTGAAACTTTTACAGAAAAGTTATGCAGGTAGAATTAAAATGATTTATATTGATCCTCCTTATAATACCGGAAATGACATTGTCTATGAAGATGATTTTAAAGAACCCCTCCAGGAATATCTTAAAAGAACAGGACAGATTGATGAAGAGGGTAAATCACTTACAACCAACACCCGGGCAGACGGCAGATTCCATTCCAAATGGCTCTCTATGATGTATCCACGTCTCAGGCTTGCAAGGAATTTATTAAGAAATGATGGAGTGATTTTTATCAGCATTGATGATAACGAGGTTCATAATCTTAGAGAATTAATGAATGAAATATTCGGAGAGGAAAATTTTATTGAGAATATTATATGGCAAAAAAAATACAGCCCTCAAAATGATGCAACATATTTTTCAACAATGCATGATTATGTAATTTGTTTTGCGTTTAAAAAAAAGAATAACAAAAAGGATGTTGGATGGCAAAGAATATTGTTGCCAAGAGATGAAAAAAGTATTGAAAGATATAAAAATTTTGACAATGACCCTAGAGGAGATTGGAAACCAGGCGACTTTACAGCAGAAGGACCCTCTAAAAATTGTATATATCCAATTATCGGGCCAACAGGTATTGAGCATAATCCACCCGTTGGTAAAAGATGGGTTTTTAATTATGAAAATTATCTGGAGTTAAGAAAAGATAATAGATTATGGTTTGGTAATGATGGTAATAATTATCCCGCATTAAAAAGATTTAAAAGTGAAGTTCAAGATGGATTAGTGCCAAATAGTATCTGGTTCTATAAAGACGTGGGTCATACTCAAGAAGCAAAACAAGAGGTCAATGATTTGTTTGATGGAATACCAGTTATGGATTATCCAAAACCGGTAAGATTATTAAAAAGAATTGTACAAATATCCTGTTTTACTAATGATATTGTTTTAGATTTTTTTGCCGGTTCAGGGACTACATCACACGCTGTTATTGAAATAAATAAAGAAGATATCGGAAATAGAAAATGGATAATGGTTCAAATGCCCGAGAACTGTGATGAAAAAAGTGAGGCTTTTAAAGCAGGATATAAAACAATTGCTGAAATTTCAAAAGAAAGAATACGAAGAGTAATTAAAAATTTGCGGAATAATAAAAAAGGGAAACTTGATTTTGATAAAGATAAATTGGATTTAGGTTTTAAAGTTTTTAAACTTAAGGAATCTAATTTCAAAGACTGGAATGATTATTCGGGAGATAGTATTAATGAGCTTGATACCTTATTTGAAAAATCATCAGACCCCTTAAATTACGGATGGAAGAAAAAAGACCTTCTTAATGAAATTCTTCTGCTGGAAGGTTTTCCGCTCGATAGCAAAATCAAATCTTTAAAAGAATTTAAAAATAATAAAATAAAACAGGTTACATCGGATTTCCACGAACATAAATTGTTGATTTGCCTTGATGAAAAAATAGAAAAAGAAACTATCAAAAATATGAATCTTAATGAAAATGATATTTTTGTCTGTCTCGATAGTGCAATTACCGATAAAGATAAGGTCAATCTCTCCGATAAAGGATTTTTGAAAACTATTTAATTATGAAAAGAAAATATGCTTAAATTCAAATTTGACCCAAACCAGGAACACCAGAAAATAGCGGTTGACAGCATTAATGAACTCTTTGAGGGTTTTCCCAAAATTGATGATTCATTCAGAATGGTTTCCGATGATACAATTGCAAATATCCCGTTTAATGATAATTTTGACGAAAGCTGGCTCCACGGCAACCTCAATTTTATTCAGGAAAAAAATGAACTCCCTCTGAGCAGCCGGCTCGATTTTGACGAAGGTCCCATTGTTGACGGGCTTGGCTTCGATTTGAAAAGATTTCCCGTCTTCACAATAGAAATGGAAACCGGAACAGGAAAAACCTATGTCTATCTCCGTACAGTTTTCGAACTGAAAAAAAATTACGGATTCAGAAAATTTATTATAGTAGTGCCGAGTATTGCAATTTATGAAGGAGTCATCAAAACTTTTGAAATTACAAAAGAGCATTTTAAAACCCTCTATGGAAATGAATATGTAAACTTCACTCAGTATGACGGTCAGCAGATTAGCAAACTCAGAAATTTCGCCAACTCCTCCTTTATTGAAATAATGGTCATCACAATTGATTCCTTTAATAAAAAAGCAAATAAGATTTTCAAAGGAACCGAAAAACTTCCGGGAGAAAAAAAACCGTATCAGTATATTCAGGAAACCCGACCTATTCTGATTCTCGACGAATCCCAGAACTACCAGAGCGATAAATCCCGTATGGCTCTGCGATCCCTCAATCCTCTTTTTGCAGTTAACTACAGCGCCACTCCTGTTAAAAAACCAAACCTGCTGTATAGATTAAGCCCTGTTGATGCATTTAAAATGAATCTTGTTAAAAAAATTCAGGTCTTCGGAGCAGAGCAGGAATATAATCTAAATGACCCGCAGTTGTCTTTAATGCTCACCGACCTTAAAAAGAATAACTATGGACCTTCTGCAAAATTTAAAACCATTGTTTTTAAAAATGGCATTCCTTCCGAATGTGAAATTGAACTCAGAAAAGGCGATAATTTATTTTCCAAAACAAAAAATGAATTATTTAAAGAAATTGAAATTGAAAGCATTGATTTAAGAAATAATGTTGTGGTTCTCTCTAATGGTGACGAAAAATATCTGAACGATGAATTGTTTAATTCATTATCAAGAAAAGAAATTTTCAGAATTCAAATCGAAGAAACTATTAAACAACACATCTACCGTCAGAACGAACTCCTCTCTCAGAATATCAAGGTGCTTTCCCTGTTCTTCATCGATAGGGTTGCCAATTATACTGATGATGACGGTATTATCAAAAAACTTTTTGATAAGGCTTTCTTGAAATACATAGATGAATGTGAATTATTCAAAGGACTAAAACCCGAACAGGTTCGCGAAGCATATTTCGCGAAGAAAAAAAATAAAGATGGACTGGAAGTTGAAATAGATACAAGCATAGAAGAAAACAAAAAAACGAGCGAAGAAAAAGAACTCGAAAAGAAAGCATATGAACTCATAATGAAAAAGAAAGAACTGCTTCTTTCTTTCGATGAAAAAGTTTCATTCATTTTTGCTCACTCCGCCCTCAAAGAAGGATGGGATAATCCAAACGTTTTTCAGATTTGCACTTTAAACAATACCGTTTCCGAAACAAAAAAGCGGCAGGAAATCGGCAGAGGTCTCCGCCTTTGCGTCAACCAGGATGGTGAAAGAATTTTGGGCGACGATGTTAATGTTCTCACCGTTATTGCAAATCAGAGCTATGATAATTATGTTAAAAATCTCCAGAACGAATATGTTGAAACGGGAGATATTGCACCGCCAAAACCGACCGAAGTCCGTAAATCCGAAGCAAAAAGGAATAGTAGTGTTTTTAAAAATTCCGACTTTAAAAATTTCTGGAATAAGCTTTGCCGGAAAACAAAATATAATATCAAAATTGATTCGGAAAAATTGATTAAAGACTGCATTTCAAAAATTAATTCCCAGCAGTTCCCTGAACCACAGATTGTCATTACAAAAGGAAAATTTGTAATGACGGATTTTAATATTGAATTGCTTAAAACTCGGAAAGATGAAGTAAACCTTAAAATTGAAATAAAAAATACCGATAATGAAGAAACAAAAATCGAAAGATGGTTTAAAAAAGGAGATGACCTTTCAAGAATTTTAAAAGATGAAAGATTAAAAGGCTTTAAGATTGTAGATGTTCTTACCGAATACGATGAACCCGTCGTCTATTTTGGTGATAAAGGAAAAATTTCAAAAGATGAACCGATAAGTTTTCAATCCGAAAAACCCATTGGAAGCCATTCAAGAAATGTTTCCGAAAGCCAGACCATTTATCCTGTTTTTAATTTAATTGACCGTACAATTAAAGAAACACAGTTGACAAGACCGACAGTTCTGCAAATCTTTAAAAAAATTAATCCGGATAAGAAAAAAAATATTTTTAAAAACCCCGAAGGATTTTCTGCGATATTTATTAACTCCATCAGAAACCAGTTAGCCGAACACATTGCCGAAAATATCGAATATGAATTCGAGAAAGAATTAAATGAATATGATTCCGAAATCATTTTCCCGAAATTGAAAAAATTTCCTCAGAAAGAATTGATTAAGGCTTCAAAATCTTCAATGTATGATTTTATTCAGATTGATTCGGATGTTGAAAAAAGATTTGTCGAGAACAGGCTCATTAAAGATGACGAAGATGGAAATATGATTTGCTATTTCAAATTCCCCAATTTATTTAAAATCAACATTCCGAAAATCATCGGGAATTATGTACCCGACTGGGGAATTATCCGTTTCAACGAAGAAGGAAAAATAAAACTCCAGCTTGTCCGCGAAACCAAAGGAACAATGAAAGTCGAACACCTCCAGTTCCCCAACGAAAAAAGAAAAATCGCCTGTGCCGCCAAACATTTCGAAAAAATAGGCATTGACTACCGCCAGATTGACGACACCATCCTCAACTGGTGGCTTTCCGAAAACAAAAACAAAAATGAAAAAGAAATTTTTTGAAAACTTAAAACTAAAACGAATATGGTAATTAATGCAACCTGGTCAAAACCCAAAAAGCTTGAAAACGGTAAAAAACATAACCTAATATATTTCGTTAATAGTGATAAAATTCCTGAAGTTCCTAGATGTTATAAGTTTTATACAAATTTTGGTGGTTCTATTAGTATTCATTATATTGGAAGAGGTAATAATTTAAAATCAAGAGTTGAAACACAATTAAACAATGCTCGATTAATGATAGGCATTAAAAACTCAATGATTGGAAAAAAATATATAATGTATTGTACTATAGAGGGTGGAAATAAAACCCAAATTGATAAAAGTGTATCATTGGAAAAACAAATGATAAAATTTGCTACTTTAGAAGGTCATGAATTGATTAATAAAATAGGTACAAAATTAAAATTTGATACAGTAAATTTTACAGGAAATGCTTCCTCGAGAAAAGTATTTAAATCAAAAATGAATATTTTAAAAAGCTAATTTATAATTTAAAATTATTTAAAAATGACAGTAATAGTAGCAGGAAATGTAAATAAATATAATTTTTTATTTGCAGACGGAATTGTTGAAATAAATTTAAAATATGAGAAAGAAAATAAGATTATATTTATTAAAGAGAAAAAATTATTCATTTCTGGAATGGGTTTGGGTATACTGGTAAAATCATTGTATAATTTTGGTTTGTCGTGTGGTAATTCTGAATTTACAGAAGAAAATTTTAAATCTGAATCATCGATGAAAGATTTTTTGAACGAATTGGAGAAATGGTCAAAAGCAAGTAAAAATAATTTTCCAGATGTTCCATATTCAAAATTATTTATTGGTGGTGAAAATGATATATTTTATTGGAATATTTTTTTAGATGTAAAATCACAAAATTTTGAATTGTTAAGTAGCGTTCCAATTTACATTAGTAAAAATGATATTTTATTATTTTATACAAATCATTCACCACAAAAACTACAATTAACAAATATCGATGACCATAAAATGATTGTTTCTGATTTAGTAAATAAAATTGATGTATATCATAAAAGAAAAAAAGATGGAAATAAAAAATTTATTGGTCAAAGTATAGGAAATTTTTTAAATTATACTGTTATGGAAAACAATTCGTATTTGGGGTATGATCCTGTAGAATATTATTCATATGCTTTTATAGATAAAACAAACGGAAAAGAAATATACGATTCAAACGACCCTGTAATAATTAAACAAAAAATATTATAGAAGTTATAATAAATATAAAATGAATAAAAATATTATTCTTAAATGGCATGGTCCAATATCTCTCTCTTGTTTCCACGGCTCTAAAGAATTGGAAAAATTTTTAAACGAAAACACCAATAATGAAAAATATGTGGGAGTTCTATATGAAAGAGGTCTTTATTTAATGTGCAGTAAATTATTAATAAATAATGATATAGACATTTATTGTTTAAATTATATTGGGGGTGCACCCAACCGTATTCTGAAAACAAGAATAATTGAACAACATAATAATATTTTAAATAGTTTTAAAAAATTTAATGGGAGTTATACAAATTATGAATTAGAAAATAAATTATTTCCTTTTGACATACTATATGGTGCTTTTGATAATAAATTCATAGAAACGAAAAACATCTCTCAGATCAACATAGATAATACGAGTGTCTTTTTTACCAATATTAAATACAATGTGGACCAAGTAAATGAAATCATTGGAGAAGATTTAAGGGAAAATTTAGAGCTCAAAATTTTACACGATGACGAGAATAAACGAAAAAATTACATAGAACAAATAGAACATGCTTTGATAAATTCATTTCGAAGTAAATCCTTGGCAAGAATTTTCAATTTAAATCTTGAATTAGTTAGTTATAATGTCCCTCCATTTATAATAAAAAACGAAATTGTAAATAAAAATATTCATATCATTGGTTTAAATGAAATTACAACAAATGATTATGATATTGTATTAAAATATTTAAAACGTAAAATTAAAATAGAAGAATAAATGAATTTAATAATTTTCATTCTGTTTTCAGGAAGACATTTTTACCATCAGGAAAAATCAATTAGCGATATAATCTTTGTAAATTATTTACCTGTAATATTGAGTGGTATTATAAGCTTTTCGGCTGCTTATTATATATTCTATAAAGGAAGGAAACAAAAAGAAGATGAAGAAGAAAAAAGATTGGAAGATGTAAAAGAATATTTACATCAATCGTTATTGTTTTTCTATTATGCAATTATTTCTCAATTAAAATCAAACTCAAAATATTTAACAGCTTTAATAAATAATTCAAAAGAAAATAATTATAAAATATGTATTGAACAATACACTGTCGATGTTGGAATGATTCCTATTCAACTTGAAACAGTTAACAAATCTGATTCATTTAAAATACTTGTTCAAAACGCCTCTAACGATAATAAAAAAGAGATAATTAAAAACTATTTTTTGTTATTTTCAGGATTCCAAATGATTAAAGAAATATATGAAAATATGCTTAAAGATAATTCAGATACTGCAAGTGATTATTCAAAAATATTCGACAAAATAATTTCATTTAAAATCAAAATTGACGAGATAATCGGATTTAATATTCAAAATGCCTCGCAAAAAATTGATAAACAGGACGAGAATTTATATTTTCTTGAATTAATGAATATTCAGGTAAATTATATTAAAAAAGAAGATTATTCGATTGATTCAATAGTAAATGATTTTGTTAATCCAATATTTAAACAATCAATAGATTCTAAACATTTGAGTATAACACATAATATTCTAATGCTTTGTAAAGAAATTAATAATGAATATTTAAAGCTAAAAGATATGCAAAGAATTAAAGTGGATAATTTTAAACATTGGAATAGATATTTGTTAATGATTTTAAAATATTTAAGAAATACATTTAATTTATGTTATGGTATCGATCATTCACAAATAAACATTATTACAAGAAATTATTTTAAAAAATAATAAAGAATAAAATACTAGGTTTAATTTAAGTTTATTTAGATGAATAAAGAAACAGGAAAACCATCGTTCCCAATTTGGCTAATTGGTGATTCAAATCCTAAAAACTGGCAGGATATATTAGAGTATCCTTTGGATTCAAAGCATCCGGCAAGACATAATATCTGGACTTCAGTTTTGGAGGTAATTCAAAGAAATTTATTTGAACAATGTGGAAAAATTTTCAATGTTGAATCAATTTATATTAGAAATGCTATCGAAAGCCCCTCTTCCAAACCAAAAGGCGATACTCTTGATTGGAATCAAACGGTCATTAATAAAATTGAGGAATTTAAAGACTTAATTGAATTATATAAACCTCCAATTATAATTACATTCGGTGCATTCGCTTTTGAATTTTCACGAAGAACAGAAAGTAATTCCAAAAACAAGAATTTCGGATATTGGGGCGCAGAAAAACTCGGAAATGAATTCAGAACAAGAACTGATAATTTCGATATTAAAACATCAAACATTATTCCTTTGCTTCATACAAGTATTTCAAGAGGTTTTTTCCTTGAAAGTCACGAATATTTCACAAAATCCAAAACCGAGAACTATTTCGAATATACCGGCAAAATAATAGCTGCGCTTTTGTTAAAACATAAAAATGAATTAAATATCTGGTATAATTAATAAATTATTTTGAAAAACTCTTTAAATCGGGAAGAAGCCTTAAAAAAGGCTTTCATAGTATTAAAAGCCAAGGATGCATTTATGCAAAAATTTATGGAACACTACGTGTTAAATAAAATTAATGTTCCTAAACATAAAATGCTCGCAACCAAAAGAAATTATGATGAAGTAATTGATTTTTGCCTGCGGACAAGGGCACAAATAAAAAACAATGAGTTGGAAAAAGCCAAAGATTATTTCTCAAATAACTATCTTAAATTCAAAAATGCAATAAAAAATAAAGATTTTGAGGGTTTAAAAAAATTATTATATACCGATATTACCGAATTAGAAAAAGAAAAAAAAATCGGAGTTGGGCAGAAAATAAGCAGCTTGATTTTAGAAGTTTTTATTCATTATGGAATTAAAGACGGTAATTTAAGGAAAAAACTTTTTGTACCATTGGATAGACATGTCGTGAGAGTTCTGGAATATGCTTTTAATGTTGAGATAAAACAAAGTACTTTCAAGTATGGAAGCAAAAAGTTCCATGAACTACAAAATTTATTAAAAAAATGTTCCGTAAGTGGAAACAGTATTTATTTTGATTATTTGTGGTTTATTGGGAAAATATTCCACCCGGAATTATCCGATAGTGAGCATAACAGAGGATATAGATTGTGTTCGATGTGCTGGATAAAAGATTGCTGTCTTGATGAAAATAAATGGTAATTTTAAAAAACCACAAATTAAAATCTTTATGATTCAAAGTGTTCCGATATTATTATTTCGGAACGAGAATAAAAATTCTGGATTGTAGATAAGAGGATTGAGGACTAGGTAAACGAAAATTACTGGATTCCAGCTCGAGGCTGGAATGGAAAGTTGTGGCTTTATTTTTTTTCAGATGTTTCTAATTATTTATAAATCCTGTGTTTGTCTGTTTAATCAGTGTTTTCTGTGTGCCATTCTTTTTTGTTTTTCCTGTTAATTCTTTTAATCCTATGAATCTGCTGTTTTTGCATCCCGATAAACGAAGTGAATCGGGATAGTTCAGATAATTTATAAAATTTTTAATTTTTCACTACATAAAATATTTTTTGATTGTTATCTTACTTATATGTCAAAATTTATTCATCTTCATAATCACTCGCATTATTCGTTGCTCGATGCGATTTCAACTGTCTATGGTCTTGTTGATGAAGCGGTGAAAAATAAAATGCCTGCTTTAGCACTTACCGACCACGGTGTTATGTACGGTGCAATGGAATTTTATAAATATGCCGTCGATAGAAAAATTAAACCTATACTTGGTGTGGAGGCATACGTTGCACAGTCAGGTTCTCGTTTCGACAGGGGAAAGACAGGAAATAAATACGATGATGATAATGAAATTATGAGTGATAATGCAGATGCATTGTCTTCTTCAATCAATTATGCTCACATTGTACTTCTTGCTAAAGATGAAGAAGGATATAAGAATCTGGTTAAGCTCACTTCAACCGGACATACCGAAGGATTTTATTATAAACCGCGAATCGACCTTGAAATTCTTAATAAATACCGCAAAGGACTTGTTGCCCTCTCTGCCTGTGCAGGCGGAATTATTTCGACTTATATTGTGAGAAGAGATTTGGAAACTGCACGTAAAATGACGGGAATCTATAAGGATATTTTCGGAGAAGATTTTTATCTGGAACTTCAAAATCATCTGACTCTCGATAGTGAAAAGGAAGTTCTTAAACATCTGCCGGTTTTCGCAAAAGATTTCGGAATCAAAACAATTGCAACCAATGATGTGCACTATATCAAAAAAGAACACGCAATTGCACATAATATTTACCTGCATATAAGTGCAAAACAAAGTAAGAATTTTGACCCCTCTAAGATTACAACTGATTTAAGGTACGGAACAGAAGAAATTTATTTTAAAACTTCGGATGAAATGTGCGACCTGTTCAGGGATTTTCCTGAAGCAATAAAATCGACTCTCGAAGTTACGGAAAAATGTAATCTCGTTCTTGACCTCGAAATAAGGCATATGCCGAATTTTCCTATTCCTGTTTCTGAAAATATAAGAACACTAAATGATTA
>Ga0233425_10007429_pt1 | contig 15415 bp, 16 predicted proteins | sample Watercolumn_Towu_2_FD_181712 | JGI IMG/M metagenome (GOLD analysis project Ga0233425, IMG submission 181712) | Freshwater microbial communities from Lake Towuti, South Sulawesi, Indonesia - Watercolumn_Towuti2014_140_MG | ecosystem: Environmental > Aquatic > Freshwater > Lake | place...
CCAGATCCGTGAGGCGCAGGCCATGGCGAACCTGGCCGTCGAAGCCAAGGAGCAGGAACTGCGCATGACCAAGCTTTCCGGCCAGATCAGGCTGGAGTCGGATCGCAAGAAGCTGGTCGCAACGCAGGCTGAAAACCAGCGCGCCCGGGCGGATATCGAGGCCTATTCGATCCGGGCATCCTTGCAGCCGCTCTCGGAATTGAATCCGGAAGTCCTCCAGGCCCTGACCGTCCAATCGGCTGAGCCGCGCCTGATGGTTGCCAAGGCGATGCAGGAACTCGCTCGCAACGCGGCCAAGATCGGCCATCTCAACATCTCGCCGGACCTGCTGCAGGCACTGCTCGGCGAGGATAAACCGGCAAGGTGATCCGCGTCTGGCGGTAACGGCATGCCCTTCGAGAAGATCGTCCTGGTCACCCGCAAGACCCGCCTGGAGGGCCTGGTGGAAAAGTACAACACCCGGCCTCAGGCCCGTTTCTATATCAACCAGAGCGCCAGGCATCGCGGCGAGGAAAGCCGCGATGCCTTCGCCTTCTATCAACAGGAGCACGACGTCTATTACCGGGCAACAGAGCGCTTGCAGAATGAACTTCAGCGGCTGCTCAAGGTCCAGACCGTGGAACGGGCGTTTTTACCGAACTTCCTGTTCACGGAGGCTGACCTGGTCGTCACCGTCGGCGTGGATGGGCTGGTGGTCAATACCGCCAAGTACCTGCACGGCCAGCCTGTGATCGCGGTCAACCCCGACCCTGAGCACATCGACGGGATCCTGCTTCCCTATACGGTGGATCAGGCGGCGGGTGCGGTTTCGAAGGCCCTTGCCGGAACGCAGCACATCCGATCGGTCAGCATGGCGGAGGCGCGTTTGAACGACGGACAGACGCTACTGGCCTTCAACGACCTGTTCATCGGCGTCAGCAACCACACCTCTGCGCGTTATGCGATCCGCTGGGCCGGGAAACTGGAAAATCATTCCTCGAGCGGGGTGATCGTCTCCACGGGCGCCGGGTCGACCGGCTGGCTTTCCAGCATGTTCAATATGGCCAACGGGATCGCGCTCGGCTTCGGATCCGGGTCTCCGGTCGCCCCTCCGAAGCTGGCCTGGGATGCAAACAAACTTGTCTTCGTCGTACGCGAACCGTTCGTCAGCCGTACCTCGGGTGCGGAGATCGTCTGCGGAGAGATCTCGGCTGAAGCGCCCCTGACGCTTGAATCGCTCATGCCGGAAAAAGGCGTGATCTTCAGCGATGGCGTGGATGCGGATTTCCTGCAGTTCAATTCCGGCAGTACGGCGACGATCGGTCTCTCCGCGCGGCGGACGAATCTGTTCGTCGGCTGATCTTCCGCTTCTTCCCCCTGAATCTCAGTATCAAAATTCCTGCATGATCGTGTCCGCCAGGTAGAGCGCCAGCGGCAGGGTCACCAGGCAGCAGATCCCCCAGAAGCTGACCAGGGTCCGGGTCTTGATCTCCAGCGGCTGGCCGTTTCCGACCGCGTGGACGGTCAGGCCCTGGGCTCTGTCCCGCCGCCCGCCGGCCTGGAAAGTCTGGATCTCCATGTGCGTTCCTGGCGGACAGACCAGGCGGGTGACCAGCTCGAGGACGTCGGGTTTGAGCTTCAGCAACACTGCCAGCAGCAGGGTCCCCAGGATGGCGCAGATGACGAGCGAGAGCAGGAAAGTCATCCGTCCTCCGATCAGGCGATCAAAGGGAACGCCTCTGGCTGCGGTACCGGTCGAGATCCGGCGTGGAAGGATGGTACTCCGTTCCCATCAGGGGCGAAGAGATGATGAAGTCCGCGCTGGCGCGGTTGGAGGCGGTCGGGATGTTGTAGAGGACGGCCAGCCGCAGCAGCGCTTTGATGTCCGGGTCGTGCGGCTGAGGCTCGAGCGGATCCCAGAAAAAGATCAGCAGGTCGATCGTCCCTTCGGCGATCGCCGCGCCGATCTGCTGATCGCCGCCCAGCGGGCCGGAGGCATAGCGGGTCACAGGCAGGTTCAACTCTTGGAAGATCAGTTCACCGGTCGTCCCGGTCGCATACAGGCTGTGACGGGCGAGGGTCTCGCGGTTGAAACGCGCCCAGTCCAGCAAATCGGCTTTTTTATTGTCGTGGGCGACCAGGGCGATATGTTTTCGGGTTTGCGCGTCCGGCTCTGCCATGCTCAGGCCTCCGCTTTTTCGGCGCGTGTTGCAATGTAGGTGGGGTGGTATTTGCTGATGGGTGAATCGGGGCAGATGTCCTCGTAGAAACCGGTGATGCGGAATCCCGCCTCGGTCTGCCCGGCGATCAGATCCGTCAGGCTGTGCCCGAATTCGAACGGCGTGCCGTCTTCCATGTAGGCCTGCACCTCCTCGGGCGTGAAGGCTTCCAGATCGGAATACGGGATGGAATAACGGACGCGCAATTTCTTCTGGTCGGCGAGCAACGTGCCGAAGAGATAGTAGACCGGATTGGCAAAACCCGCCAGCAGCGTTCCAGCGGGCCTCAGGACCCGGAAGCACTCCTTCCACACCGGCCGGACCTCCGGGCAGAATACGTTGGAGACCGGGTGGAAAACGAGGTCGAAACTGTTGTCTGGAAAGACGGACAAATTCCGCATGTCGCCCTCGACAGTGCGGATCTGCAGCCCCTCGCGTTCGGCCACCTGGCGGTCGCGCTCGAGCTGGGCGGGCGAGTTATCGAAGATGGTCACGCGCGCCCCCAGGGCTGCGAATACCGGCCCCTGCTGGCCGCCGCCACAGGCCAGGCCGAGCAGTTCCAGGCCGGCAAAACTTTCCGGGAACCAGGCGCGCGGGGTCGGCTTCGTTTCGGTCAGCAGCACCGAGAAATATCCCTGACGGGCTGCGGCAATGACTTCGGGCGAGGACGGGATCGTGAAGGGGTTGCCGATCTCCGCCTGACGGTCCCAGGCAAAGCGGTTGTACTCACGGATGTTGATCGACGATTTGGGCATGCCTTCTCCTGAATCGATTATACACTGCAGAAAACCCCCGCACAGAGCTGTGCGGGGGTGATGTCTGCTTGTTTGTAGATCAGGGGGTGGCTGTGCTGGGGGAGCCGACGCCGCTCCACGAGAAAGTGCGCGGAGTGCTGGCGGTCCCAGCGGTGGTCCAGATCGGATCGCCCTCGTCGTCGGTGCCGGCCTGGCGGACCGGGACGACCCACCAGCGCATGATATGGACCCGGTTGTCCTGGGGCCGGAAGCTGACCGGCACGACGAATTTGGTGTCGGTGACGTACTCGACGATCTTGCGGCCGGTCCCCGAGGTGACATCCTCGACCGTGACCTGGTAGGATTCGTTCTCGCGCAGCGTACCGATCGACGACCACTGCAGCGGGACACTGTCATCCGCCAGGGTGAAATCTTCGCCGTCCGACGGGAGCAGGAGATTGGGGGCCGGGTAGGGCGGGGGAGGCGTGGGCGTCGGCGAGGGGCCGGCGGTGGCGGCGCGCATGCACAGCGGGATCTCCAGGCGCTGGTCAAGGAAGACATTGTCCGTGCTCAAGCCGTTCCAATCCTTGATCGCCTGCATCGAGACGGCATAATTGGCCGCGATCGTCGAAAGGGTGTCATTCGACTGGACGGTGTAGGCAACGGTCTGGCAGGCGGCGCGCGTCGCTTCGGCCGGTTCGAGCGTGGCGGTCGGGGGTGGTGGAGGCGTTGCAGTCGGACGCGGGATGCTCAATGTCGACCCGATCACCAGGTCGGTGCAGGTCGTGTTCAGGCCGTTGGACAGGATGACGACGTTGGCGGAGACGCCAAAGAAGGCCGCGATCGAGTAGCAGGTGTCTCCAGACTGGACGACATACGCCACCGGCGGTTCGGGTGTCAGCGTGGGAGTTTCCGTTGGGAGCAGGGTGATCGTCGGAGTGAGTGTGATCGTGGGGGTGTCTGTTGGGCTGGGAACGGCGGTGGGCGACTGAAGTCTGTCGGTTGCTTGTAGGGTAAAGAACAGAGCCACGGCGCCAATGATCACGAAGACGGCGATCACCGCCAGGGCGACAGGCAGGCTCAGAGTGATCTCCGGCATGCGCGCGCCTTGCACGGCCCTCTCTGCCTTGGCTTTCGGTTTCGGTGTGGCGCTGAACTCGCTTCCGCAAACGACGCAGCGAACAGCATTCTCTGCCAGGCGCGTACCGCAGGTCGGGCAGAGCTTGGTGGGGGTGGCTTCAGGGCTCATAAGTCAGGCATTATACCACGCGTGTTTCCCGGCAGAATGTGAAGGGTATAGCGCATAGACATCTTCCGGCGGCCTCCCGGGGTTGTGGGTTATAATCGGCACTTATGTACGGCTTGGACCGCTTCTACCCGATCATGCTCCTGATCCGGCGCTTCGAAGAGCGACTGCTGGAGGAGTTCAGCCAGGGACACCTGGTCGGCACAACGCATACCTACATCGGGCAGGAGGCGGACGCGGTCGGCATTTTTGCCGCTCTCGACGATGAAGATGTGATCTTCAGCAACCACCGCTGCCACGGGCATTTCCTGGCCTACGGCGGCGATCCCTACCGGCTGGCGGCCGAGTTGATGGGCAAGGCGACCGGTCTGGTGGGGGGTCGCGGCGGGAGCCAGCACATCCAGTGGCGGAATTTCTACTCCAACGGCATCCAGGGTGGGATCGTGCCGGTTGCCACCGGCATGGCTCTGGCGGAAAAACAGAAGAAGACCGGCAGGATCGCAGTGGCCTTCCTGGGGGACGGCACCCTGGGTGAGGGCGTTGTCTACGAGAGTTTGAATATCGCCTCCCTGTGGAAGCTGCCGATCCTGTACGTGGTCGAGAACAACCACTACGCCCAGACGACACCGATCGAGCTGGGCCTGGCCGGGTCGATCTCCGGACGGTTCGCCGGCTTCGGGATCCCGGTGTGGGAAGTCGACACCTGCGACGCCCGCGAAGTGCAGCAGAACGCGCGCGCAGCAATCGAAAAGGTCGGACAGGAAAGTATCCCCTGCGCGTTGATCCTGCATACCCAGCGTTTCGCCGCCCACAGCAAAGGCGACGACCTGCGCCCGGAGACTGAATTGGAGCGCATTCGCCAGTTCGACCCCCTGCTGCGGGAGGCGGAGCGGATCGGTCCCGCGGAGCGGGAAGCGGCAGAGAGAGCGGTGCAGGCGCTCATCGAGGATGCCTTTACCCGGGCGGCAGCCGATCCATCTGCCAGCCCGGAGGCTGGCCAGCCATGAACAGCGTCCTGGAGCGCTTGAACGCCGGCCACCACCTGGCCCTGGAAGACGAGCGGGTCGTTTTCCTCGGGGAGGACATTCTCGACCCGTACGGGGGCGCCTTCAAGGTCAGCCGGGGATTAAGTACCCGGTATCCGGAGCGGGTCCTGACCACGCCCATTTCAGAAGCGGCCATCGTCGGCCTGGCGAATGGACTGGCATTGCGCGGCTTGCGCCCGATCGTCGAGATCATGTTCGGCGATTTCGTCACCCTGATCGCCGATCAGCTCATCAACCAGGCGGCCAAGTTCCGCTGGATGTACAATGACCAGGTGCGCGTTCCGCTGGTCGTGCGCGCCCCGATGGGCGGCCGGCGGGGGTATGGACCGACCCACAGCCAGTCCCTGGAGAAGATCTTCCTCGGGATCCCGGGCTTGAAAACCGTCGCTCCCAACACGCTGGTCGATCCCGCGGAGCTGTTGGTCTCAGCCGTTAAGGATGACGATCCGGTGCTCTTCGTTGAGCACAAGCTGCTTTATACCCGCCCGATGCTCCTTCCGGGGCTGGGCGAGCTCCTGGATTTCGAAGTATCACAAACGGAAGGTCCTTACCCGGCCTGCAGCCTGCGCAGCCCGGTCAAGCCCGCCGGGCTGACGATCGCCACTTATGGGTACAATTTCGAGCTTGCCCGCGCTGCAGCCCTGGACCTGATGATGGAGCATGAGCTGTTCGTCGAGCTGGTCGTTTTCACCCAGCTCAGTCCGTTCCATCTGGATCCGCTCCTCGAATCGCTTTCCCGAACGGGGCGGCTGTTGACGGTCGAAGAGGGCGGACGAACCATGGGCTGGGGGGCCGAGGTGCTCGCCCGTTGCAGCGAGCGGAATCCATCCCTCCCGGCAACGCGGGTGGCTGCCCTGGATCTACCGATCGCCAATGCCCGCTCTCTGGAAGAAGCCACCTTGCCCGGGCAGGCCGACATTGTCAAGGCTGCCATGCGGCTGGCCGGTATCGCTTAGCAATTCCTTCTTATCGCTGACCGAGGTCGTCCATGATCCTGAGCGAAATTCTCGTCCCCCTGCTGAATGCCAACGAGCCTGAAGCGCGCGTGGTTGCGATCCATGTTAGCGAAGGCCAGAAGGTCGATCAAGGCGCCTTGCTGCTGACCATCGAGACGACCAAGGCCGCCACGGATCTGGAAGCACCGGAGGCGGGGTGTGTGCGCCTGCTCGTGGAAACCGACCAGTCCCGCCAGGTCGGGGAACGGCTGGCTGTAATCACCTCCACACCGGACGAACCCGTCGAGCTAAAGAGTGACGAACAGAAATCCGCAGCGACCGGCAGCCTGCGGATGACCCGGCCGGCGCGCACCCTGATGGAAACCCTGGGCATCGATCCGGGCTTGCTGCCAGCCGACCGGCTCGTGACCGAGGAGATCGTGCGCGAGATCGCCTCCCTGACGAATCCCGCACCGATCGAATTGCCTGCGGCCGAAAAACCGTATGTGCTGGTCTTCGGCGGCGGCGGGCATGCCAAGGCGGTCATCGACTTGCTGCTCAGCCTGGACCAATACACGCTTGCCGGGATCCTGGATGACCGGTTGTCCCCGGGAACCCGGGTATTAGGTGTCCCTGTGCTCGGCACCCGTGCGCTGCTGCCCATCTTGAAAGAAAGGGGCGTTCCGATGGCGGTCAACGCCGTTGGCGGGATCCTGGATATCAATATACGCGTGCGCATCTTCGAGCTGCTTGCGGCTGCCGGGTATGAAGTGCCGTCCATCCTGCACCCGCGGGTCACACTGGAACGGAGCGCGGTGGTCGAACCGGGTGTACAGGTCTTCGCCAACGCGTACGTCGGGTCCGAGGCCATCCTGCACGAGAAATGCATGATCAACACCGGCGCGGTCGTCTCCCATGACTGCAGCATCGGTACCTATACCCATATCGCCCCGGGCGCCCTGCTCGCCGGCCACGTCCACGTGGGCGACCGGTCCCTGGTCGGGATGGGCGTGACGACCGCGGTCGGGGTGCGGATCGGGTCCGGGGTCCGGATCGGGAACGCGGCCATCGTCCTGGCCGACGTACCGGACCGGACGATCATCCAGGCGGGACGGTTCTGGACCGGGAAAGCCGACCCGGCGCGCTGAACCATCGGAATTTATTAAAAGAGGAAGGGGAAGAATGTCCTGACCTTCTTCCGGTAGGTCGAATAGCCCGGAAGGTTGGCGAGGGATTTTTCTTTTCTGGCCATGCTGGGGATCCAGAAGAAGAACACGAACAGTCCGAGGGGGATGAACGCCAGCCAGGTCATGGGCAGCAGGGCGAAGGCCGCATAGGTCAGGAACTCCCCAAAATAGTTGATGTTCCTGGACAGTCCCATGAAGCCGTCCGTGATCAGGTGACCCTGCCGGAATTTCAACTGGATATATTTTTGCATGTCGCTGGTGAAGTGGAAGAAATTCCCGAAGGTGTACAGGATCACACTTGCCGCCAGCAGCCAGGGGGGCGCGTCCACGCCGCGGCTCATCAGCAGCCAGGCCGGGATCCAGTAGAGCATCAAGGCCAGCCAGCTGACCAGGCCGAACCACAGGCTGGTCGGACGGGTCCAGTTGGCATCCGGGAAGAGCCTGGTCTTCAGGACCCAGAGGATGCCGTAACTGCCGTGCAGCGCCAGGTAGACCCAGGCTGTGGGATTGTTCCACTGATGGTAATAGCCCATCAACCCGAGGATGACAAGGAAGGTGATCCCCTTGTTGCTATCGATAAAATGATTGAGTCGCATCGTCTCTCCCTTGGGGAAGGCTAGGGGGAGATCCAGGTCGAGAAGAGGTCCGCCAGGCTGCATCCGCAGGTTTCTTCGGCAAGGGCCTGGAAGCCGGCAGTCGAGGCGACATCCCAGGAATAGCGTTCGACGTAGGCGCGCATCAACGCGTCGAAGGGCTCCTGGCCGATCCGATCGCGCAGGGCGTCGAAAAAGAAAGGGCCTTTCCCGTAGACGATCGCACCGTAATCGGCGGATGAGTAAGCACTCACCGGCAGCCCGATGACCTGGTCCGGATCGGCAGCCGAATGCCACCAGCCCCGTTCCTGGGTCTCGAAGATGCCGGCCGCCTCGCTGCCGGAATAACGCCGGTAGTACTCCCAGGTTAGAAATTCAGCCAGTGACTCATCCAGCCAGGGTTGGTCCTGGGTATCATTCCCGACCAGGTTGTAGAACCACTGGTGGGCGATCTCGTGGACGACCACCAGTTCCAGGAACTCGGTCGAGTAGGAATTGTAGGTCGACGAAGTGACCACGGTCATGCCGGGATATTCGACGCCGCCCGCGCTGGTCCGGATCGGGCTGATGTCAAACTCGCTGTACGGATACGGACCGTAGAGATCGGCGAACAAGGAAATGGCTTTTTCGGCGGCATCCAGCACGATGGACGAAAAGCTCTCGGCCGATGCGAGAGTGTAGCTGTTGAGCGTGATCCCGTCGACGCGGCTGCTTTGCAGCTGCAGGTCCCGGCTGGCGGTCAGGTAGAAATCCCGGGCGGGACCGTTCACATAAACCACCCGCTGCCGGTCGCCGCGCGTGTCGCGCTGGATCTCCGTCCCCGAGGCGACCAGGACCAGGTCTGCGGGCGCATCCACTGAGACAACGTAGAAGCTGGCATCCGAAAATAGCGGGTCGCCATCCAGGTCGGGGGCGAGGTCGTTCCAGCCCTCCTCGTTGTAAACCAGGATGGTGGGATAGGCATGTGCCAGGGACAGGATCCCACCGTTATAGCCGAAGATCCCGTAGTAGGATGCCTCCCCGTTGCTGGGGACCTGGATTTCGAAGGCGATCTCGAGGATGGTCGATTCTCCGGGCTGCAGGGGGGGATCCAGAGGCAGTTGGAGAAAGCCGGTTCTTGTGGTTGCTTGGACCGATTCCCCGTCGATCCTGGTCGTTTCGATGATAATGCCTCCCCCGAGCAGTTCGGGGAAGAGGGCGAGTTCGACGCGGTCGAGGACGACATCCTCCTGGTTGGTATAGCGGATCTGCTCCAGTCCGCGGACCCGCGTGGGCGGATCCGACAGGGAGAAGGCGAGATGATAGCGGCTGGCGCCTTCCAGGCGATCATCCTGGAGTGCGTATCCGGAGGCGAGGCCAGGCTGGAAGATGGACTGGTCCTCCCAGCTCAGGTCGAACGGCAGTTCGGTTGACGAGATCGGCGGCGCCTCGGTCACCGGCATGGAGACGGTCGGGGTGAGCGTCGGTGTTTTTGGCGTCGGCTGGTTGGGAAACTGGATCGTGACCGGCAGCCCACAGGCAAGACTGAGCAGGGCTACGACGACAAGAGCGCAGAGCAATTTTTCTCTCTTCATGACAATCCCTTCATTCCGTGTCTTCCTCATCAAGATAGACGCGGTTCTTTCCCAAATGCTTGCTGCGATACATGTTCCGGTCCCCCCGGTCGACGACGCTGACCAGAGTGTCCTTCGGGTGAAGGAGTGTACAGCCGATCGAGACACTGGTCGCGACCGACTCCGACGACTGGCGGGAGCGCGTCTGCTCGACCAGGCTGCGGAGTTTTTCCGCCACGATCTGAATGGAGAAACGGTCGACATCTGCCAGGAGCACAACGAACTCCTCGCCGCCCCAGCGTCCGAGGGCGTCCTCGCTGCGGATGTTCCGGTGCAGTGTCGAAGCGACGAGACGAAGGATCCGGTCACCGGTCTCGTGTCCCCAGCGGTCGTTGACGTCCTTGAAATTGTCCAGATCGACGAATAAGATCCCGTATTTTCTGCCGGTCGAGTTGAATTCCTTCAGGGCCAGGCGGATGCGTTTCTCGATGAAACGGCGATTCCCGACGCCGGTCAACTCGTCCATCTGATTGGTCTGTTCGAGATGGCGAACATGGCGGCGCATGCCATCCATGGTCGAGTTGTCGCTGAAGATCTCGACGGCCCCGGTGATGGCACCGTGTTCATCGTGAATGGGCGTGGTGCGGACCATGACCGGGACGCGGTAGCCGCGCTCATGATGGAGGTAGACCTCGGCTTCGCGCGGTTGACCGTCCTTCATTGTGGCGTGCAAGGGACAGCCGTTGAGGCAGAGCTGGTGTCCGTTCGCGGTGACGTGATTGAGGAGATTATCATGGCAGTACCGGCCAAGAACACCTTCCCTGCGGAAACCGGTGATCCGTTCCGCGCCCTTGTTCCAATATTCGATCTGCCGGTCCAGATTGACGAGATAGACTCCGTCGTATAGATTCTCAAGGATGTTCTTGTACCACTCTTGTATCTTGTCCATGCTCCACCAATAATGGATACAGTGTTGGGGCAGCCCGCTGGCTGCCCCTGATGCTTTGTTCAGTTCGTCGACTTGAGCGCCGTTTCGATCTGTTCGACATGAGCGAACAGGTGCGGCAGCGAACTGTCGGTGAAAAGGGTCACCACCCGCAAGTAGGCTGCCCGACGGGCGATGAAAGCATCCGGCAAGTTGCCCAGGTAAAACTCCAATTCGTCTGCCAGGCGTGTCAACTCATCCAGCAGGGCACGCGTTGTTTTATACGTAGCCACGGCTGCCTGGATGTGAAGATCGCTGTTGCCTCCCCCGTCGTCTGAAAGGCGCGGATACCCGGCGATCAGATCGTCGAGCTCCTCCAGCCAGTGGCGTTCAGTGAGGATCAGATGGGCCAATACATCTTTTACGCTCCAGGCATCCGGCTGGGGGCGTTTCCCCGCGGCGGCTTCGCTGGCACCGGCGAGTGCTTTTTCGAGGGCGTTCAAGCCGGATGCGTATTTTTCGCGGACCAGCACAGCCAGCTCTTTTCCTGTACCAGGGACCTGCGGCAGCGGGCGTCTTGAGAGTTCCATTGGAACCGTCTGTTTTTGGCTGCCGCGGTAAAAGGTGACGTCAACCTGCTCGCCGGCCTTTTTTCCCTTCAGGGCCAGGACGAAGGTACCAAAGTCGTTATTAATCGGAGAACCACCCAGCTCGACGATGACATCGTCTTTCCGCAGGCCGGCCTTTTCAGCGCCGAGACCGGATCGGACACTATCGATCCGCATGCCCTCGCTGACCGGAACTCCCAGGGACTTGGCGACCTCAGAATTGAAGTCCGACACCTCGATGCCAAGCAGAGGACGATCCGCCGTACGCTGGTCGATGCCTGTCTCGAGAACCTGGGCCAGGTTTCCAAGCGTGGAGCTCCATTCCTTGGCGAAATCGTCCGCCCGGCGCATCCAGCCGGGTCCGTCCGGAACCGTATGAGCCATGGTGACCAGGCAGCCGTCCTCTTTCTGCTCGATGGTCACTTTCACCTCGGACGGCGCAGGATCGAAGCGGCCGAACCATTTGAAGGTGATGGATTGATTTTCTTCCAGCGCGATGTACTCTCCGGAAGAGTAGAAGTTCCCATGCCACCAGAGATACATCCTTCCCCCGGGCTGCGGTGCGACCGTGGCAAAGTCGCACATCCACTCCGTCAAGCCCATGGCGCGGGTGAAGGCTGCATAGATCAGTTCTGGACTTGCGTGGACTGTTTTTAAGGCAAGACTGGTGTAGGACATGTCATCTTCCTTTCTTGGCAAGCGGTTGATCGGCTTTTTCCAGCCACTGGGTCATGTCGGCAAGGTGCTCTTCCTCATGGTCCCGGAACATGTCGACCAGATAAGCCACGCTGGCCTTTTCCCCCCACGGGACGATGACCGGTTCGAGGAACTTGTCCTCCGGGATCTGCTCGATCAGGGTACGCAGCACCTTACGCGTCAGGCGCCATTCGCTCAACACCTGATCGTATTTCAAGTCCTGCCGGGAGGTGACCGTGGAGAGGTTGTATTCATCCAGGCTGCGGATGGCTTCCACGGCAGGAGGCCGCCCGACGACATGGGCGCGCAGGGAATCGATCGTGGCATCGTCCCAGCCGGTCATGTGGGCCAGCATTTCCTTGAGCGTCCAGCCGGGATAGATCTGCCCATCCGGATCGATCCGGGGAAGAATGGCCTCGATGCGGGCCCGAGTCTCGTCCAGGCGGTGGATCAGGAACGTTCTTTCAGAATTGGTCATTGGTGCGAGCCTCTGGATCGGAAGGATGAGGATATTTTACATGATTTGAGATCAAAAAACCTACACTTCTGTCTGAATGGCGCTTCCGGATTCATACCTGCGCAGGCCGAGTTGGAACAGGCCCGCCCCGAAAGCGAGAAAACCGCATGCACCCAGCGCCATCAGGCCGATCGTGCCCCAGTCGAAGGCGCGCACGAAGCCGGCCGGAACTGCGCCCATGAACGCCGCCGGGATGACCAGAAAGAGGATCAGCTTGGCGCCGCGCTCGAAGAGCGTGATCGGGTAGAGGGCAAAGGTGATGATCGCATTGATGGCAAGACCGGTGAAGGCGCCGCCGGTCCCGAGCCAGAAGGCCAGACTCTGGATCAGCACCAGGAATGCGACAAAGACGATCATCGCCAGGATGACTGCCACGACGAACCGTCCCAGGCCTGCCGGGGTGAACTGTCCCGACGCAAAATAGCTCAGGAAACCGTACAGAAAATCACCCAGGCCGCTTGGGGTGACCCGGCTCGTCAGAACGTGCAGCAGCACCGGGCGCGGCAGGGAGAGATAATAATCCAGCCGGCCGCGGACGATGATATCGCCCAGGTTGAACGCGTTCCCGAAGAGCAGCCCGGCCAGGCCGAACGCGCTGGCAGAGATGCCAAAGACGAGGAACATGTCCGTCAGGCCCCAACCGCGCACCGTCGGGAAGCGGTCGAAGAAGAGGATCCAGACGACAAAATAGACACCGTCGTTCAGGATCATGCCAAGTGTCTGGGAGATGAAGGCGACGCGGAATTCGAGCGCGGCAGCCAGGTTGGCCTTCCACAGCGCCAACAAGAATGGCAGCAGCCCGCGCTGGCCGGCCCGGGTATGGGCGGAGTGCGGTGACCCGGTCAGGGTGGGTTCATCCGCCATTGATCGCCAGCCTGCGCATGCCGCGGTGGAAGGCCAGGATCAGGATGCCGGTCAAGACCAGCAGCCAGATCGCCTGACCCAGGTAGATCTGCCCGGTAAGCACCGGGTCCGGACGAACAAACAATCGGGCGGGGCCGTACATCATATACGCGAACGGCAGGGATCTGGCAATCGTCTGCAGCCAGGCCGGGTAAAAATCAAGCGGGATCAGCATGCCCCCGAGGATGAAGACGAGTTTCTGATAGATCCACTCGAACGGGGCGACCTCTTCGGCGATAAAGGCAGCCAAGCCGATCAGACAGTTGACGCAGAAATGCAGGATCCAGGCGAATGCCAGGGCAAGGAAAGCCAGCGGCCAGTTCGCCAGGGGCGGCGGAGGACCGGCCATGGACCACACCAGACCGGCTCCAAGCAAAAAAAGGCTTGCCATGCGGGGCAGGGATTCCCCGAGCCCGTTGCTGAATTGATACAGAAGGAAGTGATAGGGTTTGTTCAGGATGTATGCGATCGAGCCATCCTTTACCTGGTCCGAGATCGTCCGGGCGAGGCGCGGCCGGCCGAGTTCCAGCGTTTCCGCCAGCAGCAGGTACCACATCGTATCCCGCAGGCTGAGGCCGTTGATCGTTTCGCTGCCGCTCGAGGCAAAGGTGACCCTCCACAGCTGGAAAAAGACCCACATGAAGATCAGGATCATGCCCGAGCGCATGATCAGTTCCGCCGGGTAGGCCAGGCTGTTCACCAGGCCGATCTTGAAGATCGTCCAGTGTTTCCGCATCAGCGGCGCTCTCCCATCTCGTAGATCGCGGCGATCACTTCCTCCAGCGGAGGATCGGAGATCGTGATGTCGACCAGGGTGCCGGCGGCGGAGATGGCAGCCATCACCTTCTCCACGGGCGTCTTTTCGGTATCGAATTTCAGCTTGACTCCGTAGCGTTCCTTGGCGACCTTGATCGTTTCCGTACCCCGGATGTGAAAATCCTCCGCCACCTGCTGGGCATAGCGGACTTCGATCAGCTTGGAGGTCAGGTAGGCGCGTTTGAGCGCGGAGACCTTATCCTGGTAAACGATCTGGCCGTGATTGACGATGATCACCCGTTTGCACAGGGCCTCCAGATCCCCGGCATCGTGCGAGGTCAGCAGGACGCCGACGTTCTCGCGGTTTGCCATGTCACGGATGGAGTCCCGGATGTGCTGCTTGGCAACCACATCCAGGCCGATCGACGGTTCGTCGAGCAGGAGCAGCTTTGGTTTATGGATCAGGGAAGCCGCCACCTCGCAGCGCATGCGCTGACCGAGCGACAGCTTCCGGACCGGTGTCTCGAGCAGGTTCTGGATCTCGAAGGCCTCGGCCAGATATTGGATGCGCCGCTTCGTTTCCCGATCGTCCATCTCGTAGATCTTGCCGAAGAGATTGAAGGTATCGATGGCGGGGAGGTGGTACCAGAGCTGCGGACGCTGTCCAAAGACCGTGCCGATGTGATAGGCCAGGCGTTGCCTTTGCTTCCAGGGCACAAAGCCGAGCACCCGCGCTTCACCGCTGGTCGGGAAGAGGATGCCGGTCAGGATCTTGATCGTCGTCGATTTCCCGGCTCCGTTCGGGCCGATGAATCCGAGCAGTTCCCCCTGTTCCATTTCGAAGGATAATTGACGCACGGCCTCCACCGACTGGTACTGTGGCCGGAACAGGGAGGCCAGGCTGGCCTGCAGGCCGGCGGCTTTCCGTTTTGTACGAAATGTCTTGGTCAGATCGGATATTTCGATGGCGGGCATGGTTTATTTTACATGAGAATGTTGCAACGGAAGGCCCGACCGGAACAACAGGAACAGATTTATCCGAACCAGCCACCGCTCCAGGCGGGCAAATTGAACCGCACCCTGCCGTCGGTCCGCTCCGGTTTCTGCAGGCTGAGCAGGTTCCGGACGGGCTGGCTGTCGCTCCAGCCCAGTTTCGAGACGGGCAGGTCGAACTGGTGCCCGCGTGCGGACGCATTGATCGCGACGAGCACGCTCTCGTGGCCGAGCGTGCGGACGAAGGCGAATTTCCCATCCTCGGCGAGCACCTGGATGTATTCCCCCCTGCGCAGACAGGCGCTTTGCTTGCGAATGGCGATCAGTGCCTTGACCCAGGCGCGCAGGTCCTGGTTCCAGGCAGTTTCCCGCCAGGGGAAGGCGCGGCGCGAATCGGGGTCACGGCCGCCTTCCATGCCGATCTCATCCCCGTAGTAGATCGCCGGTGCGCCGGGAAATGCCATGGTGAAGAGCAGGGCAAGCTTGAGTTTCTCGACCTCCCCCCCGACCAGGGTCAGGAAGCGT
>Ga0233425_10007430_pt1 | contig 15414 bp, 13 predicted proteins | sample Watercolumn_Towu_2_FD_181712 | JGI IMG/M metagenome (GOLD analysis project Ga0233425, IMG submission 181712) | Freshwater microbial communities from Lake Towuti, South Sulawesi, Indonesia - Watercolumn_Towuti2014_140_MG | ecosystem: Environmental > Aquatic > Freshwater > Lake | place...
AAGATCAAAGTTCCGCAAACACCCCCGCCAACCGGTAAGAAAGTGGCAGTCGTCGGTTCAGGACCTGCCGGACTCACCGCCGCCGCAGACCTGGCGCAGATGGGACATCAGGTGGATGTCTTCGAAGCCCTGCACGAGCCGGGCGGCGTGCTGGTCTATGGCATTCCCGAATTCCGCCTGCCGAAAGCCATCGTCAAGCGCGAAGTGGATTATATTCGCGGCTTGGGCGCGGATGTTCATGTAGATTACGTCGTCGGCGCAGTTGCCACGCTGGATGAACTGCTCGAAAAGTATGACGCCATCCTCCTGGGAACCGGCGCAGGCTTGCCCTGGTTCATGGGACTGCCTGGCGAAAATCTCGGCGGCGTTTACTCCTCCAATGAATACCTGACCCGCGTCAACCTGATGAAAGCCTACCACCCCGATTACGACACCCCCGTCTCGCGCGGCAAACGGGTGCTGACCATCGGCGGCGGCAACACCGCGATGGATGCGGCGCGCACCGCCCTGCGGATTGGTTCAGAAGAATCCATCATCGTCTATCGCCGCTCCCGCGCTGAAATGCCCGCCCGCGCCGAAGAAATCCACCACGCGGAAGAGGAAGGTGTGCAGTTCAACCTGTTGACCACGCCCATCGCCTTCCATGGCAAAGACGGGCGCGTCACCGCGCTGGAATGCATCAAAAACGAGTTGGGCGAACCCGATGCCTCCGGACGCCGCCGCCCCGTTCCCGTCGAAGGCTCCAACTTCATGATCGAAGCCGACGTGATGGTCATCGCCATCGGACAAAGTCCCAGCCCGCTCATCGCCAACACCACCCCTGAGCTGGAAACACGGAAGAACGGCACAGTCACCGCCGATAACGCCACGATGAAGACCTCCAAGAAGGGCGTCTTCGCCGCAGGCGACATCATCACCGGCGGCGCAACCGTCATCCTAGCGATGGGTCAGGCGAAAATTGCCGCCAAAGCCATCGACGAATATTTGAACACCGGCGTTTGGTAAATTAAGATCAATTAAAAAAGTGACAGTCACCTTGCAGGTGACTGTCACTTTTTATATCGACTAGTTATTCGGCGCGCCTGCCGCAACCCAATCGCTGATGAGTTGAACCTGTTCCGCAGTCAACTTATCTCCGCGCTTGGGCATCTCGCCTTCCGCCACCTGCTGGATGAGCACGCTCTGGTTCGGGCTGCCGGGGAAAATCACAGCGCCCTGCATTGAGCCTGCCATGAGGCTTTCATAGGTCTTCAAATCGAGTCCCGCCTTCATCTGGTCGCCGCCGTGACAGTTGACGCAACTCGCCGAAAAGATCGGCTTGACATCGTTCGCAAAACTGACGCTCGCGGTTTCAGGGGCGGCAGGCTCGGCGCTTGCATCTGCTGCCGTCGCGGAAGGAACAGGAGCAGGCGTAAGTGTGGGAATCGAAATCGGCTGGGGTTCCTCCACCGTTGGCAGGGTAGGCGCAGAGTTAGCCCCTGCGCCACATGCGGCAAGGACAAAAGATAATGCGAACAGACTGACAATCCATTTTGTTTTCATAGATCGTTTCCTTTCCAAAAATTATGACATGTCATTTACCCTACATGGATGCGCAAACCGTTCCTTTTCTTACACACGCCGCACTTCATAAAATCATGGAAAGCATCTGCAAGGTAAGGTATAATTAAAAGGCAAAAACAAAAGAAAATTCATATCAAGGCTGAGTATGTCAGGCGTATCCCCCCTTCCCAAAGAATATTGGTCATCCCTTCAAGTCACCCCACAGGACGTAGAAAATTTACACACTGTTTTATTCGAGCGTGAAATGCCCCTTTCCGTGCGCGACCTCTGCGCCGAATTCATCGGGGCGCGGGTCGAAATGGAACGCGCCGCCGCGGAGAAAAAACGGGCATCCGCAGGTAAAACCTTTCTCCCCAAGGAAAAGTACCAGGCAGGCGATGAACTTGTTTTCCCCGCGCTGGAATGGCGGAGGGGAATGGTCAAGGCGGTCCGCAACGGACTCAACCCTGCCGTACAGCAATTCGACGTCCTCACCGTCGAAATGGATGACCACTCCGAACGCATGTTTGCATCCGCGCTCGAAACGCACGCGCTCAACGACGCACCGCTTGTCAAGCCCGAACAGGATGAAATGAACCCCGCCCAAATCATGGGCGAGCACGGCGAGATAATCGAAAAGAAACTGGAAGAAGCCTTCTCGATGGATGAAGGCCTGGTCAAGATTGCAGGACGCTGGTTTCCCCGCGCCCTGCTGGTGGACATCGGGCAGGGACAGTTGAACCTTGCCGAAGCCGTGTTGGATATGTCTGGCGGCGAGCCGCTTCCCACCGAAGCCTTATTGAAGGACATCGAACTGCCGTCCGGCATCAACCCGAGGCTGGCTGAATTTTCGGTCAACTACGCCCTCCAATCTGATGACCGTTTCGACGAAGTTGGTCCTGCGGGACAGGTTTTGTGGTGCCTGCGCCGCCTCGAACCCGACCAGGTGCGCGAAGTCCCGCAATTCCTGCGCTACACAGAGATTCCGCATGACCGCGAAAATCTCAACCCCGCGATGATGGCCCTCGAAGCCCAACTGGACGACGAATTGACCCCGGTCAGTGCAAACGATTCCCGCGAGGAAATCTCCTCCGTCACCATCCCGCTTATCTATCCCCACCTGCGGGCTGGCACACTCCCCATTTCGGCGCGGGCGAAGAAACTCTTTCCCACCGCCTACGAAACGGAACGCGTACGTTTCACTCTCGTAGATGGCAAGACCAAACAACGCATTCCCGCCTGGGTCGTCCTTTCGCACGGATACGTGTTCGGTCTGCGTGAATGGTACAAAGCACATCAATTGATTCCGGGTTCGCTGGTTCAGGTGCGGCGCGGCGAGAACCCCGGCGAAGTCATTGTCGAAGTCAAGAGCCAGCGCTCCTCGAAGGACTGGGTGCGCACTGTGCTGGTCGGCAAGGACGGAGGCTTCGTCTTCGCCACGTTGAAACAGCCCATCAGCGCCGAATTCAACGAACGCATGGTCATCCACGTCCCCGACTTTAAATCGCTCGACCCCGTTTGGGAAAAGAGACAAGCATTCGAAGACCTCGTACTGCAGGTCATGCGCGAATTGACGAAATCCAACCCGCAGGGACATGTTCATGCGCAGGAACTCTACGCGGCGGTTAATCTTGTTCGTCGCGTGCCACCCGCTCCGATCCTTGCCCTGCTGGAAACCAGTCCCGCCTACAAGCATGTGGGCGACCTGCACTTCCGACTCACCGAGGACCTGGAATGAGCCTGCTAAAACCCAATACCAAAACCCCCTTCCACATCGACTTTGCATGGTGGAAAAAGAATGAACGCGACTGGCATGTGTTCCTGCGTTCGCTGCTATGTCCCGAACACCAGGAAGCCTTTGCCGAAGCCGAAGAAGGCGGAATCATCGACTGGATCGACCCGAAGACCGCCGAAGTCAAACAAGTGGACGGCATCCAGCATACGCTGATCAGTCACTGCGCGCTGTTGCCCGAATTTTGCGAGCCTCGCACCGCGCTGGTGGAAGCCGTCTTTCGGGCTTTTCTCGCAAACGGCAACGTCCCCATGTCGGCGGAAGACCTCTCGAAGAAGCTCGAGAGACCTGCGGAAACCATCCTGCGCACAATCTCCGGTCCGCGCGTGTATCGCGGGTTGAGACCGTATCAACAGAATATTCCCAGTCCAGCCACAGAAGACGGGGAATAACGATTCCCTGTCCTGCTGTCTTGAACTTTTGTAATGCGGAATTTATTCCGCATTCAAAGGCGATATAAATATCGCCCTACAAAACCTACGCGGTTGGCGTAGATTTCGCAGGGTAATACGATAAATGCCCCTATAGCTTAATGGACAAAGCTACGGTCTTCTAAACCGTCGATCCAGGTTCGATTCCTGGTAGGGGTACTTCAAGAAAAAATGCGCTCCGCAAAATTATTGTAAATCCAAATTAAAGGTTTCATGCGAGGTGCGTGCAAGGAGCAGGAAGTATGCCCACCATTGTCCGTAAATCGAATACAGCGTTGATGGAAACCCGCCGCGAGGTGGTTCATGCAGTCAGCTGGCATGTGCGAGCGAGTATCTGGAGTCCGCCCACCGATGTATACGAAACTGAACACGCGTACGTGGCGCGGGTGGAAATCGCCGGGATGCGCGAAGAGGACTTCGAGATACTGGTTGAAAACAACACCCTGTTGATTTCGGGTGCGCGACCCGATTACACGGAGCGACGCGCCTACCAGCAGATGGAAATCCGTTTCGGGAAATTTTCCACATCGGTACACTTGCCCGGTCCCATCAACATGGAGCAGGCGCACGCCGAGTACAAGGACGGGTTTTTGACCGTCACCATCCCCAAGGCAACACCCAATCAAATCAAGGTCAAATAATCACATGCCCGCTGAACGTTGGCAAACTGGAATCCACCAATTCATTCAAACCTTCGGGGAAACCGACGAAGACCTGCTGAAAATGGTCATGTCGTCGGTGTTTTCCCATTCCCAGAATAATACTGACTCTGCGACAGCCGAAAGCGATGGAAAATCCGAGGGACAAAAATTCCCTTCGGTGCTGCCCATCCTGCCGCTGCGCGGGGTGGTCGTCTATCCCAACACCGCCGTCCCTCTAACAGTGGGACAGACCCGCTCCATCAAACTGGTGGACGACGTGGTCGGCGGGGACAAACTCGTCGGGCTGGTCGCCGCTCTCGACCCGGAGAAGGAGACGCCGGGTCCCGGCGAACTCTATCAGGTCGGCACCATCGCCACCGTCCACCGCCTGCTGCGCGCCCCGGATGGGACAGTCCGCCTGCTGGTGCAGGGCATGGAACGCTTCCGCCTGGGTGAATTCGTCGAAGAGGAACCTTACCTCAAGGCGCACATTCATCTCGACCCCGAAACTCAGGAAGACAACCTCGAAACCAGCGCGCTGGCACGCAACGCCCGCGACCAGTTTCAGCAAATCACGCAGATGATTCCCTCCTTCCCGGAGGATTTGGCGAGTTCGATTCTCTCGCTCGAAGACCCGTTGCAAACCGTTTACACCATCGCCAACTTCCAGCGCATCGACTTGAAAGACGCGCAGGAGATTCTGGAAATCGACTCGGTCTACGAGAAGTTGAAGAAACTTATCGGTCTGCTGGTACGCGAGGCAGAAGTCTTGCAAATCGGGCAGAAGATTCAGAACGAGGCGCGGGGCGAGATCGAAAAAGTCCAGCGCGAGTATTTCCTGCGCGAGCAGATGAAAGCCATCCAGCGCGAACTGGGCGACAAGGACGAGCAATCGGTCGAAGCCGAGGAATTCCGCAAGAAGATCGAAGAAGCGAAAATGCCCGAAGAGGCGTACAAGCAAGCCAAACGCGAGTTGGAGCGTCTCTCGCGCCTGCCCACCGCGGCGGCGGAATACGGCGTCATCCGCACCTACCTGGACTGGCTGGTGACGCTTCCCTGGTCGAACGCCACACAGGACAACCTCGACATCGGTCACGCCCGCGAAATCCTGAACAAAGACCACTACGGGCTGGAGGATGTGAAAGACCGCATCCTCGAATTCCTCGCCATCCGTAAACTGCGGCTCGACCGCAAGGACGAAGAAAAGAAACCCGCCGAAGATTTGATCCGCCGCGAGCGCGAGGGCGTGATTTTGTGCTTCGTCGGACCGCCCGGCGTCGGCAAGACCTCGCTCGGACAATCGATTGCGCGGGCAATGGAACGCAAGTTCATCCGCGCCTCGCTCGGCGGTGTGCGTGACGAAGCCGAAATCCGCGGACATCGCCGCACGTACATCGGCTCGATGCCCGGGCGGATTCTACAATCGCTGCGGCGGGTGGATTCCAAGAACCCGGTCTTCATGCTCGACGAAGTGGACAAACTGACCTACGATTTCCACGGCGACCCCGCCTCTGCCCTGCTCGAAGTGCTCGACCCCGAACAGAACGGCGAGTTCCGCGATAACTACCTCGAAGTCGCCTACGACCTTTCGCAAGTCTTCTTCATCACCACCGCCAACACGCTGGAGACGATTCCACGCCCGCTGCTCGACCGCATGGAAATCATCTTCCTTTCGGGCTACACCGAAAACGAAAAACTCGCCATCGCGCGCGGCTATCTGATTCCGCGTCAGATTCGCGAGAATAGCCTGCATGAGAATGAGGTCACCTTCAACGATGACGCCTTGAAGATGATCATCCGCCAGTATACGCGCGAAGCGGGCGTGCGCAATTTGGAGCGCAAGATCGGCGCGGTCTGCCGCAAGGTCGGCACGCGCATCGCCGAGAGTAAACTTGAAAAAGCCGATGTGACACCCGAACTGTTGGAGGAGTACCTCGACCACCCGATTTTCTTCGGACCTGAAGAACTCAACAAACGCACCTCCATCCCCGGTGTGGTTCCCGGCCTGGCGTGGACTTCCTTCGGCGGCGACATCCTCTTCATCGAAGCCACCGCCATGCCCGGCGGACGGGGCTTCCAGATGACCGGATCCATCGGCAACGTCATGCAGGAATCCGCCCGCGCCGCCCTGTCCTACGTCCGCTCCCGCGCCGCTTCGTTCAACCTGCCCGACGAGTTCTTCAACAAGTTCGACATCCACATGCATATCCCCGCCGGGGCACAGCCCAAAGACGGACCTTCCGCCGGGGTGACGATGGCTACCTCGCTGGTGTCGCTCATCTCCGGGCGCAAGGTCAAACCGCAAATCGGCATGACCGGCGAAATCAGCCTGCGAGGTCAGGTATTGGCAATTGGCGGCGTCAAGGAAAAGGTGCTGGCAGCGCATCGCAACGGGCTGACCACGGTCATCCTGCCCAAGCGCAACGAACAGGATTTGGATGACGTGCCGGAGGAAATCCGCAACTCGATGAAATTCATCTTCGCCGAAACCGTGGAGGAGGTGATCGAAGCCGCCCTGGACGCGAAGCGACCCAAGCCTGCAAAAAAGAAATCCGAAAAGAAAGAACCCGCGAAAAAAACACTCGCGAAAAACGCTGCGAAAAAATCCACCAAAACGAAAGCAAAGAAGAATGACAAAGTTAAAAGTCCTGCTCGCAGAAGATGATATGACGATGGTCTCGTTGTTGACCACCCTGCTGAAAATGGAAGGATTCAATGTCGTGGCGCTGCGCGCGGACGAGGATGTCCCCGCGGCTGTGCGCAAGGAAACTCCCGATGTCCTGTTGATGGACGTCCACCTGTCGCACCAAAGCGGGCTGGAAATTTTGGAGAAAATCCGCGCCGCAGAAGATATCAACCGGACGCGCGTGGTCATGTCTTCCGGGTCGAACGTCCGGGAAGAATGCATCAATTGCGGTGCAAACGGCTTTTTGATGAAACCCTATATGCCCGACGAACTCATCACCCTCCTGAAGCAGACCATCAAATCCTCCTAAACAAAACGTCCCGAAGGTTTCGCATCCTTCGGGACGTTCACATTAACCACACATGCATATCCGCGAATTTCGTTTCCCAGATGATTATCCGCCCACGCTGAAACTCTGGCAGGGCATCGAGACAGGGGTCAAGGTCGGGCGCTCCGACTCACCCGAAGAGATCGAAAAGAAAATCCAGCGCGACCCCGACCTGTTCCTGCTCGCCGAATCCGAAGGCGAAATCATCGGCACGGTCATCGGCGGCTACGACGGGCGGCGCGGCATGATCTACCATCTCGCCGTGCGGCAGGACTTCCGCAAACAAGGTGTCGGCGACCTGCTGCTCGACGAAGTCGAAAAACGCTTGCAAGCCAAAGGCTGCGTCAAATGCTACCTGCTGGTCTTTGCCGACAACGAACGCGCCATCCGCTTCTATGAACATCGCGGCTGGTTCGAAATGAGCGAAGATAAAATCTTCGGCAAGGAGTTTCCATGAGCCTGCGGTTTGGGATTCTGACCCTCTCGGACCGCTCCGCGAAAGGGGAACGGGCAGACCTTTCGGGACCCGCCCTGGCGGATTTGGTCCGTGCCTCAGGCTGGGCAGTCGCCAAACAAACGATTCTCCCCGACGATGAATCAGCCATCCGCGCCGCGCTCATCGAATGGGCAGACGGTGGCGAAGTGGATATCATCCTCACGACCGGCGGCACGGGCTTTGCCCCAAGAGATGTGACCCCCGAAGCCACCCGCAAAGTGATCGAACGCGAAGCGCCCGGTCTCGCCGAAGCCATGCGCACCGACAGTTTGAAGAAGACCCCGCACGCCATGCTCTCCCGCGCCGTGGCGGGCATCCGCGGGCGGACTCTCATCATCAACCTGCCGGGCAGTCCCAAAGGGGCGGTGGAAAATTTGCAGACCGTCCAGCCCGTCCTCCCCCACGCCGTCCAACTGCTGACAGACGACCCGAACTCGGAAAAATCACATTGAACTTTTGATGAAAAAAACACCCCGTTTGCAAATGCATGCGGGGTGTTTTTGATTCAATTTGAATGGAATAACCTTTTACTTGTTCCCCTCGTATAAATATCCCGTGCCGCGCACACTCACCACCCGCTCCGAAAGCGAGGGGAACTGGTCGAGTTTGTGGCGCAGGCGGCTGACCAGCGGACGCAAAATCTCCGGCGCCTCACGCTGGGAAGTGTCATACCCCTGCACGAGCAGGACCAGTTCACGGTGGGAAAAAACCTTGCCTTCGTTCTCGATCAGGATTCGCAGCAACCTTCCTTCGGCGGGCGTGAGATGCTCCACCTTGCTCTTGTGACGGATCTGGCGGCGGGCAAGGTCCACGGTGGTGCCATCCTTGAGGGAGAAAACTTCCACCGTTTCATCCACATCGGCGCTGAGGGCTGCGCCGCTCGAACGCGACCTTGCTTCGTGACGAGCCAGCCCCTTCTTCACGCTTGCCATCACCTGCGCGGGGGAAGCAGGCTTCAGCAGGTAATCATGGATGCGCAAACGCAAAGCCTGGATTGCCGTCTCGGTCGAGCCGTAGGCGGTAAGCAGGATGACTTCGGTTTCGGGCGAAATCTGGTTGACCACCTGTATCACCTCCAAACCGTCCATGCCGGGCATTCGCAAATCGACAATCATTAAATCAATCGGATGCGTGCGGACAAATTCGACAGCCGCCTGCCCATTTTGAACGGACGAAACGTTGTGCCCTTCCAGTTTGAGAATATCGCTCAGAGACTGGCGCGCAACAGGCTCATCGTCAACCACCAAAATATTGGACTTCATTGTTATCCTCCTGTCGGTAAAAAGATGCGGAAACAAGCGCCGGAACCGCGTTCAGGGAGCAGTTCCAATGTACCGCCGTGTGCGGTAACTATATTGTAACTCACTGTCAAGCCCAAACCGGTGCCTCCGTCCTTTGTGCTGAAGAACGGCTCGAAGATGGTCGCCTGTTCCTCCAGAGGGATGCCCCCGCCCTGGTCTTGAAAAATCAGTTCCACGCCATCCTTCTGCGGACGAACGGTAATATTTAGAATCCCGCCTTCGGGCATGGCATCCATGGCATTCAGAATCAGGTTGATGAAAACCTGTTGAATCTGACTGCCAACCGCCTTGACGTGCGGGATGTTTTCGAGAAAATCCACAATGACCTTGACCTGCGATTCAGACAACTGTTTCGACATCAAATTCAGGATGTATTGCAGCATCTCGGCAAGGTCAACTTCTGTTTTCGAGGTGGCGCCGGGGCGGTAGAAATCCAACATACGGCGGACGGTGACAATCAACCGATCCAACTCGGTGAGGGCAAGACCGAAATACTCGTCGCGTTTTTCCTGCGCCAGGTCGGTGCGCCCCGCAAGATGCAGGCAGTTCTGGACAGCTTGCAACGGGTTGTTGACTTCGTGCGCAATGGATGCGCTCATCCGCCCGGCGGCAGCCATCTTTTCGGCTTGCAACAAAGCCTTTTGCGATTCCTCCATCCTGCGGACATAGTCCAACTGTTCGGCATACAGGCGGGAGTTTTCGAGCGCCACCGCCGCCTGACGCGCCAAAATCTGGAAGAGCTCAAGGTCGGCTTCGTGCAGGGGTGGTTCGTCTGCATTGCGGGCGGCATACAATACCATGCGAAGATTGGGGCGGAGAATCGGCACAAGGACGACAGCAGCCAGATTCAAGTCGGAGAGGATTTTCCGCAAGGCGGGGTCACCGGGACCGTTCGCGTTGACCAGCAGCGGAACGGCGGAAGAGTCCACACGGGCAATCAAATCGAGGAGGCTGTCTGTCAACTGTCCGCCGCGTGAGACCAGCACCGAAAATGTCCCATTCTCGCGGCGCTGACAGCAGGCGGCATGAGAACATTGCAGGTGTCCGCAAATGGCGTTGGCGATGAGTTCGAGCAGCGGTTCGCGCCGTGTTTCGGAAAGCAGGGACTCGGTAACGGAGAACAGCGGGCGCAGGGTTTGGATGCGGGCGGCGTCTCGTTTTTGCTGGCTGTCGGCAAGCGCGAGTTTGACCGCGTCCACCAGTTCCTCGCCTTTGCTGAACGGCTTGAGGAGGAGTCCATCCACTCCCTGACGCAGGGCGCGGATTGCGGTCTCGACCGTGCCATGCCCGGTCATGATGAGCGTGGCGGCATCGGGTTGCAGGCGCTGGGCGTGCTGGATGACCTCGAAGCCATCCACTTCGGGCATACGGATGTCCACCAGCAGGAGGTCGATTTTATTGTCCTTGAGATATTCGATTGCCTGACGCGGGTCAGTTTGGGTTTGCACCTTGTACCCCGCCCGTGTGAGCAGGCGGTTGCAGAGCAAGGCAATGCCGGGTTCGTCGTCAACAACAAAGATGAGGGGAGTTTCCATGGTTAGAGTGTCAAGGTGTCAAGGTGTCTAAAGGGGAAGCCAGACGGTGAAGGTGGAGCCTTTGTTGGGTTCGCTTGCAATTTCGATGGCGCCGCCGTGGTCGGTGACAATGCCGTAGGTGACGGAAAGGCCCAAGCCTGTGCCACCACGGTCGCCTTTGGTGGTGAAGAACGGCTCGAAGATGCGATTCTGGTCGGCGGGAGAAATGCCCACGCCGCTATCCCTGACCGACATGACCACCCAGTTTCGTTCCTCGCGGGCGGCTGGCGCAGTGACGACGAATAGTTCGCCGCCTTTGGGCATGGCTTGCAGGGCGTTGTGAATCAGGTTGAGCAAGACCTGTTTCATCTGGTTGCGGTCGATGGAAACCCAGGGCAGGTTTTCATCCAATTGCAGGCTCAAGCCGACATGGTTGGTCTGGATGAGGTGGCGGGTGAGCGCGACGACATCGTTGACCACTTCGTTCAGGTCGGCGCGGGTGCGGGTGCGTTCGCCCTGCCGCGAGAAATCCAGCAGGCGGCGGACCACGTCGCTGGCACGGTGCGCCTCGCGTGAGACCATCTCCAACTCTTCGCGGTATGAAAAATCCTGCGGCAAATCCTCCAACACGAGTTCCGAAAAGCCCGTGACCGTGGTCAGCGGGTTGTTCAACTCGTGGGCAATGCCCGCCGCCATCTCGCCGACTGCGGCAAGTTTGGCGGCCTGAATCAACCTGTTTTCGGCGGAACGCTGGGCTTCCATGCGCGCATTCAATTCGATTTCGGTCGCCCGCAACTGGCGGATGGTTTCCTGCAAACGCTGGTATTGGTTGGCGCTGGTGACGACCGAGGTAAGAATACCCGCGAGGGATTCAATCGAGATCAGGTCGTTGTGAGAGAAAGCGTTTGACTCACGGCTTTCCACGTCGATCAAACCGAGGACGGTTTCCCCGTCCTTCAAGGGGACGCAAATCTCGGAACGCGCCTCCCAGCCTTTAAGCGGACTGTAGAGTTTTTCCTGCCGCGTATCGTTGACCAGGAGACTCTCGCCCGTGCGCGAAACGTGTCCCGTGACGCCTTCGCTGGTGAGAAAGTCGCGCCCGGCAAGCGCACGCGTTACCGTTTCGGACTGGGTTCCGCCGATGCCCTGAAACATGGTCTGCCGCCCTTCATCCATCAGCAGGACAACAGCCAGTTCATATTTGAAGTATTGCGCCACGAGGTCGGCGGAGATGGAGACCACCTCCTTTTTATCGGTGAGACCGATGACCTGCTGCACCACTTCATGGATCAAGCCGAGGCTGCGGGCGCGTCCCTCCGCTTCTTCGCGCAGGCGGGTGTATTCGATCAACCCCGCGAGATGGCTGGTGATGACCACCATCAAATGTTCGTCATACTGGCTGAATGCTTCGGCGCGCAGGTTCTCGATAATCAAAACCCCGATGCTTTGTCCGCGATATTTGAGGGGGACGATCAGCATGGAGCGCGCGCCCTTGTTTAGCGGGACAAAGCCCTCCTTCACGGTATCCACAATGCGGCGGGTGTGTCCCTCCTTCAACACAGGCTGGATGGAATGCCCCGCAAGCGGCACACTGACTACATTCAATTTTCCTTCGAACATGCGGTAATCGCGCAAAATGCGCCCGTCGCTGGAACGCAGGAAGAGGGCGATCAATTCGGTGGTGAAGGCACGGGAAAGCAGACCAAAGACGCGCCGCGCAATCTGGTCCAAATTTTGGGCGGAGGAGACTGTCAGCACAAAGTCGTTGAGCAGACCCAGTCGCCGCAAATGCGCCGCCATTTCGGAAAACGTGACCAGCACTTCCACCGAAGGCGAAACCTGCGAAGCCAGTTCGCGCAACTGTCCCACCTCGCCGCGTGAAAATTCCTTCTGACGCCAGAGCGCCACCACCCCGATCAACCGTTGACCAATGATCAGCGGCAGGCAAACCCAAACCTGCGTGCCTGCCCTAAGCGAGCCGTAGGGGAGGTTATCCCAATTGGGTTGTTCGCGGGTAATGAGTACCTCGGAAAGGGAACGGTTGACGCGGCGCAGGATTGGGTTCTCGTCGATCAGTATGGATACCCCCTGGGCTTTGGGATCGTTCCACTCCGCCTGAATATCGAGCGATTCGCCGCGGCGGATTGCCAGCCACGCCCCCTGACAGGCAGACGCCTGCACAAAAGCGCCCAGGGTCTTCCCGATGGCGAGGGGCAGGTCAGAAGCAAGTCCGGATTGAAGGTCAGGGAGGAAGGGTTGGACGGGAGAATTCGAGCGCCCCGCCATCAGAGAGGCGGTCAGTTTCCAGATCCGCAGGGCTTCGGAGGTCTGGTTGTCTGCGCCAACGAGGACAACCTGTGAAACACCTTCGACGGGGAAGGCAAAAATACGCCTGACTTCCAGTCCCCCGGGGTCGGTGAGGGAAGTGGAGCGGGAATGTCCCCCGCTGAGTGCGCCGCATAGCCACGCGTCGACCGAATGGAGGGTCATGAAACCGACCAGTTCATTTTGCGCGGCTTTGGTGAGGCGATATGCGGCATGTAATATCCACGCACCGCCGACGCGCTCTGCCAGGACTGCCCACTTGGCGGAAGAGAGCAGCGCGGCTTCTTTGAGCGAAGATGGAATGCCGTTATCGTTTTGCATCACTCTGCGGCGGATTATACCCGCTCCCCCACAGCGGGTTCTCTCCCAAAGGTCACGGGAAACAGGCTAGAAGTTCATTGCCTCCGCGCCGATCAGCCCGGCGATGAAGATGAAATAAATCGCCGCGCAGCAAATGCCTACGACGGTCAATCCGATTTGAACCCAGCCCATGATGATGCCGGCGGTCGCCATGCCGTCACCGGACGCGGTTGGAGGTACGGAGCGGGTTTCCTTGCGGGCTGCATATCCCGTCCAAACGGCAACGATGCTGGCGATGAACGGGAAGAAGGTAAAGCCCAAAATTCCGGCAATCAGGCTGATAAGCGCCAGGTTGCTGGACGGCAGGACATAGGGCTGTTGGGGTTGCGGGTTGTTCTCGTACATAAGGCTTTCTCCTTTGTTTTTTGTTGTCATTATACAACGTGAGACAGAAAACCAACCGGATAAACGTTATTTCCCTTGCGCCCACTCCACTGCGGGGATAATCCATTCATCCAATGGTCGATACAGAATGCCGTGTCCGCTGCCGACCTGAAGTACGATCTCGTCATAGCGGGCGAGTCCCCTGTCTTCAGAAAACTCAAACAAATCGCGGCAGGAGCCTGCAAATTCGGTGTCTGCGAAATCGTAAATCGACAGGACGTTTCCGTACAGGGAAATCCCATTCCGTTTGAATTCCGCGACAGTATCCGGATGGCAGATGCTTAGAATAACAAAATTGACCTCCTTGTTTCCGAGAAGGTATGAGGTTTCAATGGCAATGGCTGCGCCTTTCGAGGCGCCGATTATGGAGATGTTTGCGGCTGGGACACCTGCCTCCAGTAAAGCCTTTACCTGCCCCACAACTCTTTCAGCGGATTCTGTTGTGTCCGCATTTTTAGGTCTCTGCTCACTGATGACTGTAAAGCCGTAACCGGCCAACCTTTCCAGAATTGCCACATATTGATATTCCCCGAAATCAGGGCTGACCGCGTGGATTCCCTGCTCCTCGACAATCCTGCCATGAAGGTAGAAGAGGTATCGGGCTGCGGGATCGACCAAGCTGGGAAAGGCATAGGCAGATAACTCCGAAACTGCATCCGGAGGAGTCAGCGGCGGCGAAGATGCAATGGCCGGCACAGGGGAAGCTGTGGGGATCGCGTGCCCACATGCGGCAAGGAGAAATATCCCCGACAAAACAAGAAATGTTCTTCTCATGGCATTCACGCACATTCAGAAAGTTTACCAACCCCGCTGATAGATACCAAACTTGCAATAGACTTCGAAGCCGATGCGATGATAGAGGCGCAGGGCGTTGGGATATGTGGTCTGCAAGGCGCCGATGCGGTATCCCATCTTCTTCGCTTCCTCGTAGATTAGCAAGGTAATGGCGGTCCCAAGTCCATGCTGGCGGTAATCGGGACGGGTGGCGATGTTGTAAAGTCCAGCCACGCCGGCGCCCACATGCAGGGAGCCTGTGGCAATAACTCCGCCATCTGCAAACATGGCGTAATGCCGCCACTCGGAATCGGGCGAGAAACTGAGCTGCTCGAAGACTTCCAGTGTGAGAGGAATCTCGTCCGCAGGGATGCCGAAGGTGGCGGCAAATAATGGCATCCACGCCTCCAATCCGGACGGGGTGTTGACCGGCTCGAAGGAGTAATCCAAAGCGGGGGGAGTAAAGTCCGACAGTCGTTCCAATTCCGCCGCCATGCCGATCATGTCGCGGTTATGGATGAAGCCGTGAGTCTGTAAGACCCTGCCGAGATTAGCAGGCTCAGAAAGCGGACCCACCCACCAAGTCAACGGAGTGGCGGTGCGGTGGAAGGGTTCGAGCGCATCCTTGATTTGCAGGTCGAGTTTTTCACTGGAGAATTGGGCGCAGGTAATGCCGTTATATCCGATACGGTTCAACCCGGACATAAACCAGGTGGGGTTCCCGACGTGCAAACGTCCGCGGGGCAGTTTTGCAAAATCATGCGACTTGGCAGAAAGGTTTTCTTCGACCAGCCGGGCGAAGTCAGCCGATGACAAGCGAGTCCCGTCTATGCCGGCAAT
>Ga0233425_10007431_pt1 | contig 15410 bp, 11 predicted proteins | sample Watercolumn_Towu_2_FD_181712 | JGI IMG/M metagenome (GOLD analysis project Ga0233425, IMG submission 181712) | Freshwater microbial communities from Lake Towuti, South Sulawesi, Indonesia - Watercolumn_Towuti2014_140_MG | ecosystem: Environmental > Aquatic > Freshwater > Lake | place...
GTTGCTGCAAATGACTTGCTTACGCCGATGAATAATGCCATGGTGAGCATTATTGCTACAATTACTTTCTTCATGCTTTTCATCTCCTTTCCTGTAGTTTTTTGTTCCTTATTCTGTCCCTTAAACATTTATAATCTCCTTTTCAAAATTAGAAAATAATGATTTTTAATCTTATCTGTTATAAAAGCAACTATCATGCCAAATATAGCCTGGTTGATTTTAAAGGATAATTTATCATAAAACCAACAAAAAGAAAACCAACTGTAAACATATCCGACAGGTAATTGTAAAATATCTTTACAAAGAGATTTGTTAGGGATTATGCATCGGAGGTATACAAAAGCCCTTGCGGATTTCAGAGAAAATTCAAGGCTGATTATTTCAAGGATTCCTGGAGAATGAAGAAACAAAAAAAGAGGGTGAGTCTTCTCACCCTCTTTTTTTGTTTTATATCTTTTACTGTTTTATTTCTTGATAAACCTTCTGTGTCCTGCCAATGCTACGCCGATAAGGCCAGCGCCCATGAGGATGATTGTGCCGGGTTCAGGAACCATTCCGCCTTCTGCCCTTCCATCTCCTCTGACGATCCAGTTTGCGATTACAGGGTTCTGGTTATCATACACAGTGTACTGGAAGAGAAAATCTTTGCCGTTCTGTGTATTGGTATCAAACAGATAATCCCACATTCCGAGACCGGTTACATCAAGGTATACCGCGCCGCTGCCGGTGTTGGTGTTGAAATTGAACTGTGATACCAGGGTGTGACCGAACATGTTCTGTGGTGTTGCTATCATGTCCAGCATCAGTACGCCATCCTGTGTTACCGTGTTAAAGAATGACGGGTCCATCGGATTGCTCCTGCCGGCTGTTCCCTGCAGTGCATTGTAATCCGGGGTTATGTCATACCACATCTGGATGTGTCCGCCGATGGCGCCGATATCAGCAGAACCACTGATAAAATTCGGGGCGCTCATATAATCGTCGTCAAATCCCCAGAATAATACGGTCAGTTCGCCTGAGCCGGGTACGTCCTTATCCCACAGAATCTGCTGGTTGGCAAGCAATGAAATCTGGTCAACCTGTGCGATACCAAAGGTGTCTTCAGTCCCGTTTGCCATTCCAGGTACACCATAAGGCATGGGGTTGCCTGCGCTGCCATCATACGGGTTAATGTTGGTAGGTATCCAGCCTCCTGCTCCGGGTGCGTATGTTCTGCCCCAGTCAAACAGATCAACTACCTCAAATTCTACTGTTGCTGCAAATGACTTGCTTACGCCGATGAATAATGCCATGGTGAGCATTATTGCTACAATTACTTTCTTCATGCTTTTCATCTCCTTTCCTGTAGTTTTTTGTTCCTTATTCTGTCCCTTAAACAATGTATCGCCTCCTTTTAATAAAATATCTTTAAGTTTGTTTCTGAATCTTTTAAAAGCAACTATCATGCCAGGTTAATCTATGTTGATTTATAAAGATATTTTTACATGAAATAACAGGAACTGCAGAAAAGTGTAAAGATATCCGACATTGCACTGTAAAGCATCTTTACATTTAAATACTGCCAGCCAATATCTCTTTATTTTCTGTCTGTATGTGAAGCTGTTTGAAATGCCATGGCAAGGGCGTCTTTCAGACGAATAATATAATACAGAGGCATTAGATTGGTATTTTGTATGTTATATCTCCACACCATGAAGTCCTTCCCGGGGAAGAGCGCATTTCTGATGAGTGCCAATTTCAATCGAATTCCAGGCACAGCAATAAGCCTCAATAGAGTTTTGGAACCTCTGATGTTTATTCCACGTTTACTGTTTAAAACAGCAAAGCGTATCTTTTCCACAGTTCCTGTTTTTAAAGATTCCAGTTCCTCCATTATTCCTGAAGGAATATCCGGTTTGAACACCATGGCCATTTTCAATGAGAACCGCACAGGCAAGACAATTCCGTATTCAGATACGCGGGTTATAAAAACCTTCCAGTCCAATTTGTTTTTGAAATAACTGATTATCTGTGTAATGTCACATGCTGATGGTATCCAGTTCGAGTGTCTATGGTCGAACAGATGCAGGCAGGAATGAAGCAGGGAATCCTCCGGAGAAAGCGCCAGGGCTTCAACGCCGTTGCTATTCACGGGCACAGCCCTTTCCCGGAGGCCTTTCAGGTCTATCTTTTCTGCATATGGAAAAGGAGGGCCAAGTGTCCAATGGATTTCTGTAATGGTATCCACCATACCTGCTTTTATATAACTGTTTTCCCCTTCAAATTTTTCTGAAAAAGGCTGCCAGCGGAGAGAGTTCGGGCTGTAACCAATTGAATTCATAACGTTTTCTGCCTGATGCAAGGCATCCCTTGAAACAAGAAGGTCGATATCGCTGTATGGTCTCAGCCCTGAAGGATAGAGGTGTTCATTTATTACTCCCTTAAGAAGGATAACTGAAATATTTGAAGAATAAAGGGCCTTCAGGACTACTTTCAGTTCTGACTGTAAAAAAGCGTTTCTTGCGAAAATCAACTGCCGTGTTTTTCTGATTTTATCCTGCTCGATGACTGTCATTTCAACATCAGGATATGCCCTTCTCAGCATATATTCCACCAGGGGAAGGTATCTTTCCTCTCCCTCTTCAATGATTTGCCTTAAGATAGAATCAGTTGTCATAAATGCTGAGTGGTTTCTTAAATAAAAGAGGGATACTGGCAAAAATACCAATATCCCTCTTTTATTTCTTTCTTAAAATAAACTTCTGTGATTTATAAAAAAGTAATGTATATTTTACAATTAAGTTAAAAACGGACCACCGGCACACGAAAAAAAGTTTGTTTTCTTGCATGCCAATACATGTACTTCAAAAAGTTCTTCAGATTGTATGGACGGCTTTTCATATGCCTTCTGTTCATTACTGCTTCCCAGTTCTTCAATTACTTTTACTATTTTAATCTCTTTTTTATCCATTTCACCCTCCAGCCAAGAGTATTTACATAAATTATATAGACCATTTATTAATTAATGCAACAAAAAACTTAAAACTGTTACGGTAAATTTACTCCAGCCCGAGGGATAACCCTCTATCCCTCGGGCACCCTGATTTTATACTTGTTAATAAGGTCATGCAGCGTTGGTCTGCTTATCGCGAGTTCTTCTGCTGTCCTGCTGATATTGCCGGCATTGCGGGCAAGGGCCTTCTGAATTATTTCGAATTCAACCTTCTGACGGATGTCCTTTAGTGTTGCAGGAGCGCTATTCTGTGATGAAATGGTTATCTCCGGAACCTTAATTAACAGGTCTTTGGCAGTAATGAGCTTTTCTTCGGCCATAACAACCGCCCGCTGAACCTTGTTTTCGAGTTCCCTGACGTTACCGGGCCAGTCATAATTTTCAATCGCGGAGACTGCGTCAGCGCTGAATCCTTTCAGGCTTTTATTCTGGGCATAAGCGAATTTCGTCAAAAAACTTTTTGCAAGGAGAATAATGTCATCTCCCCGTTCCCTGAGTGATGGAAGTCCCACGCTGATAACACTGATACGGTAATAAAGATCTTCCCTGAATTTGCCTTCCTTGATTGCCTTCTGCAGATCAATGTTCGTAGCAGCTATGATTCGGGTATCTATATCAATCTCCTCACGGCCCCCTACCCTCTGGATTTTCAGGTCCTGAAGAAACCTGAGCAGCTTTACCTGAAGCTGTATAGGAAGTTCCCCTATCTCATCAAGAAAGAGTGTCCCTTCATGGGCCTTTTCGATCATCCCTATCCTTCTGTTCTTTGCATCGGTAAAAGCACCCTTTTCATAGCCAAACAGTTCCGACTCTATAAGGTTGTCCGGGATTCCTCCACAGTTAATCGGTATAAACGGTCCTCCACTCCTCAGGCTCCTCTGGTGGACTGCCCTGGCGACCAGTTCCTTGCCTGTGCCGCTTTCTCCGGTTATCAGTATTGCCGCCTCGGATACGGCAACTTTCTGAATTGTCGAAAAAACCTCAATCATCTTTGGACAGCTTCCAATCATATTTTCAAATCTGTCCCCGATATTAAGAACATTCTGAAGCTTCCGGTTCTCATTTTCTATTCTGCTGAGATAAAAGGCCCTTTTCAGAATAATCCGCAATTCCGACATCTCTACCGGTTTCTGGTAAAAGTCATAGGCCCCGATGCTGACAGCGCGCTGGGCGCTCTCTTTATCGTTGTTCCCTGTAATAACAATTACCTTTGCATGTGGATTAACTTCGAGTATATTCCCGAGACAGGCCAGCCCTTCTTCTTTCCCATCAGGGTCAGGGGGAAGTCCAAGGTCAAGCGTAACAACAGCTGGGTGTTCTTTTTTGAGTATGGAAATAGCCGATTCCCTGTCGTTTGCCATAATAATACGGTATTCCTTTGACAGGCCCCATTTCAGTTGAGTAATGATATCGCTGTTGTCTTCAACAATAAGCAGTTTTTCCTTGTCCATATCGTTTTTATTCTACTCCGTTTCCCCGGTTTCTTCCACCGGCAAGTATATCATGAATTCAGTACCTTCTCCCTCGTGGCTTTTAACCCGTATATCTCCTCCGTGGGCTTCCACTACTGTCTTGCACTGGTAAAGGCCGATACCGAGTCCTTTCTTTTTTGTTGAACGGAATGGCCTGAAAAGATGCTTTTCAACATATTCCTCTGACATCCCGCATCCCCTGTCACTTACACTGATATATGCCATTGAAGAATTCCCGCCTGTTCTGATGGTTATCTCCCCGTCGTTTGATGCCTCCATGGCATTGATTATAAGATTGACAAGAACTTTTCTCATTTCATCCCGGTCAATATATCCGGTAACAGGTTCAGATGACTCTACGGTTATCCTTGCCTTCCCGTTTATATATGGTTCAGCTGTCTCAAGTACAAGTTCCAATATGTCTGTCTTTTCCCGATTCAATTCAACCTTTTTAGGCATGTCAGAGAGTTTTCTGATCAGACGGTTCATTCTTTCGACAGTATTTGAAATTGTTCTAGTCATGTCTTTCTGAAATTCAGGATTATCCATGTTGTCCATCGCGTTTTCTGAAGTCATCGAGAGCGTATAAACAAGGTTCTTCAAATCGTGAATGATAAATGATGATACCCTGCCCATAGCCTCCATCTCCCTCGCCTCCGCAAGCTCTTCCGAGAGCTTCGCGCTCAGGATGGCAGAACTTGCCTGTCTCGCAAGAGTTTTCAGAATATCGTAATCCTCATAATTATATTCGTCATTGCTGAAAGACCTGCCAAGAATAATAAACCCAATGACATTGCCGCCTGTAAGAAGCGGTACTATGAGCGAAGCCTTGGTCGTCTCAAAAAAGTCTTTGTTACTGTCGAATATCTCTGTATTTCTGTCCCTGTCTTTTACGTTGAATATCCATCCCTTTTCTTTACAATATGCTATCAGGTTATTGGAATTGCTTACCGTATAGGACCCATAAGCCGTATCAAGCGGTTGAACGATATGGAACGACTCGGTTGTTCTGTTATACAGCCACAGCGATTGTGTCTCAGTTCCTATAACATGGGAAATGCCTTCAAGAACTGAAATCAGGAGTGCATCAAATGATTTCGCTGAGGAAATTCTCTGTGTGAATTGCAGCCACTGGGACCTGTAATCATATTTATTCCGGTAGAAATTCTTGCTGATGAAAACCGTAACCTTCCTTCGGAGTTCCTCGGAAAATAATATTGATATCAAAATGATGCCACTTATGAAAATTATCGCTATCAACAGATATTTCCCGGTGTTTTCTCCAAAATACCTCATCCCTGTCCCGACAATTCCAAGTCCAAACAGGTAAATCCCGACTACAACAAGGACGAGTGAACGGTAGAATATGCCTCTTGAGACAGCGATTTCCTCTCCCTGGAACGTTTGTCTGAAAAGTGAAACCATGATCAGAAGAGAACAGATGAATATAACAGCTGATCTGACTGGAATCAGGTTCATGTCGATCGACCGGTAAAGAAGTGCCTGGCTGTAATAATAGATAAGCAGAGCCATTATTCCGCCAATCCCGATAAGCGCGTGTTTTATCTTCCATCGGGTTGTCCCTGACGAGGCCCTTAAAGTGCTTTCAAAATTTATGAGTGTCAATACAGAATAAATGACTATGACGAGATAGAAGTAGTAGCCCGTGTTACTCAGGAACAATATCTTTTCTGTTTCAATATCCGGCGCATAGAAAAAGATTCCGACCGGAAAAGATACGACAAAAAGGAACGGAAGCACGGACAGTGCAAGCGCTATCCGCCAGAAAAAGGGTATTTCCTTGTATGCTCCCCTTATGTATGTCAGACTGAACAGCAGCCAGAAGGACGGAAGAAGAGATTCTCCAATCAGTGTAACCTTCTTGCAGAGCAGTATGTAATGAGGATTAACAATCGTCAGAAGATCGCCTGCCTCAACCGCAATAATAGCAAGCATGCCGCATACAAATGAGATATTCGGGATACCTCTTTTGTCCTTCATCAACATCATGAAGGCAGTGCCTGCCGTTAAGCCGATTGAACAAACAGTCAGAACTCTCAGAAGATTCATCTGCAAACCGGTTTCTGTTAATGTATTACTCTACCGTTACACTCTTCGCGAGGTTTCTTGGCTGATCAACATCACATCCTCTTAACAGGGCGATGTGGTATGCAAGAAGCTGCAGATGTATGGCAAACAGGACGGGAGAGAGATACGGGCTGCACTCCGGGATATACAGAGTATGGGTTGTAAGAGACTGTATCCTGGAATCACCTTCCTCAGCGATTGCAATAACTCTTCCACCCCTGCTTTTTACTTCTTCAATATTTGAGAGAATCTTTTCATACGTGCGGTCCCGCGGAACGAAAAAAACGGATGGGATATCCTTGTCAATCAGGGCAATCGGTCCGTGTTTCATTTCTCCCGCAGGATATCCCTCAGCATGGATATAGGATATCTCTTTTAATTTTAAAGCACCCTCAAGCGCTATCGGATAATTGATGCCCCTTCCAAGATAAAGGAAATTACTTGCATGAAAAAGCTCCCTTGCAAGCAATTCAACATCATTGTTATATGAAAGCACCCTCTCAATTTTTGAGGGTATCTCTATAAGGTCTTTTAAAAGCTGCTTTCCTGTCTCTTCATCAACCAGCTTTCTCGCCCTTCCCAGCGCTATAGCAAGAAGATAAAGCGCGGTAAGCTGTGAGGTAAATGCCTTTGTTGATGCAACACCTATTTCCGGTCCGGAATGTGTATAAAAGACTCCTCCCCCGGATGCCTCTGATTCTCTCGCGCTTGTGCTTCCGACGACATTGCATATGTTCAAAAGCTTTGCGCCGAGTTTTTTAGCTTCACGCTGGGCCGCCAGTGTATCCGCGGTCTCGCCGGACTGAGTGATTGACACAAAAAGATCGGTATCATAAATAATGGGATCACGGTATCTGAACTCTGATGCAATCTCTACCTCTGCCGGGAGCTTGGCAAGCATTTCAACCAGGTACTTCCCGATCAGCGACGCATGCCAGGAAGTGCCGCATGCAACAAATATAACCCTTCTGACCTCCCGCAGCGCCTCTTCATTTAACATAAATTCCTCAAGATTTACATCTCCGCTCTCAAGGTAAAACCTGCCACGCATGGTATCTGTTATTGCACGGGGCTGTTCAAAAATCTCCTTTAGCATGAAATGCTTATAACCACCCTTTTCCGCCATTGCGGGGTTCCATGATATCTTTACAACTTTTTTTTCAACCGGGGTACCCCTAAAATCCATAACAGCCAGCCCGTCTTTTGAGAGGATTGCCATTTCATAGTCATCGAGAAACACAACGTTCCTTGTATGACTGAGGAAAGCAGGTATGTCCGAAGCCATAAACAATTCGTTCTCGCCGATTCCTATCACCAGCGGACTGTCTTTCCGGACGGCGATTATCCGATCCGGACTATTTTCATTTATGATGCCGATTGCAAAGGCTCCGTGCATTTCATTAATAGCTGACTTCACGGCACGCTCAAATTCCATTCCGTCTTTCATGAAGTCTTCAATGAGATGGCATATTACCTCTGAATCTGTTTCTGATTTAAAGATATGACCTTTCGCCATAAGCTGCTCTTTGAGAGACAGATAGTTTTCGATAATTCCGTTATGGACAATTACAATGCTTTCGGCCCTGTGAGGATGTGCGTTCTCCTCCGAAGGTTTTCCGTGAGTCGCCCATCTCGTATGACCAAGGCCTGTACTGCTGCTGATACCGGCTTCACGTATCAGAACCTCAAGATCCCGGATTTTCCCGGCCGACCTGATAATGTCAATTTTATCTTCTTTAAAAAAAGCGATACCGGCAGAGTCATATCCCCGGTATTCAAGACGCTTGAGTCCGTCAACGATAATCGGGACAGCGTCACCTTGTCCTATATAACCGATGATTCCGCACATGATAAGTTATATACCTCCTGTATAATTGTAGCTCAAGTTATTATCCTGTTTTCTATTTTGGCAAAAATTCCTGTATCGACGGATAAAAGTCATTGATAAACTGCATGCCTGCCTTGAAGGCTCTTTCTTCGTCATGATCGAACGGAACAGAAATCCGGATAAAAGCCGAATCCCGGCGACGGTACAGGAGAGAGTTCAGAATCTCGGCAAGCCTGAGTGAATATTCGTCTGTCAGAGACCTGCCTTTGACCTGGTACCAGTAAAGGAACATGGTCTTTCCGTCTCCTTTCTGGTAAACCGCTTTTATTATGTTCATGTTTGTTCCGGCAATAATAGTTCCGGTTTTTGTTTCCTCAAGCTTAAACCATCCGCCCCCAGGAAGGCAGTGTTTCGGAGAGTGAATAGGTCCGCTGTCTTTTCCTCCTCCATGATATCCTATGTACAGCTGTATGATAGGTCTTTTTTCGGCAGAATATTCCCGATAAATATAATCTGTCGGTTTCAGAACACGCAATTCCGCCTCAGTAAATGAAGACTGCGTCAGCATCTTCCAGCCTTTCATTACAAGTGGAAATTCCCTGAAAGGCCTGTTCGTCGGAACATTTATATCAGAGTGAAAGTTGATATACAACCCGGTAACAATAATCAACAGGCATAAAATAATAAATCGAGTGTTTGTAATCATCCTTTTTTCCTCCTAAGGAGCGCCCCTGTCAGGAGAAGCATTACGACAGCTACACCGAATACCGCCAATCCCGCGAATTCATGAAAAAATCCTTCCGCGGCTTTGGCTCCCCAGTGCTGTGCAAGAATGCCTGTGACAATTACCCTGACCCCATTTGCAAAAATAGCAATCGGGATCGCTGACAAAATAACAATTATTCTTTTAACAAAGCTATCCTGTGACAGGTATGCGAAAGCAACGCTCAGTGCAAGCAATGACATAAGCGATCTGATTCCGCTGCAGGCATCAGCAACTTCGAGAACTGTATTGGAAAGCATTATTATATTGCCATCCCTCCAGACAGAAATACCGATGAGCTTGAGAAAAATAACAGAGTACTTTGCAACAAAAAGCTTAAGAGGAAATGCTATTGAGTCATAAACAATATACGGCAGGGGAACCATAAAAAAAAGATACCCTATCGGCAGTGACATTACCTTCAGCACATCTTTTCCAAACAGATACAGGACAATCCCGGAAAGCAAAACCACGATTGACAAACGCATTGAGAAAAACTCGGTGCCAACATACCCTATCGTCAGCTGTATCAACGCGAAGATAATAACAACAATCCCGAAATTACTCGGCAATACGCGCGATTCTTTCAGTTTGCCGAGGTTCAGATAAAGAAAATAACCGGCAATAACCGGAACAATAAAACCGTGCGAATAGTTCTCATCCCCATACCACTGCATAACCATCGGCGGGAAAACCCGGTAATACAGCCCGGCAAAAAGAATCCCCAGCAGCAGCAATTTGGCCCTGTTTTCCCTGAAGACATCAGAAAACCTGTTTTGAACACCTATTTCCATTTCCCGTCTACCTTCCTGTTTATTTTCTTGCTTTGTCTTTTATTGCCCTGATGTGCCTTTTTTGCCTTTATCATAATTACCTCCTGTATACTGTTCCAGATATGCTTTTCAGCGAATCATTATTAATGAGAATTCAATTTCTTTTCCCATTGCCACGCAGTCCCTACAATATACTCAAGATCGTCATGCTCGGGTCTCCAGTTCAATTCATGCTGCAATCTCGAACTGTCAGCAATAAGTGAAGGAGGGTCGCCTGCCCTCCTTCCGGTATCCTCAGTCCTGAAGTCGATGCCAGTTACCTTCTTCGCTGTAGCGACAACTTCCCTAACGGAATATCCATGCCCGTACCCGCAATTGAAAATCCTGCTTTGACGGGTATTCAGCAGATAATCAAGCGTAAGAACATGGGCATTGGCAAGATCGTCTACATGGATATAATCCCTGATGCAGGTTCCGTCAGAAGTATCATAATCAGTTCCGAATACTGATAATTTCTGATATTCACCCTTTGCTGTCTTAAGCGCTCTTGTTATAAGGTGCGTGGCATTCTGATATGCCTGTCCTATCCTGCCTCCGGGGTCCGCCCCTGCAACATTGAAGTACCTTAATGATATATATCTGAAATCACCAGAAAGGGAAAGGTCTTTCAATATCTGTTCAACCATAACCTTTGAGGCGCCATAGGGGTTGATTGGATTCAGAGGGGCATCTTCGCTGACAGGAACTTTTTCCGGTATTCCATACACTGCCGCAGTTGAAGAAAAAATAAAGGATTTTATTCCGTTTTCACTTAATGCTTCAAGAAGATTCAGAGTATTCGCGGTATTGTTTCTGAAATATCTCAAAGGCTCCCTTACTGATTCCTCAACCTGAATAAATGCCGCGAAGTGCATGACTGCGTCCGGCCTGAAATCATGGAGGACTTTTGTCAGTGATGCCTTATCGGCAAGATCAGCTTTTACTACCTTTCCGGAAAGTACCGCCCACTCGTGCCCGGTAGAAAGGTTATCGTATACGAGAATTTCACAGCCTTTTTGTCCAAGCACCTTAACAACATGACTGCCAATATATCCTGCCCCTCCTGTTACAAGAATTTTCATTTATTTCCCCTCGATTTCATAGATATGTGCCTGAAACGGGTTAAACGTATCACTGAATTTTGAACCATTTACCTGCAATGTCCTGCCTTCATGATATACGGTTATCCGTGAAGGACTGGAATGCCATGTAAAAGATGCTTTTGTAACTGAATTCGTATAATTATAAGCTATTATATAGCCTTTTCCGTTTACGTATTTTATCCGTGTACGAATTGCCGATGGATTGCTGTTTCCTGCAAGCATCTGCGGCTGGTCAATGGCGGCAAGCGCAGGCTCTATTCCTTTCAATTCACGCATTACCGACTTTAGATCCTCAAAATGTTCTATCTTCTTGTCACACCAGTCCTTGCAGACATAACTGAGCGCCCTTACTCCGAGAGACCAGTAAAGCAATCCATTAGCTCCTTCCGTAATTGCCATATAGCTCATATTGCGTAATTCGTCTCTGGTAGGCCACCTGCTGTTGGATGAACCCAGAAAGAACTGTAAGACCGTCATAAAAGGACGGCTGTCCATAACTGCAATTTTCGTAGATGCTGTCCAGTCTGCAACTCTGTTCAGCGGATATCCGTTTGGCGGCTCTGCTCCCCATAACGGATAGGGGTCCGTCGAAAGAACATCAACTGCATCCCTCCAATATGAAAGGCTGTTTGGATCAAGCAAAGCACCAAAGGTAATACCATCGGGTTTGGCTTCCTTCAGTTTCTGATACTGAACAAACATCCTTTCTGCAAGCCCGGCTTTGCACTCATCAATTGTATAAAAACCCGCAAGTCCTTGATGTCTTGAAATGCCTCTAAGAAAGTTATCATCCGAGTCTATTTTAAAGGAACGTTCATCGAAAGCATCTGCAAAACAGTTGCCTGTTTGCAGATACAAAATATCATATTTCTGAAGAGTATCCATCAAGGCCTGCATTGCCTTTAAGGACGCACCACCATACCAGTAATTGTTATAGAGATTGATCGGCAGTTCAAAGAGACGGCGATTTTCTTTTAATGTTTTCACCCATCGCTCTCCTGATTCAATATATCCCATGCCTGAATCATAGACACCGAGAAAAAAAGTCGGAGTACCGCGTACCATAAACCTGTTATGTTCATCAAATGCAACTGTCATTTTCTTGCGAAGAGCACCGCTTGTCTTTGATATTCTGTATGGAGGATATTCGTATACAAGGGCATTGTTTTTTGCTTTCAAGAGGCGGGTTTTCAGTAAATATGTCTGTCCTGTAGTTAGTCCTGACCCATCAAAAGTCTTAATAATATCCGGGGCGGCCTTTTCTCTTTCTTCAGAAACAACTGCTCCGGTTGATTCATTAACAATGATATTTTCCACTTCATAAGCAGAATGGTTATTATCCCCGCCGGTATCAACGCTTATATGTACCCTGATAGCCTGTAACTGATCGTCAAAAAGCATCCCACGGTAATTTGGATAGAGCAAAAAAACCTCTATTGGTATGCTCTCTCTCCTAAGTTCAATATCATCAAACCACGCGGTACCCGATGGCTCCATATAAGCATGAAATCCAAAATTGTAATAATCATCTTTTAAAACAGCTATTTTTCTTAATTCAATAAATTGCCAATCATTCGAACCGAAAATAATAGGCGTATTGTACCCTGCAACACCAAACCTTATCCCTTTGTTTTTTTCTCCAAGATTCTCCGTTTTTACCCATCCTCTAAGAAGATATGTCCCCTTTTTCAGATAAACCTTCTGATTTGAACTTTCGGAATACTGGAATAAAGGTGCATCTTTTAATCTAAAACTTTTATTACCTGAATGAGAAACCGAGTTATCAATGGAAAATGCCTTGCTCGCATTCCATTCCGCAGGAAGTTTGGTCTTCTGGTCAATATTCTCGAACCCTGAATTCCTGAGCAGATTTTCCCCTATTACTGGAGATGGATATGAGACAAGCCCCCCCGGCTTCAGAGTATTTGCTGAATATGCAGGACATGCCGTAAGAATCAATATGAGGTAAAGAAATACAAGGTTCACGCATCTCATTATAAGCCTCCGTTTCATTTGGGTCTCTGCATCAACTGCTTATAAAGAAGTTCTGTTTCCTGTATCTGCCGCTCCAATGAAAACTGCTTCAATACATATTCCCTGCCAGCTTTTCCCATTCCTCGCATCACATCTTTATTGTCAAGAGCGTACAGCATGGCGCCGGCAAGAGATGCTGAATCTTTAGGCGGAACAAGAATTCCAGTTTTTTTATCAACAATAACCTCAGTTGTTCCATCCACGTCAGTTGCAATAACAGGAATCTCCATTGCCGAGGCTTCAATAAGTCCGAGAGGTAATCCCTCATATAGAGAAGGAAGGATATTCACATCCATCATTCCATGATATCCGGGCAGATCCTTCTGGAAACCGGCGAAGATAACAAACCGCTCAATTCCGAGATCTTTTACCATGCACTGCAAATCGTTTCTCAATATGCCGTCACCAACAACCATTACCTTGAAACCTTTTCGTTTCTCAGACAATATTTTTACGGCATTAAAAAGATATTTATGACCTTTCTGAAAATCAAGTCGCGCCATAACGCCGAAGATATAATCCCCGGCAGTCAATTCGTATTGCTTTCTCAATTGATCACGTTTTTCAGCGGTCAACGGCTTGAAGTCATCGAGATTCCTGCCGTTTTGCACGACTGATATTTTTTCGGGAGAAATCCCCTTTATGGATATAAGATCATTTTTACAGGCCCTGGAAACCGCAATAATACGGTTTTGCAGATAAGAATAAATCCTATCTATTAAGAATGATTTCCTTTTGATAAAGCCTTTTTCAAGACGCCATTTTTCAACTCCATGAGAAGTTTCTATCAAAATTGGAACATTCGCCAGTCTCGCAACCGGCGAATAATAAAAACTGGCAATAAACATATGCGTATTGACTATGTCTATTCTGTTGTCGCGAAGGAAATCATGAAATATCTTCATGGAGGAAAAATCAAATACATTCCGGATCTTTATAGGAACAACTCTGGCAGATGTTTCCGACAGGTCCTTACCAAAAGCTTCTATCAGGCCGGGTGAAGCGACAACAAATATCCTGAACTCCGAGGTATTAACACTCTTAACGAGTGAAAGAACATGTTCCTCAACCCCTCCCCGCTCTTCAGAACCAAGGACGTAAGCGATATTGATTTTCCCTTCATTTTTGAGAAATACCTTATCAGTCACAATGAAAAGCTCTATCCTTCTTTTGCGAGAAGAGACTCATCTTTCATAATATCGAAGATATCAGTAATATGACCGGGCTGGTAGATATCCGTGCTGCTTATGTAAGAGCCATAAGAATGCCTGTCGTCAGGATGAAAGCCGTGCATTCCTTTGGGCACATACCTGCCGAAAAGATTGGGAGAAATAAGAACTCCCGGATTCATCAGAAATATTATGTCACCATATCTGCCGTCAGGGAAATATACTTTCAGCTCTTCCAGCTCATCTTTTCTGAGTACCTTTCCGTCAATGCACGTATTCAAGGATTTTAGCAGTTTTTCACGAACAGAATTCTTTCGGATCCAGAAGCGCGCCATTGTTGAATCAAAGACTGAAAGGCAATCTTTTTTCAAATTTATTCCATCTTGTGAAAGGCTTCCAATTAAATTAAAATGCTTTACAATCGGCGTCATGCCATGATCAGAAAAAACAAACCAGCGGACATTATCGGAACATACTTTCGCGATTTCAATTATGTTGCCTATCTTTTTCTCATACCATAATAATTTACTGCTAACAAAATCTTTCTCATGGCAGTGATGATGAAGAAAATCATCCAGTTCCGCAAGATAGGAAAAATAAACATTCTCATTGCCGCTCTTCAGGTCTTTTTCAAGGGTGCCAAAGGACTCTTCATCACTGAAATCATGATACGAATATGAGCGATATTGAACGCCCTTTTCAACCATGAAATCAAACAATGAAACATTGCCGTTAATTCCTCCGGGGCGGTAGATATTGCTTTTCTCCGAGATGTCGAACATATAAAGCTGTTTAGCTGCAAGACCGTAGCTTGAAAAATAACCTTCTGAACCTGACAATTTTTTAGAAACAATATTAATAATCCTGCGCGATATCCTGTTCTCAAGAGCACTGTCGGGTAAAAAATGCAAGTATCTGGTCCAAGAAAACGGAGAGCTCTCCGGAGAATAATAGAGCAGATTCCAACTGCCGTGCTCAGACGGATATTTACCAGTCAGAATGGATGGGATTGCCGAACAACTGAATCCGAGAACAGTCTTTAATGGTTTTTTTGTCTTTGAGATACCATCGAGAAAGGACTGCCCTTTGATAAATTCCCATCCAAGAGCGTCAATAAGAAAAAATAAGGTAATTTTGTTATGCATTTTA
>Ga0233425_10007432_pt1 | contig 15409 bp, 15 predicted proteins | sample Watercolumn_Towu_2_FD_181712 | JGI IMG/M metagenome (GOLD analysis project Ga0233425, IMG submission 181712) | Freshwater microbial communities from Lake Towuti, South Sulawesi, Indonesia - Watercolumn_Towuti2014_140_MG | ecosystem: Environmental > Aquatic > Freshwater > Lake | place...
TTTAAGAAGAGCCACACCGTGCCCCCAAAGCCTAAAAGAGGCGTGAGGGTAAGAAACGAAGTATTAACCCAATTTAGAGAAGGTTTCGCATTTTCTCTCATAATGATCTCGCAAGATGAATAAATTACAAAAAGACCCTTTCAGGACCGCTTAAAATGGTTCCATAGTAACACAACCAAAGAGGCTACTGATATTTATTTTTAAGGGGGGTATAGGATTCTAATGATTTGTCATCAACAGCTATTTTTGTTCATGAATAAAAAAGGCGATCCGGGGATCGCCTTTTTAAATATTGAGAGGGAGAAAGGCTACATACGGCCGCCGCGATCACCGCGATCGGAATAATTGCCTCCTCGGCCGCCTCGGAAATTACGAGAGCCGCCACCGCCGCCGCCCGCTTGTTGTTCTCTTGCGAGGCTGACTTTGAGGGAACGACCTTGAAACTCTTGACCATTGGTGGCTAAAGCTGCTTGAGCTTGTTCTTGGGTTTCAAATTCCACAAAGCAAAAGCCTTTTGATTTGCCTGTGGCAAAATCACGCACTAATTTTAAATGGGTAATGGTGCCATAGGGTGCAAAAAAACTTTCCAGTTCTTCTTCCGTTGTACTGTAGGCTAGGTTGCCAACATATATTTTCTTCATTAAAAGCTCTCCAAAAAGACGTAAAGCTTACGTTAAATACCGAAATCATGATTCCCAAGAGCCATTAAGGAAAAAGGTCTTTAAAATCAGTGATGCATCAAAATACTTCCTGGCCTTTAAAAAACCAAAAAATATTTACGGGGGCTATTGTGGCACACTTAGAAGGATGTGCCAAGAGAGGGAGGGAGAGTGTTGGTAGCACGGGAACTGTTCTATTTAAAATACTCTAACTCACCAAGGAGGTCGGGTATGAAAATAGGGGCAACTTTATGAAGGCTAGGAACAGAAGGTTGATAACCCGGTAGGATCAAAACTTCCCCCCCAAGCTTCATCACTCTCAGATGCAGAAGTCGAAAAAGCCATGCTACTTTCATCCCCATCATCATAATCATAGGTCCCTTCTCCCGAGCAGAACTTGTTCGACACACTGGTGGCAAGCCAAAAACGTGCAGCCCCTTGAATAAGACATATCAAAGTTCCTAACACGGCGCTGGCCACAGCGCCTAAAAGGTTGAGGGAGGCAGTGAAGCCCAGATGAGTGGTCAACAGAGTCATTACGGGCTCAGCCACTGCATTCACTAAGTTGAAGTGGGACATAGGCACAAAGGAAAATCCCATTTTCATGCTCGCTAAGGCAAGAAGAGGACCTGCTACAAGGAATAAACCGGCGTAAATGGTTAAACTTCCCAGAAGGCTAAAGATCCCTAGCACTTTACTCGCCTTACCTAATCCTATGTAATGACTATTCCAGCCCGCTAAAAAGCTATGCATGGGGGAAGTCACTATCCGGCCAAGGACGAACCAAGTTTCAAAAAATACTTCGAAAAATCGAAGCACTCCATAAGCCACTTGAGCCCTCCAGGGCATTTCTTTAAACTTCTCCGCTTTCTTAGGCCAGTCTTCATCTGTATAGTCTGCAGAACGAATCCTATCCTTCCCACACCCCAGCATTTCAGATAAAAGTTTCGGCAAAAACTCCGTAAACAGTGTTGCCGTATTCAAAAGAAACATAAACACAGGACCCAGCATCAAGGTATATAAAAAACCAACTCCGTATCGCCACCCTGGGGACTCAATGGCAGCAATGTATTCATATCCAAAGAAAATGCAAAGCACATCAAATATCTTCGGTAGGGTATGAGAAGAATCTAGTATTCTTTTCTCATACTTTGGATCTGCTACGTGGGGCGGTAAATAAACAGAGTTAAAGGCAAATTTCACATAAGAACCAAGATTTTTTCCATCATGAGGCCCATAAGAAGACACAGAACGCCTCTCTCCCACACGTTGCTCAAACAAGCGAAAGCCGAAAAGGGCTGTTTTTCTTTGCTTAAGTTGAGAGATGTCCTTAAAATTTCTTATGCCATTCTGTAGATAAATCGCCATATTCGTCATCTCTCTAAAAAAAATTCAAGCTCAACATTAAAAAATGCTTTATTGAAGGATTCTGTCTCAATAGATTGCATATTAAATGAACACACCTTGCTCTGTCAAGTACAATTTTTAATCTAATTTAAATTCAAGCACTGGTTTTTGTTATGATTTTTTAGAAGGTGATTCGTGATGCACTAAGGGGAAGGTGCTAAGAAAAACTCCAGGAAGAGGGAAAAAGGGAAAACACAAAAACAGATCCCGGCTTTTTAAAGCCGGAATCTGAGGTTGAGATGCAGGTTGTGGAAAAAGAAAGTTATGAGTAGCAGTTCGGAATCCCACACTCTTCTTCAGGGTCAGAACCAGGATCAGACTGTGCCTGAGAAGGTTTCTTATCACTCACCGACACACCAGCACCAATACCAAGACGTGCACCCCCTTGAGCAAAGCATACCAAGGTTCCCAACACAGCGGTGGCCACGGCGCCTAAGAGGTTGGCGGAGGCAGTTAAGCCCAGGTGAGTCAACAGGGTCATCACGGGCTCAGCCACTGCATTCGCTAAAGAAAAATGAGACATGGGCACAAAGGAAAATCCCATTTTCACGCCCGCTAAGGCAAGAAGAGGGCCCGCTAAAAGGAATAAGGCGGTGTAAATGGTTAAACTTCCCACAAGGCTAAAGATCCCTAGCACTTTACTCCCCTTCCCTAATCCTACGTAATTACTATTCAGCCCTGCAAAAAAGCTATTCATGGGGGAAGTAATCATTCGGCCAAGGACAAACAAAGTTTCAAAAAATACTTCGAAAAATCGAACCACTCCGTAGGCCACTTGAGCCAAGCCAGGCATCTTTTTAAAATGGTCCGCTCTCTGAGGGCTGCCGTCTTCATTTGGATAGAATCCATTACGAATTTTATCTTTCAAAAATCCTAGCATTTCAGATGCAAGCTTAGGCAAAAACTCTGTAAAAAGGGTGGCCGTATTTAAAAGAAACATAAACACAGGACCCAGCATCAAGGTATATAAAACGCCGACTCCATATCTCAACCCTGTAGACTCAATGGCAGCAATATATTCATACCCAAAGAAAATGCGAAGCACATTTAATGCCACTGTTAACTTATCAGGATGATCAAACACTCTTTTATAATAATCTGGATCCGACACATGGGGTGGCAAATAAACAGAGTTAAAAGCAAATTTCGCGTAAGCACCAAGAGCATATCCGTGATAGGGCCCATAAGAAGCGTTAGAACGACCCTCACCTTTCTGTTGCTCAAATACACCAATGCCAAAAAGAGCTGTCTTTCTTTTTTCGTATTGATCCGTACGGCCAAAAATTCCCGGTGTAGCCTCCACGCCATTCTTCAAATAAATCGCCATACCCATAAACCTCTCTAAAAAAATCTAAAACTAATATTAAAAAAGACACTTTTTTGAAGGATTTTCCTCCAATAGCGTGTATATTAAATGAACACATTATGCTCTGTCAAGTACAATTTTTAATCTAATTTAAATCCAAACGCTGGTTTTTGTCATCATTTTTGACAAAAATCCCATGGTTTTTTGAATGAAGGAGGGCAAAATCTTTGCCCCGGCGGAAACCGCCTTGGTGGCGTGGGCTAATTCGTCTTCTCGCATTTGTTGCAAAATAGCCCGGGTTTGTAAGTCTTGAGGAGGTAAGGCTTTTAAATGTTTGTCCAAATGGGCAGTGACTTGGTGCTCTGTTTCCGCCACAAAACCCAAACCCCAGGAGTCACCACACCATCCCGCCAGAGCCCCTAAACAAAAGGAACCTCCATACCAAAGGGGGGCCAACACACTGGGGGCACTTCCTAAGGATTGTAACCGCCATTGGCACCAGGCCAGGTGATCCACTTCTTCCTCCGCGGATTGGCGCAGGGTGTTTTGGAGGGTTCGGCTTTTTGTGGTGAGGGCTTGGCCTTGATATAAGGCTTGGGCGGCCACTTCTCCCGAATGATTCACTCGCATGAAACCCACCACTTGTTTTTTTTCTTTTTCACTTAAGGATCCATGGGACACCTTGTCTGCGGGGTTTTGTCGTTGGGAAACCATGGCGCCACCCAAGGTGCGCAGCCCCGTATCCACTTCCTTAATGACAGCATCTAAAAAAGAATACTGGCGCATTAGGAAAACTTCTTTGAAGACAAGGGAGGATGATAAATCATTTGCACGCCATTTCCCTCGGGATCTCGGCAATAAAAACTACGAGCACCATCTCGGTGATCCTTAGGCACTCCTATAATTTCCACTTGATGATCCCGCAGGTAATCGTACCAAATATCCACGTCTTCTTTTTTTCGAAGAATAAAACCTAAATGATCGAGTCGTTGATACTTAGAAGGTTTGAATCCCTCCGGCGCCCGATGTAAGGCTAAGTTATCTGCCCCTGAGGTTAAATAATAATTATCCTTATCGGGTTTCCACTCAATGTCCATTCCCAATAGTTTGTGATAAAAATCCACGGTTTTTTCTAAATGCACACAATGGAGAGCCAAGTGATGCATTCCTAAGGTGGCGGCGGGTTGTTTTGTATCGACTTTTTTCATGAATATTTCCTCTCTCGGTGTGTAGGGTTCCTTTCGCTGTCATCCCCGCGCAGGCGGGGATCCATCCTACGCGCCGCTATAAGTTAGATAGGGCGTAAGGGAATCACATTGAAGAGAATTCTTGCTCCATGCTGCAATGAGAAGTAGTTGCAAAGGGATGAATGGATCCCCGCCTGCGCGGGGATGACAGCGAAAGGAACATCTTCTCGTTTCCCCTTTCCGACATGGGTCCCTGCGCGGAGACAACAACAATCAAACTACTCAGATGCGGTTGCCCTTGAAAACACTAGATGGCATTCTACCCAAAGCCATGGTAGATGTATACTCGTGTCTTTTGACAGAAGTGATAAAAGGAGCTTCCATGACATCCCCTCGCGCCACTGTGATTCAAATGACGTCTTCTCAAAGGGTGGAAAAAAATTTGCAAGACGCCGCTTATTTTTTAAAGGAAGCAGCGAGGGAAGGATCTCGCCTCGTGGTGCTTCCTGAAATGTGGGCCACTCTTTTTCCCGCTGGCGCGCAAAAACGGGCAGTGGCAGAAACTTTTGGTGAAGGCCCCATTCAAGAATTTTTACAACAACAAGCAAAACAATTAGGTGTGTGGATTGTGGGAGGAACCATTCCCTTAAAAACTTCTCACTCCGCAAGAATTCGTGCTGCGTGTTTGGTGTGGAATGAAGAGGGAACGGTGGTGGCCCGCTATGACAAAATTCATTTATTCGATGCCACCATCACACCGGGAGTAGAAAGTTATGAAGAATCCAGCACCACGGAGCCAGGAGATACTTGCGTCACGGTGGAAACTCCTTTGGGGAAATTAGGATTGGCGGTATGTTATGACATTCGGTTTCCTGAATTATTCCGTTCTCTTTTTCGAGAGAAAATAGATTGCATTGCCATTCCTGCTGCCTTCACTCCCACCACGGGAAAAGCCCATTGGAATTTGTTAGCAAGGGCTCGAGCGGTGGAAAACAGTTGTTATGTATTGGGTGCTTGTGAGTGGGGAACTCATGACACGGGGCGAAAAACTTTTGGTGGTAGTTGCATTATTAATCCTTGGGGAGATGTTCTTTGTGAGCGTTCGGAGGGAACGGGACTCCTCACGGCTTCCATTGATTTATCTTATTTAAAAGAACTCCGCTCCCGCATGCCGTTGCATGAACATGCACGGTGGTTGAAAAAGTGAGATCTTTCCCCCCTCTCCCCAACCCTCTCCCACGAGGGGAGAGGGGGTAGGAGGAGAAGCTTTCTCGCAATGAAAAAACATAGCAAGCCCCTCTCCCCCTCACGAGAGGGCCTTCACCTTCCTGCCCCCTCTCCCCTCGTGGGAGAGGGTTGGGGAGAGGGGGGAGAACTCAATCCCCCATTCCGTAGCGGATGAAGAAGCGTTTTAAGGGAGTGCAAGGATCTGCGAATTTTAATCCTATATTTCGCAACCATACTAAGGCAGGATTTTGGCTTTGGAAAATTTGTTTAAAGGCCGCCATGAGTAACATCATTTCTTGATTTTTTGTTCGGCGAGCTCGTTCGTAGGCTCTTAAATCTTCATAACGTCCTAAGGGTTTTCCCTTATCTCGCGCCGCCTTTAATACTTTTACCAACTCATCTCCATCACACAATCCTAAATGCACTCCTTGGCCTGCTAAGGGATGAATGGTGTGAGCGGCGTCTCCCACTAAGACTAATTTTTCTTTTACGTAGGATTTTGCATGACGTTCATATAAGGGGATTTTATTTCGGGGGCCGACGGAAGTGACTTCCCCTAGGCGATGTTGAAAAGCGTCTGTGAGGGATTTGCAAAAAGCGTCTTCCGATTGTTCCATGTGTTCTTTTGCCATCTCCGGTGTGAGAGACCATACGATGGAGCAATGATGAGGAGCTTTCAAAGGCAAAAAGGCCAAGGGACCCGTGGATAGAAATCGCTGCCAAGCGGTTTTTTCATGGGATTTTTCTGTAGTGATGGTGGCAACAATGGCTTCTTGATCATAGGATTTTTCGCTGCATTCAATGCCCGTTTCTTTTCGAACCCAAGAATGAGCCCCATCTGCTCCCACTAATAAAATACCTTCAAAAACACCTTCCTCCGTATTCACTCGCCACCCTTTTGAGTGCTGTTCTAAAGAATTTAATTGAACATGATCTTTGATGGTAACCCCCGATTGTTTTTTTAAATGTTGTAATAACACGTGGGTCATTACGTCATTTTCTAAAATATATCCCAGGATTTTTGCATTCACCATGTGGGCATCAAAATCAATGGCCCCCGTGCCCTTTTCATCCCACACGTGCATGTGTTCATAGGCACTCACTCGCAAAGACAGAATGGGATCCCAACAACCTAATTGGGCTAATCTTTTTTGACTGGCGGGATGAATAGCACTCACTCGCCCTTCCAAGGAAGGCAAGTGCCATGGTTTTTTTAACAGGGAAGCTTTTTCTAAAATTAAAACGCGCCATTCTTCTTGGACTAATTGAGCCGCTAAAGTGAGACCCACCATGCCAGCGCCCACCAGGATCACATCATAGGGTTTCGTCATGGAAGGAAACTCCTCTCGCTAATTTAGACACGTGGCCTCGCGCTCCCATTCCATAATGAGCAAACCATTTTTTAAATCCGGGTAATGTTTCTAAGGCCACCATGCCTAAGTGTCTGGCCCATTTCACGGGTTTTTGTTCTTGGGCGAATAAGGTTAATAAGCCGTGGGCGAAGCGAATGGTTTTTCCCTGATCCCCTTCCCGCAAACTCGCGTAATGTTTTAACATGGATTCGCTGCCTAAGGGTTCTCCTTTCTTCACCGTGTCTGCAATGATTTCTGCTAAGAATGCCACGTCCCGCAATCCTAAGTTAAATCCTTGGGCCGCGATGGGATGTAATTGATGCGCCGCATTACCAATGAGTACGATGCCTTCTTCATACTGTTCTTTCACATATAAATGACGAAGGGGAAACATGTCTCGCTTTCCCATTTTTTCAAATCGGCCAATGCGATATCCGAACCATTGTTGTAATAAAGATAAAAAAGCCCTGTCCGATAATCCTTTAAAAAAATCTCCTTGGGACTTTGGAAGCGTGCACACTAAAGTCATGGTGTTCCCGTCTCCATACAAAGGTAATAAAGCCATGGGACCTTGGGGAGTGAATCGTTCGTAAGCCACTTGATGATGGGGGCGATTCAAAGTGACATTGGCTACTAAGGCCCATTGCTCGTAATCCTTTTCCACATGGGGTAATTCTAATTGTTGTCGAAGGGGAGATTGGATCCCATCGGCACCAATGAGGAATTTTGCAGAAAGGGTTTCTTGATTTTGCAATTGAATGGTCCAGGGATCGGATTCTTTTTCACGAAAAAATTTTTCTACTTTTGCGGGGGCTTTGCGATGAATGGAAGGTTCTTTTTGAATTTGCTCCGATAAGACTTTTAATAAATAAGGAATGGGGATCACTACGCCTAATTCTTCTAGCCCTAATTCCTTTGCGGCGATTTTAACAAGGCCCCAGGATCCTTTTTCTGACACGTGCACACAATGAATGGGAGTGCTCAAGGATTGAATTTCTGAAAACAATCCTAAGGTTTTATAAATTTCACAACTACTGTGGGATAAGGCTAAGGCTCGTACGTCATAATCGATGTTAATTTGTTGTTGAGGGGGCACCGCTTCTATGAGAACCACGGATAAGGGAAGAGATGCCAAAGCACAGGCCATACTCATTCCCACTAAACCACCTCCCACAATGGCAATGTCGTAAGGGGCCTTAGGTGCCATGTTTCACCTCAAAATGAAATGTGTTAAACCAGTGAGTCATGATGGATTCTTCCTGTAAGGGAAATAATACATAATCTCCGTGCTCAAATCGTTTTCCATACTGTTTTCGAAACCTTCGAAAGGCTTCTTTTCTTTTTTCCGGGGATTGTAAACACCATTCACGAAGATTTCTATCATCTTCTTCTATATTGTAAGTGGCTAAGAGCCAAGCCCATTGTTTTTCTTCCCAAGAACCCTTCAATAGAGTGCGAAAGGGTTCTTGGGTTTGCAAATCTTTTTCTCTTAAGGATTGTGCCCATTTTATTTTTAAATCCTTCCAGGACACGGCAAGGGGAATTTTAAAGTAATGGCAACATTGTTCATACACATCATAAGTTCCCTTCCATCGGGCGGTGTAGGAATATCCTGCAATGTGGGGGGTGGCTAAAAAAGAATGTTGCACTAATTCGGGAGAAAAATCTGGTTCTCCTTCCCATACATCCATGATGGTGGCTATCACGGTGCCTTTTGATAAGGCTTCTAATACCGCGGAAGTTTTTATGACCCTGCCTCTTGCAGTATTGATTAAGAGAATTTTTTTTTGAAATTGTTTTAAGAAAGTTTCATTGGCGTAATGAAACGTAGCGTGGGGGCCTTCTTTTACAAGGGGGCAATGGAAACTCAGAATGTCTGCTTCTTCTTGAAGTTTTTGAAGGGGGACTAAGCAGGGATCTTCCTGGGGGATTAAGGGATCGTAAGCTAACATGTTTATTCCTAAGGGAGAGAGCATTTTCGCTACGGCATGTCCCACGGCGCCGTAACCAATGAGGCCGAGGGTTTTTCCTTGGAGGGGCCATGTTTGTTTTAGAGAAAAAAGTGTAAGCGCTCGCAATATATATTCTGCCACGCTGTTGGCGTTACTTCCCTTGGCGTGAAAGAGGGGAATGTTTTTTTCCTTTAAATAATGTTCGTCAATATGATCAATGCCAGAGGTGGCAGTGGCGATGGCTTTTAGGGAGGTGTTCTTTAATAGGGAAGAGGAAATGGGGAAGTTGGATCGAGTGACGAATAGATCAACATCTTTTAAATGATGAGCAGATAATTCCGTTTCAGAAATTTCCCTCACAGTACCTAAGAAAGAAAATAATTCTTTTCCCCCTAGGACCGTGTCGGTACATACAATCTTCATCATGGCTAAGAAGGCTTCCCAGCCCCCTCTCCCCAACCCTCTCCCTCAAGGGGAGAGGGGGAATGAGGAGAAAGAAGAGAAGAGGGTGAAAAAGGAGAAAGAGATAAGCTCTCCCCTCCTACCCCCTCTCCCCTTGAGGGAGAGGGTTGGGGAGAGGGGGAAGAACCCCTCATGGAAGCTTCAATTTCCTTCACTGTCCTTGGCAATCCCTTTGAAAGAAGTTCGCAGCCTGTTTCTGTGATCAGAACATCATCTTCAATACGAACCCCAATATTCCACCAGGCGGAAGGCACTTTAGATCCCGAAGAAACATACAATCCCGGCTCCACCGTCAACACCATGCCCGGCGCTAAAAGTCGAGAAACTCCATCCTTTTGATACACTCCCACATCATGAGTATCCAATCCTAACCAATGACTGGCTTGATGCATGTAAAAAGGCTCATAGGCTTTTTCCTTAATAAGGGTTTCCGGGTTGCCTTTTAACAAACCCAATTCCACTAACCCTTCCACCAATACTTTCACCACGGTTTCTTGAATGAAAGAAAAAGGAATGCCAGGCTTCAATCCATCTAACACGGCGGTTTGCGCTTTTAACACTAATTCATAAATGGCTTTTTGTTCTTTGCTAAACACTCCATTCACAGGAAAGGTTCGAGTAATGTCGGAGGCGTAATTTTCATATTCACTTCCTGCATCGATTAATACTAATTCTCCTGCTTGTAAGGTTTTATCATTTTCTATGTAATGCAAAATACATGTATTTTCCCCACTGCCCACAATGCTGGAATAGGCGGGGCTCGCGGCGCCTTCTTTTTTAAAAATATATTCTAGCTCTGCTTGTAATTCATATTCTTTGACCCCGGGTTTTGTTTTTTTCATGGCGGCTTCTTGGGCTTTTACAGAAATGTGCGCGGCTTTTTTCATGCATTCAATTTCAAAAGCACTTTTGAATAAACGCATTTCATGGAGAAAGGGCCGAAGATCTTCGCATCCTGAGGGAGCTGCCACCCCTCGACGAGATTTGCCTCGCAGTTGATGAAAATGTCGCAGAATCAATTCATCAAAAAGGAGATTTTCTCCCAGGGGAAAATACACTTTTTCACATTGGCTTAAAAGGGTGGGGAGTTGGGCTTCAAAAGTGTGAATGTTTTCGCTTTTATCCGCACCGTATTGGGAAACCGCACCTTCTTGACCCGCGCGACGCCCGTCCCAAGTTTCCTTTAATACATCTCGAGGACGATTAAAGAGAATGTACTCATGGGGCTCGCCGGAAATGAGTACCAGTAAAGCCTCTGGCTCATTGAATCCCGTTAAATAATAAAAATCACTGGATTGTCGAAAGGGATAGTGAGTATCGTTACTACGAATGGTTTCCTTTGCAGAGGGAAGTAATACTAAACTCTTTGGGGGTAATTGAGATAAAAGTTTTTTTCGACGAAGAGCACATTCCGCCATGAGCGTGTCTTTTAACTGTTTCTGTTCCATTTTATTTTTCCTCCTCACGTTTTATACATGATTCTCTCTGTTGTCATCAAGCTTGCTCCTTCCGCTGTCATCAACCATGTTGGAAAAGAACAACAAGACCCTCTCTCTGTGGCCAATGCTGCTCCTTTTGCTGTCATCCCCGCGCAGGCGGGGATCCATTCCTCGCGCCGCTACGAGTCAGATGAAGCGTAAGGGAATGACATTGAAGAGAACTTCCACCCGTTCACGAAAGGGAGTTGCAAATGGATGAATGGATCCCCGCCTGCGCGGGGATGACAGCGGAAGGAGCAACGGTGACAGCAAAAGCAACCCCGAAGAAATTACCCTCCCTCTCCCCCACACTTAATGCAACACCCTGGAAGAAGAGCCTCTTCGATGGGGTGCGGGGTGTAATTCACTGTATAACATTAAAATGGCCATGCGGACATATTCAAATACTTCCATGAAGGATTCTTCATTTTCCTCGCTTTCTGGCACTTCCGTTTCATCCATTTCAGAAATTTCCGTCAGTCTTAATAAGATTTCATACCCATCTGCAGACAAACGCTCATTCAACGCTTCCACATGGGCAGCGCCAGAGGCTTCTAAGCCCAGTAAGAAACCATCACACCATCGGGCTAACTCTTGGGATCGAAAGGATAAAGATTCCTCATCCTCCGGCAATAATAATTGAAAATCAAAAGCCATTTCTGACAATTGTTCATAGGAATATTCCAATAAGACCCTCAAAGATTGGGATTGTTCCTCCGTCATTTCCACTTCCTGCCCCGAAACTCCAATAGCAATGGCCACGGAAGCTTCCTCATCCAGAGAGTCCATGCCTTGGCAAATCACTCCACACAATAACCCATGAATTTGAGCAGGAGATAATACTGATTTTAAAGGGGCCAAAATGGCTTCAATTTCTTCATATTTAGGAAGTTGGCCGTGATGCTGCATAAAATCCCTATACCTCTTTCAAAAAGGAGGTATTTTAGCACGAGATCTTTCCTAAACCCCAATGGGGTTCTGAGGGATTAAGATTTTCTTAAGGATGTCTTTTGGTTAAGGGGCTGGCGGAGAGAGGGTAAGAAGGATACAATTCTTTGATAAAAATTGAAGTTGGTTTATTTTTTTTCAAAATTAATCATTTTTTAAGATTAGTTTGTTACACTTTGGGTCTATGAAGAATTGTAGAGGATTTGATGATGCGCCGTGATGATGATGAATTTTTCCCCGTACCATTAGAAGGGGACCCCTCTATGGGGCCAGCCCCCTTGCTTCCTCCTTCTAGTGGATTTTCATTTATAGCACCTCCTGGAGGTAGCCCCTCCGTTACCCCCTCTACCCCTGTTTCTCCTCCCAGTGCTGGGGCTGTTGGTGTGGGTGGTTTTTTAAATTCTATTTTTAGCTTACCCGGTATCACAGATTCAACAACAACTCCTGAAGCACGGGGGGCGGAAATACAACGGGATTTAGGGTTAAAATCCTTACTCTCATCAAACTGGTTGGCTAAGTATGACGATGCGAGTGGAACCATTACTATTTCAGAGAAACCTTCTTCAATGCCATTTTTTGGTAATAAAGCCACGATTCCTCTTTGTAGGCTTGATCCACGCTCTCAAACGGTGGAAATTATAAATCCCGAGAAAAAAGCGTTTCAAGAAGCAGCAAAAGTTGCTGCTGCCATTGCCCAAAGAGCCCAGGCTACTGGAACTCCTTGTGAACTTCACATTTACGACAACACAACTCCCGGCACGATTACCCAAGAAGGGCTCGTGGAAATCGTGAAGGAATTAAGAAACAAGGGTATTACTTCTTTTAAAGTTGAACAAACTCTATTAAACAGAGTGGGTGGTACTCCTCTTCCTGCTGAGTTGGCGGGAGTCCCAACATATGTAGCTCCACGCCCTGCTACACCGCTTTCCTCTACAGCGACGCCACTGCCACCTAGCACATTCCCATCACCCCATTCCTCTCCCAGTACGTCTTCACCACCTCCTCCTTCTTCTCCAACGCGTGGGGAAATAGTAGAAGACCTTAATGATGAGACTCCTGGGAACACATTTTAATTTAAGTAAGTAAAACGGAGAATTGAAAAATGCAGCAACCTATCGAAATACTCCCCGACATATCAAGAATAAACTCCATACCTTTTCCTGACTTTTTACGAAAAACATCGTTAATAGGAGGTGTTGGATCCGTCGATAGTTGGAAAGAATGGCAAGAGTATTTAGCAAGGGTTGAGGCATCTAATTTGCCTACAGCTCTTACAGATATTAGTACTGCCCAAGCCTATATAAAAACATTAGAAGAGAATGACAATGATGATGATGTGGAAGAAGATATAAAGACCTTAAAAGAGTTCCTCGATAAAATGAAACGCTCTCTTTCTGCTCGCACTGGAGCGTCACCTACTCTGGGTGGATCACTTTCTTCCTCAGGGTTTACAGCTGCAAGTGCCCCTTTAAACATTACTCAGATTTTTGAAAATAAAGCCACGGGAAAGTCTTTAGAAACTGACGAATACCTCTCTCAGGTTACCAAGGAATCATTAACCTTAGACCAACATAGCGGCATCGTAACTTGCACAAAAAATAAAAGCGGAATCTCTAGTTTGTTCGCCCAAGAAAGATCCTTCAACGCATGTATCATTCGAGGAAATTCCATTACTCTAACTCCCAGCTTATTTTCAAGTTCTGCCCCTACTTCTTCCTCTAACCATGTATCACCCCCAGAAAATCCAGCACAACAAAGCAATATAAAGGATGCTTTCCGTATCGCTGCCACTCTCATTGCCGAGGCGGCGCCTGCGGGTAGCACCATATTGATCCATGGTCGCTCTGATGAAATGACCATTGAACGCATTAGAGCATCTATCAAGATTTTTGAAAAACACAACCTTCATTATGAAATTACTCAGGATTTAGCGGCGGCCCTCGCATCGAATCCCTTAGAAGAAAAAGATCAGGACTTTTTAAGTGGTATTCAAATACATAATATATCTGGACCTTCTCCCTCTAGCCCTTCCTCCTCCAAATCTCCCACGCCGACCCCCTTTGGAGACTAAGGCTAACCACTCCCATGAAAAAAAATGCCTTCTCTATTTTTTTTCACTATCTTGTGAATAAAAATTCCCCTATAATACCCCCCGCACTCATGGGGAGATGGTGTGAGGGATAAACCCTATCTTCTTTCAACCAATCGATTTGTGTGGAAGCATCATCGTGGAACCCTACATTGAAGATGAAGAACATTATGTGGCTCCTGACTTTTCACCCGTGGTGGATCCCGCGGGGGAAACTCCTATTACCATTCACCTTATTAATTACACCCCAGAGCGCATCTTAGAACAGAAGGATATTTCCGCCAGTGCCTGCCAAGAATTCCTCACAGGGGATTCTTACACCTGGATCCACGTACAAGGTCAACCCAAACCCGGCGTGATGTTGGAATTCGGAGAAGCCTTTCACCTCCACCCCCTGGCCTTAGAAGACGTTATCAATATTGGAGAACGATCCAAAACAGAAACCTATGGCAACCAAGTGATGGTGATTTTAGGCATGCCCACCAAGCGGGGGAATAAAATCATTAATGAGCAAGTAAGTTTATTCTTAGGGGAAAACTTCTTAGTGAGTTTCCATAATGGAAAACACGATCCCTTCCGCGCCGTGCGCCGCCGATTGCATCACACAAAAACCTTGCTTCGTCAGCGAAAGTTAGATTACTTACTTTATGTATTAACGGACGTGATCATCGATCACTCCTTCCCTATTTTGGATGCCTTCGATGATGAAATCGAACAGTTAGAACAACAATTACTGGGCCCTGAAGGTCTCGAGATTTTTCGTTCTCTTTACACCATTAAACGAGAGTTATTGGTATTACACTTGAAATTACGCCCTCAACGGGAAGCCATTCGCGTATTGATGCGAGATGACAATGCCTTGTTAGAACCAGAAACAAAACTCTACATGCGAGATTGTTACGATCATATTATTCGCTTAATTGATATCATTGAAATTTATCGAGACATGACTTCCAACATGTTGGATGTGCATTTGAATTTAGTGAATAAACAAACCTTCATGTCCAATGAGGTACAACGCAAAGCCACCGTATGGGCCATGCTTTTCGCCCCTCTCACTTTCATCACGGGCATTTACGGCATGAACTTCGCCCACATTCCTGAACTCAACTGGACCTACGGCTTCACCATCGCCATCGGCATAATGGGGATCTTAGGCATCGGTTTAGCCTGGCTCTTCAAACGACGCAATTGGCTTTAATTACCCGCTATTCTCCCCCTCTCCCCAACCCTCTCCCACGAGGGGGGCTTTGTTGAATAAATCAGGAGAGGCAGGAAAAGAAATAAAAAGAAGACGTTACGAACACAAAGCGGTATATTCCAAATGTCGAAAAAAAAGGAG
>Ga0233425_10007433_pt1 | contig 15409 bp, 9 predicted proteins | sample Watercolumn_Towu_2_FD_181712 | JGI IMG/M metagenome (GOLD analysis project Ga0233425, IMG submission 181712) | Freshwater microbial communities from Lake Towuti, South Sulawesi, Indonesia - Watercolumn_Towuti2014_140_MG | ecosystem: Environmental > Aquatic > Freshwater > Lake | place: Indonesia...
ACGCGCCCAGGCCGGTCGAAGACTTTCTCGGGCGGGCAGCCGAGCGATTTGCGGAAGCTGTCACGGAGGAAGGGATGGGCGGTCCAGGTGATGGTGGAGTCGCTGCGATACTCGAAGACCAGTCCGCGCGCCCGGAGGCTGCCCAGGAGCACGACGAGGCGGGGCTTGGCGTTCAGGAGCAGTCCGGCCACTTCGCCGCCGGCATCTACCAGGACGCCGAGCAGGTCGAGGGTGACGCCGCGGGTGAATACGGACAGGCGGGTGAGCAGGTCGCGTTCGTCGTCGGGCAGTCGCCGGGCGTAGTAGCCGAGGACGCGGGCGAGCTTGGCAGCTTTGGGGTCGTCGCCAGTGACGGCGTCGAGGTTGAAGTCCTTGACGTCTTCGATGCGCCCGCCGGCGAAGGAGCAGAGGTAGGAGCCGATCACGGCGATGGAGAGGGCGTGGTGGCCGACCTGGGCGGCGGCGAAGCGGAGCGCGGCGTCGTCGCCGGTGACGCCCCAGCCGCGCAGGACGGCGACGGAGGCTTCCGGGGAGAGATCGTCGAGACGGGTGTCGTGATAGCCCCGGTTTGTCCAGTCCTGGAGATCAACGAGGGGAAAGCGGGAGGTGACCAGCACCCGGGCGCGGCCAAGGCCGGAGGCGATGGTGCGCAGAAGGAGCTTGAGAGTGTGGTCGGTCAGTTCGCCGCGGACATGGCCGGTACCGGCGTCGGCCTGGGCGCGTTCCAAACCGTCGAGGACGATGAGGTGCGGGCGTCCGTCGCGTAGTCCGCGTTCGAGACGTTCGAGGCGTCCACCGGCCGGGCCATCCGTCTCGCCGAGGAAGAGATGGTTGCACTCGCGCAGGAAGGCGTCGGCGTCGGGATCCTCGTAGAAGGACCAGACGAGGACGCTGGCTTCGCCGGGTTTCATGCGGGCGACGACGCGTTCGGCGATAGCGGTCTTGCCGGTGCCGCCCGGCGCGACCAGCGACCAGACGCGGTCGGGAGAGGCGACGTCGGAGACCCAGGCGGAGAGTTCTTCGACGAGTTTGTCGCGGCCATGAAAGTGGGGCGCGGGCTGGAGGGCGTGGACGATGCGGATTTCGCCGCGAACGGGCGCTGCTGGCACCGCGGCTTTGGCGGCTTTCTCCTGCGTATGTTTCGCAAGTGCGATGGCGATCTTCTTCGCCAGATCGTCCGGAGTGGTGAAGAATTCGCAGATAAAAGTTGCGCGCAACCAAGCTTTGAAGTCTTGGAGCGCTTTGACGCCCTCGGCGACTTCCGCGACACGAGCCGGGTCGGCGAGGATGGCGGGGTCGGTGAGGAGGTCCTGCTCTTTTTTCTCGGTCCAGGAGTGGTTGTCGTCCACGATCCAGGCGAGAATGTCTTTGCCGGCGTTCTTGGCGGCTTCGACTTCGCGACGGGTGATGCTGCCGCGGCCTTTCTCGGGGACGAAGCCGTAGCGGTGGGCGACAATGCAGATCAGCACGTCGCTCTCGCGGGCCATGCGTTCGCATTCGGCGACGGGTGTGCCGGAAAGGGGGCCGAAGCGCTCCATCCTTATGGTTTCATTCGAGAGGCGGAGGATGGTGTCGTCGGCGGCCTGACGATGGGCCACGAGGTCTAGTGCGGTCGAGGAGAGGAATACCTTCATGCGCAGTTATCTTTTTGCAAGGATAAGAGCAGGGCGGGGACGAGGTGTCAAGGGCGGGAGCGCGCTACTGGGAAACGCCCTGACGGGCGCGCTACAAACGAGCATATTGTCAGCGCCACCGCCAAGCGGGTGCAGCAGCAGTGGAACAGCGAAGGCGGGAAGGAGGGAAGGGATTTCTTCGCGGCCTCGCGTCTTCCCTTCATTCAAAGAGAATGGCAGAAAAATGGCGGGCAGAAAAAAGGGAGCCAGGCTGGCGAGCGCCGGGGCGGTTTTCTGCCAGCCTGCTTTTTCTGTCGGCCGTTTTTCTGTCCGCGTTTCGAGGACGAGAACGAGGACGATTTCCAAGGCTGGGAAAAACGAAGCGGCGGTTTTCCAAGGGTTGGGAAACCGCCGCTGACACGCCGCCGGGATTTACAGGATCTTCTTGAGCGCGGCGAAGGAGAGGGCGCTGCACTCCATCGGCGTCTTCTTGTCGGGATAAGCTTCCTGTTCGAGTGTGATCCACTCGGTGCCGCCGACGTCGCGGCAGGCGGCGATCACCGCGGGCCAGTTGACGCTGTCCTGGCCGAGATAGGCCTTCTTGCCGGCTTCGTTTTTGACGACGGTCGGCTTGAAGTGCGTGATCTTCATGCGGCCGGGGTAGCGCTTCATTATCTCCACCGGATCATAGCCGGCGGCCGCAGTCCAGCCGCAGTCCTGTTGCAGCACGACATCCTTGCTGGTGCGCTCGGCGAAGAGGTCATAGTAGGTCTTGCCGCTGGGGTCCTTGTCGAATTCGTGCGTGTGGTTGTGGTAGCCGCACCAGAGGCCGAGCGGTTTCAGCGCCTCGGCGGACTTGTTGAACAGCTCGGCGAGCGCCTTGCTCTTCTCGGGGTCGGTGAAGTCCTTGTCGCCGGGGACGATCAGGAACTTGCAACCGATGGCCTGATGGAATTCGATGGTCTTCTGGAGCGCGTCGCCACGGAAGCTGCCGGTGCCGATGTGCGTGCCGGCGGCCTTGAGGCCGAAGTCGTCGAGCTTTTTGCGCAGCTCCTTGGCCTTGCCGCCGTAGCTGTGGTAGCCGGCGAACTCGACGCCCGCGAAGCCCTGCTTGGCGCACCACTCGAGCGCGGCGTTGAAGTCCTTGCCGCAGTCGCCGCGGATGGAATAGAGCTGGAGCGCGATCGGAATCTCGCGGCCCGCGGCGGAGGCGCTGCGCCACGGTTGCAGGCCGAGCGCGGCCGCGGCGAGCACGGAACTTTGGAGGAACTGGCGGCGGGACAGCGCCGCCCCGATGGTCTGCGTAGAGGTGTTCATGGCGCGGCTTATAGCCCGCCCTTCTCGCGGTGTCCAGCCTTGCCGCGGAACAGAGGTCAGCTTTCCAAGGAGGAGGTGGATTTGGCAAGCAGGAGCGGAAAGTCTTGAATTTTTTTTAATCCGCTCGCGTGCTACCGGGCCGGCGGCTGGAAGCGGGCGCGATAGTTGAAGCGGTCGTCGGGAGCGGCGTCGCCGTGGAGGGTGAAGTCGGTCGCGTCGCCGGTCTGCTGAAGATTGTCGGCCCACTTGAACTGGATTTCGGTCAGTGGTGCGGTTAGGCCGAGCGCGGCGCGCGGTACGGCAAGCTCAAGCTCGCGCTCGCCAATGGCGCGGGGAATTTCGGCGACAGCTGTCCAGCGGTAGCCGCCGCTGTTTTTCTCCAGCGAGGCCCAGCCGGGTTTGCTGCGGCTGCGCCCGATGACGAAGTCGTAGCCGAGCCAGCCGGTGTCGGCGCGGCCGTCGGCATCCACGAAGAGCAACATCCAGTTTGTGCCGGTGGCCGGCGTGAGCGGGGCGGCAGTGCGGACGTGGAAATAGAGGTACGCCGCATCGGCGCTGATCTTGGCGGCCATGAGGTCGTTGCGCCCGGTCAGGTTGGTGTAGGTGCCGCTGCGGCCGATGCCGGGTGCAAGGCGGTGCAGCACGTCGCCGGGCGCGTCGCGGAATTCCGGCTGTACCTTGTCCCAGTCGGCGAAGCGGCCGTCCACGGCAATCGGCTGCGACTGCACGGGCGGGACGGGGCGCGCGCCTTTGTAGCGGCGAACGTTGGCGACGAGCTGGTAGTAATAGTTGTCGCCGTGGCCGCCGCGCATCGGCTCGATATCGCGGCTGAACTCGCGGTTATATTGGTCCACGAACGTGGCCTTGCCGTTGCGGAGGAAGCGGCCGGCGATCCATTCGTTCCAGCCGGTGACCATGACGAAGGGCGGGGCGAGTTCCAGCGCGCGCCGCCACTGCTCCGCGCAGTTCGCGCCGCCGTCGAGCGCAACGGGCGTTGCATCCTGCTGGCCATCGTGGAAGCCGCGCCCACGCGCGTTGCCGTCGCTCATGTTGGTCACCTTGCCATCGCTCGCGCGGAGATTTTGCGCCACCGAGACGTTGACCTGCTCCGGCTGCTGCGGATCGGTGGTGAAGCCGTAGGGTTGAGGGTAGGTGGCTTCCCAGTGCCAGGCGTTTGGCGTGTTCACCATCTCGAAGGGCCAGTGAGCGCGGCGGAGGGTGAAAAAGTTTTTCAGTTCAGCATCGGCCTCCCTGGGGTCGCAGATCAACAGTGGTTTACCCTGCCACTGGAACCAGAGGTCGCGATGCAGTCCGGGCCGGTAGAGCGCCTCGTAGATTTTTCGCGCGGTCGCGCCGGCCTGGGTGTTGACCATGAACGAAATTTGCGGCGCGCGGACACCGACGCGACGCGCCTGTTCGAAGACGTCGCAGAGCTTGAGAAATTCGTCGCGATAGATTTGTGCGTTGGTCGTGTCGAAAATCAGCGTATCCACGCCGGCGTTGGCGAGCATTTGCGCGTGCTTGCGCAACACCCACGAGTCATCGTTGCGGTAGTAGCCGAAGAGCGGCTCGCCCCAGTAGTGCGGGACGCCCGGCGGGCCCCAGCCGGCGCCGTCGGGCTGCTGCAGCGCGGTGGGCCGGGCGGCGAGGATTTTGCTGACGTCGAACGGCCCATGCTTGGCGAACGACTGGTGCCAGAGGAAATAGAAGATACCGACCGTGCGGTTGGGGCGCGGCGCGCCGGCCTGCTCCGCCGCGGGTAGCGCACGGCCGAGCGCGTCGGTCGCGGCCCATGTGTCGCTCATCAAGTCGCCCTGCGCTTGCGCCAGACCGGCGACGATAGCGCCCAACAGCCAGAAACTTTTCATGCGCCCATCATCCGGGGTGCGTGCAGTGAGTCAAGCTGGGAAAATACAGGCGCCTCGCTTGACACCACAGCATGGTTGCCGGAAAGTCGCGCCATGCACATCGAGACCATCGTCGTCGGGCCTTACGAAGTGAATTGCTACATCCTGCATCAAACTGGCCAGGCGCAAGCCATCGTGATTGACCCCGGCGCGGACACCGATGAAATTTTGCGTGAGTTGCGTGCCCGGCATCTGACACCTGCTGCCTACATGCTGACGCACGGCCACGCCGACCACATCGGCGGGTTGGGGAACATGCTGGCGGCCGCGCCGGCGCCGGTCCACATGCACGCCGACGAGCAGCGCTGGGCGTTCTCGTCACGGAATTCGTTGCCACCCTTTTATTTCCCGCCTGACCAACCGCCCGCTGACCTACACGCTGTAGCCGATGGCGATGAACTCGCACTCGCCGGCCTCATCTTCCGCGTCATCACCACGCCCGGCCACACGCCCGGCGGCGTCTGCTATTACGCGGAAAAGGAACAGGCGCTGTTCACTGGCGATACGCTTTTCCAGGGCACGGTCGGCCGCACCGATCTCCCTGGTGGCGACGGCCGTGTCCTGGCGCAGTCGCTGAAGAAGCTCGCCGTGCTGCCGCCGGCGACACGCGTCTTCCCCGGCCACGGTCCCGAGACCACCATCGCCGAGGAGCGCAGCAGCAACATCTATTTCCGCGCGCCGTAAATCCCAAGGTTGGAAAAATCGGCGCAGAAATTTCCAAGGCTTGGAAATGAATGGAGATGAAACATGAAAATGCTTGTGTGGTTGGTGTTCATTGGCGGAGTGGCGGGGGCGGCCGAGGCGCCGCTGGTGTTCAGCGATCCCAAGCCGCAGCGCTATGAGCTGACGGCGCGGGCGAGCGTGCTCGATCCGCGCGCCAAGCCGCACCCGGAGATTGATTTCGTCTTCGAGAAAGGCGGCAAGCCGGCGGATATCGAGAACGCCTGTGTGGATACGCGCGTGAAGCCGCAGGGCAAGCTGGTGATCTGGCTGATGGGCCACAGCGCGCAGCTCTTCGAGCGCGTGAACAGCTACGGGCTGCACGCGATCCGCGTCCACTACGCCAACGGCTGGTTCGGCAAGTTCGGCAACTCATCGCCCGGCGACGACGGTCTGCTGCTGGGCAAGATCCGGCTCGAGGCCGCGACCGGTTTGGATTTCAGTCCGCTGGTCGAAATCCCGAAACCCGATGGGATGATGGAGCGCGCGTTGCAGTTCGTGAAGTGGCTCGCGAAGGAGAACCCGCAGGGCCGCTGGGACTATTTCCTGACCGCCGACCGGCAGGGGCTCCGCTGGGACCGCGTCATCATCTCCGGCAGCTCGCATGGTTCGACGACCTCCGCGCGCTTTGCGAAGTATCAGCGTGTGGACCGCGTGGTGATGTTCTGCGGGCCGCGCGACCAACTGGAACAGTGGCAGGCGCTGCCTTCCGCGACGCCAACCAACCGGTTCTTCGCGTTCAGCCACGTGCTCGACGGCGGCTGGACCGGCCACCACTACGACCGCTCGTGGGAACTGCTCGGCCTGCACAGCTGCGGGCCGATTGTGGACGTGGACAAGACGCCCGCGCCCTACGGCCACACGCGCCGGTTGATCACCGCGGCCGATGTGAAGGGTGACGCCAAGCGCGCGCACAGTTCCGTCGTGCCCGGTGGCGCGGCGGTGAAGAACGCCAAGGGCGAATTCATCCACGAGGCCGTCTGGCGCTATCTCTTCACCGCGCCGGTAGATGAGGTCGGCCCGGCTGCACCCAGCGACCCCGCCGCGCATCAGCCTCCACCACCCACGGCCAAGAAAGCAGGCAAGTGATCCCCGGCGCTGAAGCGTAACGCGATGTCTTGGCACAGGGAGCGAGATTTGCTAGCGTCCGCCAAGTTAATCCGATGGCCAAAAGACACAGCCTTATGCTCCGCGCCGGTGTTCGGTTGGCGTCAGCGCCCGCACGATGGAAGCAGTCGTGTGCGCACACAGAGTGCTCGTTGCACCAACTGTCACCCTACATCGGCAAGATCAAGAGCAGCATTGCGGGCGAATTAGTTGAACGCTATTCGCGACCTGGTGACTTGGTGGTGGACCCGTTCGCTGGAGCGGGGACCATACCTTTGGAAGCTGCGCTTCGAGGGCGGCAAGCCTTCGGCGCGGATATTAGCCCCTATGCCCGCATCCTTTCACAAGCAAAGCTATCACCTCCTGCCTCAATGGAGGCTGCCATGGCGATGGCCGAGACAGCTCTTCAGGAGGCGGCGCTTTTGCCGATGCCAGATTTGCGTTCTGTACCGGCATGGGTACGGGACTTCTTCCATCCCGAAACTTTGCGCGAGGTGTTGAACTTCGCGACGGTATGTCGGCGATCTAGTAATGAATTCCTCATGGCCAACCTGCTGGGTATCTTGCACCATCAGCGCCCGGGTTTTCTTTCCTACCCAAGCAGTCATCTCGTGCCATATCTGCGCGACAAAAAATATCCACGCAGGAAATTCCCGGAGATGTATGCCTACCGCGAATTGCGCCCGCGCCTGTTGGCTAAAATCCGTCGCAGCTACAAGCGATTCCAGAGGCCGCCGGCGTCCATGAAGGCTAAGTTCAAGGGAACCGCAGTTCAGCAACTTGCGTTGCCGTCGCAAATTGGCGCTCTGATTACCAGCCCGCCCTATATGAATGCGCTGGACTATGGTCGGGACAACCGGTTGCGCCTTTGGTTCATTGATCCTCTCCTGGTTGAGAAGGTGGACAACGATGTCACGCAACGCCGGCAAGCCTTTATCGACGCCATGACCAGCCTTGCCGTCAAAGTAGAACAGAGCCTAAAGCCCAAAGGCTACTGCGTCTTCGTCGTTGGAGAGGCGTTGCGTCGAAGTTTTACAGCACACCCCTCCGAGGCGGTAATCAATATCATGGCTCATCAAGCTCGATCTCTCCGTCTCAAGGCTGTGTTGGCCGACAAGATACCGGATGTGCGCCGGACGCGCAGAGAGTGCAAGGGTGTGAAGCTTGAGCACACCTTGGTTTTCCAACGGATAAAGGCACGTGCGCGCTAATCTTCCAGACAAGAACTGGTTTATTGGCAAACAACTGCCGACGAGACTAGACCTCACCATCATTGAACTTCTTGGCAGCGGAAATGACGGGCATGTTTTCCGCGCACACTCAGACGAACTTCAACGTGATTTTGCCTGCAAGATCATCCCGCGCGCGAATCTGGTGGGTGAGGCTGAAGGTCAGCCACAGTGGCGAGCTGAAGTTGAGAAAGCCAATAGGCTTCGAAATTCCGCAGTAGTTCGCTTCGCTGATTTGAGGCAGTGGGCGGATCCCGCCAGCAAAATTGACTGCGTGGCTCTTATTTCCGACTTCGTTTCCGGGCAAAATCTGCGCAACTACATTCGCGACAACCGAGGTGCAATTTCGGTGGATTTTGTTGTTCACTTTTTAGAAACGGTTCTGGATTTGTTCCATGAGATGGCGGGAATGCGCATGAGCCACGGTGACTTCCACGATGGGAACGTTCTAGTAGAAGATCGTTCCTACGCACTTGTGGGACCACGATATGCTTTTCGTGTCACGGACTTCGGCGTTGCGAATGCCACAAGTGATGCGCGATTCAAGGACGACTACCTCCAGTTGGCTAGTATCCTGCGCCTGCTATTAGAGAACGTGGACTACATGGCGGCGTCGCCCCGCGATAAGTTTTTATACAACCTGTTGAACCACGAGTTCCTAGCCCGGCATCTAACCGAGACCGATCCAACGCTTGATCCGTTGTCAAAGAATCCGCAACGGCTTTTCGATAGGTTGCGGGGACTCGACGAGGAATTCGAGAAGACAGGCGCAGACGCGCCCACCCACTTGCTTACGCCGTTCGACTTCTTGAGTTGCGAGCAGATTGGAGACGTGCCCGGTTTGCTCAAGGCGCTCTACTCGGATTCATTTCTGGGTCTGCGCGAGATCGAGAGCAGGAACAATATCGTTGTCACTGGACCGCGGGGGTGCGGGAAGAGCACCGTGTTCAAGAATCTAAGCCTGCGGCATAAGCTCCGGGTCAAAGACGCGGCGCCGCAGAACTGCTCATATATCGGCGTCTATTACCGATGCGACGATCTTTACTTTGCTTTTCCCCGTTACACTTTGCCGCAGCGCGAAGAAGCTTTTGACCTGCCTTTACACTTCGTGACAGCCACGTTATTGAGCGAAGTGCTTGAGTCTGTCGAGCGGTGGGCCACTGCGTATTTCGAAGAGGAATTCCGCCGCGGCGAGGCGCGTGTATCACTGAAACTGTGGGAAGTACTGCGGATCGAACCACCAAAACAGCCAGGCATCGAGACCTTCAGAACCCTTGCGGGCGAACTTCAAAAGCAGCGTAAGAGAGCGGCTGAAAAGCATCGGTTTGTCCATGATCCCAAACGTCCGATTGGTGAGCTGTTTGGGGCCGACGGGCTCCAGCGGGTTTGTTCAGCTATGGCGGAGACCTTCTCCTTTCTGCGCGATCGCCCGTTCTACTTTTTCATAGACGACTATTCCTCGCCAAAAGTCACGAAAGACCTTCAGGAGAACCTAAACCGCGTTTTCATGCAGCGTACGTCAGTCTGCTTCTTCAAGCTTTCAACGGAAAGTCCTGTGTCCTTTTCTAAGAGTGACATTGACAAGAAAATCTACGTCGAGACGCGTGAATTTATCTTGCACAACTTGGGCCTAGTCTATCTGCATGCCGAGGTACAGCCCAAGCTTGAGTTTGTTGAGGACGTTTTTAGACGACGTTTGGCGTCTGCTCAGAACTATCCGGTCCGGGAACTCGGGGAACTCCTCGGTAGCAATGTATCGCAGAATTTCAACGATGATGCCCGTCAAATCCGTGAGAACAAAAAACCGGAGTTGTGGGGCAAGGAAACTCTTTGTCAGTTATGTAGCGGTGATATTCACTATCTGATCAGCTTGGTTCGCGAGATGGTAGTGCTTGCCGGAGGACCGGAAGTGTTGGCACGCATGCAGACATTGCCGCGAGTAACATCTCGCATTCAAAACAAGGCGATCCGAGATGCGGCCGGCAGCTTTCTGAAGAACCTCCGTAGCATCCCAAAGTATGGCGACCAGTTGGTGGCCATTGTGACTGCGTTTGGCAATATTGCTCACTCGCTTCTGAAATTCCGAAATTCAAAAAATGAGACAGGTAGCCCGCCACATCAAGCAAGCCGCATCGAGCCGTATGAACCATTCAGCCTCACGGAGTCAGCGCAATGTCTTTATGATGAGTTGTTGCGCTATTCGGTGTTCATCGAGGACTTTCGTGGAAAGAGCCGGCGCGGTAAAGTTGTTCCGCGCCTTTACCTGCGGCGCTTCTTGATACCGCACTTCAACTTGACCTTCAGCTTACGTGATTCGGTGGAAGTTGAACCGGCAGAATTTCAGCAATTTCTATTGGAACCATCGGAGTTCGAGGACAAAAAGCGTCTACGCGTAATGGAATCGGATATGGGCAATCAGCCGAATCTTCCGCTAGGACTGGACGAAAAGGATCCTGAACTGTGCAAGTAATTAGAGCAGACGAAAAGCTGGCGTTGTTCTCCAAGCCTGCACTTGAGGTAACCAATCAGTTCCGTTTGGCTCCTGACGATTTCTTGGTGATTTGTGCTGGTTTCGAAGACCGCTCTCTCGCCGTGCTTAAGAATGCACTAGCAGTCTCAACGGACTTTACAATCATCATTATCGAATACCTTCCCTTCATAGCCCAGAATCACTTGGCAGAAATCCGTGCCATGTGTCAGCAAGCACGTATCAAGACAATTGAGCTTTGCTACGATCGACAAAATCCAGCGGGTTTTGGCGATGTGTTATTGGGAAAGCTTGCTCGCATAAGAGGCCGAATTTTCTTAGATATTTCAGGCATGTCTCGCCTGTTGATCGTTCAAGTTCTTGTGGCTTTATCCACGGGGATTGAGGGGTTCAAACACTGTGTCATCGCTTACGCCAAGGCGACGGAGTATCCACCCAGCACCGCCGAAGTGGAGAAAGCCCTTCAGCAAAGCTATGAAGACCCCACCTACTCGATACTGTTACTGTCTTCAGGGGTCTTCGAGGTCACTGTGGTGCCGGAACTCTCTTCAACGGCAATTGGGAGCGGGCAAACTAGGCTGGTCGCCTTTCCGACTTTTAGTGCCGATCAACTTACAGCACTACGCGCAGAATTGCAGCCATCACGATACACACTGATTCATGGTATTCCGCCAAGTCCCGAAAACCAATGGCGGCCTGATGCCATCGCTAGAATTAACCGGCTCGACGCGTTGCCTTGCGAACAACTCAAGTCGAGCACCTTTGACTATCGCGAAACACTCGACGCGCTGCTCCGTCTTTATGGGGAATACGCCGTGAGAGAGCGTCTGCTAATCTCCCCGACTGGTAGCAAAATGCAGGCTGTGGCTATCGGTTTGTTCCGCGCCTTCGTCAGCGACATCCAGATTGTCTATCCTACGCCAAAGGAGTTTCGCTCTCCCGACAACTATACAAAGGGTGTCGGCCCCCTTTACTCTCTTCCATTAGAGGGTTTTTCGGTGGGAAGCGCCTGAATTCTGCGGAGTCTGCCTAACTTCTGACAAGACAGGACGGGCCGGTTTGCATAGACTCCGCGCCATGTCGTCTGTGAGCACCTCCACGGCAGAGGCCGCGCCGCGTCATCCGCGCGGGCTGGCCACCTTGTTCTTCACCGAGATGTGGGAGCGGTGCAGCTACTACGGGATGCGCGCGCTGCTGGTGCTCTTCATGACCACCGCCGTGCAGCAAGGCGGGCTGGGGTTTTCCGACAAGCTGGCGGGCGCGATCTACGGGCTCTACACGGCGGCGGTCTACCTCGCCGCGCTGCCGGGCGGCTGGGTGGCGGACCGGCTGCTCGGCGCGCAGCGGGCGGTGTGGCTCGGTGGCGCAGTGATCGCGCTCGGCCACTTCACGCTGGCGGTGCCGCGCATCGAGGCGTTCTACCTCGGCCTGTTGCTCGTGGCGTTGGGGACCGGCCTGCTGAAGCCGAACATCAGCGCGATCGTCGGCAAGCTCTATCCCGAGGGCGGCGCGCGCCGCGACGCGGGCTTCACCATCTTCTACATGGGCATCAACGTCGGCGCGTTCATCGGGCCGCTGGTGTGCGGCTGGCTCGGCGAGAAAGTCAACTGGCACGCGGGCTTCGCGGCGGCGGGTGTCGGCATGGTCGTGGGTCTCGCGCAGTTCAGCGCGATGCGCGGGCGGCTCGGCGACGCCGGACGCCAACCGGATGGCGGCGCAGTTCGCGTCCGCGACCGCGGGTTGGCGTGGACGGCGCTCGCCCTCATCGTGGTGGCGACGGTGCTGCTCCTGCTCGGCGTGGTACGCGTCAATCCGGTGTCCCTCGCGCAGTCGGCCAAGTGGATCATCCTCGGGCTGGCGCTGGCCTTCTTCCTGCGGCTGTTCCTCTCGCGCGCGCTCACCGGCGAGGAGAAGCGGCGCGTGGGCGTGATCGCGATTCTCTTTGTTTCATCGGCGCTGTTTTTCTCCGGTTTCGAGCAGGCGGGCTCGTCGCTGAACCTGTTCGCCGAGCGCTACACGCTGCGGACGATCGGTGGCTGGGAGGCGCCGGCGAGCTGGTTCCAGATGCTCAACCCGTTCTTCGTGGTCACGCTGGCGCCGGTGGTGGCCGGCGTCTGGATGGCGCTTGCGCGCCGCGGCCGCGACGTTGCGCTGGGCGTGAAGTTCGCGCTCGGCCTGCTGCTGCTCGCGGCCGGCTTCCTCGTCATCATGGTCGCGGCGCGCCGGGCCGCGCACGGGCAGGTGGTGCCCGTGTGGCTGCTGACGACCTATCTGCTGCACACCGTCGCGGAACTTTGTTTGAGTCCGGTGGGCTTGAGCTCGGTGACGAAGCTCGCGCCGGCGCGTTACGTGGGCCAGATGATGGGCATCTGGTTTTTGGCGGCGTCGCTCGGCAACCTCGTCGCGGGCCTGATCGCCGGCGAGTGCGGTAGCGGGCCCGCGGACATGGCGGACCGGTTTCTGCACGTGGCGTTGCCTGCGATCGGGCTGGGCCTGCTACTGCTCGCGCTCGCCGGCCTGATGCGCAAGTGGATGGCGGGGATCAAATAAATGAACGGCCAGAAAATCATCATCGCGGCGTGGCTGCTGTTGTTACTGGCGGGCCGCGCGCCCGCCGGCGACATGGATCAGAAGCTCGCGGACTTTTATCAGCGGCATCTGGATGAGACCTTCCGCCTCCAGCCGCTGACGGCGACGCACTTGGGCGAGCACCGGTTCGATCATCTGCTCGATGATGTCTCCGCCGCCGGCCGTGCGCGCGGGCAGGAACTGGAGCGCCGGACGCTGGCGGAATTGCCGCGCGCGGTGGACTACGCGCAACTCTCGCGGCCGGGGCAGGTGGATTTTGAAATCCTGCGTAACCAGCTTCAGCGCAGCCTGTGGGTGGCGGAAAATATCCGGCCATACGAACGGGATCCGCGCATCTACGGCGACTACGCCGCCGATAGCGTGTTCGCGCTCTTCGTGCAGTCATCGCTGCCCAAGGCGACCAATGTGGCCAATGCGGTGGCGCGGATGGCCCAGATTCCGCGCGTCCTGGCGGCGGCGCGTGCGAATCTGCGCGACCCGCCGCGCGTCGTGGTCGAAACGGCGATCAAGCAGAACCGCGGCGCGATCAATTTCTTTGAGCGCGAGCTGTTCGAACTGGTGGGCCAGTCCGCGGTGACGCCGGAGTTGCGGACCGCGGCGGGCCGCGTGGCGGAGGCGTTGCGCCAGCATCAGCGCTTCCTCGAAGACGACCTGCTGCCGCGCGCCACCGGCGAGTGGCGGCTCGGCAAGGAGAAATTCACCCGGAAGTTTGCACTGGAAATCGCAGCGGGCATTACCGCCGACGAGGCGCTGGCGGAGGCCGAGGCGGAATTCCAGCGCGTCGGCCGCGACATGTATGTGCTCGCGCGCCAGCTTTGGTGCGTCCATTTTCCGGCGCTCACGCTGCCGCCCGACGACGCGGCGGGCCGGCGCGAGGTGATTGCGCGCGTGATGGACGCCATTGCCCGCGACCACGCCGAGCCGCAGCAACTGGTCGGCGAGACGCAGGCGACGGTTGCCAACCTGAAGCGTTTCCTCGCGGAGAAAAAACTGCTGGCGTTGCCACAGCCGGACCGCTGCCGCATCGCGGAGATGCCGGAGTTCATGCGCGGGAATTCGGTGGCCCACCTGCGACCCGCGCCGCCGCTCGATCCGGACACCGCGAGCCTCTATGACATCAGCCCGCCGCCCAAGGATTGGCCGCCGGAGCGCGTCGCGAGCTTCGTGCGGGAATATCACCGGCGCATGTTGCACATCCTGACGATCCACGAAGCCTATCCCGGCCACTTCGTCCAATTCAATTTCGCCAACCGCCAGCCCTCGCTCATCCGGCGGATGTGCAGTTCCGATGTCTATTGCGAGGGCTGGGCCGTCTATGGCGAGCAGATGATGCTCGACGAGGGCTATGGCGGCGGCGACCCGGCCCTGCGCCTGACCGGGCTCAAGTTCTATCTGCGCGCCGTGGCCAACGCGATCCTCGACCACAAGATGCACTGCGACGCGCTGACCGATGCGGCGGCGCTGCGCTTCCTCACCGGGGAAGTTTTCCAGACCGAGGGCGAGGCGCTGCTCAAGATCATCCGCGCCAAGCAAAGCTCCGTGCAACTCTCCTATTATTTCGTCGGCCGGATGGCGCTCACGCGGTTGCGCCAGCAAATCCAGCGGGAGCAGGGCGAAAAATTTGACCTCGGCCGTTATCATCAGGCGGTGCTGGAGGAAGGCGCGGTGCCGGTCCAGTTCCTGCCCGAATTGGTGCGGGCGCGCTTGAGCCACTGATGGGAAGATGAACGCCATGCGAACGATAAACTTTTCCAAGGCTTGGAATCTTCCGGCGCGAATTTTCCAAGCCTTGGAAAATTTTCCGCGCTTTTTTCCAAGCCTTGGAATTTTCGGGGTCTTGCTTTTCCAATGCCTGGAAACCGGCGGCGCAGAAGCAATGACGCCGCCGCCACGCGAGACGCGCGTCATTGCCGGCTGGCAGGTTTACGTCGGCAAGGCCCTGCTGGCGCAGGAGCCCAAGGCCACGGCCCGCGCGCTCGAACTGCTGGAAAAGCAACTACAGGAAATCGTCCGCGTTGTGCCGGCGCCCGCCGTCGCCGATCTGCGGAAAGTGCCGCTCTATTTTTCGCCGGAATATCCGGGCGTGAAGCCCAAGGCGGAGTTTCATCCCAATGCCGGCTGGCTGCGGGAGCACGGACGCGACCCGGTGATGGCGAAAGGCGTGGAGTTCACCAATATCCGCATCTTCGAGCGCGAGACCGACCGGATGCCGAACTTCGCGCTGCACGAACTCGCGCACGCCTATCACAACCTCGTGCTGCCGCAGGGGGCCGGGAATCCCGAAATCATCGCCGCCTATGAGCGCGCCAGGGCCGGCGGCAAATATGACCGCGTTGAGCACTGGCATGGCAGCGGCAGGTCCAACACGTTTGATCGCGCCTATGCGATGAGCAACCCGCAGGAGTTTTTTGCCGAGAACACCGAGGCGTTTTTCAGCCG
>Ga0233425_10007434_pt1 | contig 15408 bp, 16 predicted proteins | sample Watercolumn_Towu_2_FD_181712 | JGI IMG/M metagenome (GOLD analysis project Ga0233425, IMG submission 181712) | Freshwater microbial communities from Lake Towuti, South Sulawesi, Indonesia - Watercolumn_Towuti2014_140_MG | ecosystem: Environmental > Aquatic > Freshwater > Lake | place...
AGGCAGGCCATACGGGATCGAGGTGGCGGTCGTCGACGGCATGGACGTGATGGCCGTGCGCGAGGTCACGCGTGCCGCGGTGGAGCGGGCCCGATCAGGGGCGGGTCCTGCGTTCGTCGAGGCGAAGACGTTCCGCTTCCAGGGGCATTCGATGGCCGACCCGGTCAAGTACCGGGACGATGCCGAAGAGGAGCGCTGGAAGGGGCGTGACCCGCTGGAGACGTTCCCGAAGACGCTCATCGAGAACCGGCTCTTCACCGAGATGGAGCTTTCGACCATCCGGCAGGAGGTCGAGGCGGTAGTCGACGTGTCGATCAGGTTCGCCCAGGAGAGCCCGTGGCCGGCGCCGGAAGCGGCGCACGACGACGTATATGCCTGAGATCACGATCCGTGAGGCGCTCCAGCGTGGGCTGCGGGAGGCGCTCGACCGCGACCCCAACGTCTACCTGATGGGGGAGGACATCGGCGCCTACGGCGGCGCGTACGCCGTCACAGCCGGTTTCCTGGAAACCTACGGACCCGAGCGGGTTCGTGACGTCCCAATATCCGAGAACACGTTCGTCGGAACGGCGATCGGGTCTGCGGTCGGCGGCCTGCGGCCGGTCGTCGAGTTCATGTCGATCAGCTTCTCGCTGCTGGCGTTCGACCAGATGATCAACATCGGCGCCTCGATCCGGTACATGTCGGGCGGCCAGTTCAAAGTGCCGATCGTGATACGTGCGCCGACCGGTGGCGGCATGCAGCTGGGCGCGACCCACTCACACTCGTTCGAGAACTGGCTGGCCAGCGTTCCGGGTTTCCGGGTCGTTGCGCCGTCGTCGCCGTACGACGCCCTCGGCCTGCTTCGCACCGCGCTGACCGACGACAATCCGGTGATCGTCGCCGAGCATGCCGGGCTTTACGGCCGCCGCGGGGAAGTGCCCGATGCGCACTACACGGTGCCGTTCGGGAAAGCCGACGTTAAGCGGGCGGGCGACGACCTGACTATCGTGGCCTACTCGCACGGGGTAGTGACCGCCCTGGATGCCGCGGAGCAACTGGCGGCGAAGCGGGTGCAGGCTGAGGTGGTCGACCTTCGGTCACTGCGGCCGATCGACGTCGACACGGTGCTGAAATCGGTCGCAAAGACCGGGCGCGTGGCGCTGATCGACGACAACTGGCGTACAGGCGGGATGATGGCCGAGGTTGCCGCGCAGATCGCCGAGAAGGGCTTCGATCTGCTGGATGGTCCCATCGTGCGGGCAGGCGGGGACGATGTCCCCGCGCCCTATTCGCGGCCGCTCGAACAGTTCGTCATTCCGGACGCTGCGCGTGTGGTCGCGGCGATCGAACGGGCATACGGAATATGAGGAGGGGGCTGCCGTGATCACCGAAGTCACGATGCCTTCGATGGGCGCCGACATGACCGAGGGCGCGGTCGCCCGCTGGCTCAAGAAGGAAGGCGAGGCGGTCAAGCGCGGCGAGATCCTCGCCGAAATCGAGACCGACAAGGCCGTGGTCGAGATGGAGGCGTACGGGAACGGCGTCCTGCGCCGGATCGTCGTGCCCGAAGGGCAGAAGGTACCGGTCGGACGGCTGATCGCCTATATCGGAGAGCCGGACGACCGGCTGCCGGAGGCCGCCGGCGGCAGTGCCGCGCGGGCAGCCGCGGGAGTGGCCGCGGGGACCGGGGCGGTAGCCGCGAGCCGGGCGAGCCCGTCATCAACGGGTGCGCCGGTGGCGCCCGCAGGTCAGAAGCCGGCCGCAGTGCAGCAGGCTGCACCGGTGCGCGTGGCGGCACCCCCGGCTGACAGGCCCGCCGCAGTAGAGGCTGGCGAGAGGCTGAAGGCATCCCCCGTCGCCCGCAAGCTGGCCGAGCAGCACGGGGTAGATCTCTCGGCCGTGACCGGCACCGGTCCCGGTGGCCGGATCACGCGCGAGGACGTCGAGAAGGCGATCGCAGAGGGCCTGAAGCCGGTTCAGATGGCTTCGGCCCAGGCGCCGCTACAGACTCCGACCGTCGCCGCAGCGGCGGGTGCAGCGGCGCGCGCTGCGCCGGCGCCGTTTGCCGAGACGACACCTCTTTCCGCCATGCGCCAGGCGATTGCGAAGGTCACGGTCCGTAGCAAGACGCAGATACCGCATTTCTACGTCACCGCATCGATCGACATGACCGAGGCGATGAAGGTGCGGGGTCAGGTGAACGCCGCTCTTGAGTCCGAAGGCGTGCGGGTCAGCGTCAACGACTTTGTCCTGAAGGCGACCGCGCTCGCGCTTCAGAAGCACCCGAAGTTCAACTCGTTCTTCGAGGGCGACCGGCTCGTAAACCACGCCCGCATCAACATCGGTGTGGCGATCGCGCTCGAGGCCGGGCTGATCGTGCCCGCGGTGCTGGGCTGCGAGAGCAAGTCGCTCAAAGAGATCGCCCGTGCCTCTCGAACGCTCGGCGAGAAGGCCAGGGCAGGGAAGCTCACACAGGAGGAGTTGACCGGCGCCACATTCAGCACGAGCAACCTCGGGATGTTCGAGGTCGACCAGTTCGTGGCGATCATCGTGCCGCCCCAGTCCGGCATCCTCGCGGTCGGTCGCGTGACCCGGACGCCCGTCGTCCGCGGCGACCAGATCATTGTGGCCGACATCATGAAGGCGACCATCTCGATGGACCACCGGGTGGCTGATGGCGCCGAGGCAGCGGTCTTCCTCGTCGACGTCAAGAAGGCCCTGGAGAACCCGGTCTCGCTCCTGATCTAGCCGGGCACTCGCCGAGTTCAGGTCAAAGCGGTTACCTGACCGTTTTCACGAACTCGTACAGGGCGGTCAGCTCAACATCGTCGAGCAGGCCGATGTTCTTCCAGGGCATCTTATCGGGGTCCAGGGGTCCTCTGGTCGGGCTCACTCCGGTCCTCATGGTGGTCTTGAACTGGTCGACGGTCCAGAAACCCACGACGGCAAGGCTCGGCCCCTTGGGAGCTATCGGGCTCGTGCCTCCGGTCAGTGACTCGCCGTGGCATATCGCACAGTCGATGAAGCCAGCGACGTAGCGTTCGTATTCCTCAGTCGGCCCCTTCGCAACCCCGGCGGGAGCCACTGTATCGGGAATTGGCTTGACCGGCAGCATGCCGAGCGTCAGCATCGCCATCGCCAGATCTTCGCCCCATTCTGGGCGCTGGCCGGGATCATGGTCGTGGTCAGCGTTCCGTACGCCTTTCTTGTCGACTCACGGTACGCCGAGGCTGGTATACCTCATGTTTCGCGGATCGTGAACGCACTGTCGATTCCATTCTTCGCGTATTTCGTTGGCGGTGCGGCATCCGTGGCGGGACTGGGTCTGGCGCTTTTCGTTCGGCAGATGACAACGCTGCCGCTCAAGGCGGGCTTCATCACACATGCGGGCAAGGGGCCATTGCAGGCCTTCAATGCCCTTCTGTGGGAGGCGTGGGGCACTTTTGCCCTGCCAATCCTGGCCGCCTCCCTAGTCGCCCAGGCGCCGGTCTCGCCGTCCCAGGGGAACGCCACGCTCGTGGCTCTCAACGCGGTGACTGTCGCAGTCGTGCTGATTCTGGTCATCCCGACCGTGGTCTTTCCGCAGGTATTGATGAATCGATGGCTCGCAAGGCACAAGGCCGGCGAGCTCCGCCAGGTGCGCGAGCGCCTTGAAGAGACGGCGGCACCGCCCGAACATGCGAGCGCGGACGAGGTGAGTCGACGGCTCCTTTATCACCTGCACATGACTCAGCAAATGCAGCAGATACAGGGCTTTGTTTCGACCCTCGTCGACGCGCGCTTCGTAGCTCAGATTGGGACCAGCATCACGGCCGCGATCCTCGCCAACATCCTCTTGAGGGCGGTGGTCTTCAAGCTGATCTAGCCCGCAACGACAACGCGTCCTCCCGCGCTCGCACGGGAACTGTCAAACTGAGCCTGTGTTGTACTCCAAGGAATCGTTCACGCCCGCTGAGACAGCCGTCCTCGGGCGTTTTTTCACGAACACCGACCTCCTGGTGTTCGCGCTCATCAACCTCCCGGAGGTGGTGAAGGGCGCCCTGTTCGCCCGCTACAGCAGGTCGCCGAAGTCACTCCGACGCCTGTTCCTCGACGAGTTCGTGAACGCGGCCGACCCCGCAGTGGCGGCCATCGCCGAGCAGATCCCGACGGGTGACCCGCAGGTCCGCACCAGGCGGGCAGAGGAGCTCTATGAGCGTGTATTCGACGACTACGGCGACGACTCCGTCGCACAACTCGGCGGTGCGCATCTGGCGTGTGAGCAGGCGTCGAACATCCTGACCAAGGTGCTGGAATGGGGACGGCTCGCGGCGTACTTGGAGCAGAGCACGCGGTACATCTTCTACGACCAGAGGCTCGGCGGCCGCTACCGCTATGCCGTTCCGCCCGAGGTAGAGTCGTCAGCCGTCGCCATGGAGTACGTCGAGGCGATGGACTGGCTGTTCGCCCGGTACTCGTCAGTCGTCCGGTCGCTCGTGCCGTTCTACGAGCGGCAGTTCGACGCCACCCCGGGCGGCATCGACGGTCCGGTGCGGGCGGCGATTCGGGCCCGCGCCTGCGACACCGCCCGCGGTCTCCTTCCGGCCGCGACCCTATCGAACGTGGGCATCTTCGCGACCGGGCAGGCCTACGAGTCGATGCTCCTGCGCATGCGGGCGCATCCTCTCACCGAGGCGCGCAGCTACGCCGACATGATGCTGGCGGAGCTCCGGAAGGTGATCCCGTCGTTCCTCCGCAGGGTGGACCTCCCTGAACGTGGCGTGCTCTGGTCGAACTACTTCGAGGACATCCGTGGAAGGATGGGACGCCTTGCGACCACGTTCGAGGGTGGTGATCAGCCCCGGCCGGAGGTCGTGCTGGTGGACTGGGACAGGCACGCCGAGGCGAAGATCGCGGCAGCCGCCCTCTACACCCACACGGACATGGCGGACGACCGCCTGCTCGAGATCGCGATGCGCATGACCTCGGAAGAGCGGGCCGCGGTCATACGGGCCTACGTTGGCGACCGTCGCAACCGAAGGCACAAACCTGGCCGTGCAATGGAGCGTGTGAGCTATCGGTTCGACATCGTGTCCGACTTCGGCAGCTTCCGCGACCTGCAACGTCACAGGATGCTGACCATCGACTGGCAGCGGCTCGGGACCCACCATGGTTTCGTCACCCCGCCTGATATCGAAGCAACCGGTCAGGGCGTGGCCTGGCGGGAGGCAATGGACCGGATGGGCGCGCTATGCCAGAAGGTGACCAGGGAGCTGGGACCCGAAGTCGCCCAGTATGTCGTGCCTTTCGCGTTCAGGCTGCGCTACTCGATGCAACTGAACGCCCGAGAGGCGTTTCACATGCTCGAGCTGCGCACGTCACCGCAGGGGCATCCCGACTACCGCCGTGTGTGCCTCGAGATGCATCGGCTCATCCGCGAACAGGCCGGTCACACACTGATCGCCGATGCGATGACCTACGTCAATCGGGAGAGCTATGACCTTGGCAGACTCGAAGCGGAGCGGCGCTCGGCCGCGAAGAGGCGCGACGAAGATAGGACTGGCAGGGCCTAACGCTGGCTAAGATAGGCGATCACCTGCCTCAGCATCCCGGCCGTGGGATCGGTTGGCGGGATGATCAGCAGCAGGTGCTCGAACATGTCGATGTGGCGAGCAACGTATTCCTCCTCCAGCTCGCCCCGCGCGATCGCGGCGCGGTAGATCGAAATGCCCTGCATCATCCGGTCGAGCACCCACTGCGACCCCTTGGCCTGGACCAGGTACCAGATGAAGCCTGCGTCCGCAGAGAGGTCGATCTGGGGCCCGGAGTGGTAGCCGCCCCAGTACACGTCATAGACCATGGTATTGAACGTGCGTGCGGCGATCTCGGTGTCGTGCGAGTCTGCTTCGGCCAGCAGCATCGCCCCGGCCTCCGGGTCCCAGAACACCATGGCGTGGATCAGCATGGGCGCTGGCGCACGCAGGTCGCCGGCTTCCAGGACGAGGAGCGCTGACGCCTCAGGGTCGCGCCTGAACACGAGTCCGGCCCTGACTGGAAAAGTCTCAATCCAGGGAAGGAGGCGCAGGTCGCTCGACCGGAACACATCGAGCACGAGCCCGGGGTCGGGGCCTCCCCGCCGGTCCAGGACGACGTAGACCGCCTCGTCGTAGGGCTTGTCGATGGCGAAGTTCCCGGACGTGTTTTCGGTGAGGCGTGCGATCCCCGAGATCAGCTGCTCACGTGAGGCGGAGACAGTTATGCCCAGGGCCCGAAGTAGCTCCACGGGGGGGATCTCGCCGTTCCGTGCTATCTCGGGCCTCAACTCGAGCAGGCGGATCATCGCCGGGACCGACAGGTTTCGCATGGCCTGCCCGGTCGCCCGCCGGTCCGAGTCGCGCATCAGGTCCAGCACCGTGCTCAACGACGAACGTAGCTCGTCGTCGGAGAAGCTGTCGAGCAGGGCCTCCAGGGCGGCGCCACCCTCTTCCGGGCTCCGGTGCGCGGCGGTCAGCACTTCGTCGGCCCACGCGGCGAACTTCGCCAGCACGGCGGCATAGCCGCCGACGATGCCGCCCACTTCATCGCCCGCGACTGCTTCCCGGCCGCCTTCCCGCCTGGCGAAGAGGTCGACGAGGGCACGTGACTTCAGCAGAAACGGGAAATCGGCGACAAACGGGCGGTGTTGCTGCTCGAGGTAGATGGCGGCCTGGTCCTCTGCGGGCAGCCTATCGATGTCGTTGTAGAAGTCGAACGCGGCGGCCATCTCTCGTGCGTCGGCCGCGGCGTGGTTCCTGAGTACCTCCGGGTGTTTGCTGTGCAGCCAGCTGATCTCCAGCAGATAGCCTCGCCAGAAGTCGAAACCGCGGTTTACGCCGGCTGCGTCGACCGCCGCGCCCTCGCGCTGCTTCACCTCGTCGAGCTGTTCCGCGAAGTCCATCAGACGCTGCCGCTCCTCGCCGGCGAGCGCCTCGCGGATGCCGGTGGGGACCACCGCAGGTTCGGGCCCCGGTCGAAGTGAGCGGTAACGGTTGACCGGGAAGTGCTGAAGCCCGAACACCTCACCGGCCACCTGGCGGTCCTCGTCGTCCAACCCGTTCCACCATTGGAACGCGTCGATCCAGTCGGAGAAATCGTGACCGCCGACCCCGGAGCTGCCGTAGAACGCCTCCAGGTACCTGCGGAGCACCGGGGGGACCAGGCTCAGGTCGCCGGCGGTCATCGAGATCATGTCCGCCTCCCCGAAGTGGTGCAGGTCCGGGTATCCGCCCCGGTCGAGGTTTGGCATGTTCCGGAAGCGATCGCGCAGCGGCTCGAAGCGGTCCGGCGGCTGGAGCATGAACTCCCGTAGTGCCTCGCGGTAGGCGGCGACCACGTCCAGCGTGCCGTCCTCGAACTGCTTGCCGGTGAGGTCCGGGCGGCCGGTCACCGGGAATGCGCCCCAGGTCGAATGACTGAGCTCGTGCATGATGATCCGGGGAATGGCCTGGCCCGCGCCGGCGAAGCCGCTGTAGCCGGTGCTGCCGAACCACGCCGGTTGGGCGACCATCTGCCGAAGGTCGTAGCCGTTCATCCACGCGCGGCCGGACTCCGAGAATCGCCAGATGTCCTGAAGCGCCTCGACTCGCGCACGGGCCCACGGGCTCTGGGGCAGGGGCGTCGGTGTAGGGGTCGGCGTTGGCGTGGGGAGGGGAGTCGGGAATGCGCCTGAGGTTGACAACCCCGTGGTCGGTGTCGGTACCGGCACCGGCGTCGGTGCGCTGGTCGGCAATGGAGTGGCGCGGGCGAGCGGCGGCGACAGCGTCTCGCCGATCGGCAGGGTCGGCGCGGGCGTACGAGGGGCGGCCGGCGTGGCGGCGGGAGCCGACCTGGTCGCGATCGGGACGGGAGTCGCCACGGCCGGAGTCGGAGCGGGCCGGCCAGGCGTCGCAGCGCCTGTCGGAGCGGAGGGAGTAGCGGGCGTGCGAGAGCCGCAAGCCGTCAGCGGAACGACGACGACCAGAGCCGCCGCAAGCCACAGGAGATGAATCAAAGGCGCGGCGGACATCGTCGCACGGCCCTGTCGCTTTGTTTCAAGGATCTGAGCAATCGCGGGTGTAGCCGCAGTTCAGGCAGCGGATCTTGCAGTGCAGCCCATAGGTCTCGCGGGCCACTTCGGCGCCGCAAACATCGCAACGCTCGTCGTCGGCGTCGTCATGGGCGGTTTCCGGGGCAGGTCCCGGGGCGTCGCCGACACGCGATCCGGGCCCACCGTAGCGGACCACGCCTTCGGCGATCTCCTAGCGGCGAGGCGTAAGGACGTCTGGCCCGGTTGGCGAGCTGGAACCGCCGACCGGTTCGACCGTGACCCGCGCGTACATCGGGTTCGAAACGGCGAGCGGCAGATAGAGCTGGATCCAGGCGGAGCCGTTGGTCTCGACTGTGAACGTGCCCGGGCTCCAGATGCGGCCCTGGTAGTAGAGCCAGAGCTGGTACCGCTTTCCCTCCGGTGGCTGCGGCAGCCCGTTGACCCAGAGGACCGCAGGTTCGCCGGTGCGGTTGGCCGCCAGGACCGCGGTGGCCTCAGCGGCCTCCGCTTCGCCGGCCAGCCACGTGTACGCGGCGCCTTCCCGGTTGATCAGTTGCATGAGCTTCGTCTGGTAGCTGACCGTCCGGCGCAGCGAGTCCAGTTCCTGCTGCGCAGCCTCGAGCTTCGACTCCGTCTTCTTATCGAGCTCGGCCTTCACCTCTTCGACCTGAATGGCGGTCCGCTCTTCGATCTTCGCCTCGGTCTCCTGGAGGGTCGCCGCGGTCACTTCCTGTTCGACCGGCTCAGACGTGAGCTGCTCCTGTATCTCGTCGATTCGCTGGCCGACCACCGCATTGAAGACGACCATGGACGCCGCGCTGGCGGCAACGGCGGCCACGACCGCAGCCGGCACCGCGTACGCGAGGCGCGGGGACATCGCCCGCCGCTTCAATCGCGCCCACAGCGACGGCGCTGGCGGCGGCAGCGGCGCACCCACGGTCCTGCGGGCACGCAGCTCCATGTCGAACCGCTCCAGCAGGCGCGCCTTCAAGGAGCGCGGCGGCTCCTCCGACGGTGCCAGCAGCGCAAGCGATGCGGCCGCCTCCTGCATCTCTTCCAGCTCGGCGCGCAGCTCCGGGTCGCCCTCCAGGCGTGCCTCGACCTCGCGGCGGCGCTCGGCGTCCAGAGCGCCCAGTGCGTACGCGGCCAGGTCATCGCGGAATGACTGGCCAGATTCCCCCATCAACCCGATCTCTCCTCAATCCGTTCCGTCAGCGCGAGTCGCAGCTTCTTGAGTGCGAGCCGCATCCTCGTCTTGACGGTGCCGAGCGGCTGGCCTGTGCGATCGGCGATCTCCGCCTGCGTCAGGCCGCCGAAGTACGACAGCTCGATAACTGCCCGCTGCTCGGCGGGCAACGTCCCCAGTGCCTCCCTGACCATCGCGCCTTCCGACCGGGCCACCACTTCCTCCGGCGGCGGCGCGGCCTCCGAAATGACCTCTACGTGATCTTCTAGCGGAGGGTTTTCCCGGTATCTCTCCCGCCGCCTCCGCCTCAGCTCGTCGATCGTCCGGTTGTGGGCGATGCTGAACAGCCACGTCGTGAACCGCCCCCTTCCGGCCTTGTAGCTGGAGACTCGCCGCCACACACTCAGGAACACGTCCTGAGTGACCTCCTCCGAGGACTGCGGGTCCCCGAGCATCCGGGCGGCCAGGGCGAACACCCGGCGCCCGTAGCGGTCGTAGAGGGCCGCCAGGGCCTGCCGGTCCGAGACGGCGATCAGGGCCAGGAGGGCCTCGTCGGTCAGCGTCTCGTAGTTCACGCGGTTGACCCGAGCGTCAAAGCGAACGCCCGAACGCATCGCTTGGTCGACTCGCATCGGTTCCACCGCCGTGCCAGGCCACCTGATACTCCGATATACGCCGCGAGGCGTGCAGGCGGATTCGGGAGGTCAGGTAGCTTCGCCCGGGCCGCGGGCCATCTGACGCAGCTGCCGGAGCGTCTCCCGGGCGGATGCCACGTCGTGGCTCTGTGGTGCGAGGTCGACATACTCGGCGAGCGATTGTGCGGCGGCCTCGAAGTGGCCGAGGCGGGCGTGGATTCGGGCCAGGTCGGCCAGATTCTCCCACAGCCCCGGCGCCACGAGGCGAATTCGCTCGGCCGCGGCGAGCGCTCGCGCCTGGTCGTTCGCCTTGAGGTAGATGACCTTCAGGTTCGTGAGCGCACGGCGGAGGATGCTGCGGCTGCTGTACGGCTCCAGGTAGCGCTCCGGATCGGAGCCGGCGCCGGCCGACGAGCGCACGAGCGCGATGCACTCCAGGCGGGTCAGCAGGCCACCGCCGTCGAACGGGTCGACGTAGATCTCGGCCTCGCCCTCACCTGCGCGCAGGACGAAGTGGCCTGGAAGGCCGATCCCTCGAAGCCTGAGGCCAGCGCGCCGGGCGGTCTCCATGTAGACGACGCCGAGCGAGATCGGAATACCCAGCTTGCGGTCGAGCACATCCGATAGGTAGCTGTTCCGGGGGTCGTAGTACTCGGCCCGGTTCGGCTGGAACCCCTCGGTCTCGAACAGGAGTGCGTTGAGGACATGGATTGCGTCGTAGACCGACCGGGCCCGGCGAACCCTTGGCTTCGCCCTCGCTCCGAGCAGCGCGACCCTGCCCAGATATGCGACCGCATCGAGCCCGGGGTATTCCTCAGCGGCGATCGCGAGGCTTGCACTCGCGAGGTCGATGTCGGGGTCGGGTACGGAGACCGACCGCCGGAAGGCTTCGCGGGGGCTGAGGCTCGTGCTCGGCATCGAGCGGCATTCTACCCACTCGGGCTTCGGCGGGATATCTCTTGACACTCCTCTGAGGCGTGGCTAGATTGGGCCCGATCCGAACAACGCGCCCTGGGGGAGCCTGGATTGGCCAGGCTGAGAGGTCCCGGCAGTCGGGACGACCCTACGAACCTGATCTGGGTAATGCCAGCGAAGGGAAGCGGAGCAGAACTGCTGTGGGCGCAGCGACCGCCTCCCGACGCAGAGGAGGCGTTTGTTTCTTGCCAGCGTTGCCGCCACGCCTGCGGGTCGCAGCGGTGACCAAGACCTATCCCGGCACGAGGCGGGTGCAGCCCCTGCACGTGCTCGATGGTGTCGACCTCGAAGTGGGAGCCGACGAGTTCGTCGCCTTGATCGGGCCCAGCGGCTGCGGCAAGAGCACGCTCCTCAACATCGTGAGCGGGCTCGAAGAGCAGTCGTCGGGCAGCGTTGCGCTCGACGGCGATGCGAAGGCCAAGCGGCTCGGCCGGATCGCCTACATGCACCAGCGCGACCTGCTGCTGCCATGGCGTGACGTCATGGGAAATGCCGTACTGGGGCTGGAGGTCGCGGGAATCGACCGCGAAGAGGCGCGCGGCCGGGCGCAGGCGCTGCTTCCCACGTTCGGCCTCGCCGGTTTCGAGCGGGCCCATCCGGCGAGTCTCTCGGGTGGGATGCGGCAACGGGTCGCCCTCTTGAGGACGATGTTGCGCGGGCAGCCGACCATCCTCCTCGACGAGCCGTTCGGAGCGCTCGATGCGATCACCCGGGGCTCACTCCAGGAGTGGCTTTCCGGCGTGCTTGCGGAGCATCGGCGCTCGACCCTCCTCGTCACGCACGACGTCGACGAGGCGCTGCTCCTGGCGGACCGCGTCTGCGTCATGTCGGGCAGGCCGGGCCGTACCGTCACCACCTTCGATGTCGACATCGAGCGCCCTCGCCCTCAGGCCACTCTGGTCTCGCCTCGTTTCGTGGCCCTCAAGCGGGCGCTGCTCGACGCCCTGGCGGGGCAGGCCCACGAGGCCGCGTGAGCGAAGTCGAGTGACAATCGTGGACAGGCTGCGCCTCCTGCCGTCGGCGCTCGTCGACTGGGCTCCGGCGGCCGCCCTCGGCCTCGCAGGCATCGCCACCTGGGAGATCCTCGTCCGGTGGCTCGATGTCCCCCGCTGGCTCCTCCCGCCTCCCAGCGCCATCCTGCGCGAGATCTGCGGGTCCGCGGGACTGCTCGCCACCCACACGTGGATCACGCTCCAGGAGATCCTGCTCGGCTTTGCCGCCGCCTTCGCGGTCGGCGTGTCGCTGGCGGTCGCGATCGCCTATTCGCGGACCATGGAGCGCTCGCTCTATCCGTACGTGATCGCTTCGCAGACGGTCCCGATCATCGCGATCGCCCCGTTGCTCCTCGTGTGGGTCGGCCCCGGCCAGGCCTCGAAGGTCATCGTCGTGGCCCTCATCTCGTTCTTCCCGATCGTGGTGAACGTCGTCGACGGCCTGCGGTCTGCCGACGACGAGATGGTCGCCATGTTCCGGACCCTGGGTGCGACGAGGCGGCAGATATTCGCCAAACTGCAGGCGCCCGCGGCGCTGCCGTTCCTGCTCTCGGGCGTCAAGGTCGCAGCAGTCGTATCGGTAATCGGGGCGGTGATCGGCGAATGGGTCGGCGCGCGTGGCGGCCTCGGCTGGCTGATGCGGGTGTCGGCGCCGCAGTTCCACACGGCGCGCGTGTTCGCTGCGATCGCGGTCCTCGCCGCCATCGGAGTCCTGCTCTTCGTGATTGTCGGTGCGATTGAGCGTTGGCAGCTACGCAACTACAGGGGGAAGACGTGAGATATATCCGGGTTGGGTCCCGTCTGGCAGGCGTTGCGGCCGTTACGGCTCTGATAGCCACGTCGCTGGCGGTGGCGACGATCACCGCATCCACAGCCTGCGGGACTGCGAAGGACCCCGGGGGCACCCGGGTGTCGCTGGCGCTCGACTGGTTCCCGAACTCGAACCACGCCGGCGTCTTCGAGGCCGTCGAGCGGGGCTACTTCCGGGAGGAGGGCCTCGACGTCAACGTCTACACGCCGTCCGACCCGTCGACCGTGCTCCAGACGGTCGGCATCGGCCGTGACGATTTCGGGATCTCCTATCAGCCCGACCTGTTGCAGGCGCGCAGCGAAGGCATACCGGTCGTGTCGGTCCTGGGGATCGTCCAGCATCCGCTGAACTCGGTGATGGCGCTGGAGTCGTCCGGGATCAAGCGTCCGGGCGACCTCAAGGGCAAGAAGGTCGGGCACCCGAACATCGCTTCGAACCGGGCGATGCTGGCGACGATGCTCGCCACCGACGGACTGAAGCTGAGCGATGTCCAGCTGATCGATGTTGGGTTCGACCTGGTCCCGGCGCTGATCAGCGGGCAGGTCGATGCGGTCGTCGGCGCCTACTGGACCCACGAGTCGATCGTGATGGAGCTGGAAGGGCACCGGGTCAACGTGATGCGCATGGAGCAGTGGGGGGTGCCCGACTTCTACGAGCTCTTGCTCGTCACGAGCGAGGCCAACCTGAAGGACAGGCGGGACGTGGTCGAGCGGTTCGCGCGGGCGTTCCGAAGGGGCTTCGAGGTGGCGCTGGCCGAACCCCAGGGCTCGATCGACACGCTTCTGGAGCTCAACCCCGAGACAGTGAACGAGGCGGTCGAACGCAGGGGAGTCGAGTTGCTCGTGCCGATGTGGAAGGCCGAGGCGCCGGAGTTCGGCTGGCAGGAAGAGAGCCGGTGGAGCGCCTTCGCCGCCTGGATGAAGGGTGAGGGCTTCATTCGCAAGACGCTCGATCCATCGGCGGCCTTCACCAACGAATTCGCCGAAAAGTAGGGCGGCTTGGAACGCCGGGACGAGCGGGGCCCGCTCACGACGGGAGGTGCGGCCTTTGCCCTCGCCTTGACCGGTCTCTGGAGCGGCCTGAGCATCGCCATCAAGTTCGGGCTGGAGGACGCCCCGCCTCTCCGGCTAGGGTGGTTCCGCTTCGTGACCGGCGCGGCCACCGTGCTGGCCTGGGCGTGGTGGGTGAAGGCCGACCTCAGGGTGCGGCGGGCGGAAGTGCCCGTGCTTGCGGTCGTCGGCACGCTCTTCTGCCTCGAGCTGGGGACGATGAACATTGGTCTCGATCGGACGAGCGCCAGCCACGGCGCGGTACTCATCTCGACGTTCCCGGTGTGGGTGGCCCTGTTTGCCCACTTTCAGGTCCCCGGCGACCGCCTGTCGCTGAGGAAGCTTGCGGGGACGCTGGTCGCCTACTCGGGGATCGTCGTCATCTTTGTCCAGTGCCTCGCATTGAGCGTGGAGATGCTCGTCGGCGACGCACTGATGCTGGTCTCGGTGCTGATCCTGGCCGAGCACCAGGTGTACAGCGCCCGCGCCGCCGCCAGCGTCCACATCGCGAAGCTGATCCTCGGGCGGTTCGCGTTCGGGACTGCCGTCTTCGTGGTCCTGAGCGTGCTAGTCGAGCGGGACCCGTGGTCGTGGACGCCCCTGCTCGGCATCTCGGTCTTCTATCAGGGTGTCGTGATCGCGGGTTTTGGCTTCATCGGCAACCTGTGGCTGCTGAAGCGGTTCTTCCCGTCGCAGGTGGCGGTGTTGTCGCTGCTCGGTCCGACCGCGAGCATCCTGCTCGCATGGGCACTGCTCGACGAGCGACCGACCCGCCTGCTGTGGGCAGGCACCGCTCTCGTGACAACCGGAGCGTTGCTGGTACAGCGCCTCCCGGACCTGTCACGCGCGCTGCGCCGATGGAGTCCGCAGCGACCGTAGCAATCGCGTGCTTGCGGCGGCGATTTCGTCGACGGCCGCGTTGAAGGCCGGTTCGTTGGCCCTCGATGGCACGCGATAACCACTGACCTTCCTCACGAACTGGAGCGCAGCCGCCCGGGTCTCCTCGTCGCTGGCGTTGCGATCGGGCATTCGAAGCTGTTTGATGCTGCGGCACATGGTCACTCGCCCCTCAACTGATGAACCGCCGGTTCCCGTCGGCCTACTTCGACTTCGGATAGAGCAGGTGTCCCCGACGCCCCGTGTTCGCGACCCGGAATAGCTCGCCTCCGCCGGTCGTTACGTAGAGAACATCGAGTCTCGACTCGGCATAGGTACAGTTGGTCGGCCGGTCGGCCGGCACCGGGTGTGTCTCCAGCACGCGCCCACTCGGCGCGAACACATAGATCATCGGGCCGGGCCCGCTCTGTTTGAAGCCAGCCGTGGCGACGATGTTGCCGTCGGTGTCCAGGCACATGCCATCGATGCCGCGGTGCGGGCCGAAGTCGTGCAGGACACGGTGAGCCCCGAGCGTGCCGTCGACGCCGATCGGGTAGGCCCGCAGCTGGCGATGGGCCTCGGGCGGCCGTGGGCTCTCGGCGACGTAGAGGGTCGTGTCGTCGGGCGACACGAGGATCCCGTTGGGGCGTACCGTGTCCTCGGTGACGCGGTGCGTTTGCCAGCCCCCGGCACGGGGGTCGGCCCGGTACACCGACTCGTGGTCCAGGTGCATGGGCCTCCCACCATAGTTCGGGTCGGTGAACCAGATCCTGCCGTGCCCGTCGATTGCGAGGTCGTTGGGCTCGTTGAACGGCTTGCCCTGATACTCGCCGGTGACGACCTCCGTCGGCTTTGCGG
>Ga0233425_10007435_pt1 | contig 15397 bp, 19 predicted proteins | sample Watercolumn_Towu_2_FD_181712 | JGI IMG/M metagenome (GOLD analysis project Ga0233425, IMG submission 181712) | Freshwater microbial communities from Lake Towuti, South Sulawesi, Indonesia - Watercolumn_Towuti2014_140_MG | ecosystem: Environmental > Aquatic > Freshwater > Lake | place...
AGTGACAAACCCGGTTGAAACTGGACCCGATTCATTTTCATGAGGCATTCCTCCGCGTTGCGACACCTCCAGTATGGAAGCCCCGCCGGAAAATTGGGGGCGTTGCTGAAGTATCTTTCTAATCAGATTGCTGGTTTCGGTGCCGAGGCTGGTTTGCGCTCCCAAACCCGCGGCGATGGTACCGGGATCATCGCCATAGAGGCTGGTGTAGGTGCTGGCGTCGCCGTTCGCTGAATCCGGGAAGAGGTCGTCGAGCTTCACGTCGACGTCCTTCCCGCTCCCCGGGAACAGGGTCACGCCGGTGCCATCGGCGTTCATCGTGGGCATGACGAATTGCTGAACCGAGTCCATGCCGGATGATTGGCCGAGGGCGCCGCTGTCCTGCATGGCGTCGGCAACGACGGACTGGCTTGGCATCCAGATCATCAGGGCCGCCAGGACACCGGCGGTGGCCTTGAATGCCGTGCCGTGGTGTCCATGGCGTCGGAATAGGTTGGATGACCGCATCTCAAAACCCCACACAGCAATCACTCCAGCGCCACAGGAGATACACGTGGCTCTCTCCGGGACCGGGAATGGTATGGCCCATGCCCCACTTGAAGGTGCTCTCGCCGATGGCGTGTTTCCGTTCGGTGTCCGCCACCGGATAGAACATGGTCATGGCGTACTGGCTCTTGGGGATGAACGGGTCCACCTTGCCGTTGCACAATGCGTCGTTGCCGACGGTCCGGAAGGCCAGTCCGCGGCGATGCAAGGCGGCCGTGGCCCGCGCTGCGTACAAACTGGTGATGCGCGGGTCGGCACCCATGGATGCCGGGGTGATTCCGGACAAGGGGTACATCGAGCCCCAGGTGCCGGCACACCAGAACATGGTGTCAAAGGGGTGGCCCGCGGTGGCGGCAATGCCGTCGGCCGCACAGGAGGCCTGCGCGATGGGGTTGGCGAAGAGCGCCACTTCGGGGTTGGTGAAGAACGCGAGTTCGGAGTTGTTCCAAGTCGGATCCAACTCGGACACGTACATCAGGTCGAAGTCCCGGAAGCCGTCCGCATTGCAGCGGTCGTCCCAGAACAGGTCGAGCATGATGTAGATGGGATAGGCGAAATAGTGGTAATTGAAGAACGCGACGTTGCTGACGTCGTTCTCCGCATGACCGGTGGTTCCGCGCAGCCGGAGCTTCGAGGAGCCGATGGTGGCGCCGCCCAGCGACGGCGAACACCACGGTGCGGTCACCAGCTCGATCAAGCGGGCGGGCGACCAGAGTCCCAGCGTCATGCCGAGCAGCGGCAGGCCCGATGGGGTGTCGCAGGCGCAGAAGGCCTTATCGGTGGCCGACGTCGGGTAGGTCCCGGACCCCCACTTGCCCTTGGCGATCCGCACGGGGAACAGGCATCCCCAGCAGATGTCGGTGATGAGCTTGCCCGACCACAATTCGGCATCCGGGCATTGGGGATCGAGCTTTTTGGTAGCGGCCGAGGCGTTGCCAACGGCCAGAAAGGCCAGCACCAGGAGGGCCCAGGCGATGCGGCGGTGGCTCATGGGCGCCCTCCGTCGCGGGTCTCGCGAACGATGAGGGTGTTACCGCGTGCCTCCACGACCGATGGGACGGCTTCCAGTTTGAAGCGGTCCCGAACGTCCGGGGTCAACAGATACACCGGAGCGCCGAGTGTGGTTTCCAGGTTCTCCAGGGCTTTCCAGCCGCTGTCCCGGTCCAGTCGGGTGGCGATGTAGGTGACCCGCCGGGGACCGGCGTCCTGCCCCAGGCTTTTGGCACGTGCCGGTTGTCCCGGCCGGGTCGGATCGAAGATTACCAGACGCTGAGTGAACGGGAGCAGATCCAGTGGATTGACGCGCTGCCCAGCCTGAACGACGACACGGCCATCCGGCGCGGTCACGTCATAGGGCGCGGTGACGGTCAGATCAATGATGCGTTCGCGGTCGGCCGTCGCCGGCGGAAGGTCATAGAAGGTGGTGTTCTTCCAGAACCGGGCCAGGGCTTCCCGTTTCTTGCCTTCCCAGTCCACCTGAGCGACGCGTCGTTTGAACTCGTCGATCAGGTTCGGTTCGAGAATTTCCTTCGTCGGTCCTTGAGTCCCCAGGTCGATGGGGGCCGTCGATGATTCGACGCCGGGAGCGTTTGCTACTTTGGCCTGCAGCCAACGGGTGCCGATGATGCCGCTAGCCTTGGCCAACACGTGACCGTTCTCTTCCAGCGTGAGCGTCGGGACCACGGTGACGCCGGCGCGGTCGAACCGCTCCGGGTCGATCACGACTTCCGGCTGGCGGTCTTCCTCAAAACTTCGGGTGAGCGCGTGCAGCTCGCGGGTAAATTCCGGCAGTTTCTGTCCGGGCCGGACGCCGCGAAACACTACCACCACATCCTCACGTCCGGCGGCTTCCTCCAACAGATCGCGTACTCCGGATTCCCCCAGGGACATGGAGGCGTAAAGGACGTAATGGCGGCCTTCGGTATCCCTCGCCGCTGAGGCCTCCGCCAGTGCCTGCGGAAGCTGCGAACCGCGAAGGGCTTCGAGGGCTTTCTGTTTGACGGATGCCGCGGCTTCAGGAGTGCGATCCAGCCAGGCCGGCCGGGGCTGTTGCGCGGCTTGTTCGAGAATGGCGCGGGAGCGGTCGAGCCAGGCTTCATCGGCGTCGACCGGTGCGCCGCTGAGGGTCACGACAGCGATCGCCACCGTCAATGAGATCGACAGGTTAGAACGGCAGCGCATAGGCCCGCCCCACGATCTGGTTTTCGTTGACGTAGCCCCAGTAGCGCGAGTCAAAGCTTCTGGGGTGTGTGCCAGTGACCCAGTACGAACCCGGCGGGATGACTTCGGACCGGAAAAACGCCGTCACCTGACGATTCAGCTTTTCGGCCAAGGCCAATCCGTCGGCAACCGCGGTCTCATTGATGCGGGTGTGATCCACCGTCACCTCCACCCGGTCGCCGCTGACCCCGGTGGCGATCTTCACCACCACCTGATTCAGCGGAAACCAGGGTGCCATGCGTTGATCGGCGCCGAATGCCAGCAGGTCGCCCCGCCAAATATCCCGATCCATCCGGTCGATCAGGAACCAGCGGTGATTCCCCGGCAGGCACAGCTCTTTTTGGTCGTCGATACCGAGCCGGAAGCGGTGCTCCAGGTAGGCGCCGGCGGCAACAACCAGTGCCAGTACCGGCAAGGCCCTGGCCAGGAATGCCCCCGGCTTCCGGCGGCCGGTGCGTTCAGGGTTGCGGGCGGACATACAGATCCTCCGGAGCAGCGACCACCATGCCGGAATCGATTACCAGATATCCGGCTTTCGCTAGTTGATTCGCCTGTTCTTTCCAGGCCGACATCGCCTTGGAAATGGCCTCGGGCGAGGCGTCCGTGGGCAAATTCTTCATTAACGGAGTTCGATCCAGGATAAAGACCGGCGTGGTGAGCGCGACCTTCTGCAGGTCTCCCGCCAGCGACGTCCGCACGGCCCAGTAGCCGCCGGCGCCGCCCAGGACAGCGGTACCCAGAACGGCGAGCAGAACAATCAGAATCGCATTAGGCTGCATGGTTTGCCCTCCCGGAACGCTCTGCGAGGACGTACTGAATCGCCTGATGAAGATCCAAGCCCTGCTCCCGCAGATGCTTGAGGCGATGGACGTCCTGGGGATGCGTGGAGTACAGCAGCCGTTTGGCGGGGTCGACGATCAATCGCCCGATGCCCTGACCGGAGCTGGTGAGAAAGAGAATTTCCGAATAACGGCCCGGAATGGTGTGAACCGAGGATAGTAGCGCGTAGCCGCCTTCGGATAGCGACAGCCGCTTTTGCTCCTTGACCGATTCTATCGTTTCGCGCTTTTGTCCGAGCAGGAAGGTGAACGCGGAGGTTGCCGCAATGGCCATGCCATTCGGCGACTCATACAGATCGTTGATGGAATGGACGATGAAGACGGAAGCGCCGCCGTATTTCCGGAAACGGCGGGCGCCCTCTTCCATGAATTTGGCGGTGTCGCCCATCCCGAGCAGATCCCAGGACTCGTCGATGATCACCAGCTTGGGGCGGTCGCGCTCGCCCAGGTACATCTCTTGCTGGATTTGGTAGATCAGCTGGAGCAGCACCACGTGCTGCAGATGCTTGCGGCCCTTGAGTTCTTCCAGTTCGAGGACCACGAAGTCATTGGTGAAGCGGACGTTGTTCCGGCCGTTGAAGAAGCGCCCGTATTCGCCCTTGGAGGTGAACGGGTACAGCTGCTGGCCCACGTCCCGGATGCGCTGATCGGGGTCGTTCTTCAGTGCTTCCGCCAGATCGTCCAGACACATCGTGGTGCCCTTCTGGTCCCAGGTTTCCTTGAGAACCCGTTTGAGTCCAGCGGTTTGCAGGTCCGACAGTTTTTCTGTCGGGGCCGCCATCGCGCTCACCAGTCCATAGACGATGTCCGCTTCGTCCTTCCAGTCCCTGATGAGCTCGAACGGATTCATGCAGATCGCGCTCTCGGTCGAGAACTCCAGAAATTCTCCGTCCAGGTGCTCGGCCAGATTTTTGTACGACCGTCCGACATCGATCACCCAGATCCGGGCGCCCTCGGCGAGATAGCTCAAGATCATCTCGTTAGACAGGAAGGACTTGCCCCGCCCGGGTTCGGCTGCGATCACGCAGTTGTAGTTCGATCCTGAATCGAACAGGGAAATGGACTGAAGCTGCCCGTTTCTGGAAATGGTGTTGATCGTCGGGGTTCCGGTGCCGGACCAGTCCGCGAAAATGGGGAGCAACGGAATGACATGCTGCGTGGCCATGGTCCGGTAGCGGTTGAGGTCCTTCATGGCCGCTCGTTCCGCCCCGAACGGCAGGCAGTTGAGGAAGAATGGGAGGCAGAAGAATCGGTCTTCCATCAACTGAAAGCCCAGTTCCCGGAAATAGGTCTTGGCGTTGGAAACCGGGCGTGATTCGTTATCGGCGTCGCAGAACAGGATCATGCCGAAGTAGATGCGGACCGGGCGGTCGCCGGTGTTGTAGGCCCGGATCAGGGAATCGAAATGCGCCGTGCGCTCGGCGAGCTGCGGCAGGAATTTCAATAAGGGCCCATGGGTCTGATTCGCCACCCACTGGCGGCGGGTTTCGATCCCGCTCTTGGTCGACTCGGCGTCCGGGTAGTGGATCGTGACCGACAGCATGAAGTTTTCGCGGATTCCGCGGGTGCCGGTTGGAATGTCACTGAGATACGCCGCTGCTTTGCCGAAATTCATCTGGTCCGGAAACCGTTTGACCGACAGCATCTTGACCCGCTTGTCGCCCAGCCAGAGCCCGCGGTTGTCCTTGCGGAGCGAGGTGTCGTAATCGAAGAACTGCTCGCGGATCAGGAGTTGCGGGTCGCACTCCGGTTCGACACGATCGTGCCAGCCGGCTTCGGGGCTCCAGTTCATCACGGTGTTCATGAAACGGACGTAGAGATCCGAGCTCAAGGCTTGTGGAACCAAGCCAATGGTCTGTAGCGCCTGCTCCGTTGCCTGGCGCAGTTCGACCGCCTGCCGAAAATCGGACTCGGTGGGCTCCAGGTTGGAGAGGGGCAACTTGACTGTCACGAGTAGCTTGACCCGGCGAATGACGATGTCGGTGCCGCTCAGTGGCGTGTGGGTCCCGTTGCGGAGAAACGCCAGGGTTTCCTGCGTCATCTGCTGGTGGGCATACGATTTCTGGTTCCGCCGTCGGGTTTCCAGCAACGCCAGGGTGTCGTCAATGTCAGGGGAGGTATAGAGGCTCACCTGGATTAGCGTATCGACCGGCCATTCCTGGTTCAGGAACACGTTTAGCCGCTGGCCGGCCGCCGCATCGCAACCCGACAAAGGGCGGCAGAGGAAACCAAAACACAAACTGTTGTCCGCAGCGATGAACAACTTCTGCTCCGGCTCGTAGGCCAGAATGGGGAAGAGTTTGCTGACGGGGTGGTGTTCGATCTTCATGAATCCTCCTCCTTCACTTCGTCCGCGACATGAGGGACTTCACCGTCTTTGGGAAGCAGCTGAATGGTGTAAGGGGTGACGTCCTGAACCACCTGTGCCCGCCCTTTCCTCAGCAGCTGACGGGCGCGTGCCGGATGACAAGGCGCCAGGTGCTCGCCTTTAAAATTGACTACGGGGACTTGAGCCATAGGAAATCCTTGCGACTGTCGTGGCCGGCGGTTTCCCGCCGTTCCTCGAAGACCTGTGTCTTCGGTTTCGATGGCGCGAAGGCTGGTTAGAGAATGACCGCGGTGACGATGTTGTTGATCACCGTCGGCGCGGTGTAGACACCCAGCCCGGCACCAATACCCACCACGAACCCCATCAGGCTCGATCGCATGACACCGGCGATCAGGCCGGTTGCAACGAACGTAATGGCCAGTAGCCGGCCCAACGTGCCGGTCAGCCACCCTGAAACCAGGGTGTACAGGGTGCCGAACTCGGTGGCGCCGCCGGTGCCGGCCAGGGCATCGGCGTTCAGCGTCAGAGTGAGCACGGTCAAGACGGCCACGGCGGTGAACTGCCGTGGACCGAGTGCTTTGAAGTACTTCATGAGTCGCTCCGTCATTAAGTGACGGCGGTTTCCCCTCCATGTCTCAGACGCCTAGCGTCCGGTGTCCGCGGTTTCCCGCGGTCTCGCCCGACTCGGGTGAGCCGGACGGATAGCTCAATGGACGGACTAGGGCATTACCGGCGGCTTTTGGGAAAGCAGCAGTTCCTGGGAACCCCAAGGGCCTGGCAGCTTGGGCGGACGAGTTTCCGTATCCGGTTGCAGGACTGGTTTGTCCGGCTGCCGCACCTGGAGCGGCGAAATCGTCGGGCTCAGCGTCGGTTCGCTGCGGCCGATCATCCACCGGCGTGGTTCCAGTTCGGTGAACATATAGCCCGACACGTTCAGATCGCCGTCGGTGTCCTCCCATGGCGCGACCCAAACCCGCATCACCCGTGACGGACTGCGAATCGGCGTGGGATCGTCGATTCGTGGAACCGCCGCGGCGGCTCCAGTAGCCGCAGGCGAAACCGGAGGTTTGGCCTGCGTGCTGGGTGGTTTGACATGATCGGTCGCCTTGTAGGCCTGGACCGCTGACATGCAGGTCGGGTCATCGGGCATGCCCTTACAGCCGTATTTGGTGGAGCAGCCGGCCAACATCGTGCTGGTCAGCACGGACAGTAATGCCACGAATGCTTTGTTCATAACTCACTCTCATAATTCAGGATCGGTCGAATCGAGTCGGACTAGCGTCATGTCACCTTCCGCGGCTAGCTGAAGGTGTTGGCGGATTTCGAGATTGGTCCCTGAGGAAAAGCAGTTCCGAATCTTTGGCATCGAGAACACAAATAGTGCGAATATCACTTCGATCGCTAATTTCAACAGCATAACGACCAACTGACGGATGCTCTCTGGCGTGTTCATGGATGGATCAAATAAGTGCTTAATGTCAGGGATATCAAACAAGATAACGATCAATGCGGTCCAAAACGCCATAGGAGGTATTAGCAAAAGGATTGTATTGATAAGGCTTGTAATACACCGGATCACTTCAACCAGTTGTGACCAGGCGATTCGAGGGTCTTGTAATACGCTGAGTTGTATCGTCGCATACTCAGCGTCGCTGATCTGTGCAACGGCCACCCGATTGAGCAAGACTTGCCAAGAGACATTGTCGCTTCGCTGAATTCGAGTGAGATATTTTCCCTCGGTTTCACTGAGAAGATAGTCCGCTCCAAGGGCTGCTACGATTCCAATAAGGGCCGCTGGCCATAGCCCAATCCAGCCAGAGCGCAGATCGCAAAATATCAGCCCTACAACGACGGCAAGCAGGCTCACTCCGACGACCAGTTCAATTCGAAGGACCGCATCGCCAGTACTCCGAAAAAATGGCATTTGGTTCTTTTTGTCGAGAGTGTTCATCGCGGGTTCTCTCCAAAGGTTTGCTGGTTATCGAGTGGAACCGGTATAAAGAGCTCCGTGTCCTTGATACTTCTGCCAACGTCCACCAGAAAGACCTTGCCGCCGACTTCTGAATAGACGCCTGTCACGGCGTCGATCATGGCCTGCATCCCGCGCCCTACGGTGGAGGCAGCGAGAGTTTCCTGCCCTTGCGAAAGCTCAGTGTTCACTACTCTTCTCCAGTTGCTTGGCCATCTTCTCGAGCAAATCCGGAACGTTCGCTGCTGCTGCTGCCTTCGCCGGAGCAGGTGTGTTCTCCAACCAGGCCTTCAGGTCGCGCGGCGCTCCCTTGAAGGTCCGCCCATCCGGCGCAATCAGGAAGGGCACGGAGGTGATGTCGAACATGTGGGCGGTGACGAACGCCTTTTGCCGCGCCGACTTGTCGCAATTCCCCTCCTTCGGTACCGCGTCATAGGCGTGCGTCATGAGCGCGTCACGGGCTTGGTCAGGGGCACTGTGCCGGAGGCATTCGAGCCGTATCACGAGATCCTGTGACTCTCGTCCGAGGATCGGGATCGTGACGAGCCGGAAGGTGTAGCGGTCCTTGAGCGGCGCCATGGCATCCTGCACGGTCTTGCAGTGGGGGCATTGGGGGTCCACGAAGACCACCACCGGTTCGGTACCAGAGCCGATGTCGATCGGACCCAGATCGTCCAACTTGAGCTTCATCTTGCTCAGATCGATCCGGTTGACGACGGCATCGACCTGTTCCAGTTCACTGATCGTTTCCCGGTTCCACATGTCCATCATGGCTCCGGTGAACACGAAGCGTCCGTTGTTCGACATGAAGAAGGTTCTGCCGTTGGCCTTCACCATTTGCAGGCCCGAGACCGGTATGGCCCGCATGCCGTCGAATTTCACCGACTGTTCAATGTCACTGAGCGTTTGCTGCACATCGGACGGTTTCTCGCCGGCGAGTGTCGATCCAGCCGTGATGGAGAGCAGAAGGGCGAGCAGGGTTCTTTGGATGTCCATGAGGTCCTCTTAGGGTTTAGCGCGATGCGGTCCGAGTGGGATCGTTCGCGTTGTGGAGCTTGAGCGATGTGCCCCGCTGGACGACGAACTCAATCCGGCGGGTCGTGTCGATCTCGATGACCGGGAAGGTTTCTTCGGCCAAGTCCATATAAAAGTGGGACAGGCGATCCATGGCGTAACCGGCACCACGGAGCGCTCCGCCCTCCATGCCGGCCTGGCTGAACGACTGTTGAAATGGCGTTGTGGCGACGCCCGCCGGCCCCGCCAGAGCCAACACCTGGGTCTGGCTGCGGCCAAAGGCGTCACTGAAGCCCCGCAGGAATCCGGCGGCCAGGGCATTGGCCAACAGTGCGCCTTGTTTGCTGACCACCCTGCCCCGCAATCCGAGTTTGCCGTCCTCACCAACCGCGTAGGCATCAATCGGCACCTCAATCACGCCGCCGTCGTCGCGGACGCAGGAGAGGGTTTCCGCCCGGATGTAAGCGCGTTCGGCGCTGATGTCGCCGTAGCCGGAGGACACCAACATGCATTCGCGGACATCGGCTTTGAACCGGTTGGGCAGAATGGCCTGGTCCTTGAGCCGAGCCAGGACTGGGTACGGTTCCTTGCGGGCGCTCTTGCCGGTCGGCGCATCGAGACCGTTCAACAGGTTGCCGGACAGGAGCGTTCCTGCCGGGATGAACACATCCTCTTCTCGGTTCCCGGCTTTCTGTGCGATGGCCACGAGTTCGCTGTTCGAAGTCTTCGGGCCTTCCTGCTTGATGATTCGGATCGACAGCGGTTGTTTTTGCCCTGGAGCTCCTGCGGGTTGGCCGGTGGCTGCCCCTGCCGGCGGGACACCGCCGTATGGAACCGCCGGCGGCTTGGCGAAGAGGCTGTCCAAGTCCGAGGCAGGCTTGGGAATTGGCGTGGGCTTCGGTGCCCGGTCTTTTTGCTGCGCAGGAAGCACTTCGGACGCGGGTGCTGCATTTGGTTTGTTGAGGTTGTCGATCTGTGCCCGCAGCGAGGCGATCTCCTCCTGATGGACTGCATTCTGGTCAGCCGATAAGCGCTCGAGACGCTCCTCGTCCGATAACTGTTGACGCTTTTGTTCTTCCTCCAGAGCCGCCAGCCTGCGGGTCATCTCTTCGTTGTGCTGGTTTACCGTCCGCAGTTGGGCCGCAAGCCCGTCGATGCCGAGAGAGCGGGGATCCGTATCCGTCAGGATGTGCCGGACGACCGACTGCTTGTCCGTCTTGGGGGGCTCGGGATTCGGCATCACGGAAGAAACGGCAGCGATCACGCCGACCAGCGCGGTAAAGATGGCGCCGACCGACAGAACCCGTTGACTGGTCGCTCCGAGACGGCCCCAGCTGGCGAGGATGCGATCTTTCATGGCCGGCTGCTCCCCATCAGCAGGGAGGGCCGTGCGGTCTGGTCCTCATCGCTGGGCCGCCGGATCACCACGTACAGTTCGGTGCTGCCACCGGGGGACAGAACGGGGTTGGGCCATGCAGCAACGGCTACGACGTCCCCCGCCCCATCAACACAGGAACGCTCGTCAATTTCCGTTTCCTGTGCACCGGTGTTTTTGGCTACCCCAACCAACAAAATCAAATCGCGGCCTTCGAAGGCCTGTCCGGTCTGAGTGGTCAAGCCCGGCTGAGTGCAGCTGATGTTTTCGCCGAATCCCGGGCTTCGCATCGCGTAGCCAGTAGGCTGTCGGCCGAGAGCCAACGCACGCAACGTCTTTTTTAGATGGGTGATGTAATCCTGAGCGTTCGAGGCGAGGCTCGATCCGTGGTCTCGCGAGGACTGCAGCACGTTCAACTTTTTGTAATGGGCCTGGTCCAGGACCAGCCGGATTTCATGGGGGGGAATCCGCCGAGGCGCCAGGGTGATGGACAGGGCGAGATCCTCCGTATCGCCCGGCGTGATGTAGAGCGTCACCGGCGATTCTTCCTGGGTGGCGACATACAGCACGTTGCCTTCGACCTGGGTGGTCGCCGCGCTGACCGTCCGCACTTGGGGGTGATCGAACGGCGTCACGATGCGGTTGAGATGCCCGACCGCCACCGTAATGACTTCGGTGATGCCGGGGGCAATTTTTACGGTCTGAGGCCCGGAAGACGTCGGCGTACTCGATGCTTCGCGGCGCGATTCGGCCAGCACGGAGGCGGGTACTGCAGGCAGGTCCGTCGTCGCGAGCTCTTCCTCGGCGCGAATTCCCGAGGCGAATGAACACAGCAGCAGAAGGGCGAACGCCAGAATGGGAGACATTGCGTTCATGAGCTGGCTCCATTGGTCTGTTGCATTTGTTTGAGCCGGTCCAAAGTCCGTGGCTCGTCCTGATAGACGTCGATATGCTCCAGGCGCGGACGGTAATTGCGGATGGACAACACGAATTCGTAGGTCCTTCCCCGCGATTCGCCCTTGCCATTGGGGCCGACGGTATTCATGTCCCCGGAGACGAAGCACTTTCGACTTTCGGGCTCGTAGAGCACGTGCTGAGGTTTGAAGCTGGTGGTTACGTGGTCGAGCTTGATGTCCTTGATTTGCTCCTCCATCGCATCGATCACGCTGCGGTAGATCTCTGCAGCGAGCAACGGTGAGATGACCTGCTTGATGAAGTCGGCATTCTGCGGGGTGACATTGCCGAGCAGCTCAGCCAAATACAGTCCCCAGGCCTCCAGCATCCGACTGGAAGCGGCATTTCGGGTCAGTTCCACTTCCGCACTCATATCCGGCGGAACCAGGACCACGGACCGCTCGGTCCGCCAAGCCAGTCCCGCCGTGATGACGTTGGTGACGATCAGCCCGAGAATGACGGAGCGTTGGAAGCGGTTTTCCGCGTTCACGCCATCCCAAGTACGCTTGAAGATGGCCATGTTCATGGGAGGTACTCTCGAATGAACGGATTGGTGATTGAAGTGGCCTTCCCGAAGACCACTCCGGTGCTGTACCCCGCGTGCAGGGGATAACCATCGGGCCGATTGTCGCGGAAGCGGCGGTAGAACTTGATGACCACCAGGGACAGTAACAAGGTAATGGTCAGTTGCCCGATAAACATCCCCAGCATGAGCATCAGTACGGCCGGGACGAACTCATCTGCGCTCCACACCAATAGTGTGATCGGGTCGTCGACATACTTCGGAATGGTGACAGGTTCCATGGCTCCTCCATAAAATTGGCAGATCCATTGTTCCTGATTTTTCAGCGGATTTGTTGCCGTTTAGCTCACCTAAATTCGTCATTTATTCGGTGAGACAAATTCAAGAATTTATGAAAGACTCGAAGCGCCCGGCTTAAATCAAATGAGGATTCCCAATGCGGTCCTATTACTCCGTCCGTCACGGACTCAGGGCGTCGATTTGGCGGTTTTTTGCTTACCGCCGCCGTTCCCCCTTCGCGGCAGCTCTTGCCGCAGTCTGCTTCTTGTTGGTCTTGTTTTTTTGGTCGCTTGCCCGCTTCCGGTTGGCACCGGCCGATGTGTTTGGCGGCGCCGACCTGCAATTGGCTGGCTGGATTTTGAAGCTGACCGGATCGATGTTCGTTGAGGTGGCAGCGCTACTCGGCTTTGCGGTTGAATTGGTTTCGTTCCGGCTGCTACGCCGGTGGGGGCGTCGATGATTCTGACCACGACGTCCAGCTTGGAGGGGTACCGCGTCACTGAATACCTCGGGATCGTGAGCGGCGAGGCCATCTTGGGCGCCAATTTCCTGGTGGACTGGACCGCATCGCTGCGGAACTTCTTCGGTGGGCGAACGCGCGGATACGAGAAAGAATTAGCAAAAGCCCGTCAGCACGCCCTGCAGCAGATCGTCGAACACGCCGCTCAGAGCGCCGCAAGCGCAATCGTCGGATTGTCGGTCGATTACGAATTTCTGGGTATGTCGAAAGGCGGCATGCTCATGGTCGTTGCGACCGGTACCGCAGTGCGGCTCGAAGAATCAGCCGCTGGCTCGACGGCTGGCCGGCAAGGAACTGGACGGACGTTTCGGATCGGCGGTTCGGGTTAAGACCCGGTCGAGGTTCGACGGGCGGTCGGTTTCTGGAGTAATTCCCAGAGGGCCTCAAGAATCTCCATCGACAAATCGTCTGGGTGTCGTTCTTGTCCATCGCGAACAGATTTTGTGACCGTGCGTTCCCTTTCCTTGGCGATAGCCAGGAGACGGGGTAACGGTCACGCCGGCCGGCGAGGCTTCGATCCTTGGGTTTCCACATACTTGCGGATGACCTCCAGCGGAGCCCCACCGACTGAGGCAGCAAAGTAGGCTCGCGTCCAGAACACAGGCGTCCGGTAAAACTTTGCAAGGTGCTCTTGGTATCGGTTCCGGCATCGCTTGGCACTTGATGCCTTGAGGTTGTTGACCAAATCAGAAAGCCGGGTCGTCGGGGTGAAGCTAATGAGCAGATGCACATGATCCTCTTCGCCGCCAAACTCGATCAGTTCACACCCCCAGCCGGCCAGACTTTCGGTAAACGCGGTTTCCAAATACTCAAGCATCGGCTTTGACAGTGTCTTCCTCCGGTACTTGGTGACAAACACTAAGTGTGCCTTTAGGTTGAAAACGGCATGTGAGCTAGTCTTTCGTAGGTCCATAGATATTGCACCCTTAGAAGTTTCCTATAGACTACAAGCTATGCAAACAGGCCGCAAACTCGCCATCAAGCCAAACCCGGAGCAGCAATCCAAGCTGCGCCAGTGGATCGGCTGCCAGCGTCACGTCTACAACTGCAAGGTAGAACACTTGCGGTATCAGTTGCGCCTGCGCGCGATGTATCTGGCGCAGTTCCCACAAACCGATGTCGGCTATGTCGAGACGGATCAGAAATACGCCCAGTGCATCGATTTCTCGCCGTTTTTGCGTGAGGTCCCGTGGCCCATTCTTCGCAACGGCGCTTATCGGTTTGCACAAGCGGTTGCCCGGTGGAACAAGAAGCTAGGTGGCAGACCGCAGCGGAAAAGAAAACACGGGCGTCAATCGGTTCTGATCACATCCGAGTTGTTCAGTATCGCGGGAAACACGCTGACGGTCGGCGACAAGAAATTCCCGGTCGGCACGTTTCACATGAACGGTTGCATGGAATTCGAGACACCAAAAATGCTGAGCGTTGCCGTCGATGGCAATAAGTGGTCGGTTTCGTTTTGCAACGATGACGGGGTCGAGGCGCCAAGTTACGAGGAATTGCTGAATTTTCACGCCGGCCGCAGCAAAGACGACCTGATAGCCGACGCGATTGGGATTGATCGCGGCATCAAAATCCAGGCCGCTTGCAGTAATGGTGTGGGGTATTCGTTCTCGCCCAAGCAGGTGGCGTCTCTGGCACGCGCGGAACAGCGAAGGAAGAAATATCAACGTCAGATGTCCCGGCGGTTCAAGTCCGGGAGAGCGCAGTCAAAAAACTACTACCGTGCCAAGGCCAGTAAGCAGAAAGCCGAGCGCAAGATCAAGAATATCCGGCTGGACTTCAACCATAAAACCAGTCGTGATTTGGTTTCTCAGCCGCAAACCATCATCGTGCTTGAGAGCCTCAATCTCAAGAACATGACCCGTTCGGTAGCACCCAAGCAAGCCGACGATGGAACCTATTTGCCCAACGGCGCCACGGCCAAGTCTGGCCTCAATAAATCCCTTCTTCATGTTGCCATGGGGCAACTGATTCAGTTCACCCAATACAAGGCGTTAGCCGAGCACAAGCTTGTGCTGCAAACGCCCGCTCCCTATACCTCGCAGACCTGCCGTAAATGCAAAACGGTGGATGAACGCAATCGGAAATCCCAAGCCGAGTTTGCTTGTATTGCCTGCGGCCACCAAGAAAATGCCGATTTCAACGCATCTGGCGTGATCGTGGAAGGTGGTATAGACCGTTTGATTGCTGGTTACTTTCACGAGCAGCTTGCTGTTCAGAAAGGAAGGAAGAAGAAAACCAGAGTGGGGCGGAACGCTCCTGGACCAAGTGATGCAATTCTGGTTGCAGGCACTGACCGGCTAGTTGGGCTTGTTGATGGTCAAAATGAAGCCACGTCCTGGGCTGCATAGCCAGGGCGTGGTAGTTCACGGAAACTCTCGCCCCACAATCTGAGTTTCGTCCTGATTCCGCCTCCCACCCCAAAATGGAGCAAGAACAGATTGTCTCGTGGGGTTTCGTAGATTACCTGCAGTTCCTGCGGTAATAACTGGATTTTCAACCAGTGGGCTGCTTGAGCGATCGTTTGAGGATTTTCGGGCGCTGTTCGAAATAGTGTGGAAGAACCGTTAATCTTGACCTCCCTGTGAATTTGATGCCGGAACGAAACGCCATGGACTCTACGGCCCTGTTTACCGTTGCCTTGGGTCTGCAATCGCCGTGGGAAGTGGAGGACATTCGGTTCGAGCCGGAGCCGGGGGAAATCCACTTTGATTTGGTTTGCCGAGCCAAACGCTTGGCGTGTCCCTGTTGTGGGCAAGCGGAACAACCGATCCATGACCGGCTTGAACGCACGTGGCAGCACCTGCATTTCTTCCAGTACAAAGC
>Ga0233425_10007436_pt1 | contig 15397 bp, 15 predicted proteins | sample Watercolumn_Towu_2_FD_181712 | JGI IMG/M metagenome (GOLD analysis project Ga0233425, IMG submission 181712) | Freshwater microbial communities from Lake Towuti, South Sulawesi, Indonesia - Watercolumn_Towuti2014_140_MG | ecosystem: Environmental > Aquatic > Freshwater > Lake | place...
CCTTTATGACGGCTTTGATTACAAATGTTTTGTCCATGGCAAGAACCTCACTGTCGAAAACCTCAACAGCGAACTGCGCAGGTACAAATGTCTCATAACCTTTTATGGCGCTGCATTTGATATACCTTTCCTTCAGAGGACAATGAGAGGCGTCGAATTCGATATCCCCCATTTTGACCTCTGTTTTGCTGCCAAAAGACTGAACATGCAGGGTGGCCTGAAGAAGCTCGAACAGGACTTCGGTATTGTCAGGCATGAGTCTGTTCAGGGGCTTGACGGCTACGATGCAGTGAAACTTTGGGAGCATGCGAAGCTGGGCTCTTCCGATGCGATGCAGACCCTTATTCAGTACAACAGGGAAGATACCGTTAATCTCATGACAATGGCGCCGGTACTTTATGAACGGCTGAAGCATTCAACAGGGATAGAGGAATATCTTGCCTGCGGAGTTGCCTGACCTCTTTCTGACCTACCTTTCTGTCGAAAAGGGCCTTTCGAAAAACACACTGGTCTCTTACGGGACTGACCTGCGGAAGTTCGGAGAATTTCTCAAAGAGAATGGCAGAGACCTGAAGACCGCAGAACGCAAAGATATAATAGACTTCATGGAACTGCTCAGGAGCGGCTCATATTCGACCCCGACCGTATGCAGGTATATCTCTTCCATCAAGGCATTCTACAAATATATGGTCATAGAAGGACACAGGAAAGAAGACCCTACTGAGAACCTGCAGATGCCGAAAAAGTGGGACAGGGTGCCAAAGGCATTGAGCGTGGATGATGTCCGCACGCTCCTTGATTCCAAATTCTCCGGCAAGACAGGCCTCAGGGACTCCTCAATGCTCGAACTTCTCTATTCATCAGGCCTGAGGGTCAGCGAACTCGTCGGCATCAAGCTTGGCGATATACATTTTGATGCCGGGTTCATAAGGGTGATGGGCAAGGGCTCAAAAGAGCGGATTGTGCCTGTTAATCCGAGGGCTATCGAGAGGATCAAGAGGTATATTGCTGATGAGAGGCCTGCGATCCTGAAAAAGAGGCAGTCGGATTATCTTTTCGTCACGCGGAATGGAAGACCCATGACAAGGCAGCGTTTCTGGCAGACCATGAAGGCAATAGGCAGACAGTCCGGCATAGAACTTTCGCCGCATACAATAAGGCACTGCTTTGCAACCCATCTTCTTGAAGGCGGTGCAGACCTCAGGTCAGTACAGAAGATGCTGGGACATTCGGACATATCCACAACACAGATATATACAAAGGTCACGACCGACAGGATCAAGAAGGTCTTCAGGACATACCATCCCAGGGCTTAACTCTGTCCTGATTCCGGTCATAGCGCCTATTGATTAGGGCTGCAATCAGCTTTATACATTCCCGTAATGAATTGTCAGTGTCTCACTTACTGTGGTATATTTCTCTGCAATGGAGGGGAGACGGTTCAATGTCTTCTCCAGATAGACTGCAGCAGAACAGGGGGAGGGAATGAACCATTTGAATAAAGACGACTTGCCGAATATCAACCTGAACAGCATGCCGGAATATTTCAGGGTGCTTGGGTTGGATATGCATGCATCTGCAGAAGAAGTTACAAAGGCATACAAGCGCCTTCTGAATGAGTGGGACCCTGAAAGATTTGTCAGTGACCCATCTGCCAGGATAAAGTCTGAAAAAAAGACTGCAGAGCTTGATGATGCTTACAGTCATATTATCCTCTATATGAAGCACCCGCAGTACCAGTATCATCCGAACAGTGAAGACAGGTCCGCGACGAAACAGAGGCCCAGTGCCTCTACAGAGAGAACATATAGAGAAGTCGAAAGGGAGGGGAAGAAGATGACCATGAGAGACAGATTCAGCATTTCTGCGATCAAGCCTGTAACAGCATTGCCCAATATGCTTTTTATTATCTATCTGACTGCAATTCTGGTGCTCCAGATAAGACGATACGAGGTCTTTTCATGGAACCTCATGCCTCATATAATTTCCGGAAGCCTCAGGTTCATCATTCCTCCGCTTGTTGTATGCGTTATATATAATCTGCTGAGCGGAGAAGCCATAAAAATGAAGGTCCTGTCGCTTGCAGTGACAGCGGTCTTTCTTCTGGGGATCGTGCCAATGGATTTTGGAATATATCAGGAACTGCTTGGTAGAACCGACGCAGGAATAAATGAGGAGACCGATGATCAGAAGCTTGTTCTTCAGGGTGAGGAGCTCAAGGGCAAGGGGAAATACAGTTCTGCCATCAAGGCCTTCACAAAGGCTATCACTGTGAACCCGGCCAATGCCGATGCCTACTATGACAGAGCAATCGCCTATTCTATGCTTAATAGTGATGAAAAATTCATAAGCGACTGCAAGGAGGCTGCAAGGCTCGGCCACCTTGAGGCGATAAAGACCCTGAACAGGCTGGATATAAGGTTTCAGTAAGGCTTATTACTGTTACCTCTTCTTCCCGAACTCGACCTTGATCACCTTTTCGTCCTTTGATGGATGGGCTTTTTCTTTCATTGGCTGCTGCGGCTTTGGTCCTTCTTCCGGCTGTTTCTGCGGTGCTGCCGAGAACTGGACGTTCAACTCGGGTGAGAAGACGGAAACTATCCGCTGCTGAGGGATGAAGCACTTCTCGGGAGACTGTCCGAAAACGAGGGTGGTCGATATGCCGTAGTCGTCCCATGTGAACTTCATCCTGTTGTTGAATACGAGTATCAGTCCCTTTTCCTTCTCCTCCGGAAGAAACCCTCGTCTGCCGATCAGCACATCATCACCGAACTCGATCACGATAAAGACCCTGCCTGCAATGTCCATCAGGGAGTAGAAGACCTCTTTCTTCAGTTCGTCGAGGTTATTGATCGATGCCATTGTCCTCTTCGCTGCTCTCTTCCATGAACTTCGTGAGCATCTCCTCTGCAGTAGCCCTGTCGGCTTCCCTGACCATGATCTTTACCTCACCCATCTTCCCTATGTTCACAGGGTAGGGCCTGACCTTGGCAGACCTGATTACAACAGGAATATCTCCGCTTTCGAGAAGGTCCTTGATTATCTCTGCCTCAATAGGATCATAGGTGATTTTGAGTGTTGTCCATTCTTCTGACATGACTTAGGATAATTAATGCATGAGAATAAGTCAAAGCCGTTCCAGTTTGGAAAGAGGGCCGGATAAAGGGTAGAATATCTGATGAAAAGATCTGAGCAGAGGCCTTTTGTCGAGATATTCTCAGACGGCGCATGCAGCGGGAATCCGGGTGCAGGCGGATATGGAGCCATTCTCCGCTCCGGACAGAAGGAGAAGGAGCTTTCCGGTTCGGAGGCCCATACCACGAACAACAGGATGGAACTGATGGCTGTCATAACTGCGCTTGAAGCATTGAAAACTCCATGCAGCATCAAAGTCACAACAGACTCGAAATATGTCGTTAAGGGCATGACTGAATGGATAAGCGGCTGGATCGCCAGGGGCTGGAAGAACTCTCAGAAGAAGGATGTTCTGAACAGGGACCTCTGGGAGAGGCTGCTTAAGGCCTCTGACGGGCATGAGATAAAATGGTGCTGGGTGAAGGGGCATAACGGTCATATTGAGAACGAGCGCTGCGATGCTCTTGCCCTCTCAGAGATTAAAAAGCACAGAAAGACATCTGTATGAATCGGCCGGAGCTTCTCGCACCTGCCGGAGATTTCGAAAAACTGGCTGCAGCCCTGCATTACGGCGCTGATGCAGTATATCTTGGAGACTCGCGTTTCAGCCTGAGGGGCAAGGCCGGTAATTTCAGCGGCAGGGAGCTTGCTGAGGCAGTAAGATATGTGCATGACAGGAACAGAAAGGCCTATGTAACGATCAACATCTTTCCCCATAACAGGGACCTTGATGGTATAAAGGCGCACCTCGAATCCCTTCAGTCTGCTGCACCTGACGGCATTATACTTTCCGATCCCGGTGTCTTTTCTCTCTGCAGAAAAATACTGCCTGATATGGATATTCATATCAGCACACAGGCGAACATAACAAATGCTGAGGCTGCGCTCTTCTGGGAAGATCTCGGTGCAAAGAGGCTTATACTCTCTCGCGAACTTTCCGTGGACGAGATCCGGACGATCCGTGAGAGGGTTTCTGCGGAGCTTGAGGTCTTTGTTCATGGCTCGGTCTGCCTCTCATATTCGGGCCGGTGCTATCTGAGCAGCTTTCTAACCTCACGCGGTGCGAACATGGGTGAATGCACAAATTCCTGCAGATGGAACTACAGGCTTATGGAGGAGAAGAGGCCCGGCGAATATTTCCCGGTCTTTGAGGACGAGAGGGGCACATACATATTGAGTTCGAAAGACCTCTGCATGATAGAGCATCTCCACCTGCTTGCCGGGGCAGGCATTAACAGCTTCAAGATAGAAGGCCGGATGAAGGGGATCAATTATGTGTCCGGCGTTGTGAAGGTCTACAGGGAGGCGATCGATTCCTTTGGCATTGGAGACTATGCTGTGAATCCGAGGTGGATGAGGGAGCTCGCCATGTTCAGCAGCAGGGGCTATACAACAGGCATGTTCTTTGGCAGACAGCCTGATGCTGACTATAACTTTGACGGCGAGAGTTACCGTATGAGCCATGAACTCGTGGGCATTATCACTGAGGTCAAAGATGGAATCGCGAAAGTGGCGCTCAGGAACAGGCTTGATGAGGGTGACCATGTAGAATATCTTTCTCCAGGCATTGAAGAGCAGTTCTTCCCTGTATCTGAAATGAAGGACGCTGAACAGTCTCCGATCCAATCGGCAAGGAATGAGGACCTGATCTTTATGCCTGTCCCTGTGGAGGCGAGATCTGGTGATCTTATCAGAAGACAGAAGAATTTCAGGCAGGGACAGTCTTCAGTAACGGACAATAGCGGGTCTTAAGTATAATCCTGTATAATCAACGGATATAATGGACAGCCTGATGGATCATATCAATAAACCTGAGGTCCGCAAATAATACCGGCAGGGAGAGCGCAATGAAGAGAGTGCTTGTAATAGATGATAATGAGAATACCTGCGATCTGATCGGAGAGGTGCTCTCAGAGAACGGATACGAAGTGGAGACCTCCCGGGATGCAAGGGCCGGATTCGAGATCGCAAGAAACACCGTGCCTGACCTCATATTCATAAGCCTGATGCTGACAGAGATCAATGGCCTTAAGGTCAGCAAGGCGATCCACTCTGTTAAGACCCTCGAAAAGATCCCTATCATAATGCTGCTTGCGAATGAAGGGGACCTCGACGTCAAATATACTGCAACTATCGGGGTGATCGATACTCTTGTAAAACCTTTTAACAGGGCGGAGCTCCTTTCGAAGACCGCTGCGGCCATAGGCGTGCCTGATGCAATGGATGTCTCGGCCGAGGAGATACAGGAGATCAGTATAGAGGAGATCGAAGAGCCGCTGATGACAGCCGAGGAAGTGCCGGCCATGGCACTGGATGCAGTTCATATCGAAGGTGCTGAAGAAGATAATCCTGATTACGGGATGCCTGATAATTTTGAAGCTACAAAGGAGGAACAGGAAGCCATGCCGCAAAAGGAGAATCCATTTGAGAAGAATGACTCTGCAGATGATGATCTCTTTTCGGAGGAGGGAGACCTCTTCAGCAAAGAACTGAAAAGATCACAGGACGACTTATCAGGCGGGCAGCCGTCTGAGGAGATACCTGATTATGGCCCTGTAACTGATTATGAAGATAAGCCCGCCATGTCCCTCAAACGGATACTTTTCATCGCGGCATCCATAGTAGTGGGAATAGTGCTCGGTGTAGGAGGCTATCTCTTCTTTACTGCAGGCAGCAAACAGCCTGTACAGAAACAGGCCGCAAAGGCTGCGCCTGAACCGGCCCCTCTGCCGCCGCCAGCCGCACTAACACCAGAGAAGCCTGCTCCTGCCCCTGATGCGGCTGTCAAGCCCGAGCCTGTGAAACCGGAGCCTGTAAAACCGGAGACAGTTCAGCCGAAGGCCACGGAACCTTCGGTGAAGGTGCCTGCTGAAACACCGAAGAAGGAGCATGTCCAGAAAACAGAACCTGAGAAGCCTAAAAAAGAGCAGGCTGCAGTGCCTGCAAAGCCTGAGCAGCAGAAGGCCGCACCTGTAAAACAGACAAAGAAGGAGGCTGCTGCAGGGCAGGGAGGGAAATATTATGTTCAGGCAGGTCTCTTCGAGAACGAAAAGAATGCCGAGACAGTTGTATCCCAGCTTAAGAAGCACGGATACAGCCCTTCGGTAAAGAAGGTCGAAAGCAAGGACGGCAAGACCCTCTACAGGGTTGTGGCAGGAAACTATCAGGGCTTCAAAAAAGCGGTAGAGGTGTCAGAGACTCTTAACAGGCAGGGCATAAAGACAATTGTCCATAAGCAGTAGCATCTGCCGTTGAAGATATTCTTTGCTGGAATAGGAGGCAGCGGCGTCTCCGCAATTGCAGGATTTGCCGCCGGCAAAGGCCATAAGGTCTCTGGTTCAGACCGCCAGTTTGACAAGGACCCTTCGAACATCATACGAATAAGGCTTGAATCAGCCGGTATCAGGATCGTTCCGCAGGACGGAAGCGGACTTGATGAGACCTTAGACAAGGCTGTCTTCAGCACTGCAGTAGAACCTTCAAATCCTGATCTCCAAATGGCCAGGGCCCTCGGCATATCGGTGAGAACCAGGCCTGAACATCTGGCAGATATCGTGTCCGAATACCGCACAATTGCTGTTGCAGGTACAAGCGGCAAATCTACAACCTCCGGCCTGCTGGCCTTTCTTATGCATCGCCTCGAAATGTCCCCGAATTTTATCGGCGGCGGCAGGGTCAAACAGTTCAGGACGGACTCCAATCCCGGCAATTTCCTGACAGGACGGTCAGACCATCTCGTGATCGAGGCCTGCGAATCAGATGGCAGCATTGTTAATTACAGGCCAGCGCATTCCATAATAGCCAATCTCGATATCGATCATCATTCCATAGGGGAGACTGCAGGAATGTTCGAGCAGCTTGCAGATAACACATCGGGTCTTGTGATAGTCAACGCTGACGACTGGAACCTGAAGGCCTGCAGGATAGATGGTGCTGTCAGTTATTCGATAGAAACGACCTCTGACTATCAGGCCGTTAATATTGTGTATCATCCTTTTGAGACATCATTCGAGATATACGGGCAGAGATTTCTGCTTTCAATGCCTGGCAGGCACAACCTCTACAATGCCCTTGCATGCATTGCCTTGCTTGCAGAGCTCGGAACGCTGATGTCTGACATTGCAGCTGTTCTTCCCGGGTTCAGCGGCATTGAGCGGAGGTTCGACATACACCTTAATGACGGGAAACATCTTGTGATAGATGACTACGCCCATAATCCCCACAAGATATCGAGCCTTATCAGGACGATGCAGCAGATTGCCGGGAGTGTCTGCTATATTTTTCAGCCCCATGGGTTCGGCCCAACAAGGATGATGAAGGACGGATATATCAGTACATTCATTAACGGGCTCCGCAGTTCAGACAGTCTTGTCCTCCTTCCGATCTACTATGCCGGCGGGACCGCCGCAAAGGACATATCAAGCGAGGACCTTGCAGTGGGTATAAGAGAGGCCGGCAGGAATGCCATTGTAATCCAGGACAGAAATGAGTTACTTGACAGACTTCCTGCGGCGGATGCCTATGTTGTCCTTGGCGCGCGCGACGATTCGCTTTCAGGGCTTGCAGCTGAGATTGCGAACCGGCTGAAGTATTGAAACATCTGTGTTAAATAGCAGAGAAGACCGTTGAAATCTTAAATACAGAGTGATACTATTAAATACTAAGTATTACCATTTGCAGGGAGGCAACCATGCAGACTCAGTCAAGACCAATGGCGATAAAACTGCCGGAATCCGAAAGGGAAAGGCTGAAAAAATTGGGCGAAGCCAGAAAAAGATCAGCCCACTGGCTTGCAAGAGAAGCAATCAGCCAATATCTGGAGCGTGAGGAAGCAGCGCAGCGGTTTAATCAGGAGACAGCAGATCGTTGGGAAGAGTACTGCCGAACCGGCAGAGCCGTGCCTAATGATGATGTCCTGAAATGGCTTGACTCCTGGGGCACCAGTAAGGAACTCAAGGCGCCCAAGTGCAGATAAAGTGGCTTACTCCGGCAGTTATTGATCTGCAGCGCCTGAGAGACTTTATCCTTCCCCATAACACCGATGCATCCAGGCGCGCAGTAAAGGTCATCAGAACTGCGGTGACAGCGCTCGCTTCTACACCTCATATAGGCAAGCCGGTTGAGGATATGCCGGATTATCGTGATCTTGTTATTCCCTTTGGTTCAGCCGGATATCTGCTCAGATACCGGATTCAGGCAGATGCAATATATATTGTTGCGCTGCGTCATTGCAGGGAGGCAGGATATTTTGAGGATAAGGCACCTGCCTTTGGCAAAGACTGATTTGATAAAATAATTGCATTGTTATCACAGGATTAAGCACTTTTCTGGTATTGAATTTTCGTAATTTGTGCTGTTGACATAAGATGTTTTTTTGCTCTTGCAGTGAACTCAACGATGCTTGATAATGCAGTGAAAAGAACATAACCTATTCGGTATAATACCTATCTAAATTTATTCAAAGGGAGTGATGATAATGAAGCGAGCAGGTTTTATAGGCTGGAGAGGCATGGTAGGCTCAGTTCTTATGGGCCGGATGCTGGAGGAGAAGGATTTTGACGCAATTGAACCGGTCTTTTTTACGACTTCCAATGTCGGTGGAAAGGGCCCCGCAATAGGCAGGGACATACCTGCGCTGAAGGACGCAAAGAACATAGATGAGCTGAAAACGATGGACATAATTGTCTCATGCCAGGGGGGCGATTATACGACCGAGATATATCCGAAGCTCCGCGCTTCAGGCTGGAACGGCTACTGGATAGACGCTGCCTCAACTCTTCGCATGGACAAGGACTCGATCATAATACTCGATCCTGTCAACATGAATGTGATAAAGGACGGCCTCGCAAAGGGCGTAAAGAACTACATAGGCGGAAACTGCACAGTCTCTCTCATGCTTCTTGCACTTGGAGGCATATACGAAAAGGGGCTTGTCGAGTGGATGAGCGCCATGACATATCAGGCAGCATCAGGCGCTGGAGCCAACAACATGAGAGAACTGCTCAGCCAGATGGGAGCAGCCCACAAGGCCGCGCAGAATTATCTCGCTGACCCGGCGTCCGCGATTCTTGACATCGACCGTGACGTGGCTGCAGCTCTCCGTTCCGACTCTTATCCTACGAAATATTTCGGGGCTCCGCTTGCAGGTTCGCTCATCCCCTGGATAGACAGGCAGCTTGAGAACGGCCAGAGCAAGGAGGAGTGGAAGGGACAGGCAGAGACGAACAAGATACTCGGCAGGGAGGACAACCCCATTCCGATAGACGGCACCTGCGTGCGCATAGGCGCGATGCGCTGCCATTCACAGGCGCTGACGATCAAGCTCAACAGGGATGTTCCTCTTGATGAGATAGTTGATATGATCTCAAAGCATAACCAGTGGGTAAGGGTCGTCCCGAATGTGCGCGAAGTGACAGTACAGGAACTTACGCCGGCAAAGATAACCGGCACGCTTACTATCCCGATAGGCCGACTGAGGAAGATGAACATGGGGCCTCAGTTCCTCAATGCCTTTACATGCGGGGACCAGCTGCTCTGGGGTGCTGCAGAACCTCTCAGGCGTATGCTCAGGATACTGATAGAGGGATAGGCTGATACCTGAAGGCTTCCCACTGAAGCAGGAAGATATTATGGAAAAGACAGACATCATTATAAATGCTGATTATCTGCTTCCGATGGATGAAGGCCTTGCAGTCATCCGCAAGGGCGCTGTTGCTGTAAGGGACGGGAAGATAGTTGCTGTCGGGCCTGCTTCCGAAATATCGAAGCAGTATACTGCCGAAACTGTCATGGATGGCGGGGGAAAGGTCGCATTCCCAGGCTTTGTGAATACTCATACCCATGCTGCAATGGTATATTTCCGCGGCCTCGCTGATGATCTTCCGCTCAAGGTCTGGCTTGAAGAGCATATATGGCCTGCTGAAGGCAGGTGGCTCAGCCCTGAATTCGTGGGTGATGCAGTAGAGCTTGCATGTCTTGAGATGCTAAAAGCAGGGATAACTGCGTATAACGACATGTACTTCTTCGGGGATGCGATAGCACAATCCACAAAGAAGATAGGCATGAGGGCCGTGATAGGGGTCGGTATACTCGACTTTCCCTCAATATCAGCCTCAACAACAGATGAATACTTTTCGAATGCAGAGGACTTCATAAAGAGATGGCTCAATGATGACCTGATCATCCCTAATATTGCGCCTCATGCGCCCTATACCTGTGCCCCTGAGAACATGATGAGGGCCAGGAAGGTTGCAGAGCAGTATGATGTGCCGCTGCATGTGCATCTGTCCGAGACACAGTGGGAGGTTGGAGAGATAAAGAGCAGGTATGGCAGAACGCCTGTTGAACTTCTGGAGAGCATAGGTTTTCTGGATGAGAGGGTGCTTGCCGCACATTGCGTATGGCCGACTGATAGAGAGATTGAGATACTTGCAGAGAGAAGGGTCGGTGTGAGCCACTGCATAGAGAGCAATCTCAAGCTTGCTTCAGGCATTGCACCGGTGGTGAAGATGCTGAACGCCGGAGTGAATGTGACCTTCGGCACTGACGGTGCTGCAAGCAACAATGACCTTGATATACTGAGCGAGATGTCCACTGCTGCAAAGCTGCATAAGGCAGTTTCAGGAGACCCGACAGCGCTTAATGCCAAACAGGCAATGCTCATGGCAACACGCAGGGCAGCAGAAGCTGTAGGTCTCGGCAGGAAGACAGGCAGTCTTGAACCGGGCAAGGCTGCTGACATTGTAATTGCCTCGATAGACAGGCCTCATCTTACCCCGATCTATGACATATATTCACATATTGTCTATTCGATGAGTTCATCAGATGTGGAGACAGTGCTGGTAAACGGCAGGATTCTGGTCGAGAAGAGGAGGCTTCTGACTGCTGACGAGGAGGAGATAATGGGGAAGGCGAGGGACTGGGGTGTCAGGATACGGGAACAGAATTCGCATTCCTGATGTATTGTTGTTCTGCTTTATAGTCTTTTTTCTGGCAGCCGGATTGGCAGAAGCACACCCGGGGAAGACGGACTATCTTGATGGCCACAGATGTCTTAAGAACTGCTCAGAGTGGGACCTTTACGATGAGGAATATCATCTGCATGACAGGGACAGGAACCCTGTCAGGATAAAGCCGGACCAGAAGATCGAACCGGTCGTGAATTCCGGAGATGCAGCGAAGGCCGTTATCGTGGAGAAGCCTGCAGATCCTTTGCCGCCTGCAGAGACAGAGGCTCCATCAAAAGCCCCTGCCCCGCAGATCATCGATTATAAAGTCTCGGAGGGGAACATTATCAGCGAGACAGATCTTCTTCTGCTGGCTGCTGCCGGATTTCTTTTGCTGCTGCTCGTATTGCTAAAGAGAAGAGGCCGGACAGAACAGGATTAGAGCTCCCGTCTTCCTTCGAGTGCCTTGCTGAGTGTCACCTCGTCTGCAAACTCGATATCGCTCCCCATCGGCAGTCCATAGGCTATGCGCGTTACCCTGACGCCCATTGGAGCAAGCATCTCCTTGATATACTGCGCTGTTATCTCTCCCTTTGTATTGGGGTTTGTCGCGATGATCACTTCGGTTATATTTCCGTTCTTCACCCTCTCTGCGAGTTCCCTTATCTTCAGTTTCTCAGGGGTGATGCCGTCAAGAGGAGAGAGTGCACCGAGAAGCACATGGTACTGGCAGCGGAAGGCCTTTGTCCTTTCTATCACAAGGATATTGCTGGGCTCTTCTACTACGACTATTCTGCTTTTGTCCCTGGAGTCGTCGCTGCATATCCCGCAGAGCTCATTGTCTGAGATGTTGAAGCACTGCCTGCAGAAGCGGGCTGTCGCCTTCACCTTATGAATTGCCTCTGCAATGGAGAGCGCCTCGGCCTCCGGCATCGAGAGTATGAAGAACGCAAGCCTCTGGGCCGTCTTTCTTCCGATGCCCGGCAGGCGGGTCAGTTCATTAATAAGGTCCTCAATTATCCCGTGCATTATGCAGAAGGCCTATCGTCCGAACATGCCGCCGAGGTTGCCCATGCCGGGCAGATTGAGCCCGCCTGTGAGCTTTGACATCTCGCTGTTGACCGTCTCCTGGGCCCTTCTTATGGCCTCGTTGGATGCAGCCAGTATGAGGTCCTGCAGCATCTCAACATCGTCAGGATTGACAACGTCCTTTTCTATCCTTATCGAGATCAGTTCTCCTGCGCCGCTCGCAACGACAGTCACCATGCCGCCGCCTGCGGTCGCTTCTACAGTCTTTTTCTTGGCCTCTTCCTGTGCCTTCATCATTTCATCCTGAAGCTTTTGGGCCTGACGCATCAGGTCTCCCAACATTTTCTTAGACATTCTCTCCTCCGTTCTTTTCTTCGGTCTGTATAACATCAACTATTCTGCCTTCAAAAAGCTCAAGTGCTTCCCTGATAAGAGGCTCCTGCAGGACCTTTTCTTTAAGGTCCTTTTTCCTTACAGTCTGCCTGTGCTCTGTTGCAACTGATATCCTGATCTTTCTGCCTGCGTTGCCTGCCAGGACCTTTTCGATCTCTTTCAGGTTTTTATTGATGGTCTCCTTAAATACGGCCTGGCCGCCGCTGAGTGTTATTGTCAGAGTGTCGATGCCAAAGGCTGTTGCAGCATGCTCGAGCTTTGATGCAAGCGGCGCCTCTATGCTTTCGAGCGTTTTTCTCCATGCCGTGCTGATGTCTGCCGGTCCATCAGGTTCGGGGGGCTGTTCAGCAGCCTGCTCTTCATCTGTATCATTTTCAGGAATATCCTGCACCGGCGGCAGTTCTCCGCTTAGGGTATCGTCATCGGCTGCTTCAGGTTCTTCTTCTTCTTCTTCTTCTTCCTCCTCAGGTTCCGGCAGTTGCCGGGGCTGTTGAGCAGGATTCGAAGCAGGTGCTGAGGTCATGGGCATGCTGCTACCCAGTCTGTCGAGGTCCTCAATGAGCTGCTTGACCGGCTTCAGGCTGCTCAGGAAGCTTGTCCTTATAAGTGCCATTTCGAGGGCCATTCTCGGCAGGGAAGAATTCCTGACCTCTGCCTCTGCCCTGATGATCTCGGAGAGCATCAGCGCAAGCTGGTCCTCTGTTGAGGCCGAGACCAGTTCCCTGACCTGGGACATCTCGTCGCTGCTCAGTTCTATGATATCCCCAGGCTGGCTCACAACGCTTGCGACAAGCAGGTCTCTGAAGAACTGGGCAAGCTCGCGGGTGAAGGTCCTGAAGTCTGCCCCCTGCTCTGAAAGACTTTCGATGATGCCGATTATACGGTTGCGGTCGCCTTTTATCAGTGCTGTAGAGGTCTCTGCGAGCATGCTGAAATCGGTCATGCCGAGCAGGTTCTGGACATGTTCCTCTGTGATCTCGTCAGTAAAGGATGAAATCTGGTCGAGTATCGTAAGAGAATCCCTCATGCTGCCGTCAGCAGCCTTTGCCACAAGTCCGAGGGCATGCTGCGATATCTTTATCTCTTCTGCATCTGCAATATGTTTCAGCCGTGCCTTGATCGTTGCAGCGGATATCCTTCTGAAGGGCATATGGTGGCATCTCGAAAGGACTGTGGCCGGTATCTTCTTCATCTCTGTTGTTGCGAGCACGAATATCACATGAGAGGGCGGCTCTTCGAGCGTCTTCAGGAGCGCATTGAATGCTGAGCCTGAGAGCATATGGACCTCATCAATAATATAAACCTTGTATCTGCCGCCAGAGGGCGCATACTTCACCCGTTCCCTCAGGTCCCGGATGTCGTCAACGCTGTTGTTGGATGCGCCGTCAATTTCTATGACATCGACAGATGATCCTTCTGCCACGGAGACGCAGGATTCGCATTTGCCGCATGGACTGGCTGTCGGGCCCTCCTCGCAGTTCATTGCCTTTGAGAGTATGCGTGCGGTTGTCGTCTTGCCGACTCCTCTCGGACCGGAGAAGATGTAGGCATGTGATATCCTGTTCTGCTCGATAGCATTCTTCAGGATGCGAGTGATAGGCTCCTGACCGACAAGGTCATCGAAGGTCCTTGGGCGCCATTTTCTTGCCAATACGAGATAGCTCATAAATTTGGTGATGGGTTAATGGGTTATGAGTGATCTGAAAAAAGGCTGGGTCCTGTCAATTCAGCCCGTCACTCTTTACTCATATACTGCTGTTTTCCTGTTCCAGTCCGTGAACGGCTTGCTGCGGCACACAGGCATAATGCTTATCGCTGCTTCCTTCCGGACCTGACGAGGTTCACACCTGACTGTTGCGCAGGGCCGCACACGGACTGCAGCAGGAAAACAGATGCAGTAAAACCCGATTATTTTAGCATATAAGGCATGTTTTGGGTGCTGAACTGCCGGGCATCAGAGGAACTCGGAGAGTCCGAGCCTCTCCATGAGAGCCGTATCAGGTCTGCCGTTACGGTCGTATCCTCGGATCCTGTAATAGTTGCTCCTTGCCTCGAGAAAATCCCCTCTTTCTATCGCCCGGATACTGATATTTGGAGAGGAAGACCCTTCCTCAGTGAAGAACCTCGGAGGAAGATCGTCGTCAGCCGGGGTAAATCCGTTCAGTGAATTAAGATGGCGCTCAAGCACATATATCCTCTCTCCTATGCCGAGCAGCGACTGCTTGTTGTATTCCCTTCCTGTCACTGCAGACAGTGCCTTTGCATATTCTTCGAGAGATGCCGCAAAGAAGACGAACTTGCATGCAGTGAGAGAGTCTATGACAGCGTTCATGTCCTCTGCTATCTTTATGATCCTTGCCTTTCCCTCGAAAGAGAACCTGTCTGTTGCCACAGGTTTTCTCAATATCTCGTGACTTATCGGATAAGCCCTGAGATGGCATCCTCCCCGGTTTGATGTTGCGTATGCCAATGCCATGCCGTACGCGCCGCGCGGGTCATATGCCGGAAGTTCAAGTCCTTTTACTGATATGCTCACCTCTGGTCTGCCTGCAGCAGCCGCATAACGAGCCGATCCGCAAGCGAGAGCCTCGCCCCTGCCGGGTCTTCTGTTGCCTATGTCATGGATCATGTCAAGCATCTCATTGGCCTTCAGCGTGATGCCCTCGATCTCGGCATGGCAGGCAATTGTTGCCGCTGTTGTTATGGTGTCGAGCCCGTACTCGTTGCAGAGCCTGTTTGCCTCGACTATGGCAGCCGGATCGCTTATTAGGTTGAGCGCTCCGAAATGAGAGACAGTTTCATACTCAGGTATGACCTCACCGTTCTTTCCGATCTTCTTGCAGAGAATGGGACATCCCCTGCAGCCGGTTTTTTTTGCGCTAAAGATCTCCTTT